>Ga0209062_1000557_pt1 | contig 104556 bp, 100 predicted proteins | sample Coa_R2_2_FD_187158 | JGI IMG/M metagenome (GOLD analysis project Ga0209062, IMG submission 187158) | Surface soil microbial communities from Centralia Pennsylvania, which are recovering from an underground coalmine fire - Coalmine... | ecosystem: Environmental > Terrestrial > Soil >...
AGTGATTTCCCGGCGTCGACCCTAGGAGACAAGGTACAACCAGCTGGCCGGCAGATTTTCCGGTGGAAAACTCTAGGCATCCTATGAAGGATGTCGCCTCAGCACCGATGCCATCGGTGTTCAACCGGCCTTTTGGGAAAATCCCGTCAATTTGCGCGTTTCAGCTCCCTCATTCATGCTGGCCCCCTAGGAGGTGCTACATGCGCGTCGCCACGGCGGTGCAGTTGAAAGGCGGGACAGGGAAGACCACCGCGATCCTAAACACGGCCGTGACCGCGGCCGGTCGGGGTCTTTCAGTGGCCGTTGCCGACACGGACCCGCAAGCGTCGAGCGCGATGTGGGCCGCGGCGCGTGGGCACGACGTTCCCTTCGTTAGGTCCGTGCCCGCACGTCAACTCTCGGCCTGGCTGGCGGAAACCGAGACCGCCTTCGACCTGACCCTGGTCGACACCCCAGCGCATGACACGGACACCCTAGCTGATGCCGCCAAGCTCGCGGACCTCGCGATCATCGTCACCGAGCCGACCTACCTGGCGAACGCCGTGGCGACCCGCATCCAGGCTGCGTTCGTCCAAGAAGGCATCGACTACGCGATCCTTTTGACGCGCACGCCGTCTCAACTGAACCGGCGGCTCAATCATTGGCTTGCGCTGCATCGGCAGCTCGGGACGGTGGTCGACGCACACCTTGCCTATCGCGTTGCCTATCAGGACGCCGTCGCGCTGGGGCTTGGCGTCGTCGAATACGAACCTGGCGGGCCCGCAGCGCAGGAGGTCAGCGCAGCAACAGATTGGATCCTCAGGAAATTGGAGCTGGTTTAGTGAACAAGCGTACCGACCCCTCTACGGCTTTTGCGGCATCGGCGCAGCATTTGCGAAAGGCCTTGCGTGACAGCGCGCCCGGCCGGCAGGTGATTGGGGCCACCACAGAATGCTGCCGCACGACCCTGACTGTCAGTGAGGACCTTCATCGCGCCGTCCGCCGGCTGGCAGCCGATGCCCGGTGCAAGGTGAACGACATCGTCGTTATCGCGATCGAGGACGCTCTTCGGAAGAAGGAAGCTCTCCCCGGCAATCCCAGCCGGCTCGACCTCCGTCACCGGCTCGGTTTCCCCGTATCGGAATACGATCCGTCCACACCGGGCACCTCCTCCGAGGGTCTCAAATAGCGGTGCAGGATCATCTTGGCAGTCCGTTTGCTGCGTCCCTCGCCTCCCTCAGAAGGACCTTGCTCCGATCGCTCAGCAACAACGCGTGCGAATGAGGGAGTACGAGATACACCTAGAGAACCGACTAGGTGTATCTCCGACGGACGCTAGGCGGGAAGGAGCATGCGTCGCAAGAAAGAGCTTCGGACTTGCCATAGCATCGCGGAAGATGCCTTCAAATTAAGGAGGCACCTACCCTTGAACCTGTCATATCAGTTCATCCATGTCGAGCCCTTCAGCCGCGAGGGTGCGCATCTGAAAGGCTCGACGAAGCGCAAGTGCTCGATGTTCGACATCCGCGACGAGATGATCCGCGCGCCCCACGCATGTGACCACGTGACCGATCCACAACCGCCGAACCTGATCTTCGGCTTGCAGCCGGGCGCGGCGTTCGATCTGGCCGCCAGGCGCGCCGCGAAAGCGGTCGATAAGGTGGGGCGCCGCCTGCGGCCGGAAGCCCATGTGGTGCTGGTCGGAGTCGCCACGTGGCCCGAGCTCACGGCCGAGGTTCAGCAAGACGCAGAATCACACGATTGGTATGTGCGGTGGCGGGACGCGACCGTCGCATGGCTGCAGTCGCAGTGGGGCGATCTGCTGGTCACCGTCGTCGAGCACCTGGATGAGCTGCGCCCGCACATCCACTACATTGTGATCCCCGAACTGGAGCCGGACAACCGGCTCCGCATCGCGAGCATTCATGCCGGGTACCGCGCCTCCTCCAATTGCAAGAACGGCGGCGGGACGCCGCGCGAGCAGAGCGAGGCGTATAAGGAGGCGATGAAAGCCTTCCAGGACTGCTATTACGAACAGGTCGCCGTCCGCTGCGGGCTCACCCGGATCGGACCGCGGCTGCAGCGGTTGACGCGAGACGAATGGAAGGAGCGCAAGCGGCAGGCCGAAATTCTCGCTCGGGAACATGCGCGGCTCGACGATCGTCTGGCCACGATCAAGCGGCAGGCGCGCGAGTTCGTGGCCGAGAAGATCGCTGCGGCCAACGCGACCGCACAGTCCAAGATCGACAGCATCGCGACGCGGTCGCATCACGACATCACCGGCCTGAAGCAGGAGGCCAACCGCCGTATGGCGATCCTGCGAGACAAGAAGACGGCACTGGCGAGTCAGCTCGAGGAAAAGGACGCGGTCATCACCGCGCAGGAGGAGCAGATCGCGCAGATGCGGGAGTTGCTGGCGCAGCACGGGATCGGCGACGGATGGACGCGTTGATCTTTAAGGCCGTACAGCATCAACGCCGATATCGCGCAGCTATGGCGACGACTGCCTCAGGCGCCGCAATACAAGAAAGAGGCAAAATTCTCGCGCCTTCGGGCGGCACGATCTCGACGGGTACGGTCCGCCTACTCGTCGTGTTCGGCTGTTCCGAGTGCGAACGAGACGGTCAGGCTATAGCTGCCGTCGCTGCCGCTCGTTGATTTCATGTACGGCATCTGATCGACGCCGACGATCTGCGCTTCCAGCGGCTGGGCGGCGCTGGACTCCACCACGGCGGAGGAGGCGCCGGGGAACATGCTTGAAACAGTCACCTGCGGCGGCACGATGTCCGGAAATTGCGCCACCGGGATGCGTAACAGGGCCAGTCCGCCTGCGATGGTGATGACGAACGCGATGACGATGGCGAGCCGCGGGCGATCGACCAAGACGGCGGATATCACGTCACTGGCCACCCTTCTTGTCCAGATCGGCGGAATTGTTGGCGCCAGGGGGCGGAGGTTTTAGCGCGCTGCCGACTGTCGGCGCGCCGGCGTCGTGCCAAGGCTGGTCGATGCGGGACTGCTCGGAGCCGCGCTCTGGCCGGTATCCGCGCCACTCTCCGTCATCTCGCCCTGGACCTGCTGGCTCGCCGGTCCCGGTTCGACCCTGGCGCCTGGACGAACACGCTACAGCCCTTCGACGACGACGCTCTCGTCCTGCTTCAGGCCCGATATCACGCCGGCCAGCGTCGGCGTCGATTGTCCCAGCTGGATGCGGCGCTGCTCGGCCGTATTGTCGTTTCCGACAATAAACACGTAGCTTCCCTGCTGGTCCGAGAGCACGGCCGCTCGCGGCACAGCGAGCACGTCGATCGGCTGCACGCATTCAAGCAAAACGGTGACGAACTCACCATCAAACAATTCGCGGATTGGCGCTCCGCTGCCTTTGACTTCTTGGATCGGTGGATTGGCAATCTGGCCGCGCAAGGTGATTGTATCCGCGAGGTGAGGTCGGTGTAGCCGAGGCTTATTTCCGACGCTTTCACTTGCGCCTGTGCCGATTGCACCTGAGCCTCGAGGCTGCGTTGGTTGGCTATCGCCGCGTCATAGCACGAGCCAGCTGACGGCGACCTCGTCACGCGGTCTATGTACCAACGATAGAAAAGCTTGGGCGACGTCCTCCGGCTGGTACCGGCGCGGGATCAATTCTGTGCCCTGACATATTCGCCCGTGAACGAAGCCCGGCGTATCCGCCATCGCGGGAAAGACCGCGCAAACATGAATGTTTCGCTCGTTTGCGAGCTCCTGCCGCAAGCTCGCGGTGAAGCCGCGCAAGCCGAATTTGCTGGCCGTATAAGCGGCCGCAAACGGCGTGGGCGCTCAAAGGCCACTCAATTCGGCTTCCTGTACGAGGAGTTGCGGCGATCCATTTTGTCCCGATTCCGCACGAATGTCTTGTTTTCCGGGCTCTCCGAGAAGGACCGCCCAATGGGTCGCAACTCAGCCCCTTTCCGGCATGTCGCAGCGGAGGTCGGCGGCGGCCCCCAAGAACTAGCGCCTTCCCTCCCGGCCCGATCGGCGGAATCATGGGCCAAGCTCGCCGTCCTGTGCGATCCCGCCCCGAATGAGGCCTATGAGGTCGAGCCGGCCAACTACCCCGCCGGTTGGTTCACCGTCCGCTGCAACGGGATCCCGGTCGGGCATGCGGCGCGCCGCGAGGCCGCCGAACGCTAGGCCACGGGCCCCGGCCATCGGCACAGCTTGCGGAAGCCGAAGGCACACGAGCACTGATGGCGGAAACTGGCTGGCGGCGGCCCTCGACGACGTGTCGGCTCTGCCGGATGGTCGCATCCTCCGGACGCTGGGCGCTGCCAGCCGCTATGGCGTCGCTCTTCAATACCAGGATCGTCGCTGGCGTCGTTCTGGCGGCCCGGTCTCCTCAAGATGCAACGAAGGATCGCCTGATCGGGCGCCGCTGAGAGTGCAGTAATCGAACAGCCCTCAGCGTCGCTGTCTGACTGCCGCAACACATCGGCCATCAGCATTCACGAGCCGGGGGTCCACTTCCAGACGATGTCAGCGACCCTGACCGGCTTCGGGATCAGTCCGAGGCGGGCAAAGCGGTCGGCCACCGACTGCTGGACCTTGATGGTGTCCTCGTCGACGGGAACGACGCTGTAGTTGGACCGTCCGACAAAACGCCTGATCGCCTCGATGTCGACCCCGGTTGCGGAGGCCTGCGCCTCGGCGACCTCTTCATGATGCGCGTTGGCCCAGATGCCTTCGGCGGCGAAGACGTCGTTGAGGCGCCTCACAACGGAGGGATATCTCTCGACGAGATCCGCACGCACGATGACGAACGCGTTGGGCTGGTGGATGTCCCTGGCGAACACGAGCACCCGTGCATCGCCCTTCAACTCCGCCAGAGCGAGATAAGGATCCCAGATTACCCAGGCGTCGACCGCGCCCTGGGCGAAGGCCGCGGTCGCGTCGGCCGGCGCGAGCGGGATCGGCTCGATGTCGCTCCATGCGATACCGGCCTTTTCCAGTGTTGCCACCAGCAGATTATGCGCGCTTGACCCCTTGCCGAAGGCGATGCGCTTGCCCTTGAGGTCGGAAATCGAGGTGATCGGGGAACTCTTGCGCACGACAATCGCCTGCGTGCCACCGCCCTGCTTCACTGCAGCAGCGTACCGTATCCCCGCGTTCGCGGCCTGCGCGAAGATCGGCGGGGCGTCACCGACATAGCCGAAGTCGACGCTGCCGACATTGATCGCCTCGAGCAGCGGCGGGCCGAACTGGAAATCGACCCATTGCACATCCACCCCGAGCGGCTTGAATGCATCCTCGACCGTATGCCGCTGCCTGACCGCCGGGAAGAAGAAGCCGCCCTTTTGGGTGCCGATCCGGATGACCTTGGGTCGATCGTCGCCGCTCATCGCCGTCGTCGATGACAGCACGACAGCCGCCGTGCTTGCCAGCGACATCCGCAGAAACTCCCGGCGCTTCATGCACGGTCTCCAATTCGAAAAGCAACGCCGCGATTGAATTCGCAGCCGCAAGCCGGCCGTCATCTCCGGCCTGAGGTGGTGCGCGACGGCGGCGCGCTACACCTTGATCGGCACGAAGTGATTGACGGCGATCAGCACGACCAGCAATGCGATGCCGATGCCGAGGCTCCAGCCGATCAACTTCTTCTCGATGGGGAGCAGAGGTTCGGAGACACCCCTGGTCTCTTCCTCTATGTTCGTCTGCGACATGTTGCGTCCTTTCGCGGGATCAGCTTGCGAGCGGCGGCTTGAAGCCGGAGAAAAACAGCCAGGAGATCAGGAGCCCGACCCAGATCACGAACCCGAACAGGCTGACGAAATAGACCGCGGCGAGCCTGCCGAAGCCCTGCTGCCACAGCTTGCGGAAATCGGAGAGCACGCCGATCGAGAAGAAGGTCAGGATGAAGAAGATCACCCGGAACACGTTGGCCTCGCCTGCCGCCGCCGGCAGGGCCTTCGCAATCTCCGGCGTGGTGCCGAGTGCAAGCCAGAGCGAGATCGCGAACACCAGGACGAAGCCGAGGATGAATTTGGGGAACCGCTGCCAGATCTCCCCGGCTTTCGCCTTGTCCGGCCCCTTGTCGATATGGTTGGTCCAGATGTAGCCCAGGATGAACGCCCAGATCCCGATGAAGATGTCGATGAAGATCTTCACCGTGGTCGTGGTCGCGAGAATCCAGCCGGGCTGGTATTTGATGCCTTCGGCCGCGGCCTTGGCCATCACCAGCGACTCGGTGATGCCGCCACCGGCAACCGCCGCGCCGTCGGTCTTAATCGCAAGGCCGATCCAGGCACCTGCGACCAGCGGCTCCTGCCACAGGAAGGTCTGGGCCAGGAACGGCAGGATGAGAACCTCAACCACCGCAAAGACGACCACGAGCGATGAGACCAGCACCGGCACCGCCGGCCGGGCGCGGATCGCGCCTCCCGTGGCGATGGCCGCCGCCACGCCGCAGATGGAGATGCCGGAGGCCAGCGGCACCGACCATTCGCGGCTGAAGCCGAACCATTTACGCGCGATGAAATAGACCACGGCCCAATAGATCAGATAGGCCTCGACGATCGCGGCCGCGCCGCGCAGGAGCAGCGAAGACGCGAGATTGAGGCGTCCGGCCGCGGTCACTGCAACAGTGGCGCCGAGAATGACGATCGCGATCTTGATGTAGAGCTCCGGGCGAATCGCCTCCTTCAGCCAGGCGGCGAAACCGGGGAAAAAGTTGGCGATCACCAGCCCGAACAGGAGGGCTATGATGTAGCCGCCTTCATTGGTCAACTTCAGCGACCAGCCGATGCCGAATTTCTGCTGTTCGGCCGGTGTCACCGCAGCGATGCGGGCGTAGCTACCCAGCACCCAGGCTGCATAGGCGATGGCGAACACGGCAGTAAAGGCGAGCGCGAATTTCCTGACGTCGCCGCCCAATGCACTGACGCCGATCGACAGCACGAGGAGCAGTGCCACGTAGGTGAGCAGCAGCGAGACAATGCCGCCGATCGGGGCGTACGCCTTGGCGACGGGGGCAAGTGCGCTTGCGATGTCGGTATAGACCGAGGTCGTCACCGCCCACCCCAACAAATCGGTGCCGCTGACCGAGAACAGCGCCAGCGCAAACACCAGAAGGCCGATCGCGACCGCCAGCCAATCTTCGTTGAGCCGCGCCTTCAGCACGGCCGGCTCCGATACCTTAACAGCAATGTCCGACATGTTCTTCCCCGACCCGATGCGCCCGATCATGGGCGAATTCGCCTCACGTGAATCTTGGCCCAAAAGAAAGGCTCGGCAATCCTATGAAATTTCTTTGTTTGAAGCGGTACGGCAAACACCTTCTCCCGAGCCGCTGCGGCATAGAAGAAATGGGTTTCCCGGGCGGACGTGAAGCCTCGGCCGTGGCCAAGGGCCGTCACCACGTCGCGATGTACGTCCCCTTGAAGCGCTTCTCCAGGAACTCTTTGACGGGCTGCGAGTGATAGGCCGCGATGAGTTGCGCGACCCAGGGCTTGCCGCTGTCCTCCTCGCGGACCGCCAGGATGTTGACCCAGGGTCCATCAGGCGCCTCGCGTGCGATGGCGTCGACCGCCGGGTTGAGCCCGGCCTGCACCGCATAGTTGTTGTTGATCGATACCAGATCGACATCCTGCAAGGCACGGGGAAGCTGCGCCGCGTCCAGCTCGACGAACTTCAGCTTCTTCGGATTGTCGGTGATGTCGGCAACCGTGGAAGCGACGTTGGTCGTATCCTTCAGCTTGATCAGGCCATGCAGGGCCAGGATCATGAGGCCGCGGGCGCCGTTCGACGGGTCGTTGGCGATCGCGACGCGCGCGCCCTCCGGAAGGTCGCCGAGCGTCTTGTACTTCAGCGAGTAGACACCCTGAGGCGACGCGATGGTGCTCGCGACCTTGACGATCTTCCAGCCCGTCTTCGATATCTGATTCTTCAGGTACGGCTCGTGTTGAAACGAATTGGCCTCGAGGTCGCCAAGCGCAAGGGCCTGGTTCGGAATCACGTAGTCGGTGAACTCGACGACTTTGATGTCGAGCCCGTGCTCGGCGGCGACTTTCCTGACGACATCCATGATCTCGGCATGCGGGCCTGCGGTCACGCCGACGCGAATCGTCTCGGCGTGGCCAGGGCTTCCGAGCGCGAGAATGGACGCAACGAGGAGAGCGGGAAAACGCATCAATTTCTCCGATAGAAAAGGAAGGGAAGCGGCACTCACCACACCGGCACGATGAAACGGCCATATTTCCTGGTGATGTAGTCCTTCACCTCGGGTGAGCGGTAGATCGAGACGAAACGCAGAAGCCGCGGATCATCTTTCCTGTCGGTGCGCGCCACGAACTGCAGGGCATAGCGCGGATCGCTGAAACCATCGGCGATCAGCAGGCTTTCGGGATCGCCGCCGGAGGCGATCAGATAGTTGATGCTGACCTGCGCGAGCTCGACATCGTCGAGCACCCGTGGCAGCTGCGGCGCTTCGATCTCCAGGAACTTCAGGTTCTTGGGGTTGTCGACGATATCGCGGACGCTGGCTTTCTCGCCGGCTCCCTCGCGCAGCTTGATCAGCCCTGCCTTCTCGAACAGCAGCAATCCGCGCGCCTCGTTCACGGGATCGTTGGCGACCGCCGCCCGCGTGCCCGGATGAACCTCGCTGAGCTTGGCGATCTTCTTCGAGTACAGACCGACGGGAAGCACGTAAGTCGGCGCAATCGCAGTGAAACTATAGCCGCGCGTCGCAACGGCGTTGTTGAGGAAGGGCGTGTGCTGGAACAGATTGGCGTCGATGTCACCACTCTGCAGCGCCTCGTTCGGCGTCACCCAATCGGAAAATTCGATGACCTTGACGTCGAGGCCCTGCTCCTTGGCGCGCGTGGCGGCAAACTGGATGATGTCGGCAATCGGACCGCCGGAGGTGCCGACCTTCAGCGGCTCGGCCGCCACACCGGGGCCCGTGATGCCAAGCGCAAACAGTGTGCTTGCCGCTACAATCGCAAGCACGATCCGCCGATTGTGACCGCCTACTCTCATACCGCGCTTCATGAACGCTCCCCTCTTGATCCGGCTTCAGGAGTTACTCGACCGCTGCCGGCAGCGGTGCGGTCAGCCCACCCGCGATGCCGGTGTCCCGAACATGCCGGTAGGAGGCGCCGATATGAGTTTCCGGCAGACGCGCCGATGTGCCGAACAGCTTTTGCCGCAGGGTCCCTTCACGATAGGATGTCTTGTAAGCGCCGCGCTCCTGCAGGATCGGCACGACGAGGTCGACGAAATCCTCCAGTCCCTCCGGCGTCACCACACGGCTGAGATTGAATCCATCGATCCCGGTGTCCTCGACCCAGCTCTGCAGCTCGTCGGCCACCTCCTCCGCCGATCCCACGAAAGGCTTCGTCCGGCTGCCAAGCCCCATCTCGCCGAGCAGTTTTCGCAGCGTCCATTGCTCGCTTGAACGCGTGGTCAACGCTTCCAGGATCGACTGCATCGCGTTGGTTTGCTCGTGCCGCAGCGGCGCATCGAGGTCTTCCTTGGCATAGTCGATCCCGACGGAGCTGGCGAAATGCGCCAGCGCGCCTTCGACGCTGCCGTAGGACCGGTAATCGGCGAATTTGTCTTCCGCCTCCTTGCGCGTCCGCCCGACCACGACCGCGCGACTTGCGAACACGATGACGTCCTCCGGACGGCGGCCGTTCCTGACGGCTTGGGCCCTGACGTCCTTGACCAGGGCGCGCACATTGTCCTTGGTCGAGGTCGCCAGAAAAATGCACTCGGCGTGCCGGGCCGCGAACGCCCGTCCCCGCGTCGAGACACCGGCCTGGAACAGAACCGGCGTACGCTGCGGCGAGGGCTCGCTGAGATGGACGGCATTGATCCGGTGGCGCCGCCCGACATGGTTGATCGCGTGGACCTTCCCGGGATCCGCATAGGTGCGGTTGATCCGGTCGACCAGAACGGCGTCGTCCTCCCAGCTGCCTTCGAGCAGCTTGTAGATCGCCTCCATATATTCGTCGGCGAGGTCATAGCGATCATCGTGCTCGATCTGCCGGTCGAGGCCCATCGCCCGCGCGGCACTGTCGAGATAGCCGGTGACGATGTTCCAGCCCGCCCTGCCCTTGGTGAGGTGATCGAGCGTCGACAGACGGCGCGCGAACAGATAGGGCGACTCGTAGGTGGCGTTCGAGGTGACGCCGAAGCCGATGTCCTTCGTCACCGCCGCCATCACCGGCACGACAAGCAGTGGATCGTTGATCGGAATTTGCACGGCGCCGCGGATCGAGGCCGCCGGCGAACCGCCGTAGACGTCGTACACGCCGATGATATCGGCAAGAAAGATCGCATCGAACAGGCCGCGCTCGGCCGTCCGAGCCAGATGCTGCCAATATTCGATGTCCGTATACCGCGGCGACCGGTCGCGCGGGTGTGCCCACATCCCGTGCTGGATGTGGCCGACGCTGTTCATGTCGAAGGCGTTGAGCCGGATTTGCTTCGGCATGACCGGTTCACCGATGACGCAGGCGACGGTTGACCCGGCGAGCCAGATAATCGCCGGCGGTCTGCACGGTCTGGACCAGCGCAATCAGGACGACGACCACCGCCAGCATCATTTCCGGCATGAAGCGCTGGTAGCCATAGCGGATGCCGAGATCGCCGAGCCCGCCGCCGCCCACCGCTCCAACCATCGCGGAATAGCCGAGCAGGCTGACGACGGCCAGCGTCAACGCGAGAACGAGCCCAGGCAGCGCTTCGGGAATCAGGACCTTGAACACGATTTGCAGCGGACTCGCGCCAAAAGAAGACGCGGTCTCGATCAGGCCGCCGTCGACCTCCCGAATGGCCGCTTCCACCAGGCGCGCGATGAAGGGCGCCGCGGCGATGGTCAGCGGGACGATGGCAGCGCCCGATCCGATCGAGGTCCCCGCAATCAGGCGCGTGAAGGGAATGATGGCGACCACGAGGATGATGAATGGCGTCGATCGGGTCGCATTGACGATCACGCCCAGGACGGCGTTCACGGAAGGCGCCGCGAACAGCTCGCCCTTGCGGCTGGTCGCGAGGAATATCCCGATCGGCAGGCCGAGAAGCGTCGCCAGAGACGCCGCGACCGAGACCATGAACAGGCTTTCGCCGGTGGCCTCGACAATCAGATTGATGAGATCACGCGACATAGCCGAGACGCTCCACGGGTAGCTGATGCTGCGAGAGCCAGGACAGCACTTGCCGGATATGAGCATCGTCACCGGGAATGCCCAGCGTCAGCGAGCCGACATGCTGTCCGCCGATCTCGTCGACCCGCGCAGACAGAAGCGCGATATCGATGCCGAGCTCGCGCGCGAGCCGCGCAACGATGGTATCGCCGGCGGCCGTGCCGCGGAGCTGCACGCGAATGACCGCCTGGCCGCCCTCGACCGGCTGCGGCTCGATCCGGCTTGCGAGCGAGACCGGGATGCTGTCGCCGAGGACTTCGGCGAGAAAGCTCTGCGTGATGGGATGCTTCGGGTGGGTGAAGATATCGGCTACGTGCCCGTGCTCCACGACATGGCCGGCATCGATCACCACCACCTCCTTGGCAAGCTGCCGGACCACCGACATCTCGTGGGTGATCAGGACGATGGTGACCCCGAGCTCCCGGTTGATGCTGGCGAGCAGATCGAGGATCGATCGCGTCGTCTGCGGGTCGAGCGCCGAGGTCGCCTCGTCCGAGAGCAGCACGTTCGGTCGCGTTGCGAGCGCCCGCGCAATGCCGACGCGCTGCTTCTGGCCGCCGGACAGCTCCGACGGATAGCGATCATATTTGTCCGCGATCCCGACGAGCTCGAGCAACTCGGAGACCCTGATCGCAATATCGTCCTGCGCCCAGCCCGCGATCTCCAGCGGCAGCGCGATGTTGTCCGCCGCCGTGCGCGACGACAGCAGATTGAAGTGCTGGAAGATCATGCCGATCGAGCGCTGCGCGAGGCGCAGCTCCCGGCCAGACAGCGCGGAGATGTCGCGGCCATCGACCACGACCCGGCCGGCCGAGGGCTTTTCCAAACCGTTGATGAGGCGGACCAGGCTGGACTTTCCCGCTCCGGACCGGCCGATTACGCCCGTGATCGAGCCTCGCGCGATCGCGAAATCGATTCCCTGCAGCGCCTGCACGCTCGGCTTGTCGCGATAGGCCGGATAAGTCTTCGCGACCTGCTCGAACCGAACCATGGCCTCCGCTGATGGCGGTTTCGGCGCCTCCGGTGCGAGCACGGGAATCGGCTCGGCAACCGCGATGGGTTGATGTACGTTCATTTACACATCCAGTGTCGATGGCGTCTGGCTATTTTGTTGCGCGCAGTCGCTTCAATGCCCGAACAACAGGTAGCTGCGGTCGACCCCGCGAAGCTCCCGCGTTTCGTCGGTCCAACCGACTGCGCGGCGATAGCTGCCGAGCAGCGCCCCCTGCTTCAGGGCCGCGACGTCGATGCTTTGCGCTGCGTCCGCGAAGGGCGAGACGAACAACGCGTCTTCCGGACAATAGAGCTCGCAGAGAAAGCAGGTCTGACAGTCGGCCTGCCGCGCAATGACGGGCAGGCCCTCGGTCCGATCGAACACGTTGGTGGGGCAGACGTTCACGCAAATGTCGCAGGACGTGCAGCGCTCGGCGTCGATGACCTCGATCATTCCGCCGCCTCCGCGTAGGAAATGTCGGCATGGGCGCGCGACGAGGTCCAGACCTCGTCCAGCCCGCCGGTCGTCACGTAACGCCGGAAATGCCGGTCCTGATCCAGAAAATCATCGCGCCGGTGCATGCCGCGCGTTTCCTTCCGCGCCAGACCGCTGCGATACATCCAGCGCGCCGTCGCCAGCATTGCGGCCGCTTCGCGGGCGCGCAGGACGTCAGCCCCGTTCGCGGCATCGGCGCTGGACGCCTCAGCCCAGAGCGCATCAAGCCGCTGCAGCGAGCCGCTGAGACGGCCGGCCTCGCGGAAGTAGTTCAACTCGTAGGGAAACACTTCGTCCTGGATGGCCCGCGCCAGCTGTGCCGGCGCGAACCGCCGCCCGGGCCGCCAATGGAGTGCGACCGTGCCCGCGCCCGACACGCGCTGGCGCCCCACCGCGCCGGCGAGCCGCGCGTAGTCTGCCGCGCCCTGCCCCGCCCAGGTTCCGGAGGACATGGCCCAGGCCGCGTTGTGGCTGCCGCCGCCCGTGAAGCCCCCGCAGACCAGCTCGCGCGTCGCGGCATCGCCTGCGGCGTAGAGGCCGGGCACGGTGGTGGCGCACGTGTCATCGACAATGCGCAGTCCGCCGGTGCCGCGCACGGTGCCCTCGAGCCGCAGCGTGACTGGAAAGCGCTGGGTGAACGGGTCGATGCCGGTGCGGTCGAACGGCAGGAAGAAATTCGGCTGCGATGCCCGCATCGAGCGCCGCACCTCTTCATCGGCCTTGTCGAGCTGCGCATAGACGGGCCCTAGCGTCAGCGCACGGGCAATCGCCGAGCGGCCGCCTTTTGAGGCCGCACCCGGAACCACGCTGCCGTCCTCGTAGGTGAACGTCGCCCAGCCGTAGAACAGCGTCTTGGTCACGGAGCCGAACGCCGCCGAGATCGCATAGGGATTGGAGAACTCCATGCTGCTCAGCTCGGCGCCGGCTTCTGCAGCCATCAGGTAGCCGTCGCCGGTGAGCACGTTCGAGCCCAGCGTCTTGCTCAGGAACGCGCAGCCACCGGTCGCGATCACGACCGCCTTGGCGCGCACCACCCAGCGGTCGTCTTTCTGCCGCCGCAGGCCCGCGGCACCCGCAACCGCGCCGCCGTCGTCGACCAGCAGCTCAAGCGCCGGGCTGTGATCAAGAATGGTGACGCCGGCCGCCTTGGTGCGCTTGCGCATCAGGCGCATATATTCGGGACCCTGCAGCGAGTTGCGCTGGGATTTGCCGGTCGCATCGACCGGATAAGGATAACCCCACTCGGCCAGGCGATTGCTCTGCGCATAGGTGCAATCGAGCGTGCGCGCCATCCAGCGGCGGTCCTGCAGATAGCCGCCCATCTTCTCGCGCCCGGCCATCGCGGCCTCGCGAAGCGCGGGATCGGGCTCGATGTACCAGACACCGGTACCGGCGGCGGCGGTCGCGCCGGAGGTGCCGCAGAAGCCCTTGTCCGCGAGCACGACGCGGGCGCCATGCTCGGCTGCGCTGATGGCTGCCCATGTGCCCGCCGGCCCGCCGCCGAGGACCAGCACGTCAGCGTCGTATTCAACAGACCCCGCCGTAGCCGACAATTTTTCGGCACGCCCTGCCATGGACCACCCTCCGCAAATCCAAATCCGCGGCGCACATCGAAGCCGCATTGCACAACATCGCGTGAGGTCGCGCGTCTGGCAATTTCAGATATTTGCGCCGATTTGGGCGAAGCTTCCCTCGATACACACGGCGACAGAAGATTCATGTGTCGACATATCAGCCGTTTTCTCTGGTCGCCGAACGCAGCAGCTCTCTGCGCCTCAATCATCGGATTTCAGTCGAATCTTTCTTTTTTGCTTTCGAACCTCCCCGTTTGTTTCCTGTCTCGCGGCGGCGCGATATTTCGTTCACGTCTCTGGATCGCAAGGCCGCCATGTCAGCTCGTCAGCTTCATCTCAACGTCAATCTCCTGCACTCCGGCACTTACGCCTCAGCCTGGCGATTGCCGGACAGCGATCCCCATGCCTGCTTCGATATTGGGCACTATGTCCGCGTCGCGCAGCTTGCCGAGCGCGGCAAGCTCGATGCGATCTTTCTCGCGGACACACCCGCAATCACCGACCGCATCGATTATCGGTCGTTCATGTCGCTGGAGCCCACCATCGTCCTCGCGACCGTCGCCGCGTCAACGACGCATATCGGGCTGATCGCCACAGCCTCGACGACCTACAACGAGCCCTACAACATCGCCCGCCGCTTCGCGACGCTCGATCACGCCAGCGGCGGCCGCTCGGGCTGGAATGCGGTGACGACCGCCGATGCAGCATCGAGCCGCAATTTCGGCCTGTCCGGCGTGCTCGAGCACAAGGCGCGCTACGAGCGCGCCAAGGAATTCACCGAGGTCGTCCATAAGCTGTGGGACAGCTGGGAAGACGACGCGTTCGTCGGCGACAAGCTCACTGCGCGCTTTGTCGATACCACAAAGGTCCACCCGATCGCCCACCGCGGGGCGCACTACGCCGTCGCCGGAGCGCTGAACGTGCCGCGGTCACCTCAGGGACGGCCTGTGACCGTGCAGGCGGGCGGATCGAACGACGGCCGCGACTTTGCCGCAAGCCATGCCGAGGCCGTGTTCACCCTCGCTCAGACCATCGACGAAGGCGTTGCCTACGCGCGCGATCTGCGCACCCGTGCCGCAGCTTACGGCCGCTCCGGCGATTCCATCGTCATCCTGCCGGGCCTCACCACCGTCATCGGCAGCACCGAGGCGGAGGCAAAGCGGCGGCAAGATGAGCTTTGGGAGCTTGTTCCGATCGAATACAGCCTGGCACGGCTCGCCGGTACGCTGCAGATCGATCCGAACCTGCTCGAACTCGACAAACCGCTGCCCGACCCGCTCCCGCTGCCCGCGAATGCCAATCACACGATGTTTCAGGGGACGGTGAACCTCGCGCGACGCGGCAATCTCACGGTGCGCCAGCTCCTGCGCGCGCTCGGCGGCGGCGTCGGCCATCGCATCATCGTCGGAACGCCCGAGCAGATCGCCGACGACATCGAGGCTTGGTTCAAAGCCGGTGCGGCCGATGGATTCAACCTGATGCCCGATGTGCTGCCATCCGGGCTCGAAACGTTCGTCGACGCGGTCGTTCCGATCCTGCAACGGCGGGGCCTGTTTCGAACCGAGTATAGCGGCGCAACCCTGCGCGACCACTTTGGCCTCGCAAGACCGCCGAGCCGATTTACGCGATCTGGAGCGGCTGCAGCCTTTGCCTAAACTGCCGCCGCCGGCTCGGGCGTCCGCAGGGTTTGTGCCTGCCGGACCCGCGGGATGACCTCCAGCGCGAACCGCCGCATCTCCGCTTCGAACGGTTGGAACTGCAGCATGAACAATTCGATGCCGGCAGCATGGAATGCGCGGATGCGCGCCGCCACTTCGTCATAGCTGCCGACCAGCCCCGCCGCGGTGCCGCCATTGGTGCCCACGCGCGGGGTCTTCTGCATGGTTTGCATCATCACGACCTTCGGATCGGTGTTCTGACGCTGGATGGCCTTCATCGGGGCGTCCTTTGCCGAGAGCGCCAGCAGGCGCTCATGCTCGGCGTGAGCCTGCTCGCTGGTCTCACGGGCGACCACGAAGGCGGACAGGCCGAAGCGCAGTGGCGCGCCGGAGCGCTGACGCGCGGCGACGTCGGCGATCAACCCGGCGACGTCATCGAGCGGTTGCCCGTTGATGAACCAGACATCGCCATGGTCGGCGACCAGTGCACGGGCAGGCTCGGACTCTCCGCCGACATAGATCGTCGGCCGCGACCGGTGGAGGCTCGTCGGCCGCAGCACATAGTCGCGCACGTCGAAATACGTCCCCTTGTAAGTGAGCCGCTCGCCCTGAATCAGACGGGACACCACCGTGATCCACTCGCGGCCATAGGCGTAACGCTCATCGTGCTCCGCAAAGCCGATGCCCGCCTTTTCGAGCTCCGGACGATTCCAGGCGTTGACCAGATTGATGGCAAAGCGGCCGCGGCTGATGTTCTCGATTCCGAGCGCCATCTTTGCGAGCACCACGGGATGATAGAGATAGGGTTTGATCGCCGCGATGATCTCGATCCGCTTCGTCAGCGCGGCAAGCGCCGCCGCCGCACTCCAGGCCTCGAGCTGATCGAAATCCTCGATATGCGGGTTGATCGTGTGTTGTGCGATCAAGGTGGCGTCATAGCCGAGCTCCTCGGCAGCCAGGACCAGATCGCGATTGCGCTCCCACGAAGCGTCATAGGGCTCGTCCGGATCCTGGTATGCGCCGCGCGATCCGTGCACCACAGCCCAGATGCCGAAACGTGGAGACGTTGCTGTCATGGGAGCCTCTCTTCGTGGTGCTCGCGGTACTGAGCGAATGCCGACTGTTTTGATCAATCGACGGCTCAAGTTCAAGCGCACCAAGATCAAAAGATATTCTTTGTCGCCTGGCACGCGCAGAGAAACCAGAAAACTCCGGAACGAACCACAATTGAAATACCGCTCTATTTCTGTTCGCCGAAATTCGTGGGAAGTTTTGCGCGCGTGATGAAGGTTGCCGTTGGCGGCTGCGCAGCGAGCGATGGCTGATGCCTGCTCGGCGCGGAATGATCAACGAATGCGCGCTCTTGGCGCGCGGCACGATCGACCAGGATGCGGACTAGCCTTGAGCAATATCGACCAGACCCTCGCAGCGGCCAGATTCGAGCAGGGGCAGCCACCGGCCTCACCACTTGCTGCCCCATTGGGTAAACGCAGCCTGCTGCTGATCTCGTGGCTCGCGCCCGTCGCGATCGTCATCCTCTGGGAGCTGCTGGCCAGAGCCGGCTGGATTTCGCCGCAGGTGCTGCCCGCACCGAGCAAGGTCGTCGCCACCGCTATCAAGCTGACAACGACCGACAGCCTGTTGACCGACCTCGGCGTCAGCCTCTTGCGCGCGGCAAGCGGCTTTGCGATCGGCGCCGGGGTTGGGTTTACGCTCGGCACTCTGGTCGGCTTCTCGCGTCTCGCCGAGGCCGCGATCGACCGCAGCGTCCAGATGATCCGCGCCATTCCCTTTCTCGCGGTTCTCCCGCTCGTGATCGTCTGGCTCGGCGTGGGCGAGGCCGAGAAGATATTCCTGGTCGCGCTCGGCGTGACGTTTCCGATCTATATCAACACCACGCTGGGGATCCGGCAGATCGATCCCAAGCTGATCGAGCTCGGACGGGTCCAGGGGCTTGGCCGTCTCGACCTGATCCGGCGCGTCATCCTGCCCGGCGCCCTGCCCTCTATCCTCACTGGCGTGCGCTATGCGCTGGCGACCGCATGGCTCGCGCTCGTCGTGGCAGAGACCATCGGGGCGCAATCCGGCATCGGCTTCCTCGCCATGGACGCGCGGGAGTTCCTGCGCACCGATGTGATCGTGCTGACGATCGTGATCTACGCCTTGATCGGCGTCGCGGCAGATACCATCGCGCGCTGGCTCGAGCGGCGCCTGCTGGCATGGCATCCCAATTATGGAGGCGCCCGATGAGCGGGCAAATCCCCTCGCCCTCCTCGCCTGCCGCTCCGGCTGTGGTAGTCAGCAATCTCCGCCGCGCCTACGGCAGCCGCGTCGTGATCGACCACCTCAACCTGCGCATCGAGCGCGGGGAATTCGTGGCGCTGCTCGGCGAAAGCGGCTGCGGCAAGACCACCCTCCTCAGGGCGCTTGCCGGGTTGGATTCGATTCAGGGCGGGCGCATCACCGCGCCCCGACGGCCGGCCGTCGTGTTCCAGGAACACCGGCTGCTGCCCTGGGACAGCCTCTGGCGCAATGTCTCGCTTGGCCTCCAGGCGTCCGATGCGCGCGAACGCGCGGCCGCCGCGCTGGCCGAGGTCGGCCTCGGCGACCGGCTGGACGACTGGCCACGCAACCTGTCGGGCGGACAGGCGCAACGCGTCGCGCTCGCACGCGCGCTGGTGCAGCAGCCGGAGCTTTTGCTGCTGGATGAGCCGTTCGCGGCACTCGATGCGCTGACGCGCATCCGCATGCACGAGCTGGTCCGCGAGCTCGTGGTCAATCACAGGCCGGGCGTCCTGCTGGTCACCCATGACGTCGATGAAGCCATCGTGCTCGCCGATCGCATCCTGGTGATGCGCGATGGCGCGATCGCCTTCGAGCACCGCAAGGCGGGCGACGCCAAGCCGATCGAACGAAGCGCGCTGCTCGCCGAGCTCGGTGTGCTCGTCTCGCAGGCCGCAGCATAAAGTCTTTTGGAAAGGATCGCGCGATGTCTCACCACCCGTTTGCCAACCCGTCCCGGCGGCGCGTCCTCAGCGCTGCCGCGGCCGGCATCGGCGCGCTCGCCGGTCTCGACTTCGGCACACCAGCGCGCGCGGCCAGCGGCCGCACCACCGATCTGGTCCGCCTGACCTGGGGGCTGAGCGGGCTCAACCTCATTGCCAAGGAGCGGGGCGAGTTCGAGAAGGTGCTGGCGAAGGACGGGATCAAGGTCGAATGGCTCGGACCCTTTCCGAACCACGCCCCCACCTTGCAGGCGGTCACCGGCGGCAGCGCCGACTTTTCGTTTGGCGGCAGCACGACGCCGGCGCTGGCCGCCATCATCGCCGGCTCGCCGCTCGTCTTCACCCAGTTCGTCGTCTACGAGCCACGAACCACGGCGATCATCGCCAAGGATGATTCCGGCATTACCAAGGTCGAGGACCTCGTCGGCAAGTCGGTTGCCGTCAACCGTTCGGGCCTTGGTGAATTCCTGCTGGTGGCGGCCCTCGAGAAGCACAAGGTCGACCGCTCCAAGGTGAAGTTCGTTTATCTCAATCCTCCCGATGCCGCGCCTGCCCTGGCGTCCGGAAAGGTGGACGCGTGGTCGATGTGGAGCCCGGGCGTCGATATCGCGCGGCTGGAGTACAAGGCTCACGACATCTTCCTCGAAGGCCGCGATCTCGAATTCCAGATCGACTATACGTCCTACCTGACCACCCGGAAATTCGCGACGGACAATCCCGCGCTGGTCCGCGCGGTGAACGATGCCTTCCGCGCCGAGGGCAAGTGGATCTCGGAGAACAGCAAGGACGCGGAGTACATCGCGCAGAAGGCCGGAAAATACAGCGATCAGGTTCGCGACCAATTCATCGCCATGAACCGGCAATACCGCTATTTCCCCGTCAACGACGAGAAATTCCTGTCCGAATTGCAACGCGCCGCGGACTGGCTCGTCGTACGAAAGATCCTGCCCGAGCCGATCAAGGTGACCGATCACCTTGCCCAGCTCTGATCGCCGCAGCGTCAGCAACGTCATCCGGATTAGACAAATGAACAGACCCGTATCCGCCACCAGCCTCGCGCCGTCCCGGCCGCTCGATCTCCGCTCCGCCGAGCTCGACGCCCTGCTTGCACGGATCGCCGAGGGCGAAAGCGAGCGCGAACGGGAACGCATCCTGCCATTCGAGGCGGTCGATCTCGTTCGCCGTGCGAAGCTCGGCGCGGTCCGCCTGCCGGTTTCCGCCGGCGGCTCCGGCAGCACGATCCGCGACTTGTTCGGGATCGTCATTCGCCTCGGCGAGGCCGATGCCAATGTCGCGCACATCCTGCGCAATCATTTCAGCGTGGTCGAGCGGCTCGTCCGTCATCCCAGGGACGAGCAAGGCCGGCAATGGCAGCAGGCGGTCGCCGACGGCGCCCTCATCGGGCTTGCGACCACGGAGCTCGACAGTCCCCAGGTCGGCAACATCATTCCCAACACGACCTTCACGCCCCACGGCGACGACTACCTGCTCAACGGCACCAAATATTACAGCACCGGCACGCTCTATTCCGACTACGTCCTGGTGCGCGCAGCCGATCCGTCGGGCAGGCCCGGTGCGACCATCATCCCGGTGAAGCGGGACGGCATCGAGCTGATCGACGACTGGGATGGGCTCGGACAACGGTTGACCGCAACCGGCACCACCCATTTCCGCAACGTCCGGGTCAAGCGCGGGGAGATCGTGTTCGACGCGCCCGACGTCGGCTATGGCGTGCCTTATTCGAACACGTTTGCCCAGCTCTTCCTCACCGCGGTGGTCGCAGGCGTCGCAAGGGCCGCCCTGCGTGACGCCACCGCTCTGGTCCGTTCGCGGAAACGCACCTTCTACTATGCGCCGAGCGAGGTCCCTACGGACGATCCGGTGCTGCAACAAACCATCGGGCAGATCGCAAGCGGCGCCTTCGCTGCGGAGACGGTGGTGCTTGCGGCTGCCGAGGCGCTGGATGTCGCGACCGATGCGTTTGACGCCGGCTCGCCCGACGCAAACGAGGCTGCCCACAAGGCCGCGCTGCTTTCGGCCAAGGCCAAGATCATCGCCGACGATTTTGCCATTCGCGCCGGCAGCCTGCTGTTCGATGTCGGCGGCGCATCCGCCACCAAGAAGGTCACCAATTTCGATCGGCATTGGCGGAACGCACGCACGCTGTCGTCACACAATCCGACCACCTACAAGGCCCGATCGATCGGGCAATACGTCATCAGCGGCACACCTCTGCCCGCCAAAGGCTTCTTCTGAGCCAATCCCGAAGAGGGCCAAAGCAGCACGAGGTGCTACGGCGCGAGAGGAGAAGACCAATGGCCAGGCCGGACGTCCATCTCGTCAACGAGACCGACGAAATCGAACGGCAGTTTCGTTCGGTGATGCGCCGCCTTCCCGGCGGCGTCAGCATCATTACGGCCGGCCACGGCAGCGACATCACGGGCATGACCGTGACCTCGCTGACGTCGCTCAGCGCCACCCCGCCCCGGCTGCTGGTCAGCATCAACCGGCAGGCATCCTCGTTTCCCCTGATCGCGCGGTATCGGCTGTTCGGGGTGAACATACTGGGATCGGAGCAGCACGGCACCGCGGCGCAGTTCAGCGACGCGCGGCTGAAGGGCAGCCGGCGCTTCGAGGGTATCGAGTGGTTCTCCGGATCGTCCGGCCTGCCGCTGCTCAGCCATTCCCTGGCGACGATCGAATGCGAGGTCGAGGAGATCATCGAACGCCATTCGCACGGCATTATCGTCGGAAGCTTGCTGAGCTTCGAGCTGGCGCCGCGTCCCTCGGGCCTTGTCTATTGGAACGGACAATATATCGATATAGATCCCGACAGCGACCTCGACCTGTTGGCCGAAGTCGGCATTCCGCTGGCCCACGCCCGGTGATCCATGAAGCGCGAAATCCCGCCCGAGGAGAAGGAGGCCGCAACAGGTCAGCAGGGCCCGACGCTGAAGCGATGGGAACTCGACCGGATCGTAGCCGAGCTACGGCTATCGCGTGAGGAAACACACAGTATCCGCCGCGACGGTGAGGCGCGCCGTGCTCCCTCCCGAGAGGCCTTGGAAGACATCCTCAACAGGCTGACCGAAGCGCTGTTTCCGCGCCACTATGGGCGGTTCGATCTCGATGGCGAGAACATCGACTATTTTGTCGGACATACGCTGAGCATCGCGCTCGACCAGCTCGCCGAGCAGGTCCATCGCGGCGCGCTGTTCGTGGGCGACGAACTGCTGCCGGGTTTTCGCCGCGAGGATGCGATCGATCTCACCCGGCGGTTCGCATCCGAGCTCCCCGCCGTGCGCGGCCTCCTCATCAGCGATCTGCGTGCCGCCTTCGTCGGCGACCCCGCCGCCCGGAACTTTCCGGAGATCCTGATCGGCTATCCCGGCATGACGGCGATCATCCATCACCGCCTCGCTCACATTCTGCACCGGCTGGACGCGCGGCTGGTGGCGCGCCTGGTTGCCGAGATCGCCCACACCCGGACCGGAATAGATATTCACCCCGGCGCCAGCATCGGATCGGGCTTTTTCATCGATCACGGGACCGGTGTCGTGATCGGAGAGACCGCGATCATCGGCGACAATGTACGGATCTACCAAGCCGTCACCCTCGGCGCCCGCCATTTCCCCACGGACGACGAAGGCAATCTCATCAAGGGCGATGCCCGTCATCCCGTGGTCGAGGACGACGTCGTGATCTACGCCGGCGCCACCATCCTCGGACGCATCACCATCGGCCGCGGCTCCACCATCGGCGGCAATGTCTGGCTGACGCAAAGCGTGCCCCCGAACAGCGTGGTGACCCAGGCGACGGCCCGCAACAAGCCGGGCGCCGGTTAAGCGGCTGTCTTCCAGCGCATCAGGCGCCGCTCGATCGCCTCGAGCACGGCGTTGAAGACGAGGCCGATGACGGTGATACCGAGGATGCCGAAATACATCTGCGGGATCAGGAAGCTGTACTGGCTGTAGATGATGAGATAGCCCAGTCCGGCCTTGGCGCCGACCATTTCGGAGGCGACCAGCACCAGCATGGCCGACGCGCTGGCGAGGCGGATTCCGACAAAGATCGTGGGCAGCGCCGCCGGCAGGATCACCTTGCGGAACAGCTGCTGCGAGCTCGCCCCCATCGTGCGCGCCGATTTGATCAGGAGCGGATCGACTTGCTTGACCGCTGCGATGGTGTTGAGCAGCAAGGGCCAGGCGCAGCTGTAGATCACCATGGTGATCTTCGAGAGTTCGCCAATGCCCAATAGCAGAATGAAGACCGGCAGCAGCGCGAGCGGTGCCGTATTGCGGCAGACCTCGATGACCTGATTGAGCAGATCGCCCAAGCGAGTGTACCAGCCGACCGCCAAGCCCAGCGGCACGATGAGCACGACCGAGATTAGGAACCCGCTCAGCGCACGAACCAGGCTCGCGGCCACGTCGTCGTACAATTCCCCGCTCTGGGCGAGCTGCCAGCCTGCGGCAATCACGTCCGAAAACGGTGGCAGAAAGGTCGAGTCCGTCAAACCGAGCCGCGGAACGACTTCCCAGAGCGCCAGCAAAGCGAGCACGACAACGGAGCGCCCACCGAGGCTGGCCACGCGGCGGATCGCCGGACGCAAGGTCTCCCACCTGTTGAAAGCCTGATCCGGCTCTCGCCCGTGGACAAGCGGACGTCCCTCTGCCAATTCGAGCAGCGACAACATTTCGAGGCTAGACATGGGCGAGCTCCGCTTTGGCCGTCTTGGCTTCGTCGATATCCACCACACCGGCCGATTGGCCGTGCTGTGCCTTGCGCACCTCCTCCCGAAGCAACGACCAGACCTCATGCCGGGTGCGACCGAAGGCCGGAAGGGACCGCACGTCGTCCGTCTCGCTATGCAGCTCCTCCGGGACGTCGATCACCTGCTTGATGCGCCCCGGACGCGACGTCATGATCGCGACGCGCTGGCCGAGCACGACCGCCTCGTCGATGCCGTGGGTGATGAAGACGATGGTCTTGCCGGTCGTCCGCCAGATGCGCAGGAGCTCGCCCTGCAGCGTCTCCCGCGTCTGCGCATCTAGCGCCGCAAAAGGCTCGTCCATCAGCAGCACCTCGGGATCGTAGGCGAGGCTGCGTGCGATGGCGACGCGCTGCTTCATGCCGCCGGACAATTCGTGCGGGTAGCGGTCGGCGAAGGCGGCAAGTCCGACCAGGTCGAGATACTGCAGCGCGCGCTCGCGCCGCACCCGCGACTTCATGCCGGCCACGTCAAGGCCGAACTCGACGTTTTGTGCCGCAGTCCGCCAAGGAAACAGCGCATATTGCTGGAACACGATGCCGCGATCCCGCGCGGGACCGGTGATCGGCCGGCCGTCGAGCAGGATCCGGCCGGCCGTGGGCAGCGCGAGGCCGGCCAAGAGATCGAGCAGCGTGGACTTTCCGCAACCGCTCGGACCGACCAGCGCCAGGAACTCGCCGACGCGGACGTCGAGCGTGATGTCCTCCAAGGCCGTGAAGCGGCGCGCGGGCCCGCCTCCCTCAGCCCTGACATTGAACTCTTTGCGGACCTGCTCGAAGCCGATCTTGATCGCGCTCATCTCGCCTCCGCCTGCTTGCCGGTGCGGTAGAAATTGAACTCATTCGTGTAAGTATCCGCCGCCTTGATCTGGTCCGGCTTGAGCAGGCCGTCCTTCACCAGCCAGTCGATCCAGATCTGGATTTCGCCATCGCTGATCACCCCGCCTTTTGTCGCCACGCCCGTGCTCTTCCAGTACTTGATCGGGGATGCATCCTCGTTCCGCTTGCGCGCGGCGATGATCCGCTCGAACCGGGCGCGCACCTCTTCCGCCGGAGTCGCTTGCGCCCAAGCGATCGCGCGGGACACGCCCTCCACCAGCTTGCGAGAGGTGTTGGGATTGTCTCTGATGAACTTTTCGCGCAGGACATAGGCGCCGCCGGTGAAGTTGCCGAACAGATCGGTGTCGGCGAACAGCCTGCGCAAGCCGCCGCGCTCGAGCGCCTTGTCGCGCAGGATGCCGTTGAGGGTGGTGACGTCGACCGACCCCTGGCGCAGCGCCTGCTCGCCGGTGACCGGCGGCACCGCCACCAGCGTGACCTGCTTGGCTTCAGCCGCACTGACGCCGTTGCGAGAGAGATACTCGCGGAGCACGAATTCGAGATGCGCGCCGAGGGTATTGACGGCGACCTTCTTGCCGATCAGATCGCGCGCGTTTCGGATCGGGCTGTCTTCCTTGACGTAGTAGCCGTAATAAGTGTTGTCATCAGAACCGTAGTAGCCAACGACGGCCTTGATCGGCGCCCTTGCGGCGATCAGCTTGATGATCGCCCCGTAAAAGGCGCCGCCGATGTCGATGTCGCCGGTGACGACGGTCTGGATGTCCTGCGGCCCCGAAATGGTGTTGCCGACCCATTTCAGCTTCAGCGGCGCCAGATAGCCGAGGTCGTCGGCAAGCTCAACGATGGTCACCTGCCCGGCCCATCCCTGATAGCGGATCTCAGTCTGCTCCGGCAGCGGATCCGCCATTGCCTGACTGAACAAGGCGATGCTCATGGCCACTCCCCACAGGAAGCGCCAAATGGGTTTGACAATCCGCTTCGAGAGCCTGGCTGTCCACTCGCCAGATCGGGGCGCTGTCGTCATTCACCTGTCCTCCGTTGAGAATGGCCCATCAGGCGGCCTTGGCCTGCGGCTTGGCAGCCTTGATCCGGGTGACGCTGGTGCGGCCATCGACGCCGACCGGCACCTCTCCGTCGAGCGTGACGCGGCGGACCACGCGGTGCTGATCGCCATAATCGTTCACGGCATAGTGCTGCGTGGCACGATTGTCCCAGATCGCGACGTCGCCCTGCCTCCAGCTCCAGCGCACGGTGTTTTCGGGCGCGGTGACATGCGACTGGAACAGATCGAACAGCTTCTGGCTGTCGTATTTCGGCACCCCGAGGAAGCGCTGTACGAAATTGCCGAGCACGAGCGTCCGCTCGCCGGTCTCCGGATGGACCCGAACCACGGGATGCTCGGTCTCATAGATCGTGCCGGTGAAGACCTCGTCGAAATGCTTTCTATCGGCTTCGCTGGCGCGCTGCTTCACCGCATAGTCATAGGCGTTGCTGTGGACCGCCCAGAGCTCGTCGGCAAGCCGCCGCAGCGGCGCCGGCAGATCGAGATAGGCAGCAGCAGTGTTCGACCAGATCGTATCGCCGCCGAATGGCGGAACGACGACCCCGCGCAGCACGGAAATCTTCGGATAGGCGTCCACGAAGGTGACATCGGTGTGCCACTGATCCGCGCGCCCTCCGCCGCGCGCCGAATCAAGTTCGAGAATGGAGTCATTTCCCTTTGTCGCGCCGATGGTCGGATGCGGGACCAGCTTTCCGAACCGGCGCGCAAAGCGCTCCTGCTCGGCATCGTCGAGATGGTCCTGGTCGCGGAAGAAGATCACCTTGTGCTCGAGCAGCACCTTGTTGATCGCGCCGATCACCTGATCGGAAAGATCGCCGGACAGCTTGATATTCTTGATCTCGGCGCCGATCCGCGCCGCGCGCTTCACGATGTCGGCGCGCGGAATGACGTTGTCGATGGCAGCTGTCTCACTCATGTTCGTGGTCCCCAAAAGCCGCGATCCTGTTGCTCGGCATAGCTCCGCCGTTCGCCGATCGCTTGAAGCGCCGGCGGAGCGTGCATCAGATTGTCTTGCGATCAGCCCTCTTTACGGCCGGCCATCGGCCTTCCTCGCCGAACAGACGCCGTCACGCGGGACCGTTCCAGTCGCAAGCCGCTCCGGTGCAGGCTTGCTGCGTAGACCCATGACCCTATCGCAAACCGCTCGGAAATACGTTCCAAAGTTGCAAGCACGCGGGAAATAGTTGCGCTCAAGTTGCGACGAGTAGCCATTGACGCTACTCCGCCGCCGTATATCGCGGCGACCGCCACACCGCCGACGCATAGAGGGCGGGATCGAAATCCTCAGCCACGGGTCCGTTGATGCGCGCTTCATGCTGGTCGAGATCGGCAAGGAACAGGTCCCGACTGATCCGAGCGACGACGGAGGGGATATCGCGCTTGAAGCTTGGAATGTCCCCCACCGGCAGGCCAAAGCTGACGAAAGCCGCAGGGTTGAAGACGTGAATGTCCTTCAGATAGGGAGCAGCCCTCGGCACCTTCTCCAGATACTCGTGCCCCGCGCCGAGATAGGGATAAGCTCCCAGCACATCGTCCCGCTCCTCCTCCGCCGGCGTGAAACGATCGCGCCACAACAGGATTTCGTGCGAGAAGCCGGCGAGTTCAGGCCGCGCCGCGAGATCGACGCCATATCCGGTCGCGGCAATGACGAAATCGAAAGCGATCTGCTCATGCGGCGTCGTCGCAAACAACCGTCTGCCATGAGGCTTTGCCGAGATCCAGGGCGACCCCAGATGCAGATGAAAATCGGGGAAGCCGGTCGCCCGCGATATGGAGTCGGCCGGTGCCGTTGAACCTTCGCGGCGGAAGCGCAGCGCCTGCTGCCACCGCAGTCCGTCGGGCAGCGCGCCATAGTTGTCATAGGCTCCCGGATAGAGCCGCAGCCGGATCACGGGCAGCGCGGCAAGCACCTTGCGCCGTGCGAAGAGATGAACCTCCCGCGCACCGCGCTCGAGCGCAGTCGCCGCGGCGTCGAAGGCTGACGCGGCGCTCCCGAGCACGGCGACCGACCTGCCGCGCAGCGCGTCGAAATCGATCTGTTCGGAGCTGTGGGCGTAAAGCTCTTTCGGCAGATTCTGCGACACCACGTCGGGGATATAGGGGCCGTTGCCGGCAAAGCCGGTTGCCAGGATGATCTTTCTGGTGGTCTCGACGGTCGTCTTGCCGCCCTTTTCCAGATAGACACGGAAGTGATCAGCGTCGGGAACGATGCGTGCGAGCCGCGTCCCATAGCGCACGGGAATCCCGAGTTGCTGCCGATACCAGTCGAGGTAGGCCGCCCAATCGGTCCGCGGGATACGGTCCAGCGCCTCGTAGGCGGAAGCGCCGTGTCGCGCTTCATACCAGGCCTGAAAGCTCAAGCCAGGCAAGCCGAGCTCGGGACCGGGAAGCGTCTTCGGCGTGCGCAGCTTATGCATGCGCGCGCTGGTCAGCCACACGCCTGCGCCTGCATGATCCTTGGCGGCCTCGATCACCGAGACCTTGCCGATGCCGGCGCGGCGCAGTGCGAACGCGAACGCCGTTCCGGATTGGCCGCCGCCGACGATGAGGACGTTGTGATCGATCCCCTCCCGATCAGGGACCCAGTTCTGCGGATCGGGGCCGATCAGGCGAAGCGTTTCTCGCGCACTGGCGTCGGGATCGAGTTGAGACATAATCTAAGTCCACATTTTCGAGCTGACCAATCGATGCATGCAAATCGTAGAAGCGAGTGGCTTCCAGTCAATGAAATGGAATCGGCGTTGTTTTCGAGGACGCACAACGATCGCATCGCTGGCGATCATCTCGCTGAAACATTTTGAGCGACGCGCCGCTGCGGGCTGGGCGCGCGGCTTATTTCGGGCGATCGCTCCGTCGCGCAGGATGCGGCGAAGCGGCCTGCTATCGACGCTATTTCGGTGGGATTTGGCGCTACGTTCATGCTCGCCTTCGCCGCAACAACGTAAATTCATTTCATCGACATTGCCGCTGTCCCGGACATAGACTTCGCGCTCGTTCGCATAGACCACGCGGTTTGCCGCGTCGGGCTGGTTGACAACAGCAGTCATCGAGGAACACCGAATGTCGCAACTCGGCGGCGTCATCAGTCTCGCACAGGACACGCCCGCGCTGGCGCAGGCCTACGATGAGGCCGGCGTTCTGCAGTTTCATCACGGCAAATTCCTGATCGGCCCGCTTGCACTGAAAGCGGGCGATCACGTGCTCGACATCGGCGCGGGCACCGGCCGATTGGCCGAATTCGCCGCCGGCATCGTCGGTCCGACCGGGCGCGTCGTCGGCATCGATCCGCTCGAGCACCGGATCGCGATCGCACGGCTCCGGCAAACCGGCACCTTGAGCTTTGCGACCGGCCGGGCCGAGGACCTGTCGCGCTTCGACGACCAGGCATTCGACGCCGTCTACCTCAACAGCGTGTTGCACTGGATCGAGGACAAGGCCCAGGCATTGAAGGAGATCCACCGCGTTCTCAAGCCCGGCGGGCGGCTTGGGCTGAACATTCAGGATCCAGCCAGGCCGCACGAGTCACGCGCCTTGCTGCGGGAGGCGATCCAGCAAGCCGGTCTCGGCGGCCATGGCGGAGACTCTCATCCGGTTCTCGGTCTCGGCGACGATGAGCTCAGGAGACTGCTCACCGAGGCCGGCTTCGCCGACTATCGCAGCGATCTGCGATCGCTGGTCGAGATCCACCGCGATGCCGACTCCCTGCTCAAATGGTCCGAGGCAAGCGCGTTCGGCAATTTCCTCGACGGCTTCTCGCCGGCCGAACGCGCGGTCGTGCGCCTCGCCTTCACCGATCTCCTCGAGACCAAGCGCGTGCCCGACGGCCTGCGCCTGGAGCGATATCTGCGTTTCGCCTTTGCGCGCAAAGGCGGCGGCAACCGCCTCATCTGATCTACCCTTCAATTCGCAAAACAGCCGCATGAGCGCATCAGCCATGAGTGACAAACGACAACTTGCCCTCAATCTCTTCATCTACCCGGGCGGCCATCACGAGGCCGCGTGGCGCTACAAGGACTACCCGGCGGAGCGCATCCTCGATGTCTCCTTTTATCAGGAGCTGACGCAGCGGGCCGAAGCGCACAAATTCGATGCGATTTTCTTCGCCGATGGTCCGGCGCTCGCCGACAACGTTCGCTATGCCCAGCGCTTTCGGTTCGAGCCGATCACTTGGCTCGCCGCGATCGCCGCGGTCACAAAGCGCATCGGCCTGATCGCGACGGCATCGACGACTTACACCGAGCCGTACAATCTGGCGCGGCTGTTCGCTTCGCTTGATCATCTGAGCCGGGGACGGGCCGGCTGGAACATCGTCACCACAAGCACGCCGCAGGCCGCGCAGAATTTCGGCCTGCCCGAGCATCCCCCGCACCATGAGCGGTACGAGCGGGCGCGCGAATATCTCGACGTGATCACGAGACTCTGGGACAGCTGGGAGGACGATGCTCTCGTCAACGACCCGATCTCCGGTGTGTTCGCCGACACGAGCAAGATCCACACGATCGACCACGTCGGCAAGCACTTGCGCGTCCGCGGTCCGCTGAACATATCGCGTTCGCCCCAGGGGCGCCCGGTCTATGTGCAGGCCGGCTCCTCCGACGACGGGCGAGCCTTCGCGGCGCAGTTCGCCGAAGCCATCTTCACGGCGCACCAGACGCTTGCGAGCGCCCAGGAGTTTTATGCCGACATCAAGCGGCAAGCCGGCGCCTTCGGCCGCAGCCCGGACCAGATCAGAATTCTGCCGGGCATCAGCCCCTTCATCGGCAGCACCCAGGCCGAGGCGGACCGGCTGCAGGAGGAGTTCAACGACCTGATCCAGCCGGAGTATTCGCTGACGCAACTGCGGCAGATGATCGGGCTCGATCTCTCCGGATTCGACCTCGATGGCCCCTTCCCGCGCCACCTGATCGATACCGACGGCCCGCGCGGCGTCGCCAGCCGCTTCAAGCTCGTGGTCGACATTGTCGACCGCGAGAAGCCGACCATCCGTCAGCTGGTGCAGCGCCTGGCGGGGGCCCGCGGCCATTGGGTGATCGCGGGAACGCCGGAACGGATCGCGGACAACATCCAGACATGGTTCGAGAGCGGCGCAGCGGATGGATTCAATGTGATGCCGCCCTGGCTGCCGGGCGGCTTCGACCTCTTTGCCGAACAGGTCGTTCCGATCCTGCGCAAGCGCGGGCTGTTCCGCCACGACTACAGCGGCACGACGCTCCGCGACCACTACGGCCTGAACAGGCCGCCAAGCGTCTTCAGCCATGCCGCCCAGGCGACCGCCTAGCGCGCCGCGTGCAGACGAAACGAGGACTATCGAGAGACACATGATGCGATTTTGGTTGCTGCTCGCCAGCCTTGTTCTGTCCATGTCCATCGCCGGCGGCGCATCGGCCGAGGAACCAGCCAAGGCGGAGCTCAAGACTGAGCTCAAGGTGGGCTTCGTGCCCGGCCCCTACATCGACGAGTTCAAGGCCGGCGTCGAACCCGAGCTCAAGAAGAAAGGCTACTCCGTTCGCTACTTCGAGTTCTCGACCGGATTGGAAGCCAACAATGCCGTGTTCAAAGGCGACATCGATGCCGACGTCATGCAGCACACGGTGTTCCTCGATTCCTACAATGAGCGCCAAAAGACCGATCTCGTCGGGATCGTCCACGTGCCGACCCCGCCAATGGGGCTCTACTCGAAGAAGCATGCGCTGGGCACGCCCATCAAGGCAGGCTCGACGGTCGCCGTGCCGAACGATCCGGTCAACCTGCAGCGCGCGCTCTGGGTGCTGCGGGACCTCGGCCTGGTCGAGATCCGCGACAGCAAGCCCGTCGATGTCACCGAGCTCGACGTCATCAAGAACCCCGACGGAATCAAGATCGTGCCGCTGGAATCGGCGCAGGCGCCGCGGGCGCTCGACGACGTCGACTTCGCCGCGATCCAGGGCAATTTCGCCATCTATAGCGGCCTCAAGCTGACCAACGCCTTCGCGCTGGAGAAGATGACGACGCCCTATATCAATGTCGTTGCGGTCAAGCGCGGCAACGCCGACAGCCCTTGGGCTCAGGACATTGTCGCCGGTTACAAATCGCCCGGTTTCAAGACCGCCATCCAGGCCGATCGCTTCTATGACGGGTTCACTCTGCCTGACTACATGAAGTGAGTGGAGCGCATGTTCGACTTTACGCTCGAATGGGTCGGCCGTCGTTCCGTCGCCGAACGCGAGAAAGAAGCGCGAGCAGTGACTGAGCAGCTTCACGCCCGCGATGCCCTGATCTTTCCCGCGATCCTGCTGATCGGCTTCCTGTTCGCGTTGAGCATCATGACGTCCGCGCATTTGCATGGACGAGCTAACGACGCCTTGCCGTATCTCATATCCGGGGGCATGGGCATGCCCATGCCTTATCCATCGTCGGCGTCCTGTCGCAGGCCATCGAACTTGGGATCCGTGCAGCGGCTCCAGCAGGCCGAAGTGCTTGCGCTACTGGCGGCCCACTAGCGGCACATCTTGCTTTTCAACCTTTTGCCGCGGCCATAGATATCAAAATCATCCATCGCGGCCAGCAACGGTGGAATTTCTGAGCCGCGCTTGCGACGACGCCAGCATGATTCAACCAAACTGATCCCGACGCGCGTGTAGTAATGTTCAACCCCAGCCCTGCCGTGATAGCTCTTTCGAGTTCTCGCCCTATACCGTTGTCCGGAGTGAACATGAGCTATGTCATCTCGCTGCGATCAGGCTTCGCTCGTTTGATCGACCAGGCACGTGGATGGTTCCAGCGCTCCCAGCGACCGCAGACAGGCGGCCCGGATGACAAGCAAGACGATCTCTACGAGATCTTCCTGTTCGTGCCTCACGGCTGACGCTGACAACGCGGCCGACTTTCCATCACATTTGGTTTTTTTGAAATGACCGACGCTGCGTTGCAGCTCGCCGAGACAGGCCGCCGCCTCGATGCCATTGACCGCAAGATCCTGACGGTGCTTCAAGAGGATGCCTCACTCTCGGTGGCCGAAATCGGCGAGCGGGTCGGCCTGTCATCGACCCCCTGCTGGAAGCGCATTCAGCGGCTCAAGGCCGACGGCGTCATCCTGGAACGGGTCGCGTTGGTCGACCAAAACAAGATCGGCCTCGGCCTTTCCGTGTTCGTCTCGGTGGAAAGCTCCGATCATTCCGACGCTTGGCTTAAGCGTTTTGCTGCGGCAGTGAGTGCCATGCCCGAGGTGATGGAGTTCTACCGGATGGCCGGCGATGTCGACTACATGCTGCGTGTCGTCGTTCCAGACATGCCAAAGTACGACGTTTTCTACAAGAAGCTGATCCACGCCGTGCCCCTCAAGAACGTCACCTCGCGCTTCGCGATGGAAAAGATCAAGTCGATTACGGCATTGCCGATCCCGCTCGCTCCACCCGAATAGCGTCCGCAGAGATATCGGTCCTGAGGTGAGCATCCTTTCGTATTTGTCCAACAAGTCAGGACAATTCCCTCTGGGAAGCAGCTCTGACCGGGCGCAGGCGATTTTCCGATGCTCAACGACGCTGCAATCGGGCCGGACCGCGGCTTCGGACCTTAAACATTTGTTTCGCAGGTTAGCCGGCCCGCGAGCGGATGATAATTGGCTCCAGCGCCAAATGCGGCGGATAAGGCGACCTGCGAGGGCTTCGGCGGAAGGCAGTCGAGGGCTTTCAACCATCGACCGCCCTCGTCCGATGCTTAATATCTCAGGTTGCGTGGATAGGTCTGTTTGGCCGCCATCGGCCACCGACAGATCGATATCGAGGGAGACGATCGGACTATCCTCGCTGGCGCGTGCGAGAATGGCGCTGTCAGGCCCGACGATCCAGCTTCCACAAGCGAGGTCGCCACCGCGACGGCTGGCTATGACGACGAATGCGCCGGCTGCAATGGCCGCCATCCGCGTCGCGACCTCCCAACGAGAATGCTCTCCGGTTGCCCGCGGCGCCACCTTTGTAAGACGAGCACCTTGGGTGAATGCCACCGCGCGCGACAGATCGCCCATGCGGTCCAAGCTTATGTCGACTCGCCAACCGCGCGAAGCAACTTTCCGCCGCGTCCTGCCGAAGAAGATCGCCAATAACATGCGGACTTGGTTCGAAATAGCGCCGCCCAACGGGTAAGCGTCATGCCGAGTTGGCTGCCCGGCGAGTCCCTGTGGTTTACCTCGCTTTCCTCAGTGTCTCAATTGGACGAAGGCACGAGAATCACAGACAAGAGTTGAGGCCCCGCAATCAGACAACTGGTCCCCTATGGGTCGGCCCAGCAAGAAAGCTCCCGCTAACCTCGCCCGCAACGCGCGGACGTTGGGCGACAACGTACGCCGACTACGGCAACTGGAGGAGCTTTCACAAGAAGAGCTCGCTGAAGCCGCCGATCTTCGCCAAGCTCTTATAAGCGAAATCGAGCGGGGCGAGGCGAATCCCAGGTTGGAGTCGCTGACGAAGATCGCCGACGCTCTTAAGGTGCGCTTGGCCGATCTCTTCGACCTCAAAAAGTAGCGGCCCGACTTACTCTTCGAAGCGACCCCCATTCAAAATCCAGCCCCCCTCACCGGCCTATTGCCAATCCGATATTTATACGCTATACCGTATTAATTAATATAGTGTGCCACGCCCCGAAAGAGATGGTGAACATGCCGATTGATCCCGCCCTTGGTCTGTTGACCACCGACGAAGCCATCTCGCGCGCAGCGAAGCAGGTCGTCGCCAGCGCGCTCGATGCGACCTCTTCGATCGATCCGATCATCGGCGCCGAATTCTCGCGCGCGTTCTCCTTCTTCGGACTGGTCGTGCAGCGCCATGGCCTCCTGATTCAGCGAGTGCTGGCCGATATCCTGGCGTCCAGCGGCCGGTTCGAGGTGTTGACGGAAAGCCCCATCCCGATCACCGCTGCCGCTCTCGATCTGCTGGCGTCGGAAAACTCCGAGAAGGATCTCTCCAGCATCAAGCTCAAGTCGGACTCCCGTGTGGAGCGCTCCGTGATGGTGGACATCATCGTCATCGACGAGACCAAGCGTTGGGCCGGAGTCTACGACGTGAAAAGAGGAAATGGCGAGACGACCTGGAAGACGCGCAAGCCGATCGAGAACGATTTGCGCGCGGCGCGTCTGGTCCTGCAGTCGCATCTCAAGAAGCTCGGCCACGACATCGATCATGTCGATTCCGCGGTGATCGACTATTACGGCTCCTCCGGCTTTCCCCGCAACATCAAGATCAGCGGCGGCGAACTCGATCGCCATTTTGGCGTTCCCATCACCGACAAGATCGACAACATGACGGCGGCCCTCCGCGACGAGGTGCACGCAGGTCTGCTCCAGATTCTCGACCCGGTCATTCGCAAGCTGACCGCGGCGCAGACGAAGGTCGCCACCGAACCGCCCGTGCGCACGACGCCCGAGGGGGCCGTCCGGGTCGCCGATATTCTGCAGGCCCGGCCCCGCGGCCCGGATCAGTGGCAGTCCGGCTTCGCACGCTAGGCGTGGCGGAGGAGTTCGACAATGGATGAAGCGAAGGCGGACAACACGCAGGAGCGGAATGGTCGCCACCCGGGAGACTCCCGTTTGGCTGGCGCAGGGCAAGCTGGCACGACGTTGCCGCGCAATCCGGGATGGAGGCTTCGGCGGTCCGCTCCTTGGCCGTATGAGCCCGACCAAACGTCACCCCTGGCGTGGTGGCGCCGGTTGCCGCCGGACTCGTTTCACGATGCCGAGCGCTCGCTGTTGCGCGCGACGCTCGGAGATGTCCGGGTCCTCCGCGGCGGGGATGACCTCGCCGCCGCTCTTCGTGGAGATGCAGCCGCCGCCGTCGACGCCGCGTTAGGCCTGATGCCAATCACGAAGGTCACGTTGCCGGTCGACGTCACTATGTCCTGGCTTCTGCACACCGCGCTCAAGCAGGATGCGACGGCCGCGCTGGTCATGTCGCAGATCGTGGGTCTCACGAATCTCGGCCACAGCTTCGCGATCGAGCTCGCCGGATCCTGGTTCAAATACGGCCGCCGACATTCGGACGATCCCCGCAGGTTCGACCTAGCGGAAGATGTCCTTCTGATCGCGTTCCAGCAGCGCCAGAACGGGGACCCTGGCGCATGAAGCTTCAGGTGTTCTCGGACCTTCATCTCGACGTGCACCCCATCAAGCCGATCTCGATCGCCACGGGCGTCGACGTCGTGGTGGTGGCCGGCGACACCTGCGAGGGTGCCGTCAAGGCGTTCGAGCACTTGCGGCGCATTGTGCCGATCGAGATCCCGATCGTGATGACGCTCGGCAACCACGAATATTATCGCCGCTTTGTCCCCGCCGAGCTTGCTCTCGCGCGTGCCCATGCGCCGACGTTCAACATCCACTTGCTTGAGAACGCCACGATCAAGATCGGAGGAGACAAGGGTATCCAGTTCATCGGCGCCACGCTCTGGACGAATTACGAGGCATTCGGCGAGTCTAAGAAGACTGCGGCGATGACCGCCTGCGCTTCCGGCATGAACGACCACCGCTTGATCGGTTGGCAGAAGCAGCCGTGGCAACGATTTAGGCCGCCTGAAGCCGCGATCATGCACCATCAGTCGGCCACCTATATCGAACAGGCGCTCGCACGTTCAGCGGCCGATCGTTGCGTCGTGGTCAGCCATCACGCCGTGCATTGGAACTCGATCGACCCGAAGTATGCGGCCGACCTGGTGACGGCCGCCTTCGTCTCGGACATGACGGCGTTGATCGAAAAGCACCAGCCGTATCTCTGGATCCACGGACACGTTCACAATTCCGCCGATTATCGCGTGGGGAAGACGCGGATCGTTTGCAATCCGCACGGCTACGGCAACGAGAATCCCGCATTCGATGGTGCCCTCGTTCTTGATGCCGGGACATAGGCCCGCACCGCCGGTTTCAGAGAATGAGCGACTTGACATGACCGACAACAAGGACCCGCCCAAATCGCATACCGTGCCACTGGCACGCGCGTTCCCGCGGCCTCCGACGGCGCAAATGCCGGGGACAACCTCCACTCAAGGCTTAAGCACGCCCCGAACCAGCGCTACCAATGCGGGCAGCTGCGAAAGGATCGATGCCGTGACCAACCCGCAAATCGTCTGTCCCAACTGCAAGACGCAGATCCCGGTGACGGACGCGCTCGCCGAACCTCTCGTCGCCGACGCCCGCCGCCGTTTCGAGCAGCAGCTGGCGGCCAAGGAAGCGGACTTCGGCCGCCGTGAGGCTCGGCTGCGCGAGGCGCAGAGCGAGCTCAGCAAGGCGCGCGAGACCATCGACGAGCAGGTGGCGGCGAAACTGAAGGCTGAGCGCACCTCCATCGCGGAGGCCGAGGCCAGGAAGGCGCGACTTGCCTTGGCCGACGAAATCACCGCGCGCGACCAGCAGCTGACGGACATGCAGCAATTGCTGGCGACGAACACCGAGAAGCTGGCCGTGGCGCAGAAGGCCCACGCGGATGTGTTGCGCAAGGAGCGCGAGCTAGACGACGCCAAGCGGGAGCTTGATCTCACCGTCGAAAAGCGGATCCAGGACGGCCTCGCCGGCGTGCGCGACAAGGCCAGGTTGGAGGCGGAAGACGCTCTCAAGGCCAGGGTTGCCGAGAAGGAGGCGCAGATCGCAGGCATGCAGCGGCAGATCGAGGATCTGAAGCGCAAGGCCGAGCAGGGATCCCAGCAATTGCAGGGCGAAACTTCGGAGCTCGAACTCGAGGCCCTGCTGCGCGCCAACTTCCCCGGCGATCTCATCGAGCCGGTCCTCACCGGCCACAACGGCGGTGACCTGCTCCATCGCGTGCTTGGTCCCGGCGGCCAGGTGTGCGGCACCATCTTGTGGGAATCCAAGCGCACCAAGAACTGGAGCCACGACTGGCTCGCCAAGGTCAGGAACGACCAGCGCGCCGCGAAGGCCGAAATCTCGTTGATCGTCTCCAGCGCCCTGCCGAAGGGACTCGAAACCTTCGACGTTATCGACAACGTCTGGGTGGCGGCCCCCCGCTTCTCGATCCCTCTCGCCACCGTCCTGCGCCAATGGCTGATCGACGTCGCGGCCAGCCGCACCGCCCAGGAAGGTCAGCAGACCAAGATGGAGCTGGTCTACGCCTACCTGACAGGCCCTCGCTTCCGCCAGCGCATCGACGCCATCGTCGAGCGCTTCACCGACATGCACCAGGACCTCGACCGCGAGCGCAAGATGATGACCCGCCTCTGGGCCAAGCGCGAGGAGCAGCTCCGCGGCGTGTTGGATTCGACGGCCGGGCTCTACGGCGATCTGCAGGGCATCGCCGGCCGGGCGATGCAGGAGATCGAGAGCCTGGACGTGCTGATGATCGAGACGAAGGGGGAAGCAGCGGAGTAAGCGCAGCTCCGCGCTATGTCCCGGTCTTCTTCCGCTTCATAAGAGAGGGACGCGAGAGGATGATCGCAGCCGTAACACCGTTCAGTTGCTCGATGCCGCTTTGCAGCTCGTAATGCTGCTCGGTTTGCGCACAATCATCCCACACCACGGCAACGATCGTATCGAAGTTGTTCGATTTGCTTAAATATAGACCTGTGTCAGACGCAATCTCATCCATAACAGCTTTGAAGCCCGTCTGTCCCGGCCTGCGGATGTACTTCACTTCAATCAACGTTCTCAACGACGGAACGGCGAGGTCGGCACGTGGATTCGCGTGGCCAATCGAAGGCAAATTTTCTTCGTCATCTACATCCGGGAAAACCGGCGCGAGAATTGCCCAAAGAAGGCTCTGCACGTGGTACTCGTTCTCGATCTCCCAGCGTGTGATTTCCGATTTTGCCGTTCGCGGCTTTTCCTCATACCGCCATCGCTTGAAACTTCGCGAGACATTCCTCAGAATCGCGATTAGGTCCGCTCTTGTCGGCGAGGCCAGCCGAACCTGTCCAAGGCGGCCCGCAATGATATCAAAAACGGCCAAACGAACGGCATCAAGCCCCGACTGGTTCTCCAACGGGCACGATTGAACGGCTGCGGACCAAGCCTCTTCGTCGATATCCTGCGAACACGATCCTAAGCCCTTCGCCGCAGCGACAACAGCCAGCTCGGCTGGCTTGACCGTGAGATTGTTGTCACCCAGAACGACGAGTGCCAATCTGGCAAGGCCTTGGTGCCATAAGTCGTTCCCGAGATCGACCAGCGACTTGCCAAGGATGTCCCTGCACCACCTTTGAGCTTCGTCGGAGTTCTCCGACCTTGCGCCAAGGGCGACGCCAAGCAAGGAAATGCCATCCACTTCAAAACGCCGAGGGCGGCCGGCTATGAAGAACGCGCGCCCTCTCAAATGCTCAAGCTCTTTGCTTAGGACATTCTTCTGACTCTCATTGAGCAGCCCAGCTGCAGCTCCAAATCCGAGGGCTGCCACATGTTCTGGATGGCGCGCCTGACCTGTAAAGGCCTCCGCTTCGCTGACAGCAGTTTCCAACGCCCCCCTTTGATCCAATATCCAAGCCCGGAACGCCGCAACATGACACGGCAGGTCTCTCGCCAAATTTACTTCGGCCAGCAGACTTCGCCGAACATCTTGAAGCGTCGGGAGGGTCATAGAAACCATAGCGTTCGACCAATTTGTCCAAACTGAACCGCTTCGGCATCCCAATTGGGCACATCAGCGAGACCGGCCAGCCGCTCGGCGATGAGATCAGAATATCGAATAGTGATCGGAAACGGCTCTGGAGCCAGCATGCGCCAGGAATGCCCCGAGAATTCGAAAGTTTGGCGCGACAGATAGGTCATATCCCTGAACGTTGAGTGCCTGTGCAGTTTCAGCAGGCATGGTCGAGGCATTCCATCACTTGCCTGCTTCAATTCGGAAGCGCCCGAGAAGACAACAAGTGACTCGTAATCCCCAAGCTTGATATGAAGACCGCGCGACGGCCCCAACACGCCTTTCTTGGGATCGCTATATCCAAGGCCAGGCTGATCGTTATCGAATACGATGTACGGATTGCTGGGAGCGATGTGCACGAATGCGAATGTAACGTTCTCAAGCCCGAGATCGTCGACAGTGCGTTTGATGGCATCCGCTTCCGCATCCTTCGGCGGCTTGAACATGTGAAACACCAAGCGCACCTTGTCTGTGCTGCGCCAGTTGTCCTGTTTCCTGACCAGGGTGATGGCCCGCTTTAACGTGTCGTAGAGCGCGTCCGCATATTTTTCGAACGGAACGACGGCCGTTTTATCACTAAGAAGATAGCTGCCATCGCTGGAGAAAACGGTGGTGATACCCACAAACCGCTTGTGTGAACCAATCCGGCTTCCGCTCACCGTGTGGGAACCCAAGCCAATTACAAGTTCATGAGCAACGGTCTGCTTGGCCGCAAGCAACCATGGAATACCGCCTAACTTTGCATACGTCGCCAGGCTGACATGGTTCATCGCAAACATAAGGCTGGCGTCCGACAAACTCATCGTTTCCAGGCGCACGCTTTGCACAGCAATATCTCGCTTCAACAAGACAGCTTTTGTCGCGTAATAGGGATTGTCATCGCCGCCGTATTTCTTGAACTCTTCTTCGACTTGGACCAGAGCCAGATTCCATTTGAAACCTTCGTCCGACGCTTGTTGGAGGGCCTTATGGCTTGCATGGACGTAGTCATTTGCTGACGCAGTCGGCGTCGTGAAGAATGCAACGCTTGGCTTTTCAAGATTGAACCGCCGAATGAAGCCATCACTATATCGGCTCTTCTTCCCTGGACCGGAATCCGGCATCCCATCTAGGAACTTTGCCACGAACCGGTCAACCTGCCCTTCATGTTTGGCTTGGCAGATGACTGCGATATTGAGCTTCTTCGGAGAGAACGTCCGCTGGTCGTAAGGACCGCTGGCCTTCAGACCGCGCTCGGTCCAATCGTCCTTTCGCGCACTGCTTGGGTCAAAAACCAACACAGGCTTCGGGATCGTCTCGGTCGGCGGAAAGTCGCGATCCGACGAACTAATCAGTGCACCTATGCAGATCTGAACTCCGGGAGCAGCCTCTAACTTTGCTTTTCCGCGGAGGAAGCCGAGAGCTTCTTCGATCTGCCTCTTGCGACCGGGACCTGCGTGCAGCTGTTGTGCTGCGTTCTCCGCCTCGTTGAGCACCGGCCCTGCCTTAGCGCCGAGTAAGAGCCCGACGATATCATCGAACGCTTCGCTTCGCGATTCAGGAAACGCCTCCGTGGCGGCGATACGATCGTACCCATCGGCATGATCATCCAGGATCAACACGCCATCCTCAATTGCCGTGACACGACCGATCAGCGTACGCCGGGGCAGAAGGCGACTGTCGTTTCGGCTGCTTTCCATTTGAACATAGCGACCCAGAATGGGCACACCCAATTCTAGAAGCTGGGCGCATGTCCCATTAATGAGATTTCGCGTTCTGCTTTCGCAAACGAGACCTACAACACGCTTTCCGCCCGCGATGTAATGAGATCGGGTATCGAATTGAAACGATGTTCGGCGCTCAATCCATGGCGGCAGGTCCGGATGAAAAAGCAGGCCGCGCGCCATCGAACCAAGCACGGTCACGGGATAATCCGAGATTATGTCTCGCGCGCCAGCAAAAGCTCGCATCAACGCCGCAGACACTAGCTGCGGCCAATGCTCCTTCGCTTGGCTGAGATCCACCTCCTCCTGCAAATTGCCAAGAGGCTCTGCGCCAGCTGCGACAGGAATATCTACAATGGTGTTATCGATGCCGCGCCGGCGAAAAACGTGAGTGTTCCGGTATTGCTGACGAAGTTCGTGCAAACTTTCCTTGCTGTAAGGCTGCGTGCCGACAAAGATCGTCGTTTTGCCGCTAAAGGAAATCGGAGCAAAATTCAGCGTGTAGTTCGACATGTGCTTTAACAGGCTGTGAGGGGATAGCAACGATGCGGAGAATCCGGCTGTTGCATTATCAACCAGCGGACCTTAAGGCCGGACATCCGTCAAGGACGGTTGTTGGACTTGAACCTGCTAGTACCGGTTGAAACATGTGGATTTCCTGGGTTTCCCGCTTAATCTAACTCTTTGGCAGAAATGGAACATAATAGGAACGCAAACTAACTCCCCGATGGGCGTATGGATGCCGCTATCTGCCGTGCACAACTCCACCGAAAATTGCGCTGGCTGAGTGGTTCGATAGCCACCCTACCTCAACACGTACTCGGGCTGCCGCGTTATGCGGATCGGACAACAGTGGGGGATCGATGCCGCTCGTGAGACCAACGGCCGAGTGGGCTTCCCCTCGCCTGCCGATGACCGCATCGTTCAGGCATTGGTGTACGTGGGTTAACGACCTAGCAAATGCAGCCCAGCAACTCTCGTCCCGATTTACTGCATGCGGGGAGAGCTTCTTGTCGCGCACCACGTAGCATAATAACGTTGCGAGCCGTACTCAAAGCAGAAGCCGCCGCCCCTCGTGATCACGCATATCCCCACTGCAGATGAGCTGCGCCTCGTGAGCCTTCGGCTCTATTTCAAGGCTTGGGCGGATACAGCAAACATCATCACGGAATGGGCCGAATATGGGGAATGGGCGACTGAAGGTCAGGAAGATGATGATGCCGACAGCCCAGCGGGATGGGAGCAATATATCGCTGCCGCCCAGAGCGATCTCCAAGGCATATTCACGCTGATTCAGCAGAGCCAAGAAATCGGGTTAAAGGCGCGCATCTGCGAGGTCAGCCCTTTTCTCTTGTTGAAGCGCACAGATGTGAAGCCCACCGACGGTGAACAAAATGTCTGGGATTTCACGGATTTTCCAACGCTTGATGCGTCGGAATTGATCCGTGTTCACAACATGTTTTGCTCAACGGCGCTTTCGAAAGAATTCCAATCCAAATACGAAGAAATCCGACGCGGTCGGAACAAGATTTCCCACCTTGGCATCTATCGGAAGAACCTGGAACCGCTAGATATCATCGACATTCTTCAACTGCATTACAGCGAGCTTTATCCGGGTCGGCGTTGGATGGAAGATCGGCTCCACTTCGCGGCGCTAGGCAAATGGGCCGACTTCCAGTTCGATAGCGACTTCAACGAGCGAACAGGACTTTACAACGAGCTCTGGCACCTAATCCCTGAATTGACGGATGATCAATTTAAGCGGCTGATGGGACATGAGCGTAACGAGAAGCGATTTGTGTGCCATGAGTGCGGTCATGATGCAGGTTTGGGTCATTCCCAGCCCTATGTCACCGACGTGCCGACAGCTTATCTAGTCGGCGAGGACCGCGTGCGATGCGTAATCTGCGATGTCGAGTACCCAGTGAAACATGTCACTTCGTGTCCAGTGACTGATTGCGGATGCGAGTGGCAGAGCGCCCACAAAGGGCACATTGGCCTATGTATGCAGTGCGGCTGGGCGCCTGAAGAGTGGCAAGAGTCGGAGCGCAGCCAGCGCGACATGTAAAGCGCAAGATCCGATAGATGCGGGCTGCTGCTACGTTCTCATTTGCCACGATAGCTTTTCCAATCGAACCCTTTCATCAACTGAGCGGATTACCGGACATTTGTCTAAGCAACCTGAGCGGGGAGGCGGTAGCTCGCCGAGCGTCCCCCGCGCCCCGACAGGCGCACAGAGTGGTCATGAGAATTGATCAGCGCCGGTCCGGGTACCAACAATAAGAATATCCCTCGTGGCAGGCTTCGCCTCGCTCCTAAGCCGATGCAACCGCACCCACGGGACGCGCTTTGGATCGCCCTCTCGTCTTCTCATTTGGCAACCCATTCGCCAAAGCAGCCTTTCGCATTTCAACTGCCTTCGCCAAGCGCGGATCCTTCTTTGCAGCTTCGTAGGCCGGCAACACCGCCTCCATCCACATCAGCATGCCCTCAGCCTTGAACACCACGCGGTCGGCGGCACTGTAGACGCTCTGTGTAATAGCAGCGACCTCGCGCGACATCTTGTCTGCGCCACTTATGCGATGATCCAGGAGCGCGGATGCATATGCACCTTCGCCGAAATTCTCAAAAAAGCTCGTGACAGATCGACGCTCGTCATGAGGGCCAATCCTGTTGGGCAGTCCGACGACAGTTAGCAGATCCGGCCATCCCGGTTTGCGTCCTGCCAGGGCATCAAGCGCATGATTGAGGGAGGAAGGCGTAATCGCCTTATCCAGATGGGCCGGTACGGTGTTGTCGTTACGTTGTTTGGCGGCAAGAGCGCGCACAAGATACTTGTTGCGGTCCTGCGGAAACGCCCAGATCGAGACGGCGCCCAACTGTTGCTTCGAGTATCGCGCCACTCTCTCGAGGATCTCGATCGCAATGGGCGGAACGCTCAGCTTGATTTCGCGCTTGTTTTTCACCTCGTCGGGTTTCCAGGTATAGACGCGCCAACCAACACGTTCCGGCGCGGGATCAGGTACCCAACGATCGGAGCCCAAGGCGAGCATGTTCACCAGCGCGGAGCTCCGCTGGGGGATCATCCATGAAACCTGCAGAGCACCAAGGACCGCGTCGTTGTTGTTGCCTCCCAAAGGCCTGACGGCCTCCAAAAGCGCAATCAGCATCCCGATCTGGGCCGGGGTCAGATAGCGCCCCGAGCGATCCTCCATTTCGTACTCGTGGGATAACGCCTCCCACCACGTCGCTGTCGGCTCGAGACCGGTGAAGCGTCGCTTTTGCTTAAGTCCCCAGCGCAGAACCCGCTTTGCGAGATCGACGTATTTTGCTCCAGCCGAGGGACCTGAACCGCTGGCATCAATGAGGTCGCGAACCTCCTCAAGATCCTCGAGACGAAGCTCCTTTACGAAGCGCTTCTTGAGCTCGGCGTTCTCCGGCCGATCTCGCAATCGCGTCTCAAGCTCGGTGACGGACGAAGGCGCAAGCCGCAGCTTAGCTGCTTCGTTGCGGCCACCGTCTTTCGAGCTTTTCGTTCGTTGCGCGTACTGAGTAATCAGAGTCTCGAAGGTCCACAGCTCGCCCTTCAAGGCTTCGGCGCGGTCAACGGCAATGGCAACGGACTTTTCGTCGCCGCCCATCAACCTGGTTTCGATGACCGCGTCCGGATCACGTCCGTTCTTGATCGCGAATATTGCCTCGGTGGCGATCTTCTTCACCTGGGCGAAAGTGAAATCTCCCACCGCACCAAGCCGCCGTTTTACGACCGTGGACTTTTGGCCTCGGACACGCGTGCGGGCCTGCACATAGTAGGCGACCTCCCCGCCCCTGACGCGGATGCTCAGGCCTCTGGGATTATCGATAGCGAACTGGCATTCAGCGTCCGCGTCGCGCTTCGCGCCGGCCTCGCTTAGCAAATCCTTGGTCAGCGCGTATCGCTTGTTTGCCATTTCCGTGGCCTTTGGGGATACATGGGGATACACAGATATGGAGACCCAAGGCCCGTCCCACAAGCGGTCGATTTTCGATACCGCCATAACCTATTATACTGTCAACAAATTTTGCGTTTATGCCCCCCTCGAGCGATATCCTGTTTACAGGCAAGCGGTTTTGTAAACCGAAGGTCGGGGGTTCAATCCCCTCAGCCGGCACCATCCCCATCGCTCACGAGGCCAGAATGGCTCGCGCGGTCGCAAGACCGCTGGCGAGCGCTGCCTCGACCGTTCCCATCTCCGGGCCGCGGTAGAGTGCCTCGCCGGAAAACAGGATTGGCGCCGGCGAGGCCGCGAGCGCCGACTGGGCCGCGCGCGTTTCCAGCGTTGCGTAGGAATAGGCGCCGCGCGCGAATGGATCTTTGCCCCAATTGATCGCACGCGCGGCCACGAGGTCGCGCATCAGCTGCTCTCGAGGCCGCGCGAAGATATCGGCGAGCGAGGCCAGCCCTGCCTCGATCAGTTCGCTCTCGTCGAGACCGGCCATGGCTTCCGTCCTGGGACCTGCGATCCAGCCGGTGAAGACGGGATGGTCGTCCGGATGCTGGGTCCACCACACCGGAATCGCCCTGTCCGAGATGACGAACAGCAGATCGGAGAGCTCCCTGCCTTCGGTGCCGATCCACCAGCGCGTCTTGAAGCGCAGCAGAATTTTTATGACGTTGCCGATGCCGATATCGGCAGCCGCAGCCACCATCTCGCGCATCTCAGGCGGAAGCGCGATCGCTCGCATGGCAGGAAGCGGAACCGTGACGACTGCGGCATCGCCCGTGTGGCTGTCACCGTTGACGCAACGGACCAGGGCTTGTCCCTGCCTCGTTTCGATCGCGTCGACGGCCGCGGCAAGATGGATGCTGGCACCGTGCTTCCGGCAATCCTCGGCGAGGACATCGATCAGCGCGCCGTAGCCGCCGGCGACGCGCGCCTGCCCGCTCCGTCCGCCGTTCAGCCATTCCTCGCGAATTGCCAGCATGCTCGCGCGCGCCGGATCGGCGGCATCGTAGCTTTCGACCGTCCTCAGCACGGACTGCCTCAGCGGGGCGTACTCCGGACCTGCGAAATGCCGCTTCAGGAAGTCGGCGACAGTGACGTCGGTTTTCAATTCCGCCAAGGCCTGGCGAAAGCGGCCGGAGTGCGGATCCGGCGCGTCATCCTGCGAGAAGCCTCGCTGATCGACCGTCCATCGCGCCCCCTGCACCGGAAGCAGCGACAGTCCCGCCTCTCGCAACACGGCGCGCGTCACCGGCGCTTCGCCATGGACAAATTCGGCGCCGCCCTCGGCCCTGTATCCGAATTCCGACGGCGAAAGCGAATCGATGCGGCCGCCGCACCTGTCGCGCGCCTCCAGGATCGTCACCCGCCTGCCCGCGCGCGCGAGCTCGCGGGCAGCCATCAGGCCCGCGGCCCCTGCACCAACGACAATCACCCGCTCCGGCTGCGGTCCGCTCATGGTCGCTTCTTTACCTGCCGCCAGCGTCGAACGATGCATTCTCGATTCGGTAGCGCAGCAGCATCGCGCCGCCATCCAAGGCCCGGCTGCCCAGAAGCGTCATCGCCGTCACGGGCGCGCGCCGATCCGCCTCGGCGTCCGAGGAGTCGAAGACGTTTGGCGCTCCCTTCGCGCCGTCGACGGCAGGACAGAGGATCAGGTTGAGCTCGTCCACCAACCCCGCACGGAGGAAGGCGCCGTTGGCGCCGCCGCCGCCTTCGAGCAGCAGGCGCTTCACACCGAGCTCGCGATTGAGAATGTCCAGCGCCAGCGCAAGGTCGAGCTCGGATTTGCCGGCGAAGATGTAGGACACGCCCTCGCCGCGCAGGCCCGCCAGATGCGCGTCGGAAACCGTCTCGCAAAGCACCGCCACGATCGGATCGCCGCCGATATCGGCGCGGCCCCAGGCGATCTTGCCATGCGCATCGAGCACGATGCCGTATGCGCTGGCGTCGCGTCGTGCGAACCACGCCTGCCGGGGAAAGGTCTCGCTGGTCGAAGCCGGATAGGGCTTGCCCTTTGCGAATTCCTGGCCGGTGACGCGGCCGACAAGCCAGGCATCGCCGGCGAGTTCCTCATGCACCTGCTCGAACAGATCGCCGGCCGTCCCCTTGGGACGCCAGCGGCTATGGAGCGTCCGGCCATCGACGCTGGCGGCCATCAGGCAGGTGACGTGCGGTTTCATGTGAAGCCTCTTCAAGTTCCGGCTCGGCAGGCCCTGTGTCGTTCGCTGATCGCCGATCTGCGTCAAGCCGGTCAAGAGGCTTCGGTTCAACTCCCGCTGACGTAGAGTTCATCGCCCCGGCGCGGCGCGAGGCTGATCCCGCCTATTCCGCCGCCATCTTGTCCGGCACCGGTGGGAGCCAGGCGACGCAGCAGTTCCGGCCGCCGGCCTTGGCCTTGTAGAGAGCCTGGTCGGCCGCATTCATCAGGGCGTCGATGCCGGACATGCTGACCGCGGCTTCGGCGATGCCGATGCTGGCGCTGACCTTGAACTGGTGTCCGTCCGCCGTGATCGACAAGCCGGCGATGCGCTTGCGCAGGCGCTCGGCAACGATCCTTGCCCATGACAGGCTGGTCTCCGGCAACAGAATGGCAAATTCCTCACCGCCGAGCCGGCCCACGACGTCGGATTTCCGCTTGCGCGCGAGGCAGGCCTCGGCGATCGCCTTCAACGCGACGTCGCCGACCGCGTGTCCATAACGATCGTTGATGGACTTGAAGTGGTCGACGTCCAGCATCAGGACCGATAGCGAGCGGTAATAGCGCTGGAAGCGACTCCACTCGGCCTCGAGCGAGGTGAGGAACTGGCGGCGGTTGAACAGCCCGGTCAGCGAATCCGTCGTCGCCAGCTTCTCCATCTGCTCGGCGGTGCGGATGATGTCGGTGACGTCGCAATAGGTGATCATGCGTCCATTGTTGACCGTGGTGGTGCAATGGGCGCGGTAGCGGCCGCCCCCGGGCGTCTGCAGGTCGCGCACATGATCGCCCGCCTTCACCTCCGCGATGCGGCGGGCCGGAAATGCCTCCGCCTCCTTCGCTGACAGGTTGGGCGCAAGCACGCGCTGCTTGCGGCTGAGGATCGAGGCGAATGATGGATGTTTCGCAGCCTCGTCCTCGCTGACGTCCAGGAAATCGCGCACCTTGCGGTTCATGAAGGTGGCATTGAGCTCGGGATCGAGCAGCAGCACGCCATCCTGAACGTTTTCCAGCGCGTCCCGCAGCATTCGAAGCTCGTCGGATTGGCGTACGATGTCGGTGACGGTCGTATAGCTCAGCATGCGCCCGCCGTCGGGCAACGCCGTGCATTGCATGCGCAGCACCTCGCCGTTGGACCGGCGCAGGTCGAGCGGCTGTCCGTCGCCCGCCTGAACGAGGCGCACGCGCTCGGCGACATAGGCCGCCAGATCGTTAGTGTTGAGTTCGTAAGCCCTGGTGTCGCGGCCATGATACATCAGCGCGACGAAGGTGGGGTTGCGATCGGCGACCTCGTCGGGAAGCGTCCACATCCTGCGGAAGGCGCGATTGATGAAGCGTGCCCTGAGTTCGGAATCGAGCAGCACGATGCCGAGCGGCACGAGGTCGAGCGCGGCGCGCAGCGCCAGCATCTGGCGGCGCATCAGTCCATCGCCGCCCTTGGCCTCGGTCGCCTGCTCGCTGCCGCTATCGGCCGTCCCGGCCATCTCGGTTTCGTCGGCAAACTTCACGCCAAGCTGCCTGCCCGATCGCCAGGCCAATTTGCAGAAGCGCCGCTCCGGCTCGCCCGCGACGGTGAGGTGAAAGTGATCGGGAACCCCGAGCACGCTTTCGACTTCGAGCGTTGCGCCGTCGCCGGAGACGCGACGCATGACGCAGTCGATCGCGGACTGACCGAAATCGAAGATGATTTTTCCCGAACGCAGCGTGCGGCGTGAGCTGGAGATGTCGGACATCGGCAGCGGCTCCCATGGGCAAGGGTTGCCGGATTGAAACGCTGCGTCCGCTTTGAATCGGTTAAACGGCTTCCGCCGAAATCGGGTTGCTCTTAACCGAAGGTTGAGGGGAACCCGTAAATTCGTTCGAGCGGTTCGGCCGCGCCGCCGGACGGGGGCTGATGGCGAGCTTGCCCTGGACGCGATCGAACCGATCGGAGACGGATTGGCGCGCGTGCCCGTGAGCATCATGACCTCCGCAAACACGGGTCCGCCTTCTCGCGGCGCCTATCGCCCGAGTTTTGCGTGACCGTCAGCCCTCGACGAAGCGTGAGGGCGCAAGGAAGGCCGGGTGGCCGCTGCACCCGGGGCTCCCGCGCAAAAACGAGATTGCGCGAGCGCGAAAACCTAGGGTACAGGCGGTGACAACCGGCCTCCCCTGCGCAGTGGTTTACGGCTTATATCGCGCTCTTCCCGGTGAACCCGCGTTTGCCACCGTCGCCGCCGCGCGGCCTTTGGAGCCATCGCGACGACTTGACGCCTGCATGTGTGCGTCAGAACCACACGACTTTGCCGTCCGAGGCCGGTGCCGTACGTCTACCGGCACCACCCCGTCCACCGCCCTCCGCACCACGTTCGTGACGACGCGTACGCCCCTCGTGTCGGCGCGGAATGCGGAGAGGAAAGCACGATTTCTGAAAGAGCGAAACATAAATATTTTTGTGCACCCGGTCTTGAACGCCGCAACCGGTTTGATGCGCTTCACGAAATTCGATTTTTCGCGCACGCGATGTTTGGTCGCTTTTGCGAAAGTCAGAGAGGAAGCGGCGCGGAGAAATCGAAGTGATTTGCCCGTCGGGTGGGTTGGAGACAAAGGCGCACCGCCATCTTGGGTGCTTCATAAGCGCCAACCATAATCCGCCTACGTACTACGGCTGGATTCGCTTCGTACGCTTGCGACAAGGTGGTAGTTCATCCACAGATAGAACGGCTGCAGTGGGCATGTTCAAGAATGTCTGAGGAGGTGAGGAGTTGACCGATGAGGAGCGCCGCAACGAGCACCTTAAGCTGGTTGCGAATTGGGGAAACACGCTTGCTGCGGGCATCGTCACGGCCGGAGTTTTCGTGCCCGCAGCCCAGGAAATCTTCAATATTCTTCCCGCCGGCACGGATAACGGCCTGGTCGTCGGCGTTGGCATTGTTTGCCTCGCCGTCGGTTTGGGCATACATATGGTTGCCCATTTGTTCCTGGGAGGTCTCCGGTGACCACCAACCAACTCATCGCCCTGCTCTTCCCGGTAGGCGCCGGCCTGACAATGGTGGCGGGCGGGCTGATCGCCAAGCATATCTGGGTGGATCGGCCGCGGGCGCTGGAAGAGCGTCTCGAATCCGCATTGCAAACCGCGGCGGGCCGTTCGCCGGCCGCCGACACAGTGGCAGTCCCGGCCGACTCGACGTCGTTCCGCTCGAGGCAGATCAAAGAAGAGCCGACGTTCCCGTCAGAACCTGATGAGACTGCCATGCAAGACGCGTTGGCGCAGATCGATGCTCCGACGCGCGCAGCGTCGGCGGCGCTCGCTGCGTCTTATGTTGCTCGCTTCGCATCGCGCGAGGAAGGGCTCAAGGATCTGCAGCGGCGGTTGGGACGGGCTCCCGACCAGGAGCTCGCGGACACGATCCGCAGGGCGGAGGACCTTCTTCACGAGGCCGAACGGCAGCTTCGAGGAACGGCGGGCTCATGATCGGCGTCGGCAGGAGTTGTCGCGCCGCGCGCGTTGGAGCCGAAAGCTCACGCCGCCACATCGGCGATTCCTAACGGCGATCCGCCCTACGCGCTTCGACTGATCGCGTGGGCGATCGGTCCGCTCTCAACCGCGATCTCGCTTCGCCTTCGGCGACTTCGGCCCTTTCGGCACCTCCGGCTCGGGCTGTGCGGTATTGCGGACGGCCTTGGCGAGCATCTCGCGCAGCTCGGCCTTGGTCTTGTTCGGTTCTCGGCGTGGGGGTTGCCACTGGTTCATGCGGCATATGTGGGGATGACGGAGGGTGAATTAAAGCCCACATCGCCGGATCAACGCTGCTTTTCGTCGTTTGACTTCGCCGCTTCCCGGGCCAAGCGCTCGGCCTTCAATCGTTCGTAGTTTTTCCGGAAGGCTTCCTGCTCTTTTTCGTAGTCGGTTGTTGCTTTCGGCTTGTTGCCAAACGCCCTTCCGGCCTCTCTTTGCGAGAGATCCTTGCCTGTTCTATCGCCGCTCATCGATCACCTCCGATGCAGTGACAGTCGGATGACGATAGCTCAGCTACCGTGTGCCGCAAGGAAACCCGCTGATTAGGTTTAATGACGAGAGCTTAACCATGCCGCAGCAGAGCAGCGCGCAGAGCGGGTTGGCGCCGAAGGCGTAACCCGCCGTCTTTGGCGATTCATAACGGCCGATCACGATTCGCCCTGCGTGCTGCCGTGGCGTGTCGCAGCCGGCCTAGAAATTGAAAATCCGAAAATCCGGCCGCGGCACGGGCTGCTCGGGGGGCGGCTGCAGCTTTCGCCGGGCCTGGTTCTGCGCTGCGATCAGCTGCAGGCATTTCTTCAGCTCGGCGTCGGTCTGCTTGATCTGGTTGCGGATTTCCTGTCGCTCGTAGCGGGTGAGCGAGGGGTGCGCGAGATAGGTCCAGGCCTGCCGGAGCCAGTCTTTCAACGCGCGTACATCTCGTTCGAGTGTGTCGGCCATGGGGCCCACCTTCCAAGGTACAGCGCAGCCAGCTTATGCGATTCGCCGCCAATGAAACCCATTGCAGGTAGTTCTACGGAGAGTTTTCGCGGCGGCGCCGGCGCGCGGGGAGTTGGCCCGGTTAACCCCGCATTAGCCACGACCGCAGCACTGTCGGAACGGAAAAATTCGTTTCAAATTGTCTCTTCCAAAGGAGACGGGGCATGAACGAGATCGACTATCTCCGCAACCAGGCCGAGCGCGCCGAACGGTTGTCGACGTGCATCAACGATCCGCTCACGATCGAGCGGCTGAGATCGTTCGCGGCGGAATGCCGGCGCAGGATCGCGCTGCTGGCGACCGCTGCGCCGCAGGCGGCGTGATGCGCCGCTGCCCGAACATCCGGCGCAGGACGTTCAGCCATCTGTTGCGGCTCCTGCTGCTCGCGCCGCTTGCGCTGGCCAGCCTGTCCGCGGCAGGCGCGGCGGAGTTCTATGCCGAGGAGCTGCGCATCCCCATGGCGGCGGCATCGCCGCAGGGGTTGGAAGCGCTGCTGGTCCGCCCCGCGGCATCGGGGCGATATCCGCTCGCTTTGATCAACCACGGCACGCCGCGCGATTCCGCCGGCCGCGCCACCATGACGGCGCGCAGCTACTACCCGATTGCGCTCGAATTCGCCCGGCGCGGCTTCGCCGCCCTGGTCGTGATGCGGCGCGGCTACGGCAGCTCGCCCGGCGGTTTTGCCGATAGTCTCGGACCATGCCCGAGCGCCGCCTATCTGCCGGCGTCGGCTGCGGCGGTGGCCGACCTGCGCGCCGCGATCGACGCGATGAGGACGCGCGAGGACGTCGGCCTGCGGGGCATGATCGCGGTCGGCCATTCCGCCGGCGGGCTGGCGACCATAGCCCTCGCCGCGCAGCCGCCGCAGGGCCTCGCCGCCGCGATCAATTTCGCCGGCGGCCGCGGCTCCTACAGCCCGGGCAAGATCTGCAACGAGAACGGACTGGTGCAGGCGTTTGCAGAATTCGGCAAGACCTCGCGGATTCCGATGCTCTGGGTCTATGCCGAGAACGACATGTTCTTCGCGCCTTCGCTGGCGCATCGGCTTTACGATGCGTTTCGCGCCGGCGGCGGCAGCGCGGCCTTCATCGATGCGCCGCCCTATGGGGAGGACGGCCACTATCTCTTCTCGGCGGACGGCCGGCCGCAATGGACGCCGCTGGTCGACGTGTTCCTGCGCGACCACGGGCTCGAGACCAGGACCATCCTGAGCGAGCCCGACATCCCCGCCCCGCCCCAGCTCTCCAGCACGGCAAAGGATGATTTCGCGCAATATCTCGGCAAGGGCCCGCACAAGGCCTTCGCCGTTTCCTCCAAGGGCGCGTTCGGCTGGCGCTCCGGCAAACCGTCGGCAGCGGAAGCCCGCGACGCCGCGCTTGCCGCCTGTTCGAGATGGGCCCAGGACTGCAGCCTCTATGCGGTCGACGATCGCCTGGTCCGCGAGTAGACGGGCTTAAGCGGTCAGATCCGGCCGGACCGTCATCGCGCTTCAGCGGGGGGCTCCGTCCGCGGCGGGACCGATCAGTACAACTGACCGGAAGCGGTAACCGGGTGCCGCATCCTTGCGGCACCGATCTCAGCCTTAACCGAAACGGCCGTTTCTGCCGGCAAGGTACTGACTTATCACTTGATTCTGCGCTCCGGCTTTGCTGCAATTGAAGCAGCTGAGGTGCACCATGAAGTGGATGCGAGAACGCGATGCGTTGATCGCGCAGACGCTGGCTTTCGTTCAGTCGGTTACCGGCAGGAGAGACGCCGGCGAGCCGCGGCTTTCGGTTGTACCCACGCCGGCGTTATCGCCGCCGGCCGACCATCCGTCGCCCGCGGTCCCTGCCATCACCGAGGCGCCCCCGAAGCTGGATAGCGGCGATCGCGACGCCAGCCTGGACAAGTCGAGCCTGGACAAGACGAGCCTGAACGAGACGATCCCGGACCAGGCCGCCGAACCGGCTGCCCCGTCGAACGCGCCACGGCCGCTGGTGCCGAGCGATTTTCAACGCGAGTTGACGGCCCGGATCGCGAGCTTCCGCGCCCATCAAGAGCGCTTCAATCGCGAGCGCGAGGAGTATTTCAGTGCCACGCTGGCGCGCCTGCGCGCGGCGATCAAGGACGGCGCCCCGCCCGGCCCGCGCGGCTGAAGGAAAACCGGCCGCCTTCTGCCGCGGCGATCACAGAAACACCCATACCAGCGCGACATTTGCGGCGCAGGCCACGAGCAGCCCGACCGCCAGCGTCAGCTGCACGCGCTCACAAAAGGTATGGAGCCTCGTTCCCATGGCCGGACCATCCGGCGATTCTGGCCGTGGAGTCTTGCGGATTCTTTTTCCCGAAATTTACGTCTCGTTAAGGACTCAAGGACGCCCCCGAAGGGCCATGCGGCGGCACCAATTGCGGTCCAGGGTTGCGGAAACCCGATGCGGCACCGGGCGTTGAACCGGGCTCATTTCGGAGCCAAGCCATGCCCTATGCGCTATTTTCGGACGGAGCCAAGCTGAGCAAGACCTACCCGACCGAGGCCGATGTCTGGAGGCTCGCCCGCAAAAGCGGCCTCGTGGTCGACGTCGCAACCGGCCACGACAAGCCGATTCCGCATCCCGTGCTCGATAATGATTATGAAATCCGCCCCTGCCCGGCGGATCCGCAGGAGGATCCCGAGCAAAATCGGGCCGAAGCCGAGCGCGCAGCCGACCGCGAGCCACAGCTCTAGGCGGCCGCGCCCGGCTCGAAAGCCCAGCTTGAATCTGCGTCGATCAGGTTCGCTGTCGCAGAGCGCGCGAGGAGCCGTTTAAGGCACCGCCACCGCGAGTGACGCCTGGTCGCCCGAAGGCGCCACGCATTCCCGCTTGCGATGCAGTCCCCGGATCGCCCCCGTCACTTTCAAAACCTTGCCGGTCGGGCAGGACATATCCTGCACATAGGCCACCTCATAAGGTGCCAGCACCAGCGGTTCGGATTTGAGAATGGTTCGCCCCGAGCACGGCAGCGCGACTGCAGACACGATCAGCATCGCCACCAAAATACGCATGTTTTTGAATCCACCTGCCCGGCAGTCACATAATAGCGCAACCGTGACAAAAGTTTCGCGCTGCGCGAAAATATTTTTGACGATGGCGCGCCCGCGCACCAAACACGCACACGAAAGACAGAAGGCCGGCGACAAGCCGGCCTTCTGCTGGATCAGGACACGCGCCGGACTGGCGCCTCAGTATTTGGACTGCACCGGGCCGCCCCAACCGAAGCGATAGTTCACGCCGACCTTCACGGTGTGATCGTCGTCGCGGAAGCGCGTCCCCACGATCGGCGCGGGTCCGCTGGTGAAGCTGGTGCTGCCGAAATTGTAATACTGGTACTCGGCCTTGGCCGACCAGTTCGGGGCAAACATGTATTCGAGGCCGGCGCCGACGGTCCAGCCGTCCTTGTGGGTGCCGTCGGTGGTGAACGCCGCGGGCGTGCCGCCGACGCTGACCCCGAGGTTCGGATTGTCGCGCCAGGCATAGCCGCCCTTGGCATAGAGCAGCGCCGGGCCCCAGGTGTAGCCGAACCGGCCGGTCACCGAACCGATCTGGTCGTTCTTGCTGGTGACCGGGGTACCGCCCGGGAAGGCGACGCTCGAGCCGCCGTTGGTCAGCCAGCTGTACTGGGCCTCGGCGCCGATCACCCAATTGGTCGCGAACTGGTAGTCGAAGCCGCCCTGCACGCCGCCGAGGAAGCGGCCGCCATTGCCGGCCAGGCTGTTGTCGCCGGCCCAGGCGCCACCGACGTGGCCGCCGACATAGAAGCCGGTCCAGTTATAGATCGCCTGCGGCGGAGTATAGACGGGCGCCTTGGCATAGGTACGCGCCGGCATGTCGGCCGCCATGGCCGGGCCTGCGACAACGATCGCGGCAACCATACCAAATGCAAGTTTTTTCATCGAAATCCCCTCCATCCTGTGGCACCCTAGCAAACAACGTGGCCCGAATTTGGTTGCCTGGTGGCGATGCCGCAGCTGTGATCGTTCGAGACTGCGACTGCCCGGCAACAGCCCGCCTTTGTTCCACCGCCGGGTTCATGTTCCACCCGGCGTGAATTTCCCGCCAAGTTCGGACGGTCTTCCGCTCTCATTTGTCGAACAAGGTTGCGCCCGGGTTCAGGGCTAACGGAAAATTGAACCTATTCCGCCGCCGCGGGCCACGCGGCTCCCGGCCCCGTCACCGGGTCATTTTCTCGAGCTCGGGGAATGGCTGGTAGGTGGCGCCGGCGCACACCTCGGCCGCGTTCGGCAACACCCGATCGAGCCGCCCGTTGATGAAGAGCACCGCCCGCTCGCGCGGCTCGCGGTAGCTGCCGTCCGACTGCGGCTCGGAGAAGCGCAGGCACGCGACATAGCGCGCTCTGCCGCCGACGGTGCGCTGGACCGGATCGGCCATCATGGCGTTGCGCACGCCGACGGGATTGTTGAGATAGGTCTTCATGAAGGCCAGCAGCTCGGTGCGGTAGTTGTCGGGAAAGGGCTGCGGCGCGGCGGAGTCCTCCATGAAGGACGGCGGCCCGCTCTCGTCGCTCCCGAAGCACGCCGCAAGCGCAAGCGGCAGCAACAGGATGGCAAGGAGCCTTGCTGGTCTGACCAAGTGCAACCCGTATTCTTGAAAAAAGCTCGACGAAGATCCCGCGCGCGACGGCCTTCTAGACCTTCGCCGGCGAAAAGAAAATCGGCTTTTCGGACCTCTGTCCACAACAGCGCCCGGCCCGCTTCCACCCCGGGGACGGATGGAGCGAGCCGGGCCTGTTACCGCCTTTGCGGCAGGGGCAACGGATCAGCCGCGCAGGCAGAGCAAGCCGCTATCAGCCGCGCTTGGTCGCGTTCACCGCCGGCTTGGCGGAGACCTTCGAGGCGACCTTGGCGTGGGTCTTGTGCAGGCTGACCTTCTTGGTGTGGTGATGGATGGTCTTGGCGCTGGTGTGCAGCTTCCTGCTCTTGCTCGAGCTCACCTTCGCCTTGGGTGCCGGGGCGCTGGTTTCGGCCGTCGGCTGCGACTGGGTCTGGGCGGCCGTGTTCGCCGTGCCCGTGGTGGTGCCGGAATTGGCGGCGAGTGCGGGCGCAGCGATCAGAGAGGTCGCGATCAGGGCGGCGGAAATCGTCTTCAGCATGGTCGTCTCCTTTGAGTTCGGGATCGGAGGTGCCGGCCTTGCCGGGCTCGTCGATCATGGGTGCGAAACTAGTCGCTCCGCCGTGAACCCGTTCTGAAGCGCCACGAGGGACTTCGTTCATCTCGATGACAATTCGGTCATGTTCGGCAAGTCATGTTCGGCAAGTCATGCGCGGCAGGCCAGGCTCTGCAGCCGTTTTTCGAGCGGTCATGTTCGCTGCAATCTTTGAGCACTGGAACGGCAAGGCTCCGACAAATAAAAGCCGGCCTCGGGAATTTTTCTAAGCAAGGGAGGTTCCTGTCCTCAGGCCTTTGGGTAACATTCCCGAAGACTTGTTTCGGGGCGGGCGACCGAACCTTTCGACCTCAACAGGAGAAGATGCATGCGAAAATCTGCGGCCAGGCTTCTGACACTCGCTGCTTTGTCGATGGCACTGGCAACGGCGCCGGTCATCACCAAGGTGTATGCCGCCAGCGACGAGAATCCCTCTCCACCCGCGTCCAGCAAGAAGGACAAGAAGAAAGGCTCATCGCTGGAGGACACGCGGCACTACGCGCAGTTCCAGCAAGGCTATCGCACCGCCTACACCACGATCTATGATCGTCACGATTACGCGAGCGCGATCGATCAGCTCAAGGCGCTCGGCCATGACGACAACGCGGCCGTGGCGAACCTGATCGGCTATTCGTACCGCAAGCTCGGCGACTACAAGCTGTCGCAGGTCTGGTACGAGCGCGCGCTGCAGGCGGATCCGGACCACGTCAAGACCTGGCAGTATTACGGTCTGTGGCAGGTCGAACAGGGCAACCGCGATCAGGCGGAATATCACCTGAACAAGATCGCCCAGCTCGCCGGCAAGGACAGCGAGGAATATCGCTCGCTGGCGGCGGCGCTGGAGCAGCCTCCGGGCACCGGCCTCGTCTACTGACACTGAGTGTCATTCCGGGGCGATGCGAAAGCATCGAACCCGGAATCTCGAGATTCCGGGTTCGGCTCTATCGAGCCGCCCCGGAATGACGAAACGGTCGACGACCGTTTCGTCATTTCATCATCGCCTCGACCTCGCCACGGAGCGCCTGGCGCGAGGCGTCGCGCGAATAGAACATGTGGCCGCCCGGATAGACCACGAGCTTGACGCGCGCGGCAAACGGCGGCAGCTGGTCGAGCACCACCTGCGAGCCGAAATAGGGCGTGGCGAGATCGAACAGCCCGTGCGCGACCAGCACCTTCAGCTTCGGATCGAGCGCGAGGATCTGCCTGAGCTCCGTCACCGACTCCAAGGGCTGCAGGCCGCGGCCGAAATCCCAGGCCCGCTCGACGGCAGGATTGAGCACCTCGTAGGAGCCGTCCGGCCGCCAGTTCAGCTTACGGGTGATCAGATCGACCGCCGCACTGGTCAGAGGCGCGGTGAGCGCATCCCCCGACTGATCGCCAAAGTGGAAGAAGCTCGAATCCGGATAGGGATCGGTGCCGAGCACGGAGCCGTCGTAGCGGCCGGTCACCTTGCCGTCGCGGCGATCGAATTCGCGCCTGAACTCGGCTGTGGCGAAGCGGCCGCCGAGCCTGCGGCTGACCGCCTGGTCGATGCCGGTCAGCGTCGCCACCTTGTCGGCGAGCCGGTTGGTCGCGTCCATGTCCGCCTGTCCCTTCATGAGATCGACGAGGAAGTCGGTGCGCGCATAGGCCTCGACATCCCTCATGTCGGCGCGGGTCACGCCCTTCTTCTCCTTTTCACGCGCGACCGCCGCATAGCTCGGCAGGCTCGACACGTATTGCAGGATGCTGGAGCCCGAGAATTCGCGGAAGTCGAGCACGGGTGAGAGCATGATCAGCCCGTTGACGCCGATGCCCTGCTGTGTCTGCAGGTTATGCACGACCTTCGGGCCGCGGATGCCGCCATAGCTCTCGCCTGCGACATATTTCGGCGATAGCAGCCGGTCGTTCTTTTCCAGCCAGCGACGGATCGTCACGGCGATCGAGGCGACGTCGCCGTCGACCGAATAGAACCTCTTCCGCACCTCCTCGCCGGATGCGACGAAGCGGCTGTAGCCGGTGCCGACCGGGTCGATGAAGACGAGGTCGGTGAAGTCGAGCCAGGTCTCGGCGTTGGGCCTGAGCTCCGGCGAGGTCGAGGGCGTCACCGCATCCGCATTGATGTCAAGCCGCCAGGGGCCGTTATTGCCGAGTTGCAGCCAGGCCGAGGATGCGCCGGGGCCGCCGTTGAAGACGAAGGTCACCGGGCGGCTCGTACGGTCGGCGCCGTCGAGCTGATAGGCAATGGTGGCGATATCGGCCTGCGGCTCGCCCTTGTCGTCGAACAGGCGGATCGAACCGGCGGTGGCGGTGAAGGCGAGCTTGCGGCCGGGAAGATCGAGCGTCTGCTTGGTCGTGGAATCCGGCGGCAGCTTGTGCTGCTCGGCCGCCGCCGCGGACGATGGCGCATTGGCGGCACGCCCGCCGCCGCCCTTCTGTGCCGCCGGCGCCGCGGCCGCAGGCGTTTCCGGAGCCGCCTCATCGGCGCAGGCGATTGCGACCATGGCACAGAGCGGGACCAGCAGAGCAAGCGTGCGGAGAGCCGGCATTGCGATACGTTTCATTGGTTTTCTCCCGGCTGTTGTCTCCCGACCGCCCCTGCTCCAGGCCGGAAGCCCATGCGGCTCACAGGCGACAGCATCATTTGCGGCTCTTCTAGCCTGAAATTGCGACATGTCCACGGTATCGTCAGGCGGGACGAGCCGTAGCCCCATTCGAAATCGCGCAATTGCCGCCGGCGGACCTCGCCGTTTACTCTGTTTGGCGCGAAAGCCGCGGCGCCGACCTCGACAAGGGCCGTAGGGGTGTATAGACGACGCGACGAAATCCTTGTGTGCGCCTGCAACGAGCCTCGAGTTCATGAGTAAGCCCAAGCGATACGACAAGATTGCCTTTGTCGCGAGCACCGTTCCCGAAGCGCAGGCCTCGCTCCGGGAGCTCACCGACATCTACGGCAATTGCGCAGCCGAGGAAGCCGACGTCGTGGTCGCGCTCGGCGGCGACGGATTGATGCTGCAGACGCTGCACAAGCACATGCGCTCGGGCAAGCCGATCTACGGCATGCATCGCGGCACCATCGGCTTCCTGATGAACGAGTTCTCGACCCACGATCTGCGCACGCGGCTTGCGGCCGCGCGCGAGTCGGTGATCCATCCGCTCCTGATGCGCGCCACCGACAACAAGGACGTCGTCCACGTCCACCATGCCTTCAACGAGGTCTATCTCTACCGCCAGACCTTCCAGGCGGCGCGGCTGCGCATCCTGATCGACGAGCAGGAGCGCATGCCGGAATTGATCGCCGACGGCGTGCTGGTGGCGACGCCCGCCGGATCGACCGCCTACAACCTCTCGGTCCAGGGCCCCATCCTGCCGATCAACGCGGCGCTGCTTGCGCTGACCCCGATCAGCGCCTTCCGCCCGCGGCGCTGGCGCGGCGCGCTGCTGCCGAACACGGCCTATGTCACCATCGAGGTGCTCGAGGGCGAGAAGCGCCCGGTCGCCGCGGTCGCCGATCATGACGAGGTGCGCGACGTCTGCCGCGTCGAAGTGCTCTCCGACAAGACCATCTCGATGCGCATGCTGTTCGATCCCGGCCACAGCCTGGAGGAGCGCATCCTGCGGGAGCAGTTCGGCGCCTGAAATTGCCGCGGTTCCGTCGCGACGCAACCGTTCATTAACCACCGGCCCATATGGTTAACGGCAATATACCGACACGCCGCGCGTTCAGCGTTCCAGGGCCGGGCCATGTACCGCATCGATTTCAACAAGCTGCGCTTCCTCGTCTGCGACGACAATCCGCACATGCGACGGATCCTGCGCACACTGCTGCACTCCTTCGGCGCGCGCGAGGTCTATGAAGCCGAGGACGGCGCGACCGCGCTGGAAATGTACACCCATTCGGTGCCCGACATCGTCATCACCGACTGGGCGATGCCGATCTTCGACGGGCTCGAGCTCGCGCAGATGATCCGGCAGCCAGAATCCAAGGGCAATCCCTACGCACCCATCATCATGCTGACCGGCCATTCCGAGAAGCGGCGCGTGACGCTCGCGCGCGATGCCGGCGTCACCGAATTCCTGGCCAAGCCGATTTCAGCCAAGGGGCTCTATCAGCGCATCCTCAACGTGGTCGCCAATCCCCGCCCCTTCATCAGGACCAAGACCTATTTCGGTCCCGACCGCAGGCGCAACACCAACGCCGCCTATATGGGCCCCGAGCGCCGCGTCGGCGGCGAAGTCGAAGTGCTGCAGCAGCCCTCGCTGCTCGACAAGGCCCGATCCACCATCTAGCGGCGAGACAGTCGAGCGCCAAAAGGCACCAACATGGGCAAGAACAAGCCGTCCGATATCGAAGTCAAAGCCTTCGCGACGCATCACGTCATCACCCAGCCCAATCCGCTGCGCAAAGTGTTGCGGCGCGTGGAGGACGAGAAGGCTGCAGACGATGCGGTGGCCCGCGCCGAGCAGGCGCTCGCGGGGTTGTCGGGTGAATTCAAAGGCTGGATGATCACCGAGGCCGACCGGCTTTCGGCGGCCTATGCCGTCATTCGCGAACAGGGCTTCTCGGTGAAGGCGATCGAAGAGCTGTTTCGTGCCGCCCATGACATCAAGGGCGACGCCGCGACCTTCGGCTATTTCCATGCCGGCGTGGTCGCCGACAGTCTGTGCCGCGTCATCGAACATGCCCCCGACCTCGCCAAGGTGCCGTCGGAACTGATCGATCACCACGTCAACGCGATCCAGGCGATCGTGCACGATCATACCAAGTTCGACGCCACGACGGTCGCAACCGAGCTCAGCCGGCGGCTCCGCCGCGTCGCCGACGACTATCTCGCCCACGCCAACCGCGACCGGCCCGAGCATCTGGAAGCCATCCTCGCCCCGAGCATCGTGCCGGGGGACTGAGGCAGGGCCAGCGCCCTACACGCCGCGGGCGTCCTGGCGAAAGCCGGGATCCATAACGCCAGGCTTTCGTTAGCGCGCGACACTCTCTCCACCGTCATTGCGAGGAGCGAAGCGACGCGGCAATCCAGAGTCGTGGGCGTGGCCCTGGATTGCTTCGCTTCGCTCGCAATGACGGGCTAACAGGGAGCGCGCCAACAACCGCCTGTGGTTATGGGCCCCGGCTTTCGCCGGGGCGACGACGTGCGGAATTTCCGCCTACGCTGCGATCCGATCCTGATGCATTCGCGCCAGCGCCTGCTCCGACACCAGCTCCTCGCAGAACAGGCGCGCCTCTTCGCGGGCGGATTCGGTGGCGAAGCGGCGCAGCAGGATCAACAGCTGCTCGGTGGCGTGGCCTTCGGTCTCGCACTGGGTGAGCACGCGCTCCACCATCCGCCGCCGCAGGCGCGCGGCGGTGCCGGCGGAATCCGCAAAGCCGATCTCGTGACAGACATCGAGCGCGACGCGGAAGGCGGCAAAGGTCGATTCCGGCAGGCCGGCGCGGCGCAACAGCGCCTCAAGGCTCGCGCCGCCGCGGTCGTGCAGCAGCGAGGACACCCGCCCCTGCGGCAGCTCGGACAGTTCGGCCAGCGCCGCCTCGAACAGTTCGAGGTTGCCGGACAGCAGCGCGCGGAGCACCAGACCCGCGGTCAGCTGGCCGGTCTTGCGCAGATGCCTGACCAGGCCGCGCATGTCCTCGCCGCGCGAGTCCGCCGCGATGGTCAGGGTCGAGCGGTCGAGCGCTTCGCTGGCGAGCCGCCCTGCCCGGTCGGCGCTGAGCCAGTTCCTGGCCACCACGAACTGCGCCAGCGTCTCCGACAGTTTTGCCACCAGCGCCGCGCGGGTCGCCGCCGGCAAACCGTCCAGCACCAGCATCGCCTCCCTGATGGCGGCGAGATGGCCGTGCCGCTCGACGATGCGGTCCCAGGAAAACGGCGCGAGCTCCGCGTAGGGATTTTCGATCAGCTCGAGCGCAGAGGCGGCGCTGCCGACCTCGGCGATCGCGGCACAGACCGACACCGGCAGCTTGACGCGGCGGGCAACGGCGCATTGCGTCTCACAGTCACCCGTCGCGACGATGTCGACCAGGTCGGCGTCGATCAGGAGCGGCGAATGTTCGAGCACGGGAAGCGCGACCGAGGTCTGGTCCTGCGACAGCGCCTGCACGATCGCCGCCGGGGCTTCCGCACTGTGCGCAAACACGTCCGCCATGGCCTGGCGCACCAAAGGCGACGGATCGTCCAGCATCATCAGCAGCGCGCCCTCGGCCGCCGCGCGGTCGTCGTCGCTGAGATCGGAGATCAACCAGGCCCGCGCCAAGGAACGCGTCGCCTCCGCCCGCTCGCCCGCGGAAGCCGTCCTGATCCAACTGATGAACTGCCGAACGATCATGTCCTTCCGGCCTACGCAACCTAAACCATACAGGCCATCGACGGCACCTGGTCCGCTCATCCGAGCGGCGCATGCGCGTTGGCCATGACAAGAGAAAATAAACCACGACGCTTAACAAAGCGTTCAGCATAACAGGCTGGTTTCGTTGACGTTTTGTTAAGGGCGCGAAAGCGCCGGATACCGCCCTGACAGGTGGCGGCCGCCTCTCTGGCGGCCGCCACGACGATTGCGCTTCACGATCCGGCTGCACCACGGAGCCGGATGAAAGCAGGCGCCGTCACTTCGGCTTCCGTTTTGCGGGACGGCGACTGGCGGCGCGATGCGATCCGAGCGCCGGCGATTTCTTGTAGACGCGCTTCTTGCTGGCCGCCGCCCGGCGCGGATGCTTGGCGTGCTCAGCAGCTTGCTTCGGGGGTACCGGTGCCGGGGCCGGCGCAGGAGCCCCGGCCTGCGGCACGTGGACCGGCTGCGACGCCTCGACCATTCCGCCCATCCAGAACTCCAATTCGGGCAGGTCCTTGCCATCGGGGTCGAGATAGCCCTGTTGCCACGTGTCGTTGTCGACCAGCCCGTGCCAGACCTTCGGGTCCTGCCTGTGCTGCTCGACATAGCTGTTCCAGCGATAGGTCTGGTAGATTGCGATGATATTGGCGGCGTAGGCTGCGGCCAGCCGGCCATTGCCCTCGACGATCATGAGATTGTCGTCGTTCTTGCTCGAGGCCTTGACGCCGAGATTGTGCGAGCCGGTCATGACGACGGGATGCTCGCCGAACGGGTCGAGCACGATGACCTTGCTGTGAATGTGCACGCCCTGGCCGAGTATCTCGGTCGCCCAGTCATTGAAGGTATCCTTGATGTTCTTGGGCACCATCGATTCATAACCAAGACGCTGCGGCGGCTCGTTGCCGCCGCTGAACAGCGTGACGGGCGTGGCGACCGTCGGGTCAAGCGCCGAGCGCCGCGTGGGTCTCGCCGGCTGGGCCTGATCCGGCGTCTCGTCGTCGGGCGCGGACTCCGAGGTGGTGGTCAGGCCTGCGATCTCCTGGTTCACCACGCCGCGGATATAGAGCCCGGGATCATAGGTCGGCGTCCCCTCATGGTGGCGGAACAGGATGTTCTGCAGCAGCGTCCACTTGTCCGGCTCGTCGTCGGGCTCGAACACGCCGGGATTGAAGAACAGGAACAGGATGCCTTCCTTGGCCCCATCGATCAGCTTGCGCGCATGATCCAGATCCTCCTGCTTGTCGGTGGGCGCAAACCATTGCGTAATCTTGACACCATCGACCTCGAAGGTGTTCTTGCCCGCCGCGCCATCGCCACCATTCTGTTTTGCGAGGCCCGGCGGATAGCCGTTGCCGGCATCCTTCAGGCGATTCCATTCGTCGACAAAATATTGCGCGAGCTTCGCGTCGTTGACGACGATGCCGTTATTGGCCTGGGTGCACAGGCCGGTCATCGTCCAGTTGGTGCTGCCGGAAAGCACTTTCAGCGGTTTCGGTGGCCGCGAGGAATCGCAAACGACCAGGAATTTGTTGTGTGCGAAGTGGCCTTGAGGAACCAGCCGATCATGCAGATCGACGACTCCCTTCAATTGGGCGCGGACGGCACTGTTCTCGTCATTGTCGTTCTTCTTGCTGAAGGCGCCGTTGGCCAGGATCAGATGGCAGTTCGGGCCAAGGGCCTTGAGGGCAGCGAGCAATTCGGGGTCGTTGAGTTCATACAATGCCGCATAGACGTGGCCGTTATTGTCCTTCACGTCCTTGAGCAATTGCAGAAGCTCGGGCCGCAGCAGCCCGCTCAAGGCGTCGCGCAGCGGATTTCCCGGCGTGCCGATCACCTTGGCGATGTTGGGCTTGGGTCCCAGTGCCGCGAGCGCGCGTGATACCCATTGTGCGGAAACGATGCCCTTGTTGAAGAATGCGCCGATATTGGGCGATGCCTGGCTCGAGATCGTGATCGGCTCGGTCGGCGGGCTGGCCGCACTGTCGTCGCGTTGCAGATTGTCCTTCGTACCCGTCACCGGAATGACCGAGTACTGCACGACCTGCCCCGGCTTCACGCCGTAGTCCCACCACATGAAGCGTTGCACCGGATGCTTCCAGGGCGCGTTGAGATCGAGCTTGTCGTCATCCGAGAAACCGACGAAGCCGTGCAAATACGTGTCGGGACTGCCCTGGACGATGCGGCGGATGGTGAAGCCGCGACATCCCGGAACCGGTTTCCCGTCGGCGGGCAGCCAGACGAGACAAGTGTGATCGCCGTTGTCATAAACTTTGAGATCAATGGACATAGAGTATCCTCCAGTGAAGGTCCCCACTGGCCAAGCTAGCGCTCTACCTGAAATCGCACAAGATATTGAATACACGCCGCCTGGTCATGCTCACCCGCGTCACTGCGCCGGCGTTTCCGCGCCGGGCGGATACCGACTCGCGTGAGGAAAGCGCGTGAAAACAAAAGACTGGAGCCCGTCCTGATGCAATCGGAGCCGGACATGTGCGGATCGCGCGCGGCGGTGGCGTCGGCGTGCGGGCGTCAGCCGCTGAAAGTACCGCTGCGGTCGCTGAAGAGATCGAGCGGCGCGGGCGCGCTCGCATTGCCGCCGGAAGCTGCAGCGGTCGGCGCGCCCGATTGTGCGTTGGAGGTGAGCGAGGCCGAGTTGCCCCACAGCGCCTGGACCGTCGGAGATACCGCCTGCGCGCCGTCATCGGCCTGGAACAGCGAACGGAACATGAGATCGCTCTGCTGCGAATTGCTGCCGGCATCGGCGTTGGCCGACGACGCGGCCTGCGCGGCGTGAATGTCGGGGAAGGTGGACAGATACACCGCGCTCGAGACCGCAGGCGTTGCGGCAGCGCCCGACACCGAAGCGCTCGCCGAGCCCCCTTTGCCGAACATCGCAAGCGCAGTCTGCGTCTGCGAGGAATTGGCCGCGCCCGCATAGCGCGCGTTCAGCACCGAATAGACTTCCGAGACGCTGCGGGCGTTGCCCGCGCGGTCGTAGAAGATGGACCGGTTGGCGCTGGCCGCGCTCGGAAACATCCGCGCCGCGGTGGCCTGCGGATTGTCCTCGGCCGTCGTGATCAGCTTGGCCGCGCCGCCCACCCCCATGAAATGCGCCATGTAGAGTTCGCTGTCGGTCGGCCTGCGACCGATCATGCCGGTGAGCTGGAAGCTGTTGGACTGGGTGAGCGCGCCGGCCATCGCGGAGGCAATGGCCGGATCGTCACGCAGCTTCATGATCGCCTGCCGCGTCTGCGAATCGCTCACGACATAGTCGCCCGACGCGGTCTTGGTGATGGCGTCGGCATATTGGCCGTAGCCGAGCTCGCCGCCGGCCTCCTTGACCGTGGCGAGCCAGGTCTGGTCGATGAACTGGTAGAGCCCGCGCGCCGAGGAGGTCGAGGCGCCCGCGGTCGGATTGAAGTCCGATTCCATCTTGGCGGTCGCCAGCAGATATTCGAAGCTCGCGCCGGTCGAATTCGAGGCCTGCTTGATCGCGCCGGTGACGCGCGCGACGCCTGTCGTAGCCGTAGCGTTTGACGTGTCGACCGACATTGCCTGGTGCCCCGTTGCGGCGCCTCTCCTGGCCGCACACTGGGACGGTTATGGTTAATGCGGAGTTAAAAGTGGGCCACTGGCCCTGTCGTCCGACGGCCGCTCCCGAACGCGGGCCACCCCGTCACAGCTCGGGAAACCGCCGAGCCGCATCGAGCGCCAGACCCGTGGCGACGCTACCGAAGGCATCGCCCGCAATGAGGCGTGCGCTCGGCACTGCCGCCGCGATGCAGTTGCGCACGGACGGCATCCTGGTGGCACCGCCGGTGAGAAACACCGCCGACACCTGTTCCGCCGTCAGGCCTGCCAATCGCAGCACCTCATCGATGCGGGATCTTATCCGCTGCAGGCTGCCGGCGACGGCCGCATCGAGCTGCTTTCTGGTGATCTTGAGCGAGACGTCGGCGACGCTCTCGTCGAGCTCGAGCCTCGTAAGATCGGCGTTCGAGAGCTCGATCTTGGCAGCCTCGACATCCGCCAGCAGCTCGTGCCCCTTGCGCTGCTCGAGCACGCGCAGCAGGCGCTCGATTTTCGCGGGCTGCGCCGAATCGCGCAGCACGCCGCGAACCTCGGTCAGCACCTTCTGGTCGTAGAGGAAATTGATTCTGTGCCAGGTCGCGAGGTCGGAAAAATACCATGACGGCGCATCAAGTCCCTTGCGGCGGAGCGGACTGTGCAGGCCAAGCGCGGGCATCACGCTCGCCAGCGACAATTGGCGGTCGAAATCCGTGCCGCCGATATGCACGCCGGTGAAGCCGAGAATGTCCTCGCGCCGGTCGCTCGCCCGCGAACGCTCGGGCGAGACCCGCACCACCGAGAAATCCGAGGTGCCGCCGCCGATGTCGGCCACCAGCGCGATCTCCTCGGCGTCGACGCCCTGCTCGTAATCCAGCGCGGCCGCGATCGGCTCGAACTGGAAGGCGATGCTTTCGAAGCCCGCCGCCCGCGCAGCCGCCGCGAGCTGGCGTTCCGCGGCAGCGTCCGCCGCGGGGTCATCGTCGACAAAGAAGGCGGGACGGCCGAGCACCACGCTGGTCGGTGCCGTGCCGAGGCTGCGGCCGGCCGCGTCGCGCAGGAACTGCAGGAAGGCCGCGATGATCTCGCCGAAGGCGTAGCGCCTCGATTTGACCGGCGTCGTTTCGTCGAACAGCTTGGCGCCGAGCACGCTCTTGATGGCGCGCAAATAGCGGCCCTGCTCGCGCGCGAAATAGCGTTCGAGCGCCTCATGGCCGAAGGTCGTGGAATCATCGTCGAAGCTGAAGAACAGCGCCGTCGGCACCGACGTCGCGTCACGCTGGATGGGGAGCAGTCGCGGTCCGTCCGTATCGCAGACGCCGACGGAGGAATTCGAGGTGCCAAAATCGATGCCGCACGCGAGCGTCATGCGCCAGCTGCTCCTGTCTCAAAAATCGGGGGATGTCGTTGCCGGGCCCGGAGGACGGCCGCTATGTCCTGTAGACCTTCTCGGGATCGAACAGCCGCTCCGCCTCGGTGAAGGCAAGACGCGGACCGCCGTCGGCGTTTTCGATCCTGCGGTAGAAGCAGGAGCGCCGGCCGGTGTGGCAGGCGGCGCCCACCTGCTCGACCTTGATCCAGACCGCGTCCTGGTCGCAGTCGGTGCGAATCTCAAGGACCCGCTGGACGTGACCCGAGGTCTCGCCCTTTCGCCACAGCGCCTTGCGGGAGCGGCTGAAATACCAGGCCTCGCCGGTGTCGATGGTCTTCTGCAACGCTTCCTGGTTCATATGCGCGACCATCAGCACGTCGCCGCTGGCGGCGTCGGTCGCAACGCAGGTGAGAAGCCCCGACGCGTCGAATCTGGGTTGGAAGCCCAGCCCCTCCTCGCGGTCATCGACGGCAGCGGATGTGGACGACACGACAAGCCCTCGTTGATTCAAAAGCGAGGGCTGGCCGACATCAGCGGTGCGGCCCTCGCACCATGGACAGGAAACGCTGCTGCTCCGCCGGATTGTCCCGGAACATGCCGGTGAAGCGGCTGGTGAACGTGGTCGCGCCATGCTTGGCGACGCCGCGCACCGACATGCACGTATGCTCCGCTTCGATCAATACCGCAACGCCGCGAGGCTTGAGAACCTCGTCGATGGCGGCCGCGATCTGGGCGGTGAGATGCTCCTGGGTCTGCAGGCGGCGGGCGAAGATGTCGGTCAGCCGCGCGAGCTTGGACAGCCCCACCACGCGCTCGACCGGCGTATAGGCGATATGCGCCTTGCCGTAGAACGGCATCATGTGGTGCTCGCATTGCGAGGTAAACTCGATGTCGCGCACCAGGACGAAATCGTCATAGCCGGCGGTTTCGCCGAAGGTGCGGTCCAGCACCTCGGCCGGGCACTGGTGGTAGCCCTGGTAGAGCTCGTCGAACGCCTCGACCACCCGGCGGGGGGTGTCCAGGAGGCCCTCGCGGCCGGTATTCTCGCCGATATAGGCCAGCAGGGTCTGCACGGCCGCTTCGGCCTCGGCCCGCGACGGGCGCGCCTGGTCCGGCTGCACCGCAGCCTTCATGAATTCGGCGGGATCGAGCTCGCCTGGGCGGGGTTCGGGCAGCTTGCCGTCAGAAGGCTTGTTGGGGCGGATCGGTTTGATCAATGCGTCCATGTCAACTCCGTTCGACCGGTCCATTTTGCAAGGACTTTGCAAGGACCGGAGTGTCACCGGCAGACGGGGCGGGTTTCCGCCGGACGCCTGAACATACAGCAAAGCTGTATTTGCGCCGTAGGCACCCTATATAGGACGGTGAACCCCGGCCGCCAAGGCCGTCTCCCTGCGCCCGCGGAAGACCGAGCTGCCATGCTGAACGACATCTACAACAAGAAAATCATCGAGTTGGCGGGAAATATTCCGCGGCTTGGACGCCTGGCGGCCCCCGATGCCAGTGCCACCGCCCATTCCAAGCTGTGCGGATCCACGGTCAAGATCGACCTCAAGATGGACGGGCCGGTCGTGACCGACTTCGCCCATGAGGTGAAGGCCTGCGCGCTCGGCCAAGCCTCCTCCTCCATCATGGCCCGTCACGTCGTAGGCTCGACCGCGAGCGAACTCCGCGAGTTGCGAGAAACCGTTCGCAAAATGCTCAAGGAGAACGGCGCGCCGCCGCAAGGCAAATGGGCCGACATCGGTCTCCTGGAGCCGGTGCGCGACTTCAAGGCGCGCCATGCCTCGACCATGCTGACCTTCGATGCCGTGGTCGACGCCATCGGCCAGATCGAGGCCAAAGGCGGTTCGACAGGCGGGTCGAAGCGCGAGGAACCGGCAGCAGCCCCGGGCTAGACCTATTTGCCGCCCGGTGCCGGCGCGACCGCAGCCGTCGCCTCCGCGGTCTTGGTCGCCTTGAGCGACGATTCGGTGTCCGCCTCGGCGCTGACGAAGCGGTCCTCGACCGGTTTCGGCTTCAGCCCCGCGACCTTGTCGGACAGTTCGGCTCGCGGCAGCACATCGGCAACCTGATCCGTCGTAATCAGGTTGGTCAGCCGCAGCTCCGCAGGCGTGAGCTCGTGCAGATCCTCCCACGGCGCGACGCTGAGCGAGAGCGCGAGCAGGTCGCCGCCGCCGCCCATGTCGAAGGTATATTTGGCGAGCCGCCCGATATCGCGCTCGACGATGGTCATGTCCTGCGCGGTGTAGCTTGCCGCCTTGGCGTCGTCGGCGCGGTCGCCCATCCAGATCTGATGCACGCGCACATGGGCACCGGACGGCACGTAGCGCGCGGTGCCGGCGAGCAGCAAATAGACGCACATCGATTCGCAGTAGGCGCCCGGCGTCACGCTGGCGCGGTCGCCCTGCGGCGAATGGGCGAACACGCTGATGCCGACCGTCGTGAGCAGGCCGAGCGACCGGAACCGCCGGCCGAGCGTGATCGCGTCGTTGACCGAGCCGCCGCTGGAGTCGAGCACCACGGTGCTGCCGCCGAGCTGCTTGCCGCGGGCGAAATCATCGAATTCTTTTGGCGTGTCGGCGGTGACGATGCCGACCGCACTGACCCAGCCTCGGCAGTTGGGCTGGCAGTCGACCCAGTCGAATTTCATCGGCTGCTTGCGTTGCTCCAGCGCTGCGCCCGCATAGGCGGTCCCGAGCGAATGCAACGAGGTGAACGAGGCCAGCGCGACCAGCGCCGCGCCGAGGAGTGTCGAGATGCGAAGTGCGGAGGATTTCAAGCGTGTCAAATCGGTTCCTTCCCCAAGCCCCAATCGACCCAGCAGCCAACAGCAAGTCTCACACAACGGTCACAAAAATGGTATCCGGGGGATTACGCATCGTCCATAGCGACTTGCTGCGCTGCGCCCAGAAATCAGCGATAGTTGCGGAAAATGTGGCAGGTAACGATGGAACCGCAGTTCCCTGCCGAGGAACCATGCAAATGTGCGCTCATGGCTGGTGCAACGCGCCCATGAAAACCGCAGGTCACGATCGGCGCGATCCGCTGCGCGCGGTGCAGCGGTTGCCGCGCAACCTCGGCCGCGTGCTGATCTGGCTGTATCGGCACACGCTGTCGCCGCTGGTCGGCTACAACTGCCGTCACCTGCCGACCTGCTCGGTCTATGCCGATGAGGCGATCGAACGCTTCGGATTGTGGGCGGGCGGCTGGATGACGCTCGCGCGGCTGCTGCGCTGCCAGCCCTGGGGCACCTCGGGGATCGACCTCGTGCCTTCGACGTCGCCGCCAGGTGCGCGCTGGTACTTGCCCTGGCGCTACGCTCGCTGGCGCGGCGTGAACGCGCCCTGATTTGCTGCGCCGCGTGCAAACTTCGCAGCGCACTGCTGAATAGTCGGGGGAACGAGCGCGACCATCCTCGCATTGTTCGAGAAACACTCCTTCGGGAGGACAACAATGCGCTGGAAAATCAAGAGCCGTGGTCACGACCCCAGGCAGATCGATCTGCTTGCGGTCGTCGCACTCCTTCTCGTCAGCCTCGGGGCCTTCGTTTACGTCGCAAGCTCGGAATCCTCGTCCGTGCCGAACACAACGGCCTTCATCGTTCCGAGCCAGCACGTGCGCTGGTGATCAGCGCCAGAAGAAGAAGCCCTGCGGCGGCTGGATCGACACAGGCGGGCGTGGCTTCTTTGCTCGCACCGGTTTCGGCGCCGACACCGGCTCGGCTGCCGAGGTGGTTTCCGCCGTGGCGGGCTCGTCGGCGGCCGTCTTCACCGCCAGCAGCAGGTTCGATTCATGCGAGCGCCAGCGGTAGCCGATGCCGAAATCGATCGGCTGGGCGCGGGTGAACAATTCCGCATATTGCTCCTGGTAGCGTCCGGCGAATTCCGAGATCGGGCCGGCATAGCGGCCGAACGGGAAGAAGCGCCATTTCCGCGGACTGTAATAGGCGAGCGGAATGCCGGAATCGTCCTGGATGATGGTCGCGCTGTTGGCGAGCAGCCAGTCGCGCACCGCGGAGAAATTGCCGGCATGGAGCAGATAGGACGCGCTCTTGATCAGGCTGTTGCCGGGCGCCAGCGTGTCGCAGAACTTGAGGAAGCCGCTGGCCCTGACGCCGGAATTGGAGAGATCGGTCGAGAAGTAGTACAGCGTCTTCTCCACGCCGTCCTTGCCCGAAAACATGATGCGCGCGCCGTGGGTGACCGCCCTGCCCGCATCGGCGCCGGTGAGCAGCGTGCCCTTGTCGTCGAGCCCGATGGGCTCGACGCTCTTCAGCGTCTTGCCGGAGCGCGCCATGAACACATAGAGGATCGGCAGCGCCCCGTTGAACTCGCTGCCATGCAGGTCGACCTTCATGTGCTTGGTGATGAAGAACGAGAAGCTGAGGATCGAGCTCAGGGAGTGCTCGACATTGGCGAGCCCGGGCCCGATGCCGCCGCGCGGCAGCCTGGCCAGATCGGGCACGGCGCCGGGCGGCTCGAGCGCAGCCAGCACGTAAGTCGTGGCCTTTGAATAGAAGGCGTTGGCGTAGAGGAAGTCGGGCCCGGAGAACATGTAGAACATGGTCGGGCGCGGCGCCGAGAGGTTGGTGTCCGCCCAGCTGTGGATCCTGGAGAGCTGGCGCTGATCAAGCTGGGCAAAGGCGGCGTCGAAGAATCTGGCATGGCGCTGCCAGGCCGCATCCCTGGTGAGCGGCGTCAGCGGCGAGTCCGCCGAGGGCTGCATGCCCGCGAGAAAGCGGGCCGTATCATCGGCCGTGACCTCGGCGGCGCGCGCCGGCAGCACGGCTACGATGAACAGGCTCGCGGCTGCCGCCGCAATTTTCAGCAGTTGATGCATCTCGCGTCGCGGCCTCAAGCTGCGGTGCCGATTGCGGCCCGCTTGTGAAAAACGGCGTAAATCAAAAGGCCCGACGTCATGATCAACATTCCGAGGAATGACTGCAGCGGCCGTTCGGTCAGGAGATAGTACATCATGAAACCGGTCACGAGCAGGAAAACCACTGGTGTGACCGGGTATCCCCAGGCGCGGTACGGCCGCGGCAGATCAGGGCGCGTGATGCGCAGCTTGATCACGCCTGCGACCGTGAAGAACGAGCAGAACAGCAGCGCGAACTGGATGAAATCGAGCACGGCCTCGAAGCTGCGCGACAATAGCAGCAGATTTGCGACCGCGAGCTGGAACAGGATGGCCGGAATCGGCGCGCCGTTGTCCGAGCGGCGGGCGAACAGCTTCAGCGCCGGGATGTCCTCCCCCATGGTCATCATCACCCGCGGGCCGATCCACATCATGGCCGAGATCGAGGAGATCAGGCCGATGCAGATCATGGCGGCGACGATGCGCCCGCCGACGTCGCCGAAGATGAACCTGCCCGAAACGCTCGCGACGTCGAGCTGGCCGGCGAGCTTGTCGATCGGCGCCGAGTGCAGGAATACCGCGTTGAGCGCCACGTAGAGCCCCATCACGATCAGCGTCCCCGCCAGCATCGCGCGTGGTGCGTTCTGTGTGGCATTGTCCATCTCGCCGATGATGTAGGTCGCGGCGTTCCAGCCCGAGAACGAGTACATCACGAAGACGAGGCTGATGGCGAACGGCGCGCTGGCGACATGGGCGAAGTCGCCCGCCTGCGGCGCGAACGAGATCGGCTGCGGGGTCGCGACAAAGAGGCCTGCGAGCAGGAAGGCCGCGATCAAGAGCACCTTCAGCACGGTCGCGGCCAGCTGGAAGGTCGAGGAGTGGCGGACGCCGGTGAGCTGCACCAGCGAGACCAGCCACACCACGGCGACGGCCAGCGCCAGCGGCGTGCCGGCCGGAAAGACCGATTTGCCATATTCCCCGAACGCCATCGCAGCCAGCGCGACGGGGGCGGCAAAGCCGACGGTCGCGGAGACCCAGCCTGCCAGGAAGCCGAACGCCGGATGATAGGCGCGGCTGAGGAAATTGTACTCGCCGCTCGAGCGCGGAAACATGGCGCTGAGCTCGCCATAGGAAAAGACCCCGCACAGCGCCACCACGCCGCCCACGGTCCACAACAGCAGGATCGAGAAGCCGGACGGGATGTCCTTGACCTGGAAGCCGAGGCTCGTGAAGACCCCGACCCCGATCATGTCGGCGACCACGATTGCGGTCGCGACGAGGACCGATACCGAGGGCCCGCTCCCGAGAAGCCGGCCCGGCCACGCCGCGCTTCCCGTCTCTGATACCGTCATTGCGTTGCGCACCCCGATGTTCGCCACATGGTGCAGACTGACTGAGCCCAATTCAAGATTGGTTAACATGGGATAAATCGGGTGCGGAAAAGCGGTATTTCGGCACCGAAACCCGCCTCGGGGTGACCACGGCATTGCGGAATGGAATCTCGTTCCCCACAATCAGGACATGATTTGGTGGTCTCTTTGTCGATGTTCTTCTTGGGGTTTTTCCGGATGTGGGGAGTTTTTCCGGAAGACGCCGACATCGCCGGACGACCAGCGCAAGTGAGCTGAAAGCAGAAGCGAGCTGACGCTTTTCGCCGGAAGAGATTTGGGTCGGGTAGGTTTGGGTAAGGGGTGGATGGTCGGGGACGATCCGCGTAGCCATGGGACTGATTGCGCGCGCCTGGAGAAGCAACCGGGTGCGCGCGCCCATGCGCGCCTGCGCCGCGCCGCGATCGCCCTCTTGCTGATCCCCGCTTCGCTCCTGGTCGCACAATGCAGCCGCGGACCCGACGCCGGCGCGCTTGCCGCCAATGTGCATCCCGTGAGCGCGAAGGTCGCACAGGATGCGACCTTCGACGAGCGTTTCCCGGCGCCGCAATTCCGTGACCGCTTCCCGGGCGCGGGCGAGACGCTTGCCCAGCACGAGATGTCGGACTTCGCGCCCCAGGCTTTCGCGTCCAAGCCTTCCGTGTCCAAGCCTTTCGTGGCCAAGCCCGCGGTCGCACGCGCCGAGCCCGCACCCTACCGGGTCGCCTCGCTCGAGCCGCAGGTGCCCTATCACCGGCCGTCGGCGCAACAGGACGTGACCACGCTGGTCAGCATGAAATATTCCGCCTTCCCCTATTCCGGCGAAAACCCCCAGTCGGATTCGTCCTTCCTCAACGTCTCCAGCGGCGGCCGCCGCGGCCATCGCAGCTATTCGGGCCGGGTCTATTGGGAGAACGAGACCTACAGCGACAGCCGCGTGCTGGTGCACATCCCCGAGACGTTCGACCTGCGCAAGCCCGGCGTGATCGTGGTGTTCTTCCACGGCAATGGCGCAACGCTCGAGCGCGACGTGCGCGACCGGCAGCTGGTGCCGCAACAGATCACCGAATCCGGCGTCAACGCCGTGCTGCTCGCACCGCAAATGGCGGTCGATGCCGCCGATTCCAGCGCAGGAAAGTTCTGGCAGCCGGGCAATTTCCGCCGCTTCATCATGGAGTCGGCCGACCATCTGGCGCAGCTCTATGGCGATCCGGGCGCCGCCAAGGAGTTCGCAAAACTGCCGATCGTGATCGTCGGCTATAGCGGCGGCTTCCTGCCGACCGCCTATAGTCTCGATGTCGGCGGCATGTCCGATCAGGTGCGCGGCGTCGTGCTGCTCGATGCGGTCTACGGCCAGCTCGACAAGTTCGCGAGCTGGATCGAGACCCACCGCTCGGGCTTCTTCGTCAGCTCCTACACCCACTACACCGCGCCGCACGACCACGAACTCATGCACATGCTGCGCGCCAAGGGCATCGCGGTCTCCGAGGACATGGATGCGCCCTTGCGGCCCGGCAGCGTGGTCTTCGTCGAGACCGGCGAAGGCATCACCCATCGCAGCTATGTGACGCAGGCCTGGACCAGGAATCCGATCGAGCAGGTGCTGGTGAAGATGGCCGCACAGCCGCAGATGCGCGTGGCTTCCGGCCTGCCCGCTTCCGCCAACCGCTAAGCGCGGCCTGCGCTTAACCCCTCCCCGGCAGCGGCCGGGCTCTCCCATATGCGCATCATGTCCGCATGGACGTCATTCCGGGGCGATGCGAAGGGCGAACCCGGAATCTCGAGATTCTCAGGTGCGCCATAGCGCACCAGAGTTCGACGCTTCGCATGCCCCGGAAAGACGGTGTCCCGACTTCGAGACTCGCTGGATCACGATTTGGGCAGCTTCGGCATGCTTTCGACAAAGCCGTTGTAGCAGGCGAGCCGCTCGTCCTCTTCCTTGCTGTACTTGCAGTCGACGACGCGCTTGGCGGCCGCCGTCTTGGTCGCCTTCGGCTCCGGCTTGATCACCTCGTCGTAGCAGTTCAGCCGCTCCTTGGTGCCGTCATCGATCTCGAGGCAGGCCTGCAGGCGGACGGCCATGGGCTGGTTCTTGCCGGCGGCCGATTTGGCCGGGCTGGCCTCCGCCCTCGCCGCGCCGTGCGGCTTGACCTGCACCAGCGGCTTGTCGCCGACCATGGGAGGCGTGGACGGCGGAGTTGCGGATTGGGCAAGGGCTGTGGCCGAACAAACGACGGCGAGGAACGCCACGGCCGGTCTCAACGCTAGTCTCATCTCTGATCACTCTTCTCAAGTATCGGAAAGGGCTGGCCGGCGACCGACCGGCGAGCCCGGTATCGGCTTGGGCTTTAAGCCCGTCCGGCCGGATTTGCCAAGTTCCAAAAGGCCGTGCCCGACCTGCAAAAAATCTGCCCTGTCATTTTGCGGTCCCCTCGCCCACACGCGCCGCCTGCACTGTCGGGGCCGGGGCCTTGGCCGGCGGACAGGTGGCCAGCAAGGTCTCCATCGCGCCGGCCCAGCCTTCATTGGACAGCCTGGTGATGCGCGGCATGCGCTGCCCGTCGGCCGCCAGCGACGTCTCGGTAAGCTCGACCTCCGGGTGGTCCAGCAGCGACTGCAGCGCGGGACGCGGGATTCGCAGGCCCCATTGCTCGACGCCGGTCCCCTTGGCCGGCGGATAGGAGAAAAAGACCGGCTGCGCATCACTGGCTGCAATCGTCACCGTTGTATGGCTCGCGGATTCCGCCGCGGGCCGCTGGAAATCCAGCGCAAAACGGTTGGTATCGAAGCAGGCGACGCGCCATTGCAGCAACCGGAACGACGTCTCACCCGGCGCCCGGACGGCTGCGACCTTGTGCATCATGTTGAGCCCGTTGCTCTCGAACCTCCAGGGCGTCTCGACCAGCTCGCGGCGGTCGAGGCCGAAGCGGGCGATCTCCTCGCGGGTCAGGATGTGGATGTCTTCGAACCGGGTCGTCTTGGCGACGCCGAGCAGCGCGACGTCGATCCCCATCCTGGCGAGATAGGCGGCCACCATATGGTCCGCGCGCTCGTGGCCGCGCTGGTCGGCGGCAGCCATCACAGCCGCATCCGGCTCGGGAGCGCCGTGAAAGTTGAACACGATCTTCGGCGAGTGAACCCCGACCACGGCATCGGGCGCAACCTCATGGACCGCAGCCCCGGCGAAAAGATAAGGACAGGCCGAGGCGCAGAGCGAGCCGCGGGTGAACACGTCGCCATGAAGCTCGCGGCCCGATTGCTTGAGCTTGACGCAGTCCTCGCTGTCCTGAGCCTCGAAGCCGCATTCGCGCACCAGCGTTCGGCCGATCCTCGCAACGAACAGCCTGGCGTGGAGCATGTTGCCCATCAGGATCGCCTGATCCAGGTTGCCGCCGGGCGAGTTGAAGTAGATCGGCAGGCTGCGACCCTTCAAGCGATCCAGAAAGGCCTTGAAGCGCGCGGCGCTGCCGCCTTCGATCTTGCCTTCGGCCTCGATCCAGCTGTCGCAACCGCGCCCGCAGGCATCGGCTGCCCCCTTCACCACATAGAACGTCATCGGCTCGGGCCGCGGCAAAGGCGCCACGGGCCGCCGACCGGGTGTAGCCGCCCACGCTCCGCAAGCGAGCACAAGAGCAGCAGCGACCAGACACGCACGCACGATCATGGGACTGGAGAAATGGCAGTGAGAGACGAAGGCGAATTTAACAAGCCCGCGGCGACAAGTCCACGCCGCGGCAACCGAGGGCTGCGCCGACAAGATGCCGGATTTCTGCCGAATTTCTCCATTTGCACCGATTGCAACGACCGAATCCCCTGCTATATCGGCATTTTCCCGCTTACCTGCGCTCGTTCGCAGGAGTGAGCTCCAGGAGTCCTGCCATGTCCGACGAGAAGTCCCCCCAGCCCAAATCCGAGTCCGGCTTCCAGTACAGCCTCTCCAACCTCAAGCCCGCGCAGCCCCTGGAAAAGATCACCATCACCTTCCCCGATGGCGCCAGGCGGGAGTTTCCCAAGAACATCACCGGCCTCGACATCGCCAAGGGGATTTCGCCGTCGCTCGCCAAGCGGACGGTCGCCATGGCGCTGAACGGCGACCTCGCCGACCTCAACGATCCGATCGCGGACGATGCCAGAATCGAATTCGTCTCGCGCGAGGAGCCGCGCGCGCTGGAATTGATCCGGCATGACTGCGCGCATGTGCTCGCCGAGGCGGTGCAGGCGCTGTGGCCCGGCACCCAGGTCACCATCGGCCCCGTGATCGAGAACGGCTTCTATTACGACTTCTTCCGCAACGAGCCGTTCACCCCGGAGGATTTCGCCGCGATCGAGAAGAAGATGCGCGAGATCATCGCGCGCGACAAACCCTTCACCAAGGAGGTGTGGGATCGCGAGAAGACCAAGGAGGTGTTCCGCGACAAGGGCGAGGCCTTCAAGGTCGAGCTGGTCGACGCCATTCCCGGCAACGAGCCGATCAAGATCTACTACCAGGGCGACTGGTTCGACCTCTGCCGCGGCCCGCATATGACCTCGACCGGCAAGATCGGCAACGCCTTCAAGCTGATGAAGGTGGCGGGCGCCTATTGGCGCGGCGATTCCAACAACCCGATGCTGACCCGCATCTACGGCACCGCCTTCGCCAGGCAGGAGGAGCTCGACCTCTATCTCAAGCAGATCGAGGAAGCCGAGAAGCGCGACCACCGGCGGCTGGGCCGCGAGCTCGACCTCTTCCACTTCCAGGAGGAAGGTCCCGGCGTCGTGTTCTGGCATCCCAAGGGCTGGACCATCTTCCAGCAGCTGATCGCCTATATGCGCCGGCGCCTGTCCGGCGACTATAGCGAGGTCAACGCGCCGCAGATCCTCGACAAGTCGCTGTGGGAGACCTCGGGCCATTGGGACTGGTACCGCGAGAACATGTTCGCGGCCCAGTCGGCCGGCGAAGACGCCGAGGACAAGCGCTGGTTTGCGCTCAAGCCGATGAACTGCCCGGGCCATGTCCAGATCTTCAAGCATGGCCTGAAGAGCTACCGCGACCTGCCCCTGCGCCTCGCCGAGTTCGGCGTGGTGCATCGCTACGAGGCGTCCGGCGCCATGCACGGGTTGATGCGCGTGCGCGGCTTCACCCAGGACGATGCGCATATCTTCTGCACCGAGGAGCAGCTCGCCGACGAGTGCCTGAAGATCAACGACCTCATCCTGTCGACCTACGCCGATTTCGGCTTCGAGGGCGAACTGACGGTGAAGCTCTCCACCCGGCCCGAGAAGCGCGTCGGCACCGACGCCATGTGGGACCATGCCGAGCGGGTGATGGCGACCGTGCTCAACGAGATCAAGTCCCAGCGCAACAACATCAAGACCGAGATCAATCCCGGCGAAGGCGCCTTCTACGGGCCGAAGTTCGAGTACGTGCTGCGCGACGCCATCGGCAGGGACTGGCAGTGCGGCACCACCCAGGTCGACTTCAACCTGCCGGAGCGGTTCGGCGCCTTCTACATCGACCATGACGGCGGCAAGAAGCCGCCGGTGATGGTGCACCGCGCGATCTGCGGCTCGATGGAGCGCTATATCGGCATCCTGATCGAGCACTATGCCGGCAACTTCCCGCTCTGGCTGGCGCCGGTCCAGGCCGTGGTGACGACCATCACCTCGGAAGGCGACGAATATGCCAAGCGCGTGCTGGAGGCCTGCCGCCGCGCCGGCCTGCGCGCCGAGATCGACCTGCGCAACGAGAAGATCAACTACAAGGTCCGCGAGCATTCGCTGGCCAAGATCCCGGCGCTGCTCGTGGTCGGCAAGAAGGAGGCCGAGAGCCATTCGGTCTCGGTGCGCCGGCTCGGCAAGGACGGCCAGACCGTGATGCCGACGGATGAGGCGATCGCGGCGCTGGTGGAGGAAGCCGTTCCGCCCGACGTGCGGCGGGCGCGGCTCGATGCGGCGGCCGAGTGAGGCGCTCATAATCGCTCTAAACTGCGCTTCCGCATGCCGGAGCCCACGCCTATCTGTCAGCCGATCATCATGTCCGACGAAAGAGACATCGTGCCCGACGCCATTGAACTGTTGAAACTCCGCCGCTCGGTGAAGCCGCGCGAGATGACCGGCCCCGGTCCCTCCCCGGCCGAACTCGAGACCATCCTGACCATCGGCGCGCGGGTGCCGGATCACGGCAAGCTCGCGCCCTGGCGCTTCATCGTGTTCGAGGGCGATGCCCGCGAGCGCGCCGGCGAGGTCATTGCAAAGGTGTTTGCGGCCAAGAACCCGCAGGCCAGCGCCGCCGACATCGAGATCGAAAGGAAACGCCTCACCGACGCGCCGCTGGTCATTGCGGTGGTCAGCCTGACAAAGCCGCACCCGAAGGTGCCGCCGTTCGAGCAGGAGCTATCCGCCGGCGCCAGCGCCATGAACATCGTCACCGCAGCAACCGCGCTCGGCTACGGCGCCTGCTGGCTGACGGGGTGGTTCTCCTTCGACCGAGACGTGCTCGATGGGCTCGGCGTCAAGGCGGACGAAAAGGTCGCAGGCTTCATTCACATCGGCAAGGTCGTAAAGCCCAGCGAAGACCGCCCGCGGCCACAGCTGTCGGAGATCGTGACGCGGTTTTAGGTCTCGGTCGTCCCGGCGAAGGCCGAGGTGACGGCGATTGATCACGCCGCCTTGGTCGCCCTCGCGCCGAAGCGGGACAGCAGCTTCTCGACCTCGGCGGCCGGCTTCGCACCGCTGAACAGGAACCCCTGCACCTCGTTGCAGCCTTCGGCGCGCAGCCAGTCGAGCTGATCCGTCGTCTCGACGCCTTCCGCGGTGGTGGTGATGTTGAGGCTGCGGCCTAGCCCCGAGATCGCGCGCACGATGGCGACGCAGTCGGAGCGCTCGGCGAGATCCTTGACGAAGGAGCGGTCGATCTTGATCTTGTCGAAGGGGAAGCTGCGCAGATAGCTCAGGCTGGAATAGCCGGTGCCGAAATCGTCCATCGAGATCGATACGCCGAGCTCGCGCAGCTGATGCAGGGTTGCGAGATTGGCCTCTGTCTCCGCCAGAAACAGCGACTCGGTGATTTCGAGCTCGAGTCGCTTCGGCGACAGGCCGGAATTGGCAAGCGCGGAAATCACCACCTGCACGAGGTTGCGGCTGCGGAACTGCACCGGCGACAGGTTGACCGCGACCTTGACCTCGGCCGGCCACTTCACAGCCTCGCTACAGGCCTCGCGCAGCACCCATTCGCCGATCGCGGTGATCAGCCCGATGTCCTCGGCCACGGGGATGAACTCCGCCGGCGAGATCATGCCTTTCTCGGGATGCCGCCAGCGCAGCAGCGATTCGAAGCCCGATATCTTGTCGCTCGCGATGTCGACCAGCGGCTGGTAGTGCAGCTCGAACTCGCCATTGGCGAAGGCGCGGCGCAGATCGAGCTCGAGCTCGCGGCGCTTCTGCGCCTGGTGATCCATCTCCGGCTCGAAGAAACGGTGCACGCCGCGGCCATCCTCCTTGGCGCGGTACAGCGCCATATCGGCGTTGCGCATCAGCTCCTCGCTGGTGGTGCCGTCGCCCGGCGAGAGCGCGATCCCGATCGAGGCCCCGATCACCATCTCGTTGTCGCCGATCCTGTAGGGTGCGCTCAGCACGCTGATCAGTCGCGCGGAGAAAGCGCTGATCTCCTTCGGCGACACGTCGGAGGCGAGAATCACCGCGAACTCGTCGCCGCCGAGACGGGCGGCCAGATTGCCGCCGCGCACCTGCGCCCGCAGCCGGTCGGCGACCTGCTGCAGCAGGCGATCGCCAATCGGATGGCCGAAGGAATCATTGACGTTCTTGAACAGGTCGAGATCGAGGCCGAGCACGGCGACCCGCTTGCCCGTCGATTGCGCCGCTTCCAGCGCCTGCTTCAGCCGCTCCTGGTAGAGCTCTCGGTTCGGCAGATTGGTGAGCCCGTCATGATGGGCCATGTAGGCGATGCGCGCCTCGGCCTTGCGTCGTTCGGTGATGTCGACCACTGCGACCAGATAGCCGTCGCGGCCCTCGAAGGCGACGCGGCGGCCGAAGGTGAGCACCTGGATCTCGCTGCCGTCGGCCTTCAAGTGCCGCCAGTTCCGCTCGGACTGGTAGGTATCGCCGATATGTGCCAGCGCCTGGCTATGGCTGACCCATTCGTCCTGCGGCCAGATCTCGCGCAGCTTCATGTTCAGGAAGGTCTCGCGGCTGTAGCCATAGTGCCGGACCGCAGCGTCGTTGACCTTGAGGAACCCCATGGTCTCGGCGTCGAACACCCACATCGGCACCGGATTGTTGTCGAACAGGAGCCGGAACGAGGCCTCGCGCCGCTTCAGGGAGGTGACGTCGGAAATCGTCAGCGACAGGATGTCGCCGAAGGCGGTGACGGACAGCCGGAGAGCGCGGTCGTCGCTGTCGATCTCGAACTGTTCGCGGGCCTTGGCCGCGCTTCCGACCGCCTCACGCAAGCGTTCGCGCACCTCGTCCGAGCACAGCACATGGCCGCCTTCGCCGAGGCGTTGCCATTGCAGGCTGCCGGCGTCCACCTTGAGCAGCTTCGCCGCCGCCTGATTGTGATGCACGATCTGGAAATCGGCCGGCTCGCCGCTCGCGTCGCGAATGGTCGACACCGCGATGACGCCGTCGTCGGTGGTGGCGAAGATCGCATCCAGAAGGTTGTACTGCGCGCCGCGCTCGTTGACATAGGCGCCGATCAGCATGCCGCCCCAGCGCGAGACGGTCGGCAGCGCCAACACGTCGTAGGTGCGCACCATGCCGTCGCGCACGCAATGGGCGGCGGCAAGGTAGGGCTGCCCGTTGTTCGCGGCGTTGGAAGCGGCCTCGCTCAGCACGGTCGCGCAGTCCGGCGGCAACACGGCCATCGGGATATCCCAGCGCTCGTCGCCCAGCCATTTCTGGGCATAGCGGCCGGTGCGCGAGACCGCGAAACCGTCGTCGTCGGTCTTGAGCAGCACGATATGGTCGGCAAGGCGCCCGAGGCTGCCGAGCATCACGTCTTCATACCGCGGAAGCATTTCGCCCGGCCGCAGGCCTGCCTGCCACTTCCGGCGCAGCACGGGCATGTCCTCGAACATATCGGTCGTTATTTTGGCGGACTGCTTTCTGGCAGGTCCCATCACACTTCCCCGAACCACACTTCGCCGAAGCCACACGTCCCCGAAACCTTTGGCTCAGCAGCACAGGCCTTCGTCCCGCACGGTATCCAATTCGGGGCCGCTTAATGCCGTGTAAAAAAACAAGAATCCGGCGCGCGAATGCGCGATTGTGACAGTTTTAAGTGGGCTGATGGTTAGCGTGCTTTAGCGACTGTGACAGCGCTGCACGAAGGGGTTGTGAGGAGAGGAGCGATACGCGCGAATCTTACCGCGCGATCACCTCGACCTCGCCGTCCACGCCGTTGACGACGTTGAAGGGACGCTCATAGACCTTGCCTTCGTTCTTGGCGATGGCGCGGTATTCGCCTTCGGACAGCACCACCTTCGGGAAGGCGCCGATCGATTCCTTGATGACGTCGCCGCCCGGCGTGATCACCGACCAGGCGGTGTTGGCGAGCGCCTCGCCGCCCTTGTCGGTGACGAGCTTCAACGTGATGACCGCGGCGCGGTGGGTGACGGTGACGTCGGTGAGCTTGCCCGCGGTGACGCGGATGTCGGAGCGCACCACCGAATTGGCATCGCCGTAATTGGAGACGATATAATAGGTGCCCTCAGGCAACAGCACGACATCGCCGGCGGCAACCGTAGGCACCAGCGGCGCCCGCTCGCCGATCTCGAACTGGCTGCCCTTGTAGATCGCAAATGAAATCTGGTTGGTCGGGATCTTGCTGGTGCCGACCCGGCCCTCGATGCGCAAGCCTCCCGCCGGCAGCAGGAACAGCTCGCGGTCGGTGTCGGCCTTCAGCGATACGGTGCGGATGGCGCTGACGAGGCCGAGCGCGACGTGCACCACGTAGTTGCCCGGGGGCAGCACGATGTTCGGGGTCGCGCCGCGGTCTTCCCGAATCATCTTGAACGAACCGGTCTCGTCCGGATGGTCGGCGAATACCCGCCACACCAGCCCGCCATTGATCGCAGGCATGTCCTTGCCGTAACGGGCGCTGAGCGCCAGCACCGCCTGCCCGGGTGCGACGCCCGGCGGCGCCGCCGGCGGTACTGCCGCCGCGGGCGGCGGATTGGCCGAGGGCTGATTGAGCGTCGGTTGATTCGGCTGGGGCTGGGTCAGCACCGGCGGCAGATTCGGCGTCGACGCCGGGCCCGAGGTCGGCGCGAGGCTCACCGCCGGACCCGGATCCGGCACCGCAGCCGGCGGAACCGGGGGCGGACGATCGCCGAACAGCTGGGCATTGGCAGGTTGAGCGCCGGCCAACGCGGCGGCAAGCAGCGCAGCCAGGACGAGGGCGCGCGCCGACGGCGGCGGCAGCCAGAGGCCGCGCCGGAAGCCGAACGGTCCGTCGCCTGGAGAGGTCATGAACCTGCTTTTCACTGAAAACACGGCAAATTCAAGCCTTAAGCATTAACGGACACAACTTGATGGAACCGGCCGGAACCGGCAAGGTTGATGTCGCGATCAGGTCACAAATCCCGCCTAGGCGACGTCCAACGCGGCATAAACCATGCTTTCCCAGGATTCTGGCAGGCTGCAATTGTCGCGCGTAGTCTGAGGGCCTTCTGGAGACGAGTTTGGTGTTGGATATTCTGATCGGACGTGGGCGGACGGACGCAGACATCGTGGACAAGGTCGGGCTTGGCACCATCCGCCGGCCGGTGATCGGGCTCGCGCTCGGCGGCGGGGCTGCGCGCGGCTTCGCCCATATCGGCGTGCTGCGGACCTTGCTGGCGCACGGCATCGTACCGAACATCGTGGTCGGCACCTCGATCGGCGCGGTGGTCGGCGGCGCCTATGCGGCCGGCCATCTCGACACGCTGGAGGAATGGGCGCGCAGCCTGCAGGTGCGCAACATCCTCGGCTATCTCGACATCCGTCTCAACGGCTCCGGCCTGATCGGCGGCGACAAGCTTGCGGCCAAGCTCGAGGCCTCGCTCGGCCAGACGCTGATCGAGGATTTGCCGGTGAAATTCGCCAGCGTCGGCACCGAGGTGCGCACCGGGCACGAGATCTGGCTGACCCATGGCAAGCTGGTCGAGGCGATGCGCGCCTCCTATGCGCTGCCCGGCATCTTCGCGCCCGTCCTGATCGGCGACCGCTGGCTGGTCGACGGCGCGCTGGTCAATCCGGTGCCGGTATCGGCCGCGCGCGCGCTGGGTGCGGAAATCGTCATCGCCGCCAATCTCTCCAGCGACATCTTCACCCATTCGACCACGATCTATTCCCACGGCACGCCGGTCGAAGTGCCCGAGACCGTGATGGCGCCCGATGCACCGAAGGAGCCGCTCAAGGAGAAGCGGCGGTTCGGCAAGTTCTTCTCGCCCGAGCGCACCGTGAAGCGGGAGTTTTTCGGCAGCGCCAGCCGGCCCGGCATTTCGTCGGTCATGGTCGATGCATTCAACATCATGCAGGATCGCATCACCCGCGCCCGCCTTGCCGGCGATCCGCCGGACTTGCTGATCACGCCCCGTGTCGGCCAGATCGGCTGGTTCGATTTTCATCGCGCCGCCGACCTGATCGAGTTCGGCGCCCGCGCCGCCGAGCGCGCACTGGATTCGATCCAGGAAGCGATCCCCGCGCTCGCGCCCGAGAGCGCGCCAAAGACGGATTGAGCCAAAGACGGATTGAGCTAAGCCGTCTTGATATAGGTCCGCAGGGCTTCCTGCTCGTTCTCGTATTCCCTGACGCGCCACTTGACGACGTCGCCGATCGAGATCAGGCCGACCACGCGATCGCCGTCGAGCACCGGCAGGTGGCGAAACTTGCCGAGCGTCATCGTTTCCATGATCGCGCTGACCGTGTCGCTCGGCCGGCAATTGACCACCTTGCGGGTCATCACGTTCGAAACCGGCTCGTTGAGCACGGCGGCGCCGCGTTCGCCGAGCACGCGCACGATGTCGCGCTCCGACAGGATGCCCTCGATGCGGCCCTGGCTCATGACCAGCACGGCTCCGATCCTGCGCTCGCTCAAGAGCCTGATCGCGTCGGACATCAAAGCATCCGGCGGGACGCTGGTGATCTGATGCCCCTTGGTGTTGAGAATTGCACCTACCGTCATTGTCGTCTCCCTGAAGCGATCCGCGCTTCCCTCAAGGAGGAGCGCGGTCTTATTTTCGAGTTTCAAACAACGAACTTGCGCTGATCCTGGTTGCGCGCGCCTTGCCTGCCCTCTACGCAGCCTTTCCGGCTTGCGTTTCGTCTTGCGCTCTTCTCGCTGCCGCGCGGCGCTCACGGGCGCATGCCCTGGCGTCTTCTTGAGACCGACGATGATGAATCAAATCGCGGGAGGCCGCAAGGCGGTCACACAGCACCTGCAGCATCGCCGTGCTGGTGCGGCACGGGATCGAACAGCGAGAACAGCAGCAGGCCGGCGAAGAAGCCGCCGATATGCGCCTGCCAGGCCACGCTTGCGCCATCGGTGCCGATGGCGATCGAGCCGATGCCGAAGATGAGGTTGACGCCGAACCAGACCAGCAGGAACGCCAGCACGCGCGGATTGCGCAGTGCACGCGCAAGCGACAGCGCCGGCACTTTCGCCGCCGCGTCCGCATCGCCCCGGTTGAAGGAGAGGAAACTGCCTCGCACGAAGGCAAACCGAATGGCGGCCGCCATCGTGCCGGACACGGAGGCAGAGGCCCCGATCATCGGCGCCACCGCATGCTCATGGGTCACGAGATGCGCCAGTGCTCCTGCCATAGCGGTGACCGCCATGAACAGGAAGAAGCGAAGCGCGCCGAACCGCCGTGCCAGCGCACTGCCGAACGGCAACAGCCACAGCACGTTGAAGCCGAGATGGGTGAGATTGGCGTGCAGCAGCGAATAGGTGACGAAAGTCCAGACCTTCGCCCCCGCGCCGCCCGGAAAGGTCAGGTCGACGATCGCCGAATCGTAGCGCTTGGGAATGAAGCCGAACACATCGATGGTCCAGTCCTCCCATTCGGTCGGCAGCAGCACGCGCAGATGAATCACCGCAAGCAGGATGATGTAGGCGGTCAGCGCGGGCGGCAGCGTCAGGATCGGCTCGCGCGGAAGCTGCTCCGCGGGCAGTTCCGGCGAGGTATCCTGCGGGGGGTCAAAGGGCGATTCCAAGGGGGTCCGGACCTTCAAGGAGGCGCGCCGCGAGGCGCGATGACGAGGCCAGATAGGCGGCTTTATCCGGGCAGCGCAAGGGGGCGCCCCGCACGCCGGAGGGACCGGGACATCAAACGTCCCGTTTGAACCGCCCGGCGGAGAAAATTGCGTGCGGAAGGCCGGGCGAAAACAGATTTCGCTGCCATTGCTTTTGCTGCCCCGATTCACGACATTCGGTGCTCAAATCACCTCGTGAAGACCATGGTCGAGCCCTCGAAATTTGATCCCTTTGGCGAGCCGGTCGCCATCGCCGAGACGGCCGAGCAGGCCCGCGCCTCGCGCTGGCTGACGCGGACCGGCGCCGGCCTGTTCTGGGCGCTGGTGATCGCCATCGTCGCGGCGCGGGCGGTCTATTTCGAGCCCGGCGTGTTCAACGGCCTCGACCGGGCGCTTGCCTTCGCCCAGAGCCTGTTCGCCGCGCTGTAACAGTTTCAGCGCACGGTGGCGCGCACGGCATCGCCCAAGGGGCATGATCCATTCGGAAAACCGGCTTCCACTACTCCGGATCATGCGATCAGGAATGCAATTTCTTTCTATCGCGGCGATCTGAAAATATATTACTTTCCAAGCCCCGTTCAGCAGATGATCTGCTCTGAAGAGAGGGTTTGTGCCGTCTATCGATCGAGATCCACCGCCAAAGCCTGTGGCACAAAGCCGCCTCGCCGCCGCGTTCCATTTCCTTGTTGCTGCAATCCCAGGGATCGCCCTCTGCGTCACGATCACGCTGGTCTCGCTCGGAATCCAGACTGTGGAAGAGCGCGCGCTGGCGCATCCCTATGTGGAGGCGCTGGTCATCGCGATCCTGCTCGGCATGGCCGTGCGCACCTTCTGGCGCCCGTCGGAGCGTTGGCTGGTCGGCATCGCCTTTTCGGCAAAACAGCTGCTCGAGATCGCGGTGACCCTGCTCGGAGCCTCGATCAGCTTCGCGGCGATTGCCGCCTCGGGTCCGCTGCTGCTCGCCGCAATCGCAGGCACCGTGGCCGTGACGCTGTGCGTGAGTTTCGGCATCAGCCGGGCGCTCGGACTGTCGAAGAAGCTCGCGATCCTGATCGCCTGCGGCAACTCGATCTGCGGCAATTCGGCGATCGCTGCAGTCGCGCCGGTGATCGGCGCCGACGGTGACGACATCGCCTCCTCCATCTCGTTCACCGCCGTGCTCGGCGTGCTGATGGTGCTCGGCCTGCCGCTGCTGATCCCGCTGCTGAAATTGTCCGCGACCCAATACGGGATTCTCGCCGGCCTCACGGTGTATGCCGTGCCCCAGGTGCTGGCCGCCACCGTGCCGGCCGGCGTGGTCAGCACCCAGATCGGCACGCTGGTCAAGCTCGTGCGCGTATTGATGCTTGGTCCGGTCGTGATCGGGTTGTCGCTGTTCGCCTCGCAACAGCGCGCGGGCGCGGCAGCGAAGGCAGGCGCAAGGAAGATCAGCCCCTTCAAGCTGGTGCCGTGGTTCATCATCGGCTTTCTCGTGCTGGCGGCCCTGCGCTCGCTGCAGCTGATCCCCGATGCCGCCACCGCGCCCGTGACCCGCACCGCGGCGCTGTTGACGGTGGTGTCGATGGCCGCCCTCGGCCTCGGCGTCGACGTGCGGGTGCTCGCCAATGTCGGCGGCAAGGTGACGGCAGCCGTCACGCTGTCGCTGTTGCTGCTGCTCGCGATGAGCATCGGACTGGTGCACGTGTTCAAGTGAGCGACAGGCGCCCGTCGCGTCAATGGTCGTTCACTCTGCGCCGTGGGCGTGCTTCTGCCGTGCGATGCGACGCGCGTGAGCCGCGTAGGCGTAGCCGCCAATCATGATCAGGATTGGCAATCCGTAAAGGACGAAAATCTGAAAGGCGCTCATTCCAAGCCCTCGAGGACCGACGATGCCAAGCGATGGAGAACCAGCGCGGCTCCCAAGTACAGGATCGTTGCCAAGAACAACTTCCAGCCTTCGGCATTGTTGCCAGTATATAGAGACGCGGCAAAAGGCGCCAACACGCCGACCGTCAGGCAAGCGGTTGAAGCTCGGTCAAGAGCATTGGCGCGGAGCTTGATTTGTTCCTTCTCGCGGTCGCCCACCCCGATCTTCCTTGCCTTTCAACGGCTTGCTCAGCGAGACAAGAGGGCAAGCCAGATCCTGGAACGTTCAACCGAAACCTGAGCTACCAAAAGTGAAAGGGCGGGCCCTGAGAAGACCCGCCCTCACCTGGTCGGCTGTTTCGCGCGAGGCCCCCGGGGAAAGACATCCCCACCCCTCCCGCGCGACGCCCAATCCGTTTGACGCCACCTGTGTATCGTGCCCTGCGCCGGCAACCTGGAGAACGCGGCTCAGGACCAGAGCAAGGAAAGCTTAACCAGCGCGGCCCGTTACGCAAAGCCGATCGTTAACTTAACCTTAACGGCGCAAACCCCCGAGCTTCCCCCGCCAAATCGCGCCTCCGGCATGGACGCTGCACTTTGCTTCCTGCACAAGGTTAAGGGAACGTTAGCGCGCGAAAGTGGGACAGAACTGTCCCGGACATCGCCGCTACCAGTTGAGTGGCGTCATGAAGCATCCGTCGACGAACGCGTACTTCACCTATTGGGACGGCAAGCGCGCCGGCGAGCGTGCGCCAGACCGCGGCGCGATCGAACCCGGCGACATCAGGGAGCTCTTGGGCGACATTTTCGTGCTGTCCTACGACAGCCATGCCGGCTTCCCCTTCCGCGTGGCCGGCACGCGGGTTTGCGCGCTGTTCGGCCGCGACCTGAAGGACAAGAGCTTTCTTGCGCTGTTTTCGGACGAAAGCCGCCGCGAGATCGAGGACATCGCGACCATCGTCGTCGAGGAAACGCTCGGTGCGCTCGCCGGCGTGACCGGACGCTCGCCCGCCGGCGGCACGACCCATCTCGAGCTGCTGCTGCTGCCGTTCCATGCGCGCACCCACACGCCGGCCAGCATGACCGGCCTGCTCGCGCCGTTCGAGAGCAATCCCGGCCTGCTCGGCGAGCTCGAAGTCACTTCGCACCGCTATCTGCACCGGCCGGAAAAGATCGTGCCGCGCGCCTTGCGCAAGCTCGCAATAGCCCGCGGCTTCATGGTCTATGAGGGGCTGCGCTAGGGCGCCGGCACGAAAACTGGCCGGCCGCCGCCCTTCCGGCACACCCGATCGCCTCCTGCGAGCTCATAGAGCGCCGATCATGGCGTCGAAAGCGTTGACCTGGATCAACTCGACCCACCGGGCATGTCTGAAAGCTTCGTATCGCGCTGTTCAGGACAGGGAAGCCGATCATGAACCTGCTGCTTCAGGAAGTCCGGCACAGCCCGCTGCTCTGGATGCTCGTCTTCGTACCGCTCGTGCTCGTGATCGAAACGATCGCGCCGTCGGCTCACACCATGCTGTTCGTGCTCGCCGTGCTGGCGATCATACCGCTGGCCGCCCTGCTCAGCCACGCCACGGAAAGCGTCGCCGAGAAAACCGGCGATGCCGTGGGCGGACTGCTCAACGCGACGCTCGGAAATCTGACCGAGCTGATCATTGCGATCGCCGCGCTTCAGGCGGGAGAGTACACGCTCGTCAAGGCCTCGATCGCCGGCGCCATCGTCACCAACGCGCTGTTCATGCTGGGAGCCTCTTTCCTGCTCGGCGGCCTTCGCCACCATGTCCAGGACTACAATCGCGCCGGAGGAAGGCTGTATTCGGCGCTGCTGTTGATGGCGACGATTGCCCTGGTTGCTCCGGCCGCCATCGCCGACCTCGATCTGGCGCAAAGCGCCGCGATGGCGCAGAAGCTCAGCGCCGGTCTCGCCATCCTGCTGATCGCGGCATACGGGCTCGGCCTGTTGTTCTCGCTCAAGACGCACAAGGAGCTGTTTGCGAGCGAAGATCACGGTGAGGCGGAGGAAAAACCCTGGCCGCTCGGGCTCGCGGTCGGCACCCTCCTCGTCGTCACCGTGCTGGTGGCGCTGGTGAGCGAGATCTTCGTCGGTTCAGTGCAAAAGGCCGGCGAGAGCCTGGGAATGAGCCAGGCCTTTGTCGGCTTCATCATCGTCGCACTCGTCGGCGCCGCCGCCGAGATGACCGTGGCATTCTCCGCCGCTCGCAAGGACCGCCTCGACATGAGCGTCAGCATCGCGCTCGGAAGCGCCTCGCAGATCGCCCTCTTCGTTGCCCCCGTGCTCGTGCTTCTGAGCTATGTCATCGGCCCCAAACCGATGGATCTGCAATTCTGGCCGGGCGCCGTGACCATGGTGATGAGCTCCGCGGTCGTTGCATCCTTCGTCACCGCCAGCGGCCGCTCGGCCTGGTTCGTCGGCGTCCTGCTGGTCTTCATCTACGCCATATTCGCCATGACGCTTTACATTCTGCCGCCGGGGCCGCGATAGGCCGTGGCGACCGTCATGCCGGACCGGCCGAATCCGCCGCGATCATTTTCTCTGCAACGTCACGCTCAGGACCTCGAAGATCACCGCAGTCGACCAGCCGAACAGCAGCACGCCGTTCATCGCGGTCATCGGTCCAAGCAATCGCCAGCGCGGAACGGGCACGATATCTCCGTATCCGAGGGTCGTGAAATTCACGAAGGCGAAGTAGAGCCGATCCGCGCTCTCGGGCGTTGCGCCGGCGAGAGCGTAGGCCAGCGACCAGACGGCGATTTCGCACATATGGGCCGCCATCAGCACGGCGACCGTCGCAATCATCACCGCGCCAAGCCGCAACGCTGGAAGATGCAGCCACTTCGCAGCAGTGCCTCGGGCGGCGCGGACGACGAGGAGCATTGCCACCGCATGAACGGCGATGTTGGCGAGGCTGACTGTGCTTCCAAAGCCGATTTGCCGCAGCATGATGGTCCCGCGATCCCGCTCGTGCTTCGTCCATCCCGCATATCGGCCGCACTGCGGAAAGCTCGGCATTTTGCGATGCAACCGAGAAGGCCGGCTTGCGCCATCACAAGCCGGCGCCGCACGCGGCGGCTATTCCGCCGGCCGCGTGGCGGAATAGTCTACACTGAATTCCGGTTGGGCGAAGCGCAACGGCGAACCATGCGCGAACCACAGACCCAGCCGGGTCGCGACGGGGTGATCGCCATATGACGCATTGGATCCGCTGGCTGCCCGGGCTTCAGACCCTGCGTCGATATGAGGCGGCGTGGCTGCCGCACGACATCTTCGCCGGACTGGTGCTGACGACAATGCTGGTCCCGGTCGGCATTGCCTATTCGGCTGCATCGGGCCTGCCGGGCATCCACGGTCTCTACGCGACGATCGTGCCGCTGTTGATCTACGCCGTGTTCGGCCCAAGCCGCATCCTCGTGCTCGGACCGGACTCGGCCCTGGCCGGCGTCATCCTCGGCGTGGTCACGCCGCTGGCCGCCGGCGATCCCACGCGCGCCGTGACGCTCGCCGGCATGATGGCCATCGTCTCCGGGGCGGTTTGCATCTTCGCGGGCATCGCACGCCTCGGCTTTGTCACCGAGCTGCTCTCCAAGCCGATCCGCTATGGCTACATGAACGGAATTGCGCTGACCGTCTTGATCAGCCAGCTGCCAAAGCTACTCGGCTTCTCCATCGAGAGCGAAGGCCCCTTGCGCGATCTGTGGGCCATCGCCGATGCAATCCATGACGGACGCACGAACTTGGCCGCATTCGGCATCGGGCTCGGCACCTTGATCATCATCCTGCTGCTGAAGAACCAGAAATCGGTGCCGGGCATTCTGATTGCGGTGGTCGCGGCGACCGCAATGGTCGGTGCGCTGGATCTCGGGGCCCGTTTTGGCGTGAAGGTCCTGGGTCCCCTGCCGCAGGGTCTGCCCGGCTTTGCCGTGCCGCTGATCGGCATCAACGACATCATTCCAGTGCTGACCGGAGGCGCTGCGATCGCGCTGGTGTCGTTTGCCGACACCAGCGTGCTCTCGCGCACCTATGCCGCGCGACTGGGAACGGCCGTCGATCCCAACCAGGAGATGGTCGGGCTCGGCGCGGCCAACCTGGCGAGCGGCTTTTTCCAGGGCTTCGCAATCAGCAGCAGCAGCTCGCGCACGCCCGTGGCGGAAGCCGCCGGTGCCCGCACCCAGCTGACCAGCGTCGTCGGCGCGGTTGCGATCGCCCTGCTTCTGTTGCTGGCGCCGAACCTGCTTCAGCACCTGCCGACCGCCGCACTGGCCGCCGTGGTCATCGCCTCCTCGCTCGGCCTGATCGAAATCACCGACCTCAAGCGCATCTATCGGATCCAGCGCTGGGAGTTCTGGCTGGCGATCGTCTGCTTCGTCGGCGTCGCCGTGCTCGGCGTAATTCCGGGGATCGGGCTCGCCATCGTGATCGCCATCATCGAGTTCCTGTGGGACGGCTGGCGCCCGCACTCCGCCATATTGGGTCGCGCCACCGGCGTCAAAGGCTACCACGACATCACCAGATATCCGGATGCGCGACGGATCCCCGGCCTGGTCCTGTTTCGATGGGATGCGCCGCTGTTCTTCGCCAACGCGGAATTCTTCAGGGAGCGCGTTCTGGACGCCGTGACGACATCGCCGACGCCGGTGCGCTGGCTGGTGGTTGCCGCAGAGCCGGTCACCAGCGTCGATGTCACCGCCTGCGACACGGTCGCCGAATTGGACGAGACCTTGCACGCCCAGGGCATCGAGCTTCGCTTTGCCGAGCTCAAGGATCCCGTAAAGGACAAGCTGAAGCGATTTGGATTGTTTGCGCAGCTTGGCGAGGAAAGCTTCTTCCCGACGCTGGGCGCGGCTGTCTCGAGCTATCTCGAAACCAGCAATGTGGAGTGGCAGGACTGGGAGGACCAGGCCAACGTCAAGGCGAAAGGTTGACAGCGCCTCGCCGCCTCGGGTCTGCAATCACGGCGAGCGGTTGCCGGAGAACAGCGCTCTCGCCGCCGCCATGGCGCGATCGATGAACGGCCGGCGCTGATCGCCGAGCGGACCCGGCGGCGGCGGCACGATCCGCATGGTGGCATTGGCCTCGAACACCAGCACCGTGCCGTGGCCATCCAGCGCAAAATCGATGCCGGCATAGTCGAGGCCCAGCGCCTCGCCTATGCGCTGCAATGCCGCCATGGCCGGCGCGCCGATCACGCCTGCGGGATCGGCGAGATAGCGGAGCTCCTCGGCCCGGTGGGCGTCGCTGACCGCCATGTCGGACGAGAAATAATGGACCTTCCACTGCCGCGAGATCGCAAGATGCAGCGGAAACACCTTGCCGCCGAGCAGCATCGCGCGATATTTGCGAAACAATCCGTCCGCGCCGGTGCCGTCGAGCCATTCGATCGCAAGCAGATGCTCCCCCGGCAGCGCCTGCCCCACGGTATCCACCTGGCCAAACGTCTCCACGCGCGCAAAGTGATGGCCGCTGTGATAGCCCCGCGCCCGCAACAGCAGCGGGCAGCACCAGCCCTCGGCCGCCAGCGTGGCGGCCGCCAGCCGCTTGTGGAACAGCTCGCGCGGCAAGGTGCGCACACGCGGCATTCGCACGCCCTCGAGGCCGCCGAGCCGCTCCGACAAAGCTTCCCTGCCCGTCGGCACGACCCGCTCCGGCGGATTGAGCACGCGGACCGCACTCTCCCGCAGCAACGCCGCCGCCGCATCGAGGCCGCGCCTGCAGCGGTCGGCATCGCCGATGGCGTTGATCACGAGGTCGTGGTTCTCGGCCGGCGGCAGCCGGTCGGCGAACTCGACGATGAGACCGGTGACCTCGAAACGGAACGGCGTCAGCACCTCGTCCAGCGGGATGTTGCCGCCCGCCGCCGACATCAGCTTGAGAATGCGCACGGGATGGTCGTTGCGCAGCGCCGGCGTGGTCGACAGCACCCGCTGCGCATAGCCGAGGCGACGCTGCTGCCACGCCTCCTCCTCGAAGCCGAGATCGGCGAGCACGTCTCCAAGGCCGATATGGGCCGCCGGATAGCCGGGCCTCAGCCGCAGCGCGGCCTCGTAATAGTGCCTGGCTTCCGCGAGAAACAGCTGGTGCTCCAGCAGCGTTGCGATGTGGTAGTGAATCTCCGCGGAGTCGGGAGCGAGCTGTAGGGCACCGCCCAGCTCCTCGAGCGCATGCCGGGCATTGCCGCTCGCCTCGAGCGCACGACCGAGATTGGTGCGGATCGCCGCGTTGCCGGGTTGCGCGTCGCGCGCCTGCCGATAGCAGGACACCGCGTCGGCAAAGCGCCCCATCTTCTGATAGGCATTCCCCATATTGTTGGCGGCGACCGCATGGTCGGGTCGCACGTCCAGCACCTGGCGGTAAAGGGCGATCGCCTCCTCATAGCCGCCCGACGCCACCAGCCGGTCGGCGCGCTGGCAAAGCGTCGCCACGTCCGCAATCGGGTCCACTGTCGCAGCTTCCCGAGCGGACGACATCATCACGGTTCTCCCACAGGCCTGGCGCATGCCGAACTGGCGGCTGCGCGATCGTCCCGGCGCCGAGGCTCCGGGACCGATCATGCTTCAACGGCCCGGCCGCGATTTTCCAGCGCGGCAGTTGGAGGACAATCAGCACGAGCGCGGGCGGCAATAAGAGGGACAGGTAGGATGATGACGAGCAGGATCGCATTTTGTCCCTTGGCCCCCTCAACCCCGGTTATGATGAGCTGAACTCTGATGGGTAAACGTAATGGCTGCAACATCGGTCGACAAATGGCTACCTGAAAGCGCGCGCGCGGCAGGAGTCGACCGCCAGTTAAGAGCGGGCGAAGCCCTATTTCGATCTGGAGGCAGGACCGAAGGCCTTCTAAAGGTCATGGTGGGACGCGTGCGGCTGACGCGCATTGATCGCTCCGGCCACGAGGTGGTGTTGTACGTGGCTGGTCCCGGGGAAACCCTGGCTGAAGCGTCGCTGTTTTCAACGCAGTATCATTGTGATGCGATCGCAAGCACAAACGCAATCGTGCGCGTGTATCCGAAGCGCCAAGTATTGGCCGCCTTCGAGGAAAACCCGAAGGCCGCGCAGGCTTTCTCTGCAATGCTAGCTCATCAAGTGATGAACCTTCGAACTCGCGTTGAGCAGCGCAATATCCGCTCGGCCGTTGATCGCGTTCGCCATTTTCTCGCGCTAAACGCCGGTGCTGACGGCCGCACAATCAAATTGCCCGGCACGCTAAAGGACTTTGCTGCCGAGTTGGGCCTCACGCACGAGGCGCTTTATCGGACACTGGCGAAGCTCGAACATTCCGGTGAGATCAACCGTAAAGGCTCAAAGATCACGCTCAGTCAACGCGTATGATCTAGATCATACGCGACCGATCAATAGACTGTTATGAAGAAATCAAGGGCGCGCAGACAAAGAGGCCTCTTATGTTGAAATTTCCCTGGAAAACAACCTTTACCGTTTCCGCGCTGCTAGCTGCTACCGCCTTCGCCTTTGCGCAAATGTCGCCGGACGGCTCAATGGGCATGCACGGACAGATGCAGCAAGGCGGAATGATGGGCAAGATGCATCAGCAAATGATGCAACACGGCGGCATGGGCGACCATGGCATGATGCAGGCGGCACAAGCCGGCGTCACTGGCAACCCGACCCTGTCCGGACAGGACGCGTTCGGCGCCATCCAGGAGATCGTCCAGATCCTCCAAGCCGACCCGAGCACGGATTGGTCGAAGGTCAACATCGAGGCGTTGAGGCAGCATCTTATCGACATGAACGAAGTGACGTTGCATGCCGTTGCAACCCAACGTGACCTCGACAATGGCATCGAGATCAAAGTGACCGGCGAAGGTCGCACGCTCGAGGCGATCAAGCGCATGGTTCCAGCGCACGTGGACGAGCTACGCGAGATTGGCTGGCATGCAAAAAGCGACGATCTGCCGAACGGAGTCACTCTCACAATAGTAGCCAGCGAATCGCAACCACTGACCAAGCTCAAGGCACTTGGCTTCATCGGCATCATGGTGCAGGGCAGTCACCATCAGCAACATCATCTGATGATGGCGATGGGCCAGTCTATCCATTGACAATGTTTCGGACCGTCTATCTGCCCGAAGGGCCGCCTTAATCGGCGGCCCTTGTTTTGAAAAATGCCTGCGTTCTATGCTCACCTATTAGCCGCGATCAGCCGCCAGGGGCCGCTGGTCTTACTTCTCCGGCTGGTAGCCGTCGGTCAGCGTGTTGAGGAAGGCGATGATGTCGGCCTCGTCCTGCGCCGTCATGGCGGGCGTCTCGCCGGGATGACGATCGAAGGGCGGATCGCTGACGTCGACATTGGCCTGGTACTTGGCCGGCAGGTCGTCGTATTTCTGCAACGAGCCATCTGCCGCGTGCGGATAGACCTTCTCCGGATTCGTGTCGCGGAAATTGTAGAAATCCAGCACCTGCTGCAGGCTGTTGAAGACGCCGTTGTGGAAGAAGGCGTGGCGGGTCGCCGTGTTGCGCAAGGTCGGCGTGACGAACATGCCGCAATATTGCGTCTGTTCGGCGATGTCCTTGCGCGCCGGGCCGCAGGCACCGAGATCGAAGAAAGCGGGATCGCGGTTCTGGAGCAGCGCCGCATTGCGCGGTGCGCCGAGCGCCTCGTACTGGTGGTCGGTGAAGAGCGGCGGCAGGCCTTCGCGGCTCGGATTCGACAGATGGCAGCCGCCGCAATTGGCCTTGTCGGGGTCGTTGAACAATTGCAGGCCGCGCAGCTCGCTCTCGGACAGCCGCGCCTTGCCTTCCAGCCAGTAATCGTACTTGCTGGTGTAGGGATGGAAGCTCGGATCCTCGATCTGATACCGCGCGACCGCGAACATCGCCTCGGACACCAGAAGCTTCTGATTGGAAAAGATGCCTTCACCGAACAGGCCGGTGAAGCGATCGGCATAGGCAGCGTGGCGGAATTTGTCCGCGACCGTCTCGACACTGCCGCCGTCCATCTCATGCGGGTCGAGCAGCGGAAACAGCGCCTGATCCTGCAGCGTGTCGGCGCGGCCGTCCCAGAACAGGCCGCCCTGCGGCACGATATTGGCCGCCGAGGCAGTCGTGCCCGTTGCGGTTTTCTTCGCGCGTGCGCTCTGCTGGCCGAGTGCGGCCATCTGTGCGACCGGAACGATGTTGTCGTCGTCGGTCTGCTCCGGACCGATGCTGAAAGGCGGCTGGCGCTCCAGATAGGTCAGCGACGGAACGGCGCGCGCGCCCTGCCGCGACAGGTCGGGACCGCCGAGCATCACCGGCCCGTCATTGGGCGGCCCGTAATGGTGCTCCGGGCTGTGGCAGGAGGCGCATGACAGTGCGCCGGAGGAAGAAAGTGAGGCGTCGTAGAAGATCTCCCGGCCGAGCTGCGCCATCGCCGACAATGGCGCGGTGCGCGGGCGCATGAGGTGAACGGGGTGCGAGTTTGCTCCCGGCAGTCCCTGCGTCTCGACCGCAGAAACAGCGCCGGCCATGCAGAGCAGGCCGGCGCCGAGGAGCCACAAAGTGCGGCTGTTCATAACGCTTCCGTCGCTCGCGATGTTACTGCGCGGGCACGCTGGCGGAAACCGTACCAGCCACCGGATCGAGGAACAGCTTGTTGTTGGGCGTCTGGGTGAAGTCCAACATATCGGTGATCAGGCCGGAGGTGGCGTCCAGCGAGCCGCCGCCGAGACGCTGGCCGTTGAGCCAGTTGTCCTCGATGAAGCGAACCACCGACGACTGGGTGATGCGCTTGGCGCTGATGTAGTTCTGCTTGGCGAAGGGCGAGATCACGATGAAGGGAATGCGCGTACCCGGACCGCAGCGGCCGTTGACGGGCTTGCCCTTGACGCCGTTCGGCTGAACCTGGGTGGCGACGCCGGTGCCGCACTGGCCGGGGCCGTTGACCTGGTCGGCGGTCGGATCGTAGGACGCCCAGGTCGGCTTGGCGTAGAGGTGGTCGTACCAGCCGTCGGAGTCATCATAGGTGATGACCACCATCGTCGAGTCCCAGTCCGGCTGCTGCTGCAGGAAGTTGATCAGCTGGACCGTTCCCTCCTGCTCGTCGAGCGGATCGGAGTAGCCGGCGTGACCGTCCTGATAGGCCGGCAGCTTGATGTAGGACACGGCCGGGTAGTTGCCGGCCAGGACCGCATCATAGAAGTCGTGCAGATCGTACTCGTGGTTGGCGGGATCGAGGGTCTCGCCGTTCGGCTCCAAGGTATGGCCGACTGCCTGGAGCGAGCTCGGCCGCGCATGGGTCGGGTTCGCGGTCGACTGGTAGTACATGAACCAGTTGTGGTGCGGAATGTAGTCGGCAGTGCTGCCGCTGGTGACGCTCGAGAAGGTCGAGCGCGCGCAGCCGGTCGTGTTGTTGATGTTGGTGCGGGTCAGGTCGAAGCCGCCCATGAAGCCGCCCCAGCTGATACCCGCTGCGTTCAGCAGGTCGCCGATGTTCTTGCCCGTCATGTACAGCGTGCTGGTCTTGCTCGAGCACACGTCGTAGGCGGGATCCGTGTCATTGATCAGCGTCAGGCCGCCCTGGCCGTCGGGGATCGTCGACGTCGTGCCGAGGACATTCACCGCGCCATTGTTCTGACCGGCGACAACTGCGAGCGCGCCCGGGGTCGAGGGCCCGTAGCTGTCGGTGTAGGCGTTGTCGTTCATGGCGAAGTTCTGGGCGTAATTCCACAGCGCGGTAACGGTGTTGCCGTCGAAATAGCCCATCACCTGGCCGCTGGTGCCGAAGGCACCGACGCCGCCAGCGGTCCCGCGACCGGTGAACTTCGGGAACAGGTCCATCTTGCCGTTGTCGTAGGCTTCCTGCTCGGGCGTGTAGGCGTGATTCTGCGAAGCCGTATTGGCCTGGGTACGGTCGAGACGGAACGGGTTGGTCGCTCCGGTGCCGTTGGCCGAGTTGGTCGCGTTCGGGTTGTTGGTCAGGAGGCCGGCGGTCTTGAGATTGGCAGCCGCCGGCGTATGCGGCTTGGCGACGAAGGGAATTTCGCCGGCCGGGTTGGCTGCGACCGGGTAGGTCGCGAAATAATGGTCGAACGAGCGGTTCTCGTTGAAGATGACCACAACGTGCTTGATCGGCGTCGCGGTCGGCAGGTTGTTCGGATTGACGTAGCCGGCGGCGAAGGCCGTCGTGCTGTTCACGAGCATGGCTGCGACCACGGCCGGTGCGACCGTGGAAAGAAGTTTGGTTTTCATCCTGTTACCCCAGTAGGAAAGTATTTTTATAGGACGGCCACGCTTTAGCCGCCGTGGGTGACAGAGCTGTGTAAGTTTTATGAGCGATCCAGCCTTGCTGTGCCGCATCCCCCGGTTCGTCGATTGAAACGTGACGGCAGCGCAGACGTCTCATTCACCGGCACGGCTTGAGATCGCGGCGCCGGGGCGGTACGCAAAAGCTGCGCGACTCGGGTCGGCAGGCCGTCCGATTTGCTCGCGGCGTCTCGACCGCAGGAAAAGCGCCGGCCTGCGGAGCAGGCCGGCGCCGGGGAGCCGCGAATTGCGGCTCTTCACAGTGCTTTCGTCGATCGCGTCTTTACTGCATGGGAACGCTGGCGGCGACGATGCCGGCGACCGGATCGAGGAACAGCTTGTTGTTGGGCGTCTGGGTGAAATCCAACATGTCGGTGATCAGGCCGGAGGTCGCATCGAGCGAGCCGCCGCCGATACGCTGACCGTTCAGCCAGTTGTCCTCGATGAAGCGAACCACCGACGAGCTGGTGATGCGCTTGGAGCTGATGTAGTTCGGCTTGGCGAAGGGCGAGACCACGATGAAGGGAACGCGGATGCCCGGACCGCAGCGGCCGTTGACCGGCTTGCCCTTCAGGCCGTTCGGCTGGACCTGGGTGGCGACGCCGGCGCCGCACTGGCCGGGGCCGTTGACCTGGTCGGCGGTCGCATCGTAGGACGCCCAGGTCGGCTTGGCGTAGAGATGGTCGTACCAGCCGTCGGAGTCGTCATAGGTGATGATGACCAGGGTCGAGTCCCAGTCCGGCTGCTGCTGCAGGAAGTTGATCAGCTGGACATCGCCTTCCTGCTCGTCGAGCGGGTCGGAGTTGCCGGGGTGACCGTCCTGAAAGGCCGGCATCTTGATGTAGGACACAGCCGGGTAATTGCCGGCCAGCACCGCATCATAGAAGTCCTGCAGATCGTACTCGTGATTGGCGGGATCGAGGGTCTCGCCATTCGGCTCCAGCGTATGGCCGATCGCCTGGAGCGAGCTCGGCCGCGCATGGGTCGGGTTGGAGGTCGACTGGTAGTACTGGAACCAGTTGTGGTGCGGGATATAGTCCGTCTTGGTGGCGCTCAGGACGCTCGAGAAGGTCGAGCGCGCGCAACCGGTCGTGTTGTTGATGTTGGTGGCGTTCAGGTTGAAGCCGCCCATGAAGCCGCCCCACGGGATGTTGGCGGCGTTGAGCAGGTCGCCGATGTTCTTGCCGGTCATCATCACCGTGCTGGTCTTGCTCGAGCAGGTGTCGTTGGCCGGATCGGTGTCACCGATCAGCGTCAGACCGCCCTGGCCGTCGGAGATCGACGACGACGTGCCGATGACGTTCACCGCGCCGTTGTTCTGGCCGGAGATCACGCCGATCGCGCCGGGCGTCGACGGACCATACGTATCGGTGTAGTTGTTGTCGCTCATGGCGAAATTCTGGGCGTAATTCCACATCGCGGTGACGGTGTTGCCGTCGAAATAGCCCATCACCATTCCGGTGGTGCCGAAGGCGCCGACCGCGCCGGAGGTGCCGTTTCCGGTGAATTTGGGGAACAGGTCCATCTTGCCGTTGTCGGTGGATTCCTGTTCGGGCGTGTAGCTGTGGTTCTGTCCAGCGGTGTTGACCTGGGTGCGGTCGATGCGGAACGGATTGGTCGCACCGGTGCCGTTGGCCGTGTTGGTCGCGTTCGGGTTGTTGGTCAGAATGCCGGCGGTCTTGAGATTGGCCGCCGACGGCGTGTGCGGCTTGGCGACGAAGGGAATCTCGCCGGACGGATTCGCCGCAACCGGATAGGTCGCGAAATAGTGGTCGAACGAGCGGTTCTCACCGAAGATGACCACGACGTGCTTGATCGGCGTTGCGGTCGGCAGGTTGTTCGGATTGACATAGCCGGCGGCGAAGGCCGTCGTGCTGTTCACGAGCATGGCTACGACCACGGCCGGTGCGACCGTGGAAAGAAGTTTGGTTTTCATCCTGTTACCCCGATAGGAAGCATTTTTCTTGGACGGCCACGCTCTAGCCACCGGGGGTGACAGAGCTGTGTAAGTTTTATGTGCGGGCCCACGCTCGCGCTCCCCTGCTCTTCACGTTTTCGCGGGCGACGGTCACGGAGACGTTTCGCGTTTTTCGCGAGAACGGCCGCTCCACACTTTTCCGAATGTCATTCATTCGTCGGCGCGGCGTGTGATCCGCCACTCCAACATGGCGCAAACAAACATGGGACCCAAAAAGCAGCGCCGGCCATGCAAAGCAGGCCGGCGCCGAGGAGCCACAAGGTGCGGCTGTTATATCAAGTCACGTCCGTCGTCTTTTAGTGGCCTTCCGGCACGCTCACCACGACGGTGCCTGCGACCGGATCGAGGAACAGCTTGTTGTTCGGGGTCTGCGTGAAATCAAGCATGTCCGCGATCAAACCGGAGGTGGCATCGAGCGAGCCGCCGCCGAGACGTTGGCCGTTGAGCCAGTTGTCCTCGATGAAGCGAACCACCGACGACTGGGTGATGCGCTTGGCGCTGACGTAGTTCGGCTTGGCGAAAGGCGAGACCACGATGAAGGGGACGCGCGTGCCCGGACCGCAGCGGCCATTCACCGGCTTGCCCTTGACGCCGTTCGGCTGCACCTGCGTGGCGACACCGGCGCCGCACTTGCCGGGGCCGTTCACCTGGTCGGCAGTCGGATCATACGACGCCCAGGTCGGCTTGGCGTAGAGATGGTCATACCAGCCGTCGGAATCGTCATAGGTGATGATCACCAGTGTCGAATCCCAGTCCGGCTGCTGCTGCAGGAAGTTGATCAGCTGGACCGTTCCCTCCTGTTCGTCGAGCGGGTCGGAGTAGCCCGGATTGCTGTCCTGGTAGGCCGGCAGCTTGACGTAGGAGACAGCCGGGAAGTTGCCGGCCAGGATCGCGCTATAGAGATCCTCGAGATCATACTGGTGGTTGGCCGGATCGAGGGTCTCGCCATTCGGCTCCAGCGTATGGCCGACCGCCTGCAACGAGCTTGGCCGCGCGTGGGTCGGGTTGGAGGTCGACTTGTAGTACTGGAACGAAGCGTGGTGCGGGATGTAGTCGCCGGTGGTGCCGTTGATGACGCTCGAGAAGGTGGAGCGCGCACAGCCGGTGGTGCCATTGATGTTGGTTCGGGTCAGGTCGAAGCCGCCCATGAAGCTGCCCCAGCTGATTTGCGCCGCATTGAGCAGGTCACCGATGTTCTTGCTGGTCATCTGCACCGTACCGCTCGTGCTCGAGCAGGCGTCGTAGGCAGGATCGGGGTCGCCGATCACCGTCAGGCCGCCCTGACCGTCGGGGAGCTGTCCCGAGGTGCCGGCAGGCTCAATCGCACCATTGTTCTGGCCGGAAACGACGGCGATCGCGCCGGGCGTCGACGGCCCATAGGTGTCGGTATAGTGGTTGTCGTTCATCGCGAAGTTCTGGGCGTAGTTCCAGAGGGCGGTGACGGTGTTGCCGTCGAAGTAGCCCATCACCTGCCCGTTGGTGCCGAACGCGCCGACGCCGCCGGGCGTGCCAACACCGGTGTATTTGGGAAACAAGTCGGCCTTGCCATTGTCATAGGCCTGCTGCTCGGCGGTGTAGTCGTGGTTGTCCGAAGCAGTGTGGGCCTGGGTGCGGTCAAGACGGAACGGGTTTGCCGCGCCGGTGCCGTTGGCCGCGTTGGTGTCGTTGGGATTGTTGGTCAAAAGGCCGGCGGTGGCGAGGTTGGCGACCGTCGGCGTATGCGGCTTTGCGACGAAAGGAATTTCACCCGGCGGATTGGCCGCCTTCGGATAGGTTGCGAAATAGTGATCGAACGAGCGGTTCTCGTTGAAGATGATGACGACGTGCTTGATCGGCGTCGCGGTCGGCAGGTTGTTCGGATTGGTGTAGCCGGCGGCAAAAGCAGGGTTGCATGCAAGGGAGGCAGCAACCACGGATGTCGCAACCGTGGAGAGAAGTTTGTTTTTCATTCTGTTACCCCGGAAGGATTTTTTGACCGACGTGGCTTTAGCCGGCTCGGGTAACATGGCTGTGTAGGTTTTGTGAGCGATCCGCCGGCCTGCCGCGCAGTTCA
>Ga0209062_1000558_pt1 | contig 104454 bp, 79 predicted proteins | sample Coa_R2_2_FD_187158 | JGI IMG/M metagenome (GOLD analysis project Ga0209062, IMG submission 187158) | Surface soil microbial communities from Centralia Pennsylvania, which are recovering from an underground coalmine fire - Coalmine... | ecosystem: Environmental > Terrestrial > Soil >...
ACGCTTCCGGCTCGCACCCGCCGCACTTGCGGGCAGGGTTCGCCTGGCCCGTCGCTTACCGGCTCGCACCCGCTGCCCTTGCGGGCAGGGTTCGCCTGGGCCCGTCGCTTACGCTTCCGGCTCGTCGGGGCTCGTCGGGTCGGGCTCGTCGGGTCGTTGGCTCGTTGCTTACGCTTCTCGTTGGGTTCGTCAACGTCAGCGGTGGCAGCTCTGGCAATTCATGGGCGCCTTCACGCGCAAATCCTTCTCGATCCCCGCGCCGATCTCGCCCGCGGTCTTTCCTTCTGGCGGCTTCCACTTCAAATTGGTGACGTCCTTCACCTCGCGCAAATGCTCGTGCGGGTCGTTGTGACACTTCAGGCACCAGCCCATCGTGAGCGGCTTGTCGTGCCGCACCACCTTCATTTCATTCACCTGCCCGTGGCACGATACACACGACACACCCTTGTTCACGTGAACGGCGTGATTGAAGTACGCGTATTCCGGCAGCTTGTGAACTCGCTGCCACTCCACCGGTCGGCCAGTGTCGAAGCTCGTTCGTACGGGCGCCAGTAATGGACTGGCGCCCTTCACGTTCGCTTTCTTGGGGTCGTGGCAGTTCATGCACGTCCGCGACGTGGGGACGCTGGCGACCGGCGAATCGAACACCGACTGATGGCAGTAGGCGCAGTCCATCCCGAGCTTGCCAGCGTGAAGTTCGTGTGAGAACGGCACCGGCTGTTCCGGCGTGTAGCCGACCCGTGTATAGCTCGGCAATGAGTAGTAATACCAGCCAGTCCCGAACAGCCCGAGCGCAACGACGACGCCAACCGCCACCTGGCGGACGAGCCCATCGAACGATCGCGAAAAGATGGCCGGCACGATCTGTTGTCCTTGCAAATATCCGGAATCCCGGCCCGGCTCGACTTTGTGAAATTTTTCACAAGCTTACTGAAATCGTATGAACTGCAACGGCCGGATGGCAAGGTTTGTTGGCGAACCCACCCGCAAGAGCGGTGGGTCATGGTCGGCCGATGAACCCGAACAGGAAAAACGGCGTCGCGATGATCAGTGGGATCCCGAAGATGGTGAAAAGCACGAGCGCGGCGTGTTTGAACACCTTGTTCATGACGGAAACCTCGGGGGTATCCGTTTACGGTAGGGAATCCGGATTCGCTCGGCGATTGCTGCGCAGTGACGTTGCGGCCAAGATATTGAAACGGGCGGAATGGTAGAATGCCAGCGATTGAACTGGAGGCTGCTGTGGGGAAATCCTCGGTTGAGGTTGTCGCGATTGCGGTTGAAACTGCATCCAAGTAAACGTTCCAGCGACAACCGACCCGAGGTTTCAACACAGCCACGGAGCGCGGCAGTGACTGACAATGCGATCCCGATCCTGATGGAACCGGAAGACCTGCTGCGAATGCCGGACGGCGAGCACTATGAGTTGATCGACGGAAGACCACGGGAGAAACAGGTGGGTGCCGAATCGGATGAGATTGGTGGGTTGTTGCTGACGCAGTTCAATAACTTCATTCGCCCGCGAAAATTAGGGCGCGCCTATCCATCCCAAACTGGTTTTCAGTGTTTCCCCAATAAGCCGAAGTTGGTGCGGATGCCAGATACCTCGTTCGTATCCACAGGTCGTTTGCCGAATGACCGCTCACCCGAGGGATACATCACAGTTGCGCCGGACATTGCCGTGGAAGTGATCTCGCCAAACGAGACGTATGAGGAAGTGGAAGCGAAGATTGCCGACTACCGCTCGGCGGGCGTCAAGCTGATCTGGGTCATCAGTCCGAAGTCGAAGACCGTCCTCATTCGTCGGCTCGATCGCACCTGTGCCGAAGTAGACGAAACCGGCACACTCTCCGGCGAGGATGTGCTGCCCGGGTTCACCTGCACTGTCGCGGAGTTGTTTGTGTGAGAACGTCAGTCCTGTGCGGTCTGTTGGTAATCAGTCAGGACTTGCTGCGCACGAATCAATTCCTGATCTGGGCCACCGTCCCACGGCGCAATGGCAATCCACCGGTCGCGTTGATCTGGCCGAATCCAACCCGCATCGTCATCGACGAGTAGCACTTCTTCGGGCAACACGCCGGACACAAATGCCAGATCCTTGTACTCGCCACACCACGACACATACTCCAACCGCGCCGCGAGTTCCTCGGATGCATAACCGCGTCGCACCAGTTCCGTGAGGGTCTCACGTGCGTCGGCTTCTTCCACGGTTGTGAACAACGCGATGCGATCGAAGTGTTCGTGACAAAACGCGAGAAACTCCGCGAGGTGCGGACGCGGATCGACGCTGTTCGCGTCGGAGATGAGCGTTCGTTCCAGGTCCAGGGCCAGCACGCGAATTACCAGGCGTCTCATGACACTCCCTTCGCGGCGTCGCGAACTTCGCCTTTGGCCTCACGCCGGAGGGACACGTGGGGGGACGAATGCCTTCGCCCAGTCTGCTTCGGCGGGTGAGAGAAGTGGCTCCGGCGGCGTGCGGTAGATACGCCGAGCGTATCCGCCCTCGTCATAGGTGCGATCCAAAACGGGCTTCAGTTCGAGTAACGGTTCCGGTTCGCCGAAACGGAGAGGAATTGGGATTGGCGGAAACGCATCCCGCAAATGGATCGGCCAAAGCCCCATCTTTGGTCGTTGCCACGTTCGGCTCACCAGGGCGTAATAATCACACTCGGGCAGCGTGCGAATCGGCATCCGCACTCCCCCACGAAGGAGGTCGAGTTCCACAAAGTTCGCCGCGCTCGTCAGAACCTCGACGCGCTTTTCCAGATACTTCTCCCGGTCGGCTCCGTTCGCCTTGTTCGAGGGACTGAGAACCTCAATCACCGTTACCACCGCTTGACTGTTGCTGTCGCGTATCACCAGACGCCGCATCTTCTTCTTCGTGACCCCCGGCACCGTCACGGTTACTGGTGCAACGACGATCGCAACAGCAGCGCCGTTTTCGTTCCCCTCCGTGGGTTCTGGTTCGGCAATGGCGGTATCTGCGACTGCGAAAAGTTGCGGTTCATCCCCCGCTGGATCGATATAAAGTGATTCTTCCAGTTCGATGAAGTATCGCTCTCCGATGCGCGGGGTGAGCTCTGCGATCAGGTGAACGAGAAATGACGTGTGAAACCCGCGCCAGATGTGGGATTGCTCCAGGTACGGGTTCATTCCGGGAAACGGCGATGGCATGAGAGCCCCTCCTGCTCTCCCGTATCTTACACTCCCTTCGCGGCGTCGCGGACTTCGCCTTTGGGCAGGTTCGGAGTTGCCTTCAGGTGGCGTATCATGTTCGCCTTGTAGGTCTGCACGCCCGGTTGGCCGTAGGGATTGGTACCCATCAACCGGCCTTCCACCACGGTCGCCAGCATCAGCATTTGCAGCAACTGGCCAATGGTGTGTTCCGAGATCATCGGCAGGATGATGTCGGCGGTGGGGCGGGCGGCTTCCAGATAGGCTTCGTTTGTGCCCTTCAACGCCGCCTCCAGAAGGTCCGGCATCCCCTTGCGGCTGAACTGATTCAGATCGTCCTCGTTCCGATCGAGATGGCCGATCATCACCGGCGGTTGCTTGTCCTGCCTCACCACAAGATTGTTGATGAGCTTGTCGCGTGTCCCTTCCTGATGCTGCTGCCCACGGCTGTGCAGATCGCGGGTGCTGACCGCCGTGATCGGTGTGGCACCGCGGCCGTTCTTGCCCAACGATTCGGCGAGCAGTTGATCGTACCACCAGCCCACCGCTTCGAGCTTCCGCGACCACGCCGAGAGTACGCGAATGTGTTTCCCACGTTCGGTCATCAGGTGATTTATCGCGGCCAGTTGCAGAACCGGGTTGCGGTCGAACGGCTCCTCAATGAACCGCCGTGTCATGGTGGCAGCGCCCAGTAGCATGGCGCGCACGTCGAGGCCCATCACCGCGGCGGGAAGGAGCCCCACGCCGGTGAACACACTGAACCGTCCGCCGACGTTCTCCGGGATCGTGAGAAGATCGTCTTCCGTGAAGCCTTCGGCAAAGCACAACTCGCGCAGTTTCCCCTTCGAACCAGTAATGGGTACGATCACCCGGCGAAGTATTTCCGACTTTGGGCCGTAGAACTTCACCGCTTCGCTCTTCACAGCGCGGTAGGCCGCGGCCGTTTCAAGCGTATCGCCCGACTTGCTGATGACGATAATGCCCCACCGCTCTTCGACGAGATCGGGTTCAACGCAAGTGTTCTCCAGTAACTCGAACAGGTCTTGCAGCGCATCGTTATCGACGCCGTGCCCTTCAAAGTAAATGCGTGGTTTGCCCATCCGCAGTTTGGCGGGCATTTCGTTGTGGTAAGTGTGGCAGAGCGCATCGAAGATAGCCTTCGACGCGAGGTAGCTGCCACCGATACCGAGAATCACGACGCGATCCACGGTGTCGCGCAAACGCTGAGCGAGGCGAAGCACCTTGCCGAGTTCGCTCGCGTCCTGCTTCCGCTTGTAGCCATCGAGGAGCTTCTGCGGCAGATCGATGAAGCCAGGCTGAAGCGGACGCATCTTTGCTGGCGGGTTTTGCAATTCCCGCTCTGCAACGACCTGCCCACGAATTTTGATCGTGTCTTCCTTGAGCCGGTCCACCGCCTCTTGAGGGAGGAGGTGCTGACTTTGCAATTCGGCGAGTGGAGTCCAGGCTTCATGCAGCGGGACCAACAGCCGTTGAAACTGATACTCGATGTTCTCGTCAGGTAACTGCATCGGGTGGGTCCCCGCAAACTGATTCGGTTCCCCTAACTGTACGTCATTATTCGCGATGCGTAAACTTTTCCGTATGAACACACACGATCTCATCCGCGAACTTCGCGAACCGGCGAAAACCAAGATTGTTCTTCTGGTTGCGGACGGCCTTGGCGGTCTTCCTCTTCAACCGGGAGGGCTGACCGAACTGGAAACCGCCAGCACGCCAAATCTGGACGCTTGCGCCCGCGATGGCGTAACGGGGTTGAGTATTCCGGTTTTACCGGGGATAACGCCCGGCAGCGGACCGGGCCACCTGGGGTTATTCGGTTACGATCCGCTGGAATACCGCATTGGCCGCGGCATTCTCGAAGCACTGGGCATTCACTTTGCCGTGGGTCAAAAAGATGTGGCCATTCGGGGGAATTTCTGCACACTCGGCCCCGATGGAAAAATCACTGATCGCCGTGCCGGTCGGCCGAATAACGAAAAGAACAAGGCCGCGGTCGAGAAACTCCGCACGATCAAGATTCCCGGCGTGGAACTGTTCGTGGAGCCAGTGAAGGAACACCGCTTCGTGCTGGTCGTGCGTGGCGATGGCCTGGGCGACCGTGTCAACGATACCGACCCACAACTGGTTGGTGTCGCGCCACTGACGGCCGAAGGTGCGGATGAAGCCTCAAGGAAGACGGCGACGGTGATTAATAAGTTCGTGAGTGAAGCGGTGAAGGTGCTGGCTTCGGAAGGACCGACGAACGGCATCACGCTGCGCGGATTCGCTACCTATCCAAAGATCGCGACATTCGTCGATGTGTATGGACTGAAGGCCGCTGCCATCGCTGTCTATCCGATGTACAAGGGACTGGCTCGACTCGTTGGCATGGATATTCTCGATCCCGGTCAGACGCTTCAGGGCCAGGTCGAAACGCTTGCGAAGGTCTGGAACGACTACGACTTCTTTTTCCTGCACTACAAGTACACCGATAGCACCGGCGAAGACGGGAACTTCGGCCACAAGGTTCAGGCGATCGAAAAGCTCGACGAAGCCATGCCGAGCATTCTGAAGTTGAAGCCGGATGTCCTCATCGTGACCGGCGACCACAGCACGCCGAGCAAAATGAAGTCCCACTCCTGGCACCCGGTCCCGACACTCATTCTGGCCGATACGTGCCGCACGGATGAAGTGACACACTTCAACGAGCGTTCCTGCCTCCGCGGAGGACTGGGCCAGTTTGACGCGAAACACCTCATGCTGCTGGCGATGGCCCACGCTGGAAGGCTTGGCAAGTACGGCGCATAAGTGGAAACACGGATCGCAAAAGGAGGCCAACCGGATGAACTTGAATAACAATCCGACGATGGATCAACTTCGCGATCTGCTCCGCGCATGCGACGACCACGCCGGCCGTCACATCATGTGGGTGGACCGTACTGGGGAGGTGCGCATCACCCTCATTCCGGGCGATGTCACCGACTTCGTAACCAGCCGTTCGGATCTCCAAATGTGGTTCCGTGTTTTCGTTCCGGGACACGATTATGTTGGACCGAGTGCAGCGGACGACATTGGTTGGGTGGAGGATCTTTTCTTCGCTCTCGGACGTGAGTGGCCAAAGGCACGGGGTCACACCAAAGCGACGGTCGTCGAGGACTGGTAACGGTTCCTTGGGGTCTGATCCATCCTGCGCCGGAGATCTCAGTGCCGATCATCGTGACGTTTGATGTTGAACGGCCGACGCCGAACGAACTAAATCGGATACGCGGATTCTTTGAACGTCTGGGCTGGGAACATCTCGGTAACACCGCGTACCGGTATCCGAAACTACACGAACACGATGTTGTCGAGGATTGGTTCAATCACGTTGTTCCGGCGCTCATGCTGCTTCGTGCCTTTGCCCGATATGTCTCAGCATCGGGACGGAGCATCAACAAATTCTCAATTGATGTGCAAAGTTCGACCGGCTTCAATCCCGTTACCGGTGTGGGCACACTGCCTCTATCCGGAGACACAATCTCGCTCTCACCGCCATCCACATCCGGCGAGAAATTCGGTCAGCAGCGGTTGATTGACTGGATCGATGGTGTTACGTGGCCCTACTGAAGCGAGCCACACAAATGAACGAAGACGAAGCCTTCATTCGTGCCATTCGTGAGCAGCCCGACGACGAAACGGCCCGGCTCGTCTACGCGGACTGGCTCGACGACCGCGGCGATCCACGCGGGCCGTATCTTCGTGCCGAAGCCGAATGGGTCGTGCTGCAACCCGCCGACGAGCAATATCGTCCGTTGTTCCGCCACATCAGCCAACTCGCCGCGAAACTCAACCCGGCGTGGTTCGCCACCGTCAGCCGGATGGGGCAAATCATTCAGCGAGCGTGGCTACCGCTGGTGGTGGGATTCGATCCTCCTGAGTCTGCCCTCGACCTTCCCAAGGCGTGGGGAGAAGCCGCCGGCCAGCTTCGGGCGCTCCTGGCGAAATCCTTCGGCGAAGCGGAAGTGGATCGTCGTTTTTGTGTCCCGGCGGACTTCGTCGCGTTTCTGTGTCTGATCGGCGGAGCATCGGACGGATGGGATTATTTGCAGGGAAGCCAAGGTTTGGTCGCGAGCAACACCACCAACATCAGTACCTTTAGGCCAAATCAGCCAGCGCCCGAATACTGGTCGGATGAAGAGATCGCAGAACAGCCGATTCACCCCGAAATCTGGCTCGAATTCGGCGGCTGGAGCGACAAACACTGGTACTTCATCTGCTGCGACCTGGAAAGTCCGCTCTTTGGCGTCGTGGCCGAAGGTGAAGACTACCACCCGTGGATGGCGGGCATCGAGCCGCTCGACTTCCGCAGCCGGAACTTCCTCGACTTTCTCGCGGGTTACCAGCACTCTCAACAGAACCCCGACTGGGAGGGTTGGCCCCGCGTGCCACACAGTCAGTGGGCTACCTTCTGATTCCCACTGCTGACCTTTGTTCCACTTGCCCGTCGCGGTACACTTCATCCGTTCACCCACACCACTCAAACTGGAGCGGATCATGGCAAAGGAAAAAGACGCATTGAAGGATAACAAGGATCTCAAAAACGCCCTGCAAGCGATCGAAAAAGAATTCGGCAAGGGTTCGATCATGTCGCTGGGCGACATGGGTGCGATGGACATCGAAGGGATTTCGACCGGCTCGCTCGGCCTGGACATCGCGCTCGGCGGCAAGGGTTTGCCCCGCGGCCGGATCATTGAAGCGTTTGGCGCCGAAGCGAGCGGAAAGACAACGATTGCCCTCCACACCGTCGCGGAGGCTCAGAAAGCCGGTGGAGTCGCGGCCTACATCGACGCCGAACACGCCCTGGACCCCACTTGGGCCAAGCGAATCGGTGTGGATCTCGATAATCTGCTGGTTTCGCAACCCACTTACGGCGAAGAAGCCTTGCGGATTGCCGAAATGCTCATCAAGTCGAACGCAGTCGATCTCATCGTCGTCGATTCGGTAGCGGCTCTCGTGCCCAAGAACGAAATCTCCGACGGGAGCGAGATCGGCGACTTGAAAGTCGGTTTGCAAGCACGGCTCATGAGCCAGGCATTGCGAATTCTCAACCCCACTGTTAACAAGAGCCGAACCTGCCTGCTCTTCATCAACCAGATCCGGCAAAAGATCGGCGTGATGTATGGTGACCCCAACACCACGCCGGGTGGCCTCGCGTTGAAGTTCTATGCCAGCGTGCGGATGGAAGTGAAACGTGTTACGCACGTGAAAGATGGCGAGGACATCATCGGCTCGGAAACGCGTGTTCGCGTGGTGAAGAACAAGGTGGCTCCGCCCTTCCGCAACGCCGAGTTCAACATCCTCAACGATCGCGGCGTCAACTACGAGGGCGAAGTGCTGTCGCTCGGTGTGGAAGACGAGATTATCGAGAAGAGCGGCGCGTACTTCTCCTACAAGGGCGAGCGATTCGCACAGGGCGAGAAGAAGGCGATTGAGCTGCTTCGCGAAAATCAGCAACTGCGCGACGAGATCGCGAAGGCCATCATGGAGAAACGAGCGCCGAAGGTGGTCGATCCCGCCGCTCTGGAAGCCGCAGCCGAGAAGGACGAGGAGGAAGCTGCCGCCGAACTCGCCGCCATTGGCGCGGAAGTGGAATCGCCCAAGAAGAAGCGCGGAAAAGCCGCGGAGTAACCGGCTCGAACAAAACCTCTGGCAGGCGTGTTGTGTTGACAGGCAGCAGGTGGCCGACCACCTGCCGTCCTGACGCGGGCCTTCGGCGCTGGCCAGTTGACCGGCAAAAGCCCAGCAAACCACAGGAAAAACGCTCGAAAACCGGACACCAGCGGAAATCAGGGGAAAAAACGGCTCGAAAACCGGACATTAGACGACACCGGACGACACAGCGAAAACGGCTCGAAAACCGGAGTGCAGGACCGCCGGTAACCCCTGACAATTTACTGACAAATTCTGCCACAGTGAGCGATGAGTCGCCACAAGAGAGTTACCGCAAGAACAACGAAAAACCGCTGGTTTTGGCCTTTTTTGGGAGTCTGCCATCTGCCGGATTGCGGAAGGTCGAATATGGCAGGCAGCCGGTAACCTGACAATTTGCAGACAAATTCTGCCACAGTGAACGATGAGTCCCCACAAGAACGAAGAACCGCCCTCGAACAAGACACGGGGAACACGCTGGCGCTTTGGGTCATCGGCTTCCCAATCTTCCACGACGCCCACGAGGTCGTGTTAGAACCTGTAAGACCGGAAGTGTTATCCGCAAATTTAATAGATAGACATATATTTTAATAATTTGAGTTGAGCTTGTGCCTCGTTCGCTGTTGCTTCAAACTCTTCAATTCAATCTGCGTAATCTGCGGATAAGCCGTTTTCTCATGGAGCGGACATGGACGTTCGCGGCTCGGTGAATCGTTCCCTTCTACTGGGTGCCGTCACGAACTGGGCGGCATTCGCGGCTACGCTCGCGGTCGGATTCTTCCTCGCGCCGTACCTCGTTCGCTCACTCGGTGATGCTCGCTATGGCGTCTGGTGCGTCGTGGAGAGCATCCTCGCTTACTTCACGCTCTTCGATCTCGGCATTGCGGCGTGCCTCGTCCGGTTCGTCGCCAAGCATCACGCCACCGGCGAACGGACGGAACTCAACCGCATCATCTCGGCGTGTCTGGGGCTGTTTCTCCTTGCGGCGTGTGGTGTGTTGTTCCTGGGCGGCGCGATCACTCCCCTCGTTGCGCCTGGCCTTGAGCGGAAACTCGGTTCGCCCGGCGATGTGCTGCCGTTCATGCTTCTCATGCTCGCGAACCTCGCGATCACGCTCCCACTGAGTGTCTTCCCAACGATGCTCGATGGCCTCCAGCGGTTCGGGGCGAAAAGTGGGGGTCGGCTGTTTTGCCTTGCGGTTCGGGTCGGGGGAATCGTGTGGGTGATGGAAACGCGGCCAGGGTTGCTGCCGCTGGCGTTTGTCTTCACCGCAACGAACCTGCTCGAACACGCGATCATGGCGGCGCTGTGTTTCCGCTTTCTTCCCGGCTTGCAACTCTCACACCGGCTGGTTGATCGCGTCACTTTGAAACGCGTGAGAGGATACAGCGTTGATGCGTTTCTTGCGATGCTCGCGGGTCGGATCACAGTGCAAACGGGAGCGATTGTGGTCGGCGGATTTCTCACAGTCGCAGCCGCGGCACACTACGCGCTCGCTGCCCGACTGGTGGACATGGCTAAGAATCTCCTCCGCTCCGCCACCACGACACTCACCCCCGCGGTGAGCGAACGCGAAGCCACCGGTGATCTGGACGGCGTGCGCAGCGTACTCCTCGATGGCACGCGCTGGGTACTGTATCTCGTGTTGCCGATTCACCTGGGGCTGTTGGCGTTCGGTCGGCCGTTCTTTGCGCGATGGGTTGGCGGGCCGCAATACGCGGAGTGGTGTTTTCCGGCGATGGCGGTTCTGAGTGCCACGCTGACGATTGGCGTTGCGCAGTCGGTGGCGTCGCGGATTCTCTACGGAATGGGGAAACTCACGCTCTTTGCGCGGCTGGCGCTGGTGGAAGCTGTCGTGAATCTCGGATTGAGCCTCGCGCTGGTCGAACCATTCGGGATCGTGGGTGTCGCCATTGCGGTGGCCGCACCGAACGTGCTGTTTTGTCTGTTCGCAATCACTTACGCCTGCCACACACTGAATGTCGGCGCGCGGAGGTATCTCTTCACAAGCTGGCTCAAGCCACTGTGTGCGGCCTGTGTGCCCGCAGTCGTGTGGGTTGGCGTAACGCCAGTTGAAACAACGTGGGGAAGCATTGCGCTCGGGATTGCCGCTGGGGTGGGGCCGTATGCGTGTGTGGTCTTCAGCATTGAATTCGTTCGTGGAACCGATTGGCTTCGGCGGCTGCTGGCTAAATCTTTTCCGTTCCTTCGAACAACGCGATCAACTGCTGAGGTGTGACTCCGCGCACGAGAATTACTTTGTTGCGGTTCGTCTGACCGCTGAGCAACGCCAGTTGCGATCTCTGGAACTTGTACTCTTCACGCAAGAGCGCGAGCACGGCATCGTTGGCTTTGCCGTCTTCCGGTGGCGCGGTGACGCTGACTTTCAGCGCTCCGGCCTGTTCGCCAAGCACGGCGTTTCGTTTGGCTTTCGGCTGGACGCGCAGAGGAAGCGTCGCGCCTTCCGGATGGGGTTGAATGTTGATCGCCATCTGATTGGTTTTCGCGTGTGAAGATCGTCTTAATCCATAAGGATTGTACTGTGGCCTGGGGCGCTGGTATCGTCGATGCACGGCCCACGAACATCCAATACTGCGGTCAAGGAGACAACACGTGCCGAGAGATGAGGAAGACGATTTCGAGGATCGACCCCGTCGCCGACGCGATGAAGATGACGACGATGAGCGCCCTCGCCGACGGCGACGACGAGACGACGAGGATGAGGATTTCGACGGTTACGATCGTGAGAGGAGAGGAAAGCGTCGCCTGTCGCGAGAGCTGCTCCGTGCCATCGCGGCAAATCAGAAAGTCATCATTTTCTGCATCCTCATTTACCTCTGCCTGATCCCCGTTCAGTTCGTGGTCCCCGAAAACCTCCGGATCTTCATTGCCTTGGCGTACTTGCCGGTGGCAATCACCGCGACCGTGTTTGTCTTTCTCCTCGCGACGAAGGTCTACAGCACAGGCACGGGTGTGCTGCTCGCGATACTGACATTCATTCCTTGCATTGGTCTTATCATGTTGCTCATTATCAATGGCAAAGCAACCGGTATCCTCCAAGCACATGGCATCCACGTAGGATTACTTGGCGCCAGGAGTTCGGACATCTGATAAGGATGTGTTGAGGCTACCCCGATGAACGTCTCGGTTCTCGTCGGCAATGTCCTCGACGTTCCCGCTGATGTACTCATCGCAACCGCGAATCCGTGGTTGCAGATGACCGGCGGGGTGAATCTCGCGATCATCCTTCGCCCAAAGGGCGAACTCGTTCACGCCGAACTCCAGCAATATGGCCCTCTGACGATGGACGACTTCGCAACTGCACTGAAGCAGACACTCACACACGACTGGTCGCCAATCGAACTTCTGAAAATCGTGCTCAAAGACGAAGACGCTGCGGAACCTGTTCGCGAAATGATAGGATAGCCCACGAGCAAACCCGCGAAGAGTTGAGGCGAGCCATGCAGCGACCCGATTCGACAGAATACCCCGCTTTCTTCGCCAAATACATCGAACTTGTGCCCGAAACGGCTATTCTCGCGGAGATGGCGTCGCAACTGGACGAGATGCTCACATTCCTGCGTGCGGTGCCCGAAGCATCTGCCCGAGTATGCCACCCACCGTATACGTGGACATTCAAGGAAGTGATCGACCACGTTGCCGACGGCGAACGCGTCTTCGGCTATCGTGCCTTGCGGTTCGGCCGCGGTGATCAGACTCCGCTCGCGAGTTTCGATGAGAAGGTATTCGCCCTCGGCGCAGAGTCGAACCGTCTGTCGTTTGCGGATGTGGTCAGCGATTTTGAAGCTGCCCGCCGGTCGAATCTGTGGCTGTTCCGCAATCTACCAGACGCGGCCTGGGTACGCTCCGGTGAAGTGAATGGCAATCGTGTGAGCGTGCGTGCGCTGGCGTACATTATCGTTGGCCACGCACGGCACCACATGGCGATTCTCCGCAAGCGCCTGACGGCAAACTAACCAAACGAGAACGTGGCCTGTCGGGTTCTCATTTACTGAACTGATCGAACTCGTGGAAGAGAGCAAACCGACACAACCTTCTGATCCCTGAGCCCGCTGTGTCACGTTGGTGAACTGGGTGTCGCGGGTCTCGTGTTTGCCAAGGACGAGAACAACATCTGCCGTTCTGCAAACGCGATAGCACTCCGGTTGCGTAGGTGCCGCTTGCCCAGCGGTACAGTTACCCAGTCCGTTGAGCATCGCGAGTTGTTGCTGCGTGAAGCGGCGGTTGCAGAACCGTTGCCTGCGTATGGGCGGCCTTCCCGGTGCGGGTCAGCGCGATTCTGTGGGTTGGCGATACGGTTGCTGCCGCGCGTACAGACTCCGTCGGCTTTCGATTTCCTTGGCCAGATCCGGGTGTCCACCAGAGGTGGCGAGTTCCGCGGCGCGCTTGGCGGTCCGCTCCGCCTCTTCAAACTGACCGGACTCGGCCAGTGCCGCGGCCAATACGTCGAGAACACCGGGATCGTTCTCTCCCAGGCCATCGACAACCAATCGAGCCATGCGGAGTGACTCCGCCGGGTAGCGGGCACGTGCATCAGGGTAGGTCGACATTCTCCACGAGAGCTGAACTGCTCTTTGCGGCCAGTCGCGGTAGAGTCGCTGCGCCAGTGCATACTCCTTGCGAGCTTCTTCCACCTGGCCGGATTCGTGGAGTGCCGAGCCCAGACCGAGGATCGCCAGGAGATCCTTACCGTCCCGCTTTTTCGCTTCTCGAAACCAATTCACCGCATCCGCCGGGCGGCCCTGGTGTATGCGGAGTACCCCCAAGTTGTAAGGGCCGTTGAGCCACTGAGGCGCCTGCTCGGTTGCAGCGCGGAGGTGCTGCTCGGCTTCCTCATACTTCTTCTGCCGAGTGAAGACCTGCCCCAACAGGTTATGTACGGTTGGGAATTTCTTCTGAAGCGTTAACGCCTGCTGCAGGATCGGGATGGCGGCATCCAGTTCTCCAGCCTCGACGAGCGATTGGCCATAGTACGCAAACACCATCGGTTCTGTGAGCGGGATGCCGCACTGAGCTGCCATTTCGATGGCAGTCCGGTACTCCGTAACCGCCCCCGCACGATCCCCCATCTCGAATCGGGCATGCGCCAGGAGAAACCGACGGCTGGGGTTGGATGGATCGGCAGCGGAGAATTCACTGAGAGTCGGAACGAGTTGCGCCGGTTGTGTCCGACGCACGCAGATAATCAGACCCATCCACGACAATTGTGGGTGCGTGCTTCGCTCACTGGGGTGATGGATCCCTTGTCGAAACGCCTCGGCCGCCTCAGCCAGTCGTCCACTCCGCATCAGGTGGACCCCCAAGTTGTGCCATGCACGTCCGTTGTCCGGAACGATCTGCAGCATCCTCCGTTCCATCTGGATGGGATCGCAATACTCGTCGTTGCGCATCACGGTGAGTGTGATGAGCCCCGCCCCAGCGGCCAGGGCGAACACAATCAGCAACCCATCGGCCGACCATTTGCATCGGGCCGCCAGCCAACCGATGCTGCCATCGGCGGTAAGCACCACAGCCACCACGACGGCGATCAGTGGTAGATACATGCGGTGCTCGAACGCCAGGTCCACGAGCGGAATAAACGACGAACTCAGAGCCAGGAAGGCGAAGAACCAAACACCCAGAAACCCGCCAGCGACACCGCGCGCCACCGCCCAAACTGTCGCTCCAAGCAAGGCCACGATCACCAGACCCGGCGGCCAGATCTGCCACCAGTTCGTGGCGATGGGCCAGTTGTAGTCCAGCACCAGTGGAGTGGGGACGACTGACAGCCGGAGATAGTGGAGGATGATTTCCGGCTGGGTGCGCAGATATTGCCAGGGAGTAATCCCCGTCGCGGAGAACCCCGCCGAGACGAAATCGGATTCGTTGCGATAGAGACCTTCCAGTCCCGACAGAATCAGTGGTTCTTTGGGTGGCTCCGGTTGCGATTCAACCTGAGTTTCCGGTGCAACCTGAGACCGGAGTTGATTCACCATCGGCATGACGACGGGAGCGACAGCCACCTGCGACGCGAGCAACGCCAGATACAACCCCCACCGCTTCCGAACTGCTTCCCGCCACGAACCCGTTAAAAACAAGCGGTCGTAGACGAGAAACACGAAGGGGAATACGACCGCCGGTTCCTTGGTCGCCGCCGCTCCATACGCGGTCGCAACCGCCAGCACATACCAGCGGATCGAACCTGATGGAGCGATCGCCGCGCGAATGGCCGCCCACAACGCGACGAGAACCAGCATACTCATCTGTGATTCGTAGCGCTGAGTCAGATAGGTGACCGCGGCCGTGGTCAGCGGGTGAACCACCCAAAGTCCCGCGATGATCGTCGCGAGGAGTCCACTCCGGCCCGCGAACCGGTCGCCAAACCGAGGAAGACGGAGAGTGAGTGAGACCACTCCCCACAACGCCACACCAGCAAGGAGGTGAATGGCAAGGTTCACGGCGTGGAGCGCGGGGAGCTTCCCTCCGAACGCGGCAATCCCGGCGGCGAATGTCCACCGCCCCAACCAACGATGCGCCAGCGGGTCGGGTACGAGCGCGGAAGGCTTCCACACTTCCTCGTCGCGCTCAAAGGTTGCGCCATCGTCGAGGAAGTATTGCCCATCGAAACAATTGTGGTATGCGAGCAGCCCGGCCACAACGACCAGCACCCAGCCGAAACGATCTACCCACCGTCCCCGACCCGGTCGGCCCACACCAGCGCCCATCCTGACCTCCCCGAACGCATTCCTCGATGTTGAGGTTTGTATCTGCCTGGGTCATCAGCCGCGTGAAGATCTGCTGAAAAATATTCGCTCTCAAGCCAGAGAATCCCTCTTTCGCAGGGGATTCCGCTGGGAAATTCGCGTGATATCTTCGCGAAATTCGCATGATGTAACAGGCGGGCCCTTGTGGAGGAGGTGACCCGGTTGTACCGTTTTTAACATACCAAATTGAATGGCGCTGCGACCTATCCAGAAACCCCATTGAGGCTTGAGCGTCGAGGAGTTGGAGGTGAACCCGACGCAACCGACCAGTCTTCCCGGCCCCATCACATTCGCGATTCCCTTTTATCGGGGGCTCGACTATCTCACTCGTGCCGTTGCCAGTGTCACGCGGCAAACTTCTCCGGACTGGCGTCTTCTCATCTGCGACGACAGTCCTGCGGGCGACGCCGAGGGGAGCCTCGACCGCTCCGACAATCGAGTTCGCTACGTCCGGAATGGCCGGACTCTCGGTATGGCGGGGAACTGGAATCAGTGTCTGGACCTCGCTGACACAGACCTCGTCACTCTCCTGCACGCCGACGACGAGTTGCTTCCCAACTATACCTGCATCATGCGCAATGGAGCGGGCAAGTACCCTACCTGTGCCGCGCTGTTTTGTGGCGCGCGGGTCGTTGGGCCAGATAGCGAGCCGGTCTTTTCGTTTGCGGACTGGATCAAGCGGGCGCTTACGCCAGCAAGCAGTTCTCCCCGACGACTTCACGGCCCGCATGCCATTGCACGGCTATTGCGAGTCAATAGCATCATGTGCCCCACAGTTTGCTATCGGAAGAGCGTGATTGGCACACGGCGATTCGATGCCCGGTGGCGATGTGCACTCGATCTGGCATTCTTCACTGGCCTTCTGGCCGATGGCGAGGAACTGGTCGGGCTCCCCACCAGCGCTTACGCCTATCGCCGCCACACCGAGAACGCCACGGCCGGGTATACCGAGAGCCTGCTGAAGTTCGTTGAAGAAGCCGCCCTGTACGACGAGTTGGCCGCAAAGGCGAAAGCCCGCGGTTGGCCGGAAGTGGCTCGTGTTGGTCGATCGAAACTGATGGTGCGATTGCATCTGCTGTTCCGCCTTGTGCGGGACACAACCCGCGGGCGATTGGCTGCGGCCTGGGCGAAGACGCAGCTTCTTGCGCGGCTCTCTGCCTTCACCTTTGAGTGATTCCAACCATGCGGAACCTAATCGTGATGCCGGCGTACAACGAGGAGGAGGCGCTACCGCGGACAGTGGCGGCTCTCGATCGCTTGCCGGATGGATTTGAGGTTCTGGTGGTTAACGACGGCTCGACCGATGGGACAGGAGCGATCGCCAGCCGGCTCAAATGCCGGATTCCCGTCCACGTTTTGCACTTGCCGGTGAACTCAGGAATTGGAGTCGCGGTCCAGACCGGTTACCGCTTCGCTGCCAGTCGGGGGGGATACGAGTACGTCATCCAGTTCGACGCCGACGGGCAACACGATCCCGAAGCGATTGTCGCGCTGGTTGAACGGTGCCGACGGGATGGGCTGGACCTGTGTGTGGGGTCGCGGTTCCTCGATCCCAATGGCGGCGGCTTTCGCTCAACGGCTCTGCGGCGGGTGGGGATTCGGTTCTTTGCAGCGCTGATTAGCGTGTTGTCGGGGACGCGAGTCACCGACCCCACCAGCGGCCTTCGTTGTGCCGGCCCGCTTGCGTGGCGGCGATTCGCGGAACACTATCCGGAGGACTTCCCGGAGCCGGAATCGCTGTTCTGGTGTGCTCGAAACGGATTGCGGGTAGGCGAATTGCCCGTGACCATGTTTGAACGGCAAGGAGGGGTGTCGTCGATCCGCCGATTGCGGACCGCCTACTATATGGCGAAGGTCACAATGGCGATTGTGTTCGACCGCCTCCGCAGCCAGGAGTTAACCACTTCATGAACGCCGAAACACTGATGACCATCGGCGGAGTGGCGGCCTTCGGAATCACGCTCCACTGGGTGCGACGACGGGAATTGCGGGAGAAGTACGCCGTCGGCTGGGTGGCGCTGGCGTCGCTGCTTCTGGTGGTTGGGGTGTTTCCCGATTTGTTGATGATCTTCGCTGAGCGAACACACCTGAGCTACCCGGCGGCGGTGCTGTTCATTGCCCTGACGCTGATTTACCTCTTCGCCTTCGCTGTTTCGGTCTCCTTGACCACGCAGTACAGGCGGAACGTCCGGCTCACGCAGGAGCTGGCTCTCTTGGAAGAACGCCTCCGCCGACTCGAAGCCGCGACCAGCGTATCCCGATCTGAGTCGACAAAGCTGGATTCACGCGAATCAGCTTGAGGCATGAATCGGTGAGTGGTTGCTTTCTTGTGGGCAGGCCTCCCTGCCACCGGGAGGCCTGCCCCACAAGAAAATCACTCCACTTCGCTCAAATCCACCAACCGACTCTTTTCCTTCAGTGACTTCACGCCAGCGTGGACGATCGCCGTCACCGCGACAATCTCCTCGTGTGGGATTGGCTCTTTTTTCGTCTTCACCATTTCGCGGAAGGTCGCGGCCATGCGGAACATCTCATAGTGGTGGCCGTACCAGAAATCGCCGTCGATGGACGGCGTGTACTCGAATCGTTTCTTCTGGAAGAAGACCGTGGTGTGGCAATACTCGGGCGTCTCGCTTGGCCGGCCGAACCAGATTTCCGCCGGCTGGCGGTCGGGGTATGTCACAATCGCGTGATTGATGGAGTCCTTCGCGTACATGCTGACGGACTGTGCTCCGGGACCGAGGAGCGTGACGACCGTCCACGCGGGGTGCTGGCCATACACCACCCAACCGTCGGGGTAGTAGCCAGCCTCGACGCCCGCAATCACGTACTTGATCGGCCCGAAGTCGTTCGCGTCGCGCCGGCGGAGCGCTGTTTCCATTCCCTGCTCGTGCCGGAAGAGGCTCGACGACATGATCGGCGCGTTGTGCTTTCTCGCAAACTCCAGAATCTTCTTCGTCCCGGCCACCGAACCGCCGATGGGCTTATCGCAGAACGTCGGCAGGCCGCGTTTGAGCGCGGGGGCAATCAAGTCGAAGTGATCCTCGCCAAATCCGCTCGCGTCGCCCAGCCACACAGCGTCGACTTGCTCGGCGAGGTCTTCAGGAGACTTTGCTGCCTTCACGCCGGGGAAGGTCTCGGTGTACGGCCCGATGACGGTCGGATCGGCATCATAGTAGTGTGTGATCTTCGTATCGGGAAACGGAAGTTGACCGAAGTTGCACTTCGGGTTGCGCGCCATCTTGCGGAAGAACTCCGCGGAGCCGGGATCGAGATACTTCTTGACGAGGTCGAGGTTGATTTCGGGGTGAAAATACTGCGCGAAGTGCCACGTATGACCGTTGCGCGGTTGCGGCTTCCCACGAATGGCCGCCGAGATAACGCCAATGCGGTAGACCTTGCCCGGTTCGGCCTTTACAGACTCCGCCGCGGTCAGTGCATTGGCGGCCAGCGGCGCTGCGGCCGCTCCAAGCAGAACATCGCGACGAGAGGTTGTAGGGTGCATGGATTTCCTCTGAGGTTTGCGAAATGCACTCTGGCAGGGTCTTCCGACGATACCCGCTCGCGAGCGGCGAAGAAACCTTCTTCTTGTGACAAGAAAAATGAGAACACGCGCTGGCGGGTTCTCATTTATTGAACTGGGGGGTAGAATTGACACTCTGCCGATGGTCCCGCCTCACTTTTCCCATACGAGCTGCGCAATGCTCCGCATTCTCGGTCGCCCGCGTCAATTCTGCGACGGCATTTCCCGACGCGATCTATTGCACGCGGGTGGCGTCGGCTTACTCGGCAGGTTCTTTGGCCTGCCGTCGCTTTCCGAAGCGGCCGAGCGGAAAGCCAGCAGACCGAGAGGGAAGGCTAAAGGCGTCATTTTTCTTTTTCTGCATGGCGGAGCCCCCACGCAGGATATGTTCGACCTCAAGCCCGATGCACCGGCCGATATTCGGGGGGAGTTCAGCCCGATTGCGACAAGTGCCCCAGGCGTCCGGATTTGCGAACACTTACCGCGGACCGCGCAGTGGATGCACAAAGCAGCGCTGGTGCGCAGCGTGAACCACCGTGCGGGCTGCCACAACGTCGTTCCTACTTTCACCGGCTCGACGGAACTGGTGCCGGAGCAGAACATCGCGAATCCGAATCATCCGCCAAGCATGGGGTCGGTATGCGAATACCTGAAAGACCCTGCCGACGAGATGCCGGCGTATGTGTGTCTGCCAAATCATCTTGGTTGGGGTGAGGGCGGGCGACGGGCGGGGATCTACGCGGGCTACCTCGGCCAGCGCTACGATCCACTCTGCGCTGCGTGTGTGCCGAGCTACGACAAAGGCGCCAATATCGCAGATCGCGGTTGGCCCGCGCCGCTGCGCGGGCAACCCACATTGCCCGATTCGATTTTGCAGGATGGTGTCACACTCGATCGGCTCGCTGGCCGCGGGTCGTTACTCGAACAACTCGACCGCGAAACGCGCCGCGTGGAATCGGCACCGGCAGTGCGGGAATTCGGCAAAATGCAGCGGCGAGCGCTCGATCTGTTCACCTCCCCGCGACTGCGGGAAGCCTTCAATCTCGACCGCGAAGACCCGAAGCTCCGCGACCGCTACGGCCGCACCCTCTTCGGCCAGAGCGCGCTGTGTGCGCGGAAGATGGTGGAAGCTGGCGTGCGCTTCGTGAACGTGTTCTGGGACAATTACGCTCCGCGAATGCAGTCGCAGGATTACGGTTGGGATACGCACGAAAAGAACTTTCTTACGCTGCGGCAGAGTTACCTGCCCTGGCTCGACGAAACGTATTCGGCACTCATGCACGACCTCGACGCCCGCGGGCTGCTCGACGAAACGCTCGTGGTCACGATCAGCGACTTTGGCCGTACGCCACGCGTGAACAAGGATGCCGGCCGCGACCACTGGAGTTACTGCTACACGGTGATGCTGGCCGGCGGAGGTATTTGCGGCGGAAAGGTGTATGGTGCAAGCGACGCACAAGCGGCGTCCGTGAAGGACGATCCCGTCAGCCCGGCGGACATCTGCGCAACGATCTACGAGTGCCTCGGTATCGATCCTGAAACGATCATCTACGACCGCGCCGGCCGACCGGTCACAATCGCTCTGGGCGGTAAGCCCATCCGCGACATCCTCTGATCGATCACTTCTTTCTCACCGCGTCCATACCTCTGCCTTGAGCCATATTCAAAGCGAAGGGTCACTTCGATTGCGGCTCACGTCGGCTCTGGGTTTACGTGCAGTTTATCTTCGCATCACGGATCGCTCAGGTTCAGCCGGTACAGTTCCTCTACCGGGCCACGGGTGTGCCCGGTTCTGGCAATGAGGCTCTGATGCGCTCTCAAAATGGACAAGGAACAGGGCAACACCATACCTTCTTGTGGCTTCTCCTGGGCACGTATGCCCTCGCGGCGGTGGTCCCACAAGCCGGGCAGTGGATCTCCCATTTCGCCGTGACTGGCCAGGTTCTCGGCCAGAGCGTCCGGGCCTCCGTGCCGGCGGCCATGCTCAGCGTGTTGTTGTTCGCGGCCGGGCTGGCGGTTCGTGGCGAGCACCTGCGCGGAGTTTTTCGACGGCCTGGGGCTCTTGCCATTGGATTGGTAGCGAGCGTGGCGTTGCCGGTCTTGTTGGTGTGTCTGGCAGCTCCGCTGCTGGCATTCTGGCACGACCCAACCGAAGTTCGCGACCTGATTATCGGCTTGGCGGTGGTCGCTGCCATGCCGGTGGCCGGATCGTCGGCCGGATGGGCTCGCGCTGCGGATGGCGACTGCGCGTTGTCGCTCGGGATGGTGCTTCTTTCCACCCTCCTGAGTCCGCTCACGACTCCACTGGCTTTCGGGGTGACGGGAAAGCTTGCGTCCGGTGAGGCGGGCGACATGCTGAGTGTTCTTGCCGGCGGGGGTGGGACAGGAACGTTTGTTGTGGCCTGGGTCGTCCTGCCGATGCTGCTCGGTCTCCTGACGCGCTGGGCTATCGGCGGTGCGCGAGCAGATGCCGCAGGCCCGTACGTGAAGAAGGTCACGTCCGTCGTTCTCCTGACACTGTGTTACGCGAACGCTTCGGCGTGCTTGCCCAGCGCGGTCGCTCATCCGGACTGGGACTTCCTCGCGCTGGTTGTGGGCACCGCCGGGTTGATGTGCATGTTTGCGTTCGCGACGGGTTTTGCGGTGGCCCGAGTTGCTCGCGCCGATCGCGCCCGTCGGGCAGCACTCATCTTTGGCGTGGGGATGACGAACAACGGAGCCGGCCTGGGGTTGGCCGCCGGCACATTGGCTGCATGCCCGATGGCCCTTTTACCCGTCGTGGCCGTCAATCTTGTGCAGCACCTCGCCGCCGGCTGGGCCGATGCCCGCCTACGGCGCGAGAACGCGTGAAGTGGTCAAAGTAGTAGCAGGTCTCCGTGTGCGTTGTCTTGCAGAACGGCTCGCTCGCTGCGTCACCGGAACAACGGCAACGAGCTGATAACCGTCTGCGATACGCCCCACGCGAGTGGAATACCGACCCACGCCCAGCGGAACGCGAGAGTCGGCCAGTGCATCGCTGTTGCCGTGTGCGTTTCGGTTGGAGTCGAATTCGCTTGCCCGGAGGTCTGCATCGGGGCGACAGCCACAGTTCGCGCGGTCCGGCGAATCAGCAGATTGCACACAAACCCCATGACAAGCAGCCCGGCCATCAGATACATCACGACCGTGTACGCTTCCGCCTTCGGCACATCATTCTTGATTTGGGCTACGCGAATATAGTTCACCAACATCGGACCCGCGACGCCTGCCAGCGACCATGCTGTGAGCAATCGGCCATGAATCGCGCCGACCTGCGCGGTACCGAACTCGTCGCGGAGGTACGCCGGGATCGTCGCGAATCCACCGCCATACATGCTCATGATGACCGCATAACACGCCACGAACAGCACCACGTTGCCGAGTTTGCCGGTTTGCGGCGTCAGGGCGTAGAGCACTGCCCCGAGGGCGAAGAAGATGAAGTACGTCGGCTTCCTGCCAATCACATCGGAACATGACGACCACACGAATCGCCCGCCCATGTTGAAAAGGCTTAACAGGCCGACGAACCCGGCGGCAGTGCCTGGCGACACGCGATCGGTAAACATTTCCTGAATCATCGGCGATGCCTGTTCCAACACCCCGATGCCCGCCGTTACATTCAAGAGCAACACTGCCCACAGGAGCCAGAACGCCGACGTGCGGACCGCTTCGGCAGGCGACAGGCTTGGAGCAGAGGACACGGCGCGCTTGACTTTTCCCGGCGGCTTCCAGCCCGGCGGTGGTAAACGCACGGTGAGAACGCCGAACATCATGAAGGCAAAGTAGCCAACGCCAAGCGCCACAAATGTCTCTGAAACTCCAACCGAATGCGGGGTGCGGAACTGATCCATCAGCACCTGCGATAGCGGCGAGCCGATCATGGCGCCGCCGCCAAATCCCATGATCGCCATGCCGGTCGCCATGCCCGGCCGGTCCGGGAACCACTTGATGAGCGTGGAAACCGGCGAGATGTACCCCAGCCCCAAACCAATTCCACCGAGAACGCCGTAGCCGAGGTACAGTAACCAGATCTGATGCAGCCACACGCCAACCGCCGAAACGAGAAACCCACCCCCAAAACACACGGCCGATGCTAACATCGCCTTCCGTGGACCGACATGTTCGAGCCATGAACCGAAAATCGCTGCGGATAAACCGAGAGCGACAATCGCGATGCTGAACACCCAGGCGATGTTCGGTTGCGTCCAGTCTCCCGGTGCCGAATCGGAAACGCCAATGAGCCGAGTGAGCGGAAGTTTGAATACGCTAAACGCATACACCTCGCCAATGCACAGGTGAATGGCCAGAGCCGCTGGCGGTACGAGCCAGCGACTGAAGCCCGGCGGGGCAATGATGCGCTCCCGATCGAGGAAACCAGGACGATAATCATTCACAGTGGACATAAAGTTGCCCCAGCGCGGACTTCGCACGATAGCGAAACGCGCAGCCCTCCAATATCGTTCTCTTCACCCGACATTGACCGCTCATCACAAACCCGCAAGACCACCATGAAACCTTTCTACTCGCTCTTTGTTCCATGTGCGATCGTCATCGTACTCTTTGCGATTCCCGTGCCAGCGGTTGAACCGCAATCGGAATACGACCTCGTCATCCGCAACGGCCGCATTGTGGACGGCACAGGTAACCCGTGGTTTTATGGCGATGTCGCGATCGCAAAGGATCGCATCGTGGCGGTGGGACGTGTGCCAGAAGGCAAGGCGAAGCGAGTGATTGACGCGAAGGGGCTCATCGTCGCTCCAGGCTTCATCGACATGCATTCGCACTCCGACGATTTACTTCTCGAAGACGGCCACGCACAAAGCAAGATTCGCCAGGGCGTGACGACGGAGATTCTCGGCGAGGGCCGCTCCGCCGCTCCGTTAAAGGGTCAGCTTCGTGCGCGCATCTTCAAAGCACGCGGAAAGGAATTCACCTGGGATTCTCTTGGCGGCTACTTCGACACCCTCGACAAAGCTGGTGTGAGTGTGAACGTCGCCAGTTACGTTGGCCTCGACAATATCTGGGAATCGGTGATGGGCAAATCCTTCGCCCGACCCACTCCCCAACAATTCGAGCAGATGAAGGCGCTGCTTGACGAAGCGATGAAAGACGGCGCACTTGGTCTTTCGACTCTGCTGATGATGCCGCCCGGATCGCTCGCAACGACCGACGATCTTGTAGAACTGTGCAAGGTGGTGAAAAAGCACGGCGGCATTTATTCGTCGCACATTCGCAGCGAGGGCTTAGATGTTTTCACATCCATAAAAGAAGCCATCGCCATTGGTGAGCGTGCCGGCGTGCCGGTGGACATCATTCACTTGAAGATCGCCGACGAGAAGTATTGGGGGAAGATGAAGGATGTGGTTGAGTTGATCGAAGCGGCACGCAAGCGCGGCGTGAACGTGCAGGCCAACGTCTATCCCTACACACGCGGTAACAACAACCTTGCCAGCATTATCCCGCCGTGGGCCCACGAGGGTGGCACCGCGAAGATGCTCGCTCGCCTCAAAGATCCGAAAGACCGCGAGCGGCTGAAGAAGGAAATTACAAACGGAATCGAGGGATGGTACAACCATTACACCGCCGTCGGCGGCGACTGGTCGCGCATGCTCGTGAGCGGCCGGGGCACATACGAAGGCTTGACGATGGATCGCGTCATCGCGGCCAAATCAAAGGGGAAGACACCAACGCCCGATCCGCTCGATATCCTCTTCGACATTCTCATCGAAGAAGGTGGATCGGTCCCCACGGTTTTTGCGCACCACAGCGAGAAGGACATGAACCTTGCAATGGCGCAGCCGTGGTGCTCCATTGGCTCGGACGGCTCCGCGTACGCTACCGAGGGCGCACTGCGTCGCGGCAACCCACATCCGCGAAACTTTGGCACGTTCCCGCGTGTGCTCGGCGTCTACGTTCGCGAACGCGGAGTGCTGAAGCTTGAAGATGCGGTGCGGAAAATGACCTCGCTCAACGCCGCAAAGGTGGGCCTGCGCGATCGTGGGCTCTTGCGTGCGGGCAACTTTGCGGATGTGACGCTCTTCGACCCGGAAACGGTGATCGACAAATCGACCTACACCGCACCATTCGCGTACAACGAGGGTATCGAGTTCCTTATCGTGAACGGCCAGGTCGTACTGGAACGCGGTAAGCATACCGGTGCCATGCCCGGTCGGGCGCTGCGCATGGGGAAGTGAACCCACATCACGATCGGAAGGTGTCGCAATGGGCGAGGACATCATTCCGCTGCTGAAGATGCACGAATACTTCCGCGATGTTGGCGACGAGGCATTGCGGGAGGTTGCGAGTATCGCACAGGTATTTCAGCACCCCGCGGGCGCGGTCGTCCACGAGGCGAATGAGCCACTCACGTCGATTTGCTTCGTAATCAAGGGGCGAATGAAAGCCATGCGGGTGGATGCGCACGGCCACGAGCATTTCTTTCGCATGATGGAACGCGGCGAGCAGTTCGGAATGATGATCGGGGCCATTGCCGAGCCGGTCCCTATTCGCGCCGTCGCGCTGGAACTGACCACGATCCTGAGTCTGGATTTTGAAAAGTCGATGGAGTTGACGTTCAAGTACACCGACCTGCGCCGCCAGTGGTTACGGACCTTCGCGCGGAGTTTGCAGCAACACCTTCTCGGGACCGTTCCGACCCGCGCACCCAACATCCTGATGCTTCTTCACGAGTCTCCCGCCACGCGCCCCACCGCACTCAAGCTGATCCAGCGGCTGCGTGAGCTGAGGGAAGAGCTTGGCGTTCTCAGCGAAGCGGACGTGTGGCGGTCGCTGCCAGACGTGCGGCTTCGCTCGCTCGTCGATGGCGACCGACGTCTCGATGTCCCGGAAATACGCCAGCAAATTGCCGACTGGCACCAGATCACACGCGTTGTGGTCGATATCGCGACCACTCAGGAACAGGACCGGATCGAGCGCTGGCTGGAAATCGCCGATCGCGTGTTGGTGTTTGTTCGACCGAGCGACATCGAGTCAGTGCTCCAACGCTTGCGCAAACTCGATGCACAATCGCGCGGCTGGCGCGACAAAATCAGCATCGTGTGGCTCCTGGACGAGGTCACTCCCGTCGCCCCCGCAGTTCCGCACCTCGACGATTTCACGAGTCGCGATTTCAAAATCTCTGAAGTGAAAGGCCCGTCGTCCGGGAATCAGATGCTCTCGAGTGGCCTGGAACGTCTGGTGCATTCCCTGCGTGGTATCCGCATCGGCGTGGCTCTCGGCGGTGGGGCCGCACGGGGAATGTCCCATCTGGGTGTGCTCAAGGCTTTGGAGCAGAATGGTATCGTCGTGGATGCGGTTGCCGGCACAAGCGCTGGGGCGATGACCGGGACAATCTATTCCGCCGGGTTTGATTGTGCTGCCAGCGCCGGCCACTTCGCTCACGATTTGCATCTCCCGTGGATCTTCCGCCGATTGCCGAGCGGAGAGTACTGGTACCTCCTTTACAAGTACCGTCGCGGGCAGTTCGATCCGATGCTGCGCAAATACCTGCACGACTGGAAACTGGAGCAACTGCCGCTCCCCTGTCAGGCGATTACCGTCGATCTGGTCGGTGGGCAATATGTGGTTCGGGATCGGGGAGACGCCGTACATGCGGTCCTCGAAAGCATCAATCTACCCGGTCTTTCCCGCCCCATTTGCCGTAATGGACAGGCGCTCGTCGATGGTGGCTTGGTCAACAATATTCCCGCGGATGTGCTTGTCGCTCAGGGTTGCAATTTCGTGGTCGCCGTGAGCGTCACGGCCAAGATGGAGAAACAGTTTGGGAGAAACACCGCCGACACACCCACGCGAAGGATGAAAACCCCCTCCACGTTGCAAACGCTCTTCCGCAGCCTGCTCGTGCAGAATCACAACTTGAATGCCCTGGGGGTGCGCTCGGCGGATGTGGTGATCGAGCCAGACGTAACGGGGTTCGACCTGACGGAATTCATGCGCGCCAAAGAACTCGCTATGGTTGGCGAACAGACTGCTCTGGAGCAGATTCCACGAATTCAGCAACTCCTCACTCGACTCGATCCCGATTTGTTTCGGTTCAGACAGGCATCAACTTGACAGCCCCACGATGAACGGCCAGACAGTGTTGGAACGCTGCAAGCACACCGGAGCAATGCCCGGCTGGGCGCTGCGAATGGGGAAATGATGTGACCGATTGCGGCATCGTGCACGGCGGCTACTCCATTCGCGCGAGCGTGGCAGGATGTGCGTTTTATTTATAGGGTGGGACCAAGCTTTGCGCAGGCCCACCATGTTTCAAAAAGGCACTGCGCAAAGCCTGGTCACCCTACAAAGCCGTCCTGCCTCATTTCTTCTCAGCTCATCGGCGGGCGGGGGGGTTGGGGTGGAACGCGGAGCCGACGGTTCGGATCGACTTCCACCACGCCGAACATCTGTTCGTGCCGCGCCACCGCCGTCCGGAGCAATTCCGCAAGCCGCTTGGCAGTGAAGTAGTTCATGATGAGACGGTGCGTCTGGACAACCGCTTCCGGCGCAGCCGGGTTGATCACACCAGGAAAGGCTGCCAGGTCCAGGAACACCTCGTCATTCGTCAAATGGATCTGAAAGAAGTTGAAATACACCGTTTCCCGGTTGCTCATGTCCACGGGAATCTGGACCTGTTGCGGCTGTCCGGCCTGTCCAACGTTGGGCTGCGGCTGCACCGGAATCTTATCGTCGGCCATCGGTAGGTGACTCCTGCGGCGGGGACTTGGCCCGCGTCCGCTGTTGGGGTGGGTGCCGCGAGCCGAGCGGCACACTTCGCGCTTCGTGATTGGTCTTGCGCCCAAGACTTGCTCGCCTCGGCTCGGCGAGCCTACAGTCGATGCCCACGCCGCACACAACGGACTCGCGGGGCGGTCGCGGATTCGCACAGTATATCCCACATCCTCATCTCGCCCACCACCTTCGTTGCTCTCAAACTCGCCGTTAATACTGCGGAAGGGTCATACGGGAGGGAGAACAATGCACGAGGAGCACGAACTCACCTCTGGGTCGAATGCAGTCGGCCCAGATTTGGTGGTCGCACTGCGAAGTTCTACCGCGCAACTTAACCGGTGACGATGTGTTGCTGGGGGTCAGCGTGCCTGTCGCGAAACTGTTTGAAGGGGGGTAAAGTAGAAGCGGTCGGGACAAGCCCGACCGCAAGGAGTTCACTTTCCGTCACTTCATCACTACTTCGCGTACTTTTTCGGGTTAGCGAGAAACTCGTCGCGGCAGCCGGTGCAGCACACGTAGTAGGTCTTGCCGTTGTATTGCACTGCGATGTTCGCCGCGCCGCCGCTCACGATACACTCGGGCTTCTTCGGGCCGCCAGCGGCGATGCCGTCCTTACTACCATTCATGGCATACACACCGGTGAACAACCCCTTACCACCATCCTGCTTTTCGTACTTGAACACAAAGCGTTCTCCCTCCGAAGCCGTGTTCATGGTGAGGCGGTAGACGTCGCCGGTCTTCTCGTCCTTCCGCTCGACCCGCAGGGCGCCTTTCGCGTAAAGCCCCTCATACACTTGCGGGGCAGCATTTTTGTCGGCTGGGGTCAGCGTCAGAATGTATTTCTTCTTCGCCACGTCATATCGCAGTTCGCCACTCTGGAAGAACTTCCCCTTGCCTTCGGCGAAGCTCACGGTGATCCAGGCATCGCCATCCTTGAACTTCCAGCCCCAACTGACTTTCTCCTTCCACGCCTCGGTTCGCGATCCGACTTTCTGTGTGCCTTCCAGGTTCCACAGGCCAATGAAATCCTGGATTTCCTGAAGGGCTTTCTTGGATTTCGCGAGGTCCGCCGCACTGGGTTTCTTATCTGGTTCCGCAACGCTAGTGGTGGATGCCAGAATGAGTAACCCCGCAGCAAGCGCGGCGAGGTAAGTCATCCGCTGAAACATCGGAAAGCTCCCTGATTGAGAGAGGTTTGGTGGGAAGGCAAAACCCGACACCGGTTTGGACGTCCCGTCGGGTCGTTCAGTTCCGCGACTCCTTCATACCTAACCCATAAACACCACGGAAGCTACCGGAATACCGAGAGGAAAGTCGCAGACACGTGTCCGCTCTCGCGAAATGCACCAGGGTGGGATTGGTGTGGAGACGGCACGACTCAGGCAGGCGGATCGTCGGTTTGAGTAGGCGGTTTCAGTCCCGGTACGCGCTCGTTGAGCTTCTGCTGCCGATAAACGGCGAGGTCGCGTTGAAGTTTGGCTTCGTGATCGGCCTTCAGTTCCTTGTAGCGTGCCATCCAGTATTTTCGCGTGGCCCAGAAATCGAGAACCGCCAGACACACCGCGATGAACACCAATCCCAGTACGCCAATCCAGTAGAAACCAACAAGCCGTGTGAATTGCTTATCCGATTCCGGTTGGCCCTCCGGCGGGGCAATATTGCCTCGCTCGGGGATAGCGTCCATGCGTGCGTCCATGCCGGAGAGATAATAGTTCCCAATCAGAGCGCCGATGATAACGAGCAACCCGGACGTGAGCATTCGTCGGCGAGCTTGGCCGTGCCGGTAGCGGCGGTCTTCATCGGCCAGAAATTCCTCCTCGGCGAGCGCGCGCAAAGCACGCCGCTGGCGGAATGCGGTGAACGCGCCCGCGAAAACCAGGCCCGCCGCCAGGAAAAGACCAACGACCACGGAGTGCCCTCGATGTGAGGCGACTTTTATCGGGTGGGCGGGCTTTGCGTAAACCCCGCCCACCCGACAAACCACCTATTTCAATTCCACGCAAATCAATTCCTTCTCATCGCGCAGATAGAGACGACCATCGGCGAGCGCCGGATGCGCCCACGTCTTTCCGCATACCTTGCTCTTCGCCAGCGGTTTGAATTCCTTCGCGTTCGGCTCGAAGAGCGTCAGATAGCCGGCGTCGTCGAGCATGAGCAACTTCTCCTTACCCGCCGGACCACAGCGAAGAATCGCCGCATGATACTCGCCCACGTTCTTCTTTTCCCACGCCACCTCACCTGTCTTCAGTTCCACGCAGCGCAGCGTGATGGTGGGGTTCTTGAGCGTTGCGGCTCCGTTCACCATGTAAATGTAATCGTCCACAACGAGCGGAGTGGAGAAGTAACACGTCAGGGATTTTTTCTCCCACACTTTCTTCGGGGTGTAATTCCCATCTTTTTCCGTGAGCTTCAACGCGATCGACCCGCTGGACACCGTGCTGCCGATAACCAAATCGCCTGCCATCACGGGTGTGGCGGAAGATTCGATGATTGGTCCAACTCGCCCCTCGAAGGGCACCGACCAGAGCTTTTCACCCGCCTCCGAAAGACCGAGCAAATGCGCGCCGGTGAGGAAGATGAGTTGCTTGCCGGCATGGATCGGTGACGAATAGCTCGCCGGATCGTCGGTTGCCTTCCACGCCGGTTTGCCAGTCTTGGCGTCGAACGCTACCACGCCCGATCCCTTTCCGCCCACCATCACGATGACTTTTCCATCAACCACGATGGGAGAAGTGGAGGTGCCGAAGAAGGGATTTCCCGTTTTGAATTCCTTGTACGGTTCGATCTTCCAGTCGATTTCTCCCGTCTTTGCATCCCAGCAGGCGAGAATGCCAAGACCGCTATAAGTGAAGACTTTCCCGCCACTCACGGCCGGTGTGCTGCGCGGACCGTTGCCGAACGGCGGCTTGTATTCCGGTCGTTCGTAGCTCTTCTCCCACTTCAGTTCGCCGGTCTTGGCGTCGAAGGCGGCCAGCGCGTCGGCGTTCTTTCCCTTCGGCTGATAGAACGCGTACACGATGCCGTCTGCAACAACCGGTGAACTGTGCCCATCACCGACTGGTTTCTTCCAGAGCGGGCTGAGATCTTTCTTCCACGGCGAGACGGCCTCGCTCGTGGTGTCGTCGCGATTCGGGCCGAGAAATTGTGGCCAGTCGCCCGCGTTCAGTACGAACGCGAACGCAAGAGTGAGAAAGAACGCTGCCAAGACACGCGGCATGGTTGGCTCCGCATCGAATGTTGGGCGATAGCCCACGGAACTCCGGCGGAATCATCGTATCCGTGACCGTCGCGCACGTCCGCGCTGCGACGAATGTCTCATTTCTTCCCACTTCGCCATCCCGCGAGGCATTCGAGCGGGTAGTCGGTCAGCATCGCATCGACGCCAGCGGCGCGACCCTTCGCCCAGTTCTCTGGTTCGTTGCTCGCGACCAGCGGGCCGACGAGAAACACCTTTTTGCCGGCTTCGTGGACGCGTTTCACTTCGTCGGCCGTGGGGATGAACCGGACATACACCCATGAACACGTTTTCTCGGCGATTGCCTCCGCCAGTTTCTCGGGTGTGGGACAGAGAGCGGCACACGCGGCGTCCTTGTTTGCTTGCAGCAGCTTCTCGCGCACAGCCGGCTTTTCGATGGTCAGACCGATAAAGATGATTTGTTTGAGCACACCATACTTATCCGCGAGCTTCACCACGTCTTCTTCGCAGTCGGGCACTTTCAGATCGACTGCGATGAGGAGTGAAGTCGCTTTGCGGTCGCGAACGAGCGCGAACAGCTCTTCAAGAGTGGGCACGCGTTCGCCGGCGAACGCGGGAGCGAACTTTTTGCCCGCGTCGAACTGGCGCAGTTCGCGGAGTGAGAGTTCCGCCACGTTACCTGTGCCGGTGGTCGTGCGGTTGACCGTTGCGTCGTGAATGCAAACAAGCTGGCCGTCGCGCGTTCGACGGACGTCGAGTTCGATACTGACACGGAGATTGATACAAGCCGCGAAGTTGGCGTGCGTTTCTTCTGGAGCGTGCTTTGCCAACCCACGATGACCAATCACAATCGGATCGGCGGCCGAAGCGACTGCGGCCAGTAACAGCGCCAGCGGCGCGAATGAGAGCCGAACCATCGGCGACCTCCGAGGGGTTGCTTCACCAGACGACTTCTTTTCTGCTCTCTGCTCTGTCCCTGGCTTCTTCGATGTGGTGAATTCTTCTGGCTCACATCTTGATCACTTTCAGCCGGCGGGAGATTTCCTCGACGGGGATCAGTTCTCCTTTGCCCGAGCCGGGACAGTTTTCACACGTCCGCTTCCAGTCTTCGGGGGTTTCGACGTTGCTATCCCAGAAGGGCCAGGTGCGGCACTGCGCAGGGCGGACGGAGTAAATGGTACACCCCTTCTTGCGGTCGAAAAATACGCAGTCGCCGTTACTCTTTTCGCGAAGGGTGCGCTTACCGCGTGCAGTGCGGCTGTGGAGATCGCGGACTTCCGCGACAGATTGGCCGAGGAATTTGGCGATGGCTTCGAGTTCGGCGTCGGTAATCCACACGTAGCCGGGTGCGCCGGTACAGCAATCGCCGCACTGCGTGCAGGTGAATTGCAAGCCGTCGGCGTACCAGGGTTGCTCGGTAGTGTTCTCATCGCTCATCGCAAATGCCCACTTCTTCACGTCGGTTGGTTACAAGACGTTGAGTTGCTTCAGTAATTGCCCCGCAGTTCCGAACTTCCCTTCTAACTCGATCAACCGGAGGCGCAGTTCCATTCGTTGAACTTCTGATATCGGGCCTTCCTCAACGACAGCCGACAACGCATTGATCCACTGGCGGAGTGGTTCGGAGAGTCCCAGGAATTCACGCCCCAATCGAAGAAGTGCAGCTTTGAGTAGCGGATCGAGATCTCTATCAACAGCAGCCGGTATATCCTTGGTGTAGCGGATACCCAGTTTTTCGCGCCGGTCCCAGATGGTTAGAGCCGCTTGGACGAGCTTGTCGAGTTTCTCAGCGTATTCGGGCAGTATCCGTGTAGCCGCTTCGAGCAATTCTGCCAGATCGCGTTTCTCTCGACGCGGGTTGTTGGCCACCGCAGCCGCAGCGGATGGATTTGGAGGAGAGATGATCGGGTCAGATGATGTCTGGTTCATGGCCTTTCCTCCCATTCTCGGAGCGCGTCGAGTGTTTGGAGCAGTTCTGCGAGTGACTCACGCTGGCGAATTGCATCATACCCGGCCGTGTTCTTTTTGAGCGTTTCTCGACCCCCACCGGTTGTGTAATTCTGGATGTGGAGACAGGCATAGACCGTGTGCAGGTAAAACGGTTTTCCCTCCATCGCTTTCCGCACTTCGTTCATCCTGGTGCCCCACGCTCCCTCCTGATAATACCGGACAACATCGGTTTGTTGTGACGCCCAAAGGTCTTGCTTCAGGACAACAACTAAAACCCATAGTTTGCCAATTACGGCCTTCAGAGAGGGAATCAACTTGTCGAGCAGGTCAATTTCCTCCTTCAGTTGTGCAGCAAGTAGTTTGGGCACGAACTCCTTCCTCTTGCCCTTTTCATAGAGCCGGTGATCCTTTGCCCACTCAGACTCGATCGCATGATGCCCGTAATCGACGACCAGGATGACACCGCGAAAGGTACCTTTCACAAGATCAGCCATCAGCCTTCCGAATTCCCCTTGAAGGCGGAACTCCTGACCCGGCGCAACGACTAACTCAATTCCTGATTCGTCGAGAAGTGGCACGGTTTCGACGATGAAACTTGGGTCGTAAAACGGTGGCGGGTCGATGAGAACGTTGACATCTCCAGCCAGGATGCGCGCCAAAGTCGTTTTGCCCGTTCCGCCAGGGCCAAGCATCAAAATCGGGCGAGGCGATGCTTGCGGTGTTTCTTGCGCCGAACGGCCGCGAAAGAATGTCCAAGCCCGATCGAGGAGTTGGAGCAGGTGACTTTTCTTCTCCCAGGCCTCTACTGCCGCTTTCTTCGCGACTTCGGCGAGGGCTGCCTTAGCCGCGTCGTCAATTCCCATACATGTCCTCGGCTCAGTTCTCGACACGAAGATCCATTCCCAATTTACCGCAAGCGAACAATCGGCAACAGTCCGCCGGTTTGCGGCTCAGCCGCCCGGCTTTCGGCTTGCGATCGGGGTAGATTTCCGTACTCATATTCGGGATAGTGTCTGCGTTCCACTTTACGCGTGTGACCGAGCGATGACTCAGCTCCTGGGGGTGGCCCTCCGCGGAACCGGTAGCTGTCTACCCGCGCGAGTGGTGCCGAACGACGAGTTCACCGACGTTCTCAACCTCGATACGTCGGATGAATGGATTCGCACGCGCACCGGCATCCGCGAACGGCGGTTTGCCGGGTCGGGAGAAACTTCTGCCACGCTCGGCACTCTCGCCGCCCAACGCGCCCTTGAGGCCACTGGGCTCATCCCCGACGACATCGACCTGATTGTCTGCGCAACCGTCACGCCCGACCTCATGTGTCCAGCGACAGCCAACCTCATTCAGGCTGCACTCGGCTGCAGACACATCCCCGCGTTCGACATCACCGCCGCATGTTCCGGCTTTCTCTATGCGCTTTCCGTCGGATCGCAATTCGTCCGCACGGGAGCCGCGAAACACGCGCTCGTGATTGGTGCTGAAGTACTGACACGCATAACCGATTTCACCGACCGCAATTCCTGCATTCTCTTTGGCGATGGAGCCGGCGCGGTGGTTCTCAGCGGCACTCCTGTTCTCAATGCGGGAGTGCGAACGATTCGCCTTTACTCCGATGGTACACGACAGGAACTGATTCAGGTTCCCAGTCGCGTCACGCCAAATCCACCGCCAGGTCCGCCGCAATTACAGCGACTCGATTACATGCGGATCAGCGGCCGCGAAGTCTTCCGTTTCGCCGTCACTCGCATGGTGGAACTCATCGAACAAGCCGAGATCGACATCCGCGAACTCGGCCTGAACAACATTGATGTTCTCATTCCACATCAAGTGAACCAGAGGATCATTGACGCGGCGCTGGAAGCGAGCGGCTTCCCACGAAATCGAGTCATGGTGAACCTCGACAAGTACGGCAACACCTCGGCCGCAAGCGTGCCAATCGCACTGGATGAAGCACTCCGCACGGGCCGCTGCAAGCCGGGCGACACGGTTCTGCTCGTCGCTTTTGGCGGCGGGCTGACGTGGAGTTCCGCGCTCATCACGTTATGAGAATTATTGGTGTAACGAGCCGGAAGCGGAAGCGACAGCCCAACGCTCGGCTTCCGCTTCTGGCTCGTTATCCGCATCAGCCACAGTTCCTCCAACTTCTGTTCCTTCCGCGCAGCTGCGGTTGACACGTTTGGGCAGTTCGCCTAAAGATGCCGCCCGATAGGACCGACTGGGGCTCCCACCGACGGAGGGAGTACGGCGGAGGCCCGCGGTTCTGCCTGGAAAGCAGGCAGACCCGTGTCGGATCAGAACGCGTCGCCTTTCACGGAGGATCACCAGATGATTCGTCGGACCTGGATCGCCCGATTGTTCGTTGTCGCCGCAGCCACCGGCGTGGCCGTGGCGATGAGCGCCGGGTCGGCCAACGCCGGACTCTTGCCGGTGTCGGTCACTGTGCAACCGGAGGCCAACAACTTCCGCTGGACCTACTCGGTGGTTCTGCCCACCAATATGTCGCTGCAGGCAGGCAACTACTTCACCATTTACGACTTCGCCGGCTATGTGCCGGGTTCCGCCACGGTGACGTCCGCGGGTCCCGACCCCAGCTACTCGAAGTACTGGTCGGTTTCGACTTCCCTGACCGGGCCCACCCCGTCCGGGTTGACCCCGTCGGACAACCCGAACATCGAGAACCTGACGTTTACCTACAACGGGCCAACCATCCCGCAGGGCCAATTGTCGTTGGCGAACTTCAGCGCGGATTCGACCTTCAGCAACACCGGGACTGGGTCTTTCGCCGGCACCAACCCGCGTGCTGCCGACGGGATCACCGACAACAACCTCACGGACACGAACGTTCCCGTGGGGACTTCAATCCCGGGGCCGGTCGGCACGCCGGAACCGACCACTCTCGCGTTGGCGGGTCTGGGTCTTCCGCTGCTCGGTCTGGCTCGCCTCCTCCGCCGCAAGGGGCAAGCCGTCGCAGCGGTGTAAGTGAATGAGTGAAGGAAGAAACCGCAGTTGGCAACGCCCCCAAACAAGCGGCTCTTCTCTTTTCCATCTTTCCGCGCAGCTGCGGTTGACACGTTTGGGCAGTTCGCCTAAAGATGCCGCCCGATAGGACCGACTGGGGCTCCCACCGACGGAGGGAGTACGGCGGAGGCCCGCGGTTCTGCCTGGAAAGCAGGCAGACCCGTGTCGGATCAGAACGCGTCGCCTTTCACGGAGGATCACCAGATGATTCGTCGGACCTGGATCGCCCGATTGTTCGTTGTCGCCGCAGCCACCGGCGTGGCCGTGGCGATGAGCGCCGGGTCGGCCAACGCCGGACTCTTGCCGGTGTCGGTCACTGTGCAACCGGAGGCCAACAACTTCCGCTGGACCTACTCGGTGGTTCTGCCCACCAATATGTCGCTGCAGGCAGGCAACTACTTCACCATTTACGACTTCGCCGGCTATGTGCCGGGTTCCGCCACGGTGACGTCCGCGGGTCCCGACCCCAGCTACTCGAAGTACTGGTCGGTTTCGACTTCCCTGACCGGGCCCACCCCGTCCGGGTTGACCCCGTCGGACAACCCGAACATCGAGAACCTGACGTTTACCTACAACGGGCCAACCATCCCGCAGGGCCAATTGTCGTTGGCGAACTTCAGCGCGGATTCGACCTTCAGCAACACCGGGACTGGGTCTTTCGCCGGCACCAACCCGCGTGCTGCCGACGGGATCACCGACAACAACCTCACGACCACCCAGATTCCAGTGGGGAGTTCGGGCGGGGGAGGGACGATCGGCACGCCGGAACCGACCACTCTCGCGTTGGCGGGTCTGGGTCTTCCGCTGCTCGGTCTGGCTCGCTTCCTCCGCCGCAAGGGGCAAGCCGTCGCGGCTGTGTAAGTAAAATGCATCGTTGGAGCACAACACCCCCGGACATTTGTCCGGGGGTTGTTTTGTGCGCGGATTAGCCGGACGTTGCCACAGCCGTGTCCGGCAGAGAATCGGTGGGCGGGTAATCCCATCCCAACATCTGCTTGAGCAATGCACGCACAGTGGCGGCGTAATCCATCGCGTCTGCGGCTTCGCTGAAGATGGCATTTCGCAGGATATTCTTGGTACTTCCCTCCGGGTGCAATCTCCATTGTTCGATTAAAGGCAGAAGTCGCTCCAGACGTTTGGCTCGCTTTTGAAGCAGATCTGGACGGTTCAATTGAATCTGTTTCCGCGTGCGTAACCCCAGTGCATCGCCGAGTACCTCAACAACGAGTGGGCCGAGAAACTCAAAGTGTTCGGATGGCTCGTCGATGAACGGGTTGATGAGCGGTTCGGCGGAGGCGTAATAATCCTTCTTGTTGCCGTTGCATTCCTTGCACACCAAGGCGAGGTTTGCCCACTCCACGATCTCGTCAGGGCATTTCGATACCGGATGAATGTGGTCCGTCTCACCCGTGGCAATGTCGGATTCACAGTAAATGCACTTGTTGTGCGAATCCCGACGGAGTGCAGCTTTGATATCGGCGTGGCGATACCGGTATCGAATGGTCTCGGTCATCGTGTTGGCGGCAAGTGCATCCTTGTATTCGCGTGTCCACTCGGCTGCCTTTTGCACAAGGATGTCGGGCGGCGGACCCTTGTGAAGGCGGATCAAGGTTTGCCCTCCGCGACGGTCGCCAACACTTCTGGAAACAGGTGCCCCATCCCGAGAGTGCTCATCTTCGTCTTGAGTTGACTGACTGAGTCCTGTGTCAGTGGTCCCTTGGAGAACTCATCCACGATGGCTTTGATCTTCGTTTGCGCCCACTGCGGAATGGTGGACGGGACGCCGAGAACGTCCATGAGAATCTCGTCCGCCGAACCGGCTTTGTTGGCTTTGTCGAGCAGCGTGCTATCGACTTTTCCTTCCGCGTTGTAGTTCAGGACGTAGACGTTCGAGTGCTGCACCGACGTGACCATGAACGGGCTGTGTGTGGCGATCACGAACTGCGATTTCGGAAAGGCCGTCAGCAGATCGGGCAGCAACCGTTGCTGAAGTGCGGGGTGCAGGTGCGCTTCCGGTTCGTCGATCACGACGACGAACTCGTCGCACAGTTGCGCGTACATGTGAATTTGCCATGCCATGTCGATAACAGCTGCAGCCCCACCGGATACGGCCTCTAATGAAATCTCTCCGGTGTCGGTCACAAGAAGAACCTCTGGCCCTCGGACTTTCAGACTCTTGAAACTGAGGGACGCTGGGAGCATCACACGGAGGATGTTCTCGAATCCCTCGAATATCTTGATCGCTTCTTCGTTGGGTTCCACGGCCGCGCTGCCATAACCGAACACCGCCAGCGAAATCAAAGATCGCTTGAGATGATAACTCGGCGAGTCGATGCTCGGCTGCCCGACATGGAAGCGGAACATAATCTCGTTCCGGTAGGTCTCGAAAATCTGTTGCTTCGGATCAAGTTTTACCGGGATCTCTTTGATCTCTTGAAAAAGGTACGGCGGTCGGTGCGAGGGGACGTAGACACCATGAACCGCCCCAATTGGGGTCCCCAAAACCTCGAAAACTTCTGTCACTTCCACAGGAACATTCAGCGTCGCTTTCTGGCCATTCGAGTACGCCAGTTCGCCGATTTGGTACCGATCTTTCTTCGGGGGTTGTGTCCCGTTTGGCAGTGGGGGGATGTCATCTTCGCCCCAGAAGCCAGCCCAATGCTTCCTTAATTCTTTGCCCTTCCAAGGCGGACTGCTGACGTATGGAAGATTCCACCCCCAATGGCGATTGAGCAGGTGCAATAAAGTGGTCTTTCCGCTGCCGTTGGCTCCGGTCAGGATGGTCAATTGGCGGTGGAAGTCGATTTCGATTTGGTTGAATTGCCGCCAGTGATGGATAACGAGCTTGGAGAACATGCAATCGGTACCCGCGAGAGCGTTTGAATCGCCCGAACACCGACATTCTCCAGCGTCGGGTGCAATCCTGCAACCCTCCCCCCGCCGTTTCCGCTTGCCGCCGTGGACCGTTCGCCGATAGCATTGCGTAATGCCGTTTCCCGTCGTTGGCGTCTCTCGGCATTTCACCAATCGGTTTTGGGTCGGTCGTCGTCGTAATTGGTAGGAGGTTATGGCCAAATCCGGCGCGCCACCGATCGTGCGGCCGCCCGCGGGCACGGACCCCGCCTCGGCCCCACCAACCGCCGGACCGCAAACAGCGGTAAACGGGCCGGGGGTTGATGCGCCCGGAGAATCCAACCCCGCAACGAACCGAGAAGTCAACGGCGACGATGCACTCGTCGCCATGTTCAACCAGGTGCGCGACGAACTGGTCAGCACCCTCCTATACTTGCTCGGCAACGCCGACGACGCCCAGGATGCCGCGCAAGAGGCGTTCCTCAAGTGCTGGCGGGCGAGGGCTTCCGTGCCGGACGTGCAGAACCTGCGGGCGTGGATCTTCCGCGTCGGGCTGAACGCCGCCAAGGACTTCCAACGCTCCGCCTGGAACCGCAAGAGCCGCCCGCTCCCAGAGGACGACGTGATGCTCCCCACGCGGGACGAAACGCCGGGCCAGGCGGTCGAGGATCAAGAAGAACTCGACCGACTCCGCCAGGCCATCACTCAACTTCGGCAGGATGAAAAGGAAGTGTTCCTGCTGCGACAAAACGGCGATCTCACTTACGAACAGATCGCCGAGATTCGGAACGCGCCGGTCGGCACCGTGAAGACACAGATGCGCACTGCGCTCATCAAACTTCGCAAGGTGCTCAACCCGACCGCACCCACAGAGGACGACGCATGTTCGTAAGCAAGCCGTTCACACGCCTGCTGCGATGCATCGCTCTGTTGGTCGTGGTTCTGGCGACACACGCATTCGGGCCGGCAGCGCCGGTGCCAGCTGAACGGGTGAAAGCAGCGCACGAACTGGCTGCTTTGGGGACGAAGTTACACGGATCCTGGGTCGGTGGGCCGTGCGAGGGGCAGCTCACGTTTCGGGCTGACGGAACGTATGAGTGGACGCACCGCGGACCCGCTGGATTCAGCGAATCGGGCACCTGGGCGATCCGAGGAGAACCGTCCGCGCCTGTGCTGATCCTGAAGTGCAAGAAATCGACCCACGAGGACCGTATCGGGACGACCGTGGAGATGAAACTGAATCGCGTGGATGAAACGGGATTCATGTTTACATGCCCCGAAGCTTCCACACTCAAACGCTTCGCCCCGTTGATCAAACGCAGAGAGCCATGACGGGCCGGATGGTGAAGGATTCTGGTTCCAGACAAACCGGAGGGAAATGAGTTGCGGAGTGGAATAACCAGGTGCCACAGCAAACGAATCGACCTCGGCCGATTCGTTGTTTAGCACAAAACACTTTCCGCTCAGCACTCTCGAAGCCCGGCCTTGCCGGGCAGAGATTAGACCGATGAACTGCCAACACTGCCAGAGCCTGTTGCTCGATCACCTGTATGGCCTGCTCGAAGGCCCCGAGGCCACTGCGCTTGAGGCGCACCTTACGTCGTGCCCGGCCTGTGCTTCTGCCCGCGCCGAGACTGCACGCGTGCAAGGGCTCATCGCCCGTGCCGCCAAATCGGCCTTCCCAGCCACGAAGTTCGAACCGCCCGCCCCGCACCTCGAATCGGAACTCGCGAAAAGCGATACGCGTACCCCGATTCCCGGCACACCACACGTGTTGCCGCTGTCGACTCCCTCTGAGCACACGACGCGGGGTATTTTGCCGCGGTTGGCGGTAATCCTCCCCTGGGCCATCGCGGTGGCGGTCCTGATCGCCATTCCTAGTACGGTCATTCCCGTCCTCGGCATTTTCGACCGCGCCGATCGCACCAGCCGCGACGCGGAAATCGCCCGACGCGAAGCCGACACTGCCACCAATGCCGTCGCGACCGCACAGGCGAGGCGCGCCAAGAGTCTAACCGATGCGCAGTTCAAACTCGCCGTCGCCGAACAGACGCAAACCGCCCTGTTGAGCAAGTGGCTGGAGGAGCAGAAGAAGGCCGCCCGCGACGCGACAACACGCAAATTCACCGTCGATGTTCTCAAACCCGCCACCGTGCAACCCGGTGCGCCGAACGACTTCGTCGTCGTCGTCAACGACCGGCGACCACTCTGGGAAACCACCGGCAAGCGGATGATCGCCGAGATTCACGCCGTCGATGCGGCTGACGCAGTCATCTTTACACAGCCGTTGAACAGCGAGCGTACTGCCGAGAAGCGACATCCGCTGCGGCTCCCCGCCTCCGCGTGGGCGAAGATGAAGCCGGGCGCGGAGCTGTTCCTGGTCGTCGCGCAGGTGGATGAGAAGACACAAACCCGCACCGAACTGCAAGATCGCATCCGGCTCGCCGGTCCCGTGTTCACCACGCTGCTGGTCACCGATAAGGCCGCGTATCGGCCCGGCGAACGGCTGTTCTTCCGCTCGCTCACGCTCGATCGCGTCACCTTCCAGCCGCCCACGCGCGAGCAAATCCTCAAGTACGAACTGCTGCACCCGGACGGCCGACCCGTCAACGGATTGGGCGTGACTGGCACCACAGACCTCGTTTACGTGGATCTGGCAGGCGAAGTCAAGCCAGTCCGCATGCCCAACGGCCAACCCGTGCGGGGAGTTGGCTGCGGCGAGTTCGTGTTGCCGGCCGACCTGCCCGAAGGCGATTACCAGCTGAGACTCACCGAGGGGCAACACCCCGGCGGATTTGCGCCTACCGTGCCGCTACCTGTCACGCGCGTCGTGAAGGTTCGCGCGGGGGCGGTGGACAACTACCGCAAGGACATTGGCTTTGCACGCGAATCATTCATGCCCGGTGAGACCGTCGAAGCCTGGGCCGAATTGAAGTTCCAGAACAAGCCGGTGCCGAATGCGGTCGTGACTGCGGTCGCGGTCGAGGTCGATCGTGAGCCGATGGGTGCGGAAATCACCAAGCAAACCGACGCCAACGGCCGCGTGCAGGTCCGATTCCCGCTACCAAGCGAGATTCTCAGGGGCGATGTGCGGTTGAAAGTGACATTCCGCACCCCGCACGGCGAAGAGATGGTAGCGAAGCGGGTGCCGGTGATCGGTAACCACATCATCGTCGAATTCTTCCCCGAAAGTGGCAACACACCTGTCGCGGGGGTGCCGTGTAAGGTGTACGTTCGTGCCACCACGCCGGCCGGGCAGCCGGTCCACTTCCGCGGCATCATTACCGATGGCAAGCAAACGCTCGCGAAAGTGGAATCGTTTAACGACCGGTCGCAGCCGGGCACGAATCGCGGGCTGGCATCGTTCACTTACACGCCGCGACTTGGTAGCCGCGTCTGGCTCAAACTCGAATCGCCTTCCACCGTGTATGCACCAATCATGGTCGCCGCACCCGTACCAAGTGGCGCCGTGGCTCTTCTGGGAGGGCCCGGTGCGATCAGCACTCGTACCGGCTTCCCGCTTCCGCTTCCGCAGCCCGATGGGGTCGTCATGTCGGTGCTCGATCCCATCACCGCGCCGGGAGAAGCGATTCGCGTCCAACTGTATTCCGTCGGCCAACCGCGAACACTCGTCCTCGGCGCATACACACGCGGCCAACTCAGCGACACGCAGAAGGTAGTGGTCGAGCCGGAGTTGCCGCAAATCGTGAAACTCATGGCGGGAACTGACCCGCGGGGTGGGGTTGTTCGCATCACGGCGTTTGAAGAACTGGACGAGACGCAAGATCTGCGCCCGGTGGCCGAGCGGCTGGTTTTCCGCAAGCCGGGCGAGGTGCTCAAACTTGCGTTCACCACTTCGAGTGCGAAGGGTGCCACACCATCTCCGCAAGCAGGAGTGGGTCCTCAGGTGGGTTTTTCGACACCGAATCTCACCGCCTTTCCCGCCGGTTCGGCGGTCGAATTGTCGATCACCGCGACCGATGAGAAGGGGAACCCGGCTGCAGCGATTCTCTGGGCGGCGGCAGTCAACTCTGGGGTTGCGCCCGGCACGAGGGACCGGCTGCTGCCGACGCACTTCCTCCTGGCCGGTGAAGTGAAGAACCCGGACGACCTCGAATACGCCGATTTCCTCCTGACCGATCAGCCGAACGCTGGCGAATCGCTCGATCTGGTTCTCGGCACGCAGGGATGGCGGCGGTTCGCGGAGCAATCGACGTTCCAGGCCGTGCCCGGCAAGCCATCCAACAAAGCGCTGTTCAATCCCGAACTGACGCAGTTGATGATCCAGAATGGGCAGTATCAGGTATGGACGGAACATGCCCCGATCCGCGATCACCGCGAACTCTACCAAAAGTATGCGCCGGCTTACGAAGCCGCCGTGAAAGCGGTGGCTCAGGCGAAGACCAACCTGGAAGCAGCAAGCCAACAGACACGCGACACGAAGGCCATCCTGGCAGCAACGTCCGCTGCTGAGGACGCGCGTCGAACTGCCGCCGAGAAGAATGCAAAGGCGGAAGCCGCCCGTGACTCCGTGCAGCGGTTCCATGCGAACGTCTGGTACGGGATTGTGGGGTTGGCGGCGCTGGCATTCTGCTGTGGGCTGGCGTCGTTCCTACGACCCACTGGCCGGTTCCCCCTCGGCTTCAGCACACTGGGTTCCATCGGGCTGGCCGCATTCCTCCTCACGGCGGTCGGCTGGGACAAAGATGCCCAGGCGAGCGACAAGCCCACGCCCGCGATGGTGCAAGCCGATCGAGCAACGCCAGCGGAGAAACAAAAACAGTTCCGTGGGGAATCGACCCCAGGTGCAGCGGACCCGATGGCCCCGAAAACGGAAAAAACGGGACCGAATATCACCCTCTCCGGCCGGACGGCGAAGGCCGACGCGACCGGGGATAAACTCCCCGACGGAGGCGAACCGGCCGCAGGCGGTATGACGATGGGTAAACCGCAGGTTGCGAAAACCGGTCCGCCATTCACTGCTGCCCAGCCGGTGATGCCCCCCGGCTTCCCAAACGTGGGTATGGGATTCGCAGGTGGAGGAGTGGGTGGATTTGGTGGCTTGGGAGCGGGCAATCCGAGCCCAGTACCGATCACTCCCACCGCAATGCCCCCCTCCCCTCCGATGGCTTTGGGGCCACTACCAGGCATGGTCCCAAGCCCGCCCGCTGGGCTCAGCGGTCCCGGTTGGGATCCGAAGCGTGGCGGTGTCACATTCTCCGAACTGAACGCCAGTCAGAATGCGGTTGCGGGGGTGCTTCGGAAGAGGTCCGGCGCAGTGGAACACGCCGATGCGCTGAAGAAAGCGACCGACCGGGCTGCTGCGTTTACCAAAGAACGCGGAATCGCGCTCACCGGCCCGCTCGACGCGGTGATAGAACGTGGAAAGTCGAAGGGGGCTGCCACCCCGGCAATGCCGCCCTCGCCGGAAGCCGCTGCTCTCCGATTGGTTCGCGGGAGCGTTAGCCCGGTAACGCCGCTGGTTGTGCGAGAGTTTGCCGCGGGACGCCCGATGCCCGCGCCGTTCCCCGATTCCAACGACGCCGACGACACACCCGATACCATTCTCTGGCAACCGGTCATCGTTCTTCCGGCCGATGGTAAGGCGATATTCCCGTTCCAACTTGGGGATGCGCCGGGTGGGTACGAAATACTGATCGCCGGACATACGACGAACGGCCGACTGGGTGCCACCCGTGGTCTGATTCTCATTTCGCCGTCGGGAACCATCACGCCGGCCGTGCCGGCCGGTTCGGTTCCGTCGGTCGTTCCGCTTGCGCCAAGTCCGCGGCCGATGCCGTAACCAACTCCCATTCCATTCCACTTCCATCGACCCGCCGGTGAGCGCTACGCTCCGGCGGGTCGATGGCATTTATGGTCTATTGGTCATTCGTCATCCGCGAATCGCGTTCCTCATCCATGAACCCGCTGGAAGTGTCACGTGGCTTAACGAGCCGCGTCGCTGGAGTAGATGAGAACATGACCTGCTCGCGGTCGCGGCTCGTTAAATGTGCCAGTCTCACCGGATTCATGTATGGGGACTGCACTCGTCCAGGTCTGACCAATGACCAAAGACCAATGACTAATGACCACCCTGGAAGGAGCTAACTTATGGCATGGCGGATGTTCGGAGCAATGCTCGCGGGGTGTGTCTTTCTCCCCGCCACGAGTCAGGCGCAGCCGCCGAGCGGGTGTATCCTCAACAATTATGGCTTCCCCTACGGTCCGCGGGTCGCGCCGCCGTGGAGTTATCCTGGTCTCGGCGGTGGACCATTCGTTGGCTATGCCGCGCCTCCGCCGGGCTACACCGGCTTGCTCGGGTTAAGCATCATTCCTCCTGGGTTCTGGCCAAACGGGCTGAGCCTGTATGGCCCGCCGGTGCCAGTATACGGTCCTCTTCCGGGGGTCTTCGGCAACAGCGATCTCAATCAGCGGTGGCGAAATATGCTCACCCCTGGCCTCACCCCTTACGGCTGGATCGGGCCTTACGCCGCGTCACCGCGACCACGCCGGCTAAGTGTCTCGGCATGGCCGATCGTCGAACCGCTCAGTCCGGACCTGGCCCCGCCGGTATCAGCGACGAAAGTCGGAGGTTGCCTCACCGTCTCGGTCAAGGTGCCGCAACCGTACGCGGAGGTGTTGGTGGATGGGAAGAAAACACAGCAGATCGGCACCGATCGCACCTTTGTGTCGCCACCTTTGGAAGCCGGGCAAAAGTACCGATACACGGTCACCGCGCGCTGGCTCGAAAACGGGCGAGTTGTGGAAATGTCGCAAGACGCCACAGGCATCGCGGGTGAAGTGGTCCGCGTAGATTTCGACGCACCGCCCGTCATTGTGACAGGGAAGCGGTGAAGAAGAGGAAAACGAGGAGCCGCAGATGACGCAGATCAACACAGATTAAAGACAGAAGACAAATCAGAAGAGCTTGGACGGGATTACAGGATAAAACATGATTCGGAATTTGAATCCTGTCGTCCTGTCTCAACGGTTTTCTGTCTTTAATCTGTGTTGAACCGCGTCATCTGCGGCTCCTCTTTCCTGTCTTCTTTACGCCAGAATCTTCTCGATCAGTTCGCCATGCACGTCGGTCAGGCGCATGTCGCGGCCACCGAAGCGGTAGGTGAGCTTCTTGTGATCGAAGCCCAAGAGGTGTAGAGCGGTGGCGTGCAGGTCGTAGATTTCCACCTTATCCTTCACCGCGTGGTAGCCGAAGTCGTCCGTTTCGCCGAGGACCGCGCCCCCCTTCGTTCCGCCGCCGGCCAACCACATCGTGAAGCCATAAGGGTTGTGGTCGCGACCGTTGGTTCCCTGTGCCACCGGCGTGCGGCCGAACTCGCCACCCCAAATCACGAGCGTCTCCTTCAGAAGTCCGCGGCGTTTGAGGTCGGTGAGCAGGCCCGCGATGGGCTTATCGACGGCCCGCGCGTTGTCCTCGTGTCCCTTCTTCAAGTTGGCGTGCTGATCCCAGCGGTCGTGGCCGAGGTTCTGGCAGAGCAGTTCCACAAATCGTACGCCACGCTCAACCAACCGACGGGCGATGAGACACTGTCGGCCGAAGACTTCCGTCTTCTTGTCGTCGAGACCGTAGAGTTTGTGCGTTTCTTCGGTTTCTTTCGAGAGGTCGGCGAGTTCCGGCACGGCCTTCTGCATGCGGAACGATAGTTCGTAGTTCGCAATGGCGGCGTCGATGGGGTCCGTATCGCCGTAGCGATCTTTCGCCAGCCCATCGAGCTTGCGAAGCAGATCGCGCTTCGCGTTTCGGGTTTTTGCGCTCTCACCACCGGGAGGAGTGAGATCGGCGACGGGATGAGCACCGTGCTGGAAGAGCGATCCTTGATAAGCAGCCGGCAGAAAGCCGTTGCCGAAGCAGTCGATCCCGCCGGGCGGGATCATGCCGCTGCCCAGCACCACGAACCCCGGCAAATCGCGGCTCTCGCTGCCGAGGCCATACGTCACCCAGGCGCCAAAGCTCGGCCGCCCCTGCTGTCCGTGGCCGCTGTGCCAGAAGTAGTTCGCGTTGGTGTGTTCGGAGAAGTTCGCTACCATCGAGCGAATCACGGCGAGATCGTCGGCACAGGCGCCGACGTGTGGGAACAGTTCACTGACCGGTAGTCCACACTGACCGTACTTCTTGAACTTCCACGGGCTGGCGAGTGTGTTGCCGACGTTGTTGAACTGCGTGGCTTCCACCTTCGCGGGGAAGGGTTTGCCATTATACTTGTCGAGTGCCGGCTTCGGGTCGAAGGTATCCACTTGGCTCGGCCCGCCATCCATGAACAGCACGATGACCGACTTCGCCTTGGGTTTGAAGTGCGGTTTCTTAGGTGCGAAGGGATCGTTGGGTGAACGGGGATCCGCTCCCCGCGCTGCGTCCTCCGCCAGGATCGTCGCGAGTGCGGCAGCACCAAAGCCGTTGGCCGTGCGGAAAAGCATCTCGCGGCGGGACAGCGCAGGAAGCATGAAAGGGTCCAGAGTGGTTAGTAGGCGGGATATGTTTGAGTGTACCCAAAGTGGATGGGGATTCAAAGTTTGCATTCCACGAGAAAGCGTCCCATACTTCTCGTTGGCGTGTGACCCCGCCCGCTTTGGAGTCATCCTTGCACACCCCACTCGCCCCCTCCATCGAGGCTACCCAAAAAATCCCCCACTCTGCGGGCACTGGAGTCGAGTCGCTTCCCGTCACCGATAGACTCAATCTCAATAGCACCCCTCGCACTCCTCCGCCACCCAACCTCACCTTTCCGCGCATTCGTGGATACGAGATTCTCTCGGTCATTGGTTGCGGCGGGATGGGAATTGTCTACGAAGCCCGGCACAAGGAATTGAACCGTCGCGTCGCGATCAAAATGCTCCGGGGGGACGCCCTTGCGGACCGGGAATTCCACGAACGGTTCCGGGCCGAGGCCGAAGCTATTGCCCGGCTTCAGCACCCGAACATCATTCAGGTCTTTGAGATCGGTACGGTCGAGCCACTCCCGTTCGAGACGCACCCCAGCCCGTTTATTGCACTGGAGTTTGTGGATGGGGGGAGCCTCGCTCATCACACTCGCGCCCCGCAACCACCGCGTGCCGCCGCCAAGACCGTCGAGACGCTCGCTCGCGCGGCCCACGCCGCGCACTCGCTCGGTATCATCCACCGCGACCTCAAACCGGCGAATGTGCTGTTAACCGGCAACGGCGAGCCGAAAATCGCCGACTTCGGCATTGCCAAGCAACTCGGTGATGACCCGGCTACCGGTGATCGCGCCCGCACACGTGCCGGTACCGTCCTCGGCACTCCCGAGTACATGGCTCCCGAACAGCTCGACGGCGGGGCCCCAACCCCGTCAATCGATATCTATGCGCTGGGGGTTATTCTCTACGAACTGTTGACGGGTCGCGTTCCTTTCCAGGGAGAGACATTCGCGGACACGATGAGGCTCGCGATGCGTGAGGAACCAGTCCCTCCGCGCCGGTTCCAGCCAAGCGTTCCACGCGACCTGGAAACGATCTGCTTGAAGTGCCTGGAGAAGACCCCGGGCCGACGGTATGAATCGGCGGAGGCTTTGGCCGACGATCTGGGCCGCTGGGCCGAAGGCCGCCCCATTCGGGCGCGTGCCATAGGGGTGTTCGGGCGAACGGTGCGCGCGGCCCGACGGAACCCCGCGGTCGCAGCGTTATCGGTGGCGGTGTGTCTCGTCGCACTCATCGGTTTGACCGGTATTGTGTACGGATGGGCGGAAGCCAGCCGGAATGCAAGCCAGGCCGAAGCCAACGCCGAGGCTGCACTGTCCGCGGAACGTGCAGCAAAATACGCGGAAGCCGAAGCACGTGAAGCCGAAGGAAAAGAGCGGTGGGAACGTTATCGCGTCAGCCTCATGGCAGCGGCCAGCGCGCTGCGGTCGCACGACATCAACGCTGCTCGCAGTGCACTCGACAATGCCCCGGCCACGCACCGCGACTGGGTCTGGTACCAACTTCGGGCCCAACTCGACCGATCACGAATGGTTTTGCATGCACATGGAAACTCGGTTCGCCGGAGCCGGTTTACACCCAATGCGCGGTGGGTGATCCTTCAAGATATGAATAATGCCTTTCGACTCTGGGACATCACAGAACAGCAGGAGTACGGTCCTCTCGATCTGGGCAAGAATCCTCACATGCCCTTTCTGAGCGAGGATGGGACGATCCTGGCTTACGCCGATGGCTATACGGTTCGGTTGTGCGACCGCGCTACGGGAGCCATCCGAACAGTCCTGCGCGGGCATACCGGGAGCGTTGGGGATATTCTGTTGTCCCCCGACAACACCCGCGTCATCACTACTTCCAACGATGGGACAGTCCGCACCTGGGACGCGAAGAGCGGCCAGCAACTCCACCTGTTCCAGGCACCCGCGGATGGGGGATTCCCCATGGTCCTCAGCCCCACCAGGCGTGTCGTGGCGGCCCGCGGGCTGGAAGGGACACCCTCAGCCCACGTCTGGGATCTGGAGACGGGGCGAGAACTCTTCACGCTCGGTGGGCACGGTGGATGCACCCACTTTGTCATTTTCAGTCCGGCGGGCGACCGGATCGTAACCACAGAGCGGTTTCCACACACCAATCTCTATCTCTGGGATGCAGCGACAGGCAAACGACTTGCGATACTCAAGGGACACGAAAACCAAGTGCGTTACGCGACATTCAGCCCCGATGGCAAACGCCTGGTAAGCGCGTCCGAGGATCGCACTGTTCGAGTGTGGGACGTCTCCCCAACGCCGGCCGAACGCGAAACAGAGGCGCTGTTCGTACTCCGAGATCACGCTGGCACGGTGAATCACGTGGCGTTCAGCCCCAATGGCACGCGCCTGGTGTCTGCGTCCCAGGATCGTACCGTCCGTTATTGGAACGCATGCACCGGCGAACAACTCGCGGTCTTGTGTGGGCACACGGATCATGTCCTTCAATCGGCATTCCGGGAAAACGGTACTGAGCTGGTTTCCGTCGCACAGGATGGCACCCTTCGTCTGTGGGATCTCGCGGCTGCGGAGAGTGACTACGCCATCCGCGGACACAGCAACTTCGTGTACCAAGCCGCGTATTTTCCCGATGGTAAGCGGATCGCATCAGCCGCGTGGGACTGCACCGCTCGCGTCTGGAATGCGACAACGGGCCAGGAACTGCTGCGGCTCGACCACGGGGCGGAACGGTATGTCGTATCGGTCGCGGTTCACTCGGCTGGACGGTTTATCGCGACGCGCTCCCGGGCCGAGGGCGCGGAGAAAGCGTCTGTTCGGCTGTGGGATGCATCCAACGGCCAATTGCTCTGCCGCTGGACAGTACCCACTGCGTGGGAGGACGGGCGGGTGGCATTCGCACCGTGCGGCGACCTGTTCGCCTCCGGTGGCCGGGACGGGCGTGTCCGGCTCTGGGACGCGGCCAGTCAGTCGGAAGTCGCCGTTCTTCCGTGCGGGGAGATGCCGATCAAGGACGTTGCCTTCAGTCCCGATGGGAAGTGGCTCGCCGCGGCCAGCGATAACGGGGACTGCGCAATTCGTATTTGGGATTTGAGTACCCGGACTCAAGTCCAGGTGTTGCGAGGACATACCCAGGGGGTATACACGCTCGCATGGAACCGCACCGGCACCATGCTCGCGTCTGGTTCGCTCGACACGACGGCGCGGTTGTGGGACACAAAGACCTGGACAACCATCGCCGAGTTGCCTCACGGAACACGGGTCTACGGTATCGCATTCACCGCGGAGGGGAAGCTCTTGGCGTGTGCGTGTGCTGATAATCTCGTCCGCTTCTGGGATGTGAATGCTGGTCGTGAGTTGGCAGCGCTGAGCGGGCACCGGAACTACATCCACCATATCGCATTCAGTCCAGACGGAAGGCAGATGATCTCCGCATCCGGCGACCGGACTCTCCGCGTCTGGGACGCCTCCTCTGGGATCGAGACAAAGAGCCGCAGAAACACAGAAAATCGAAGAGCAGAGTAGCCGCAGATGACGCAGATGAACACGGATCAGAAAAGAGAATTTGAGATAGGATGAAGCCGGATTGAAATTCCGAATCCTGTCCAAACTCTTCTGATCTGTCTTAATCCGTGTTTATCTGCGTCATCTGCTGGCTACCTCTGCTCTTCGCTTTTACTTCCTCTTGTCGAGGTCGGGGATCACCTCGCCGCCATTGCGCGTGAAGAGCGCCTTGAGCGTCTTTTCGTCGGTATCTGCCTTGATGGCCCGGACAGAGCCATCGGCGAAGGCTGCCTGGAAGACTTTCTCTTTGCCTACAGGAACGATCTTCGGCAGCGCTTTCTTCGGATCGAACGGATAGTCGCCGGGTTTTGCCCACGGCACGAGTTCGGCCGTCTCGATCACCATGACCGTGTTCGAGGTACCGTCGGTGAAGTCGGTCAGTTTGATCTTCTTGCCCGGCTCGAATGCGGCGTCCGGTCCGCTGATGCCGCGATAGCTGGTCAGTCCCCACTCGTGTTTGGCCGGGAGCACAGCTTCTGGCGAGATGAACGTCTTGATCATCACCTGCGACCACTGCTTGTTGTTGGCACTGTCCCAGGGTTCATCCAGTTTGAACTGGTTGTACAAATTCTGCTGCTCGATGAACGGCAAGATGGCGACGCGCCAACTCAGAATCGGCTTGCCGTTCTTATCCACGATGTCTTGTGGCAGATGGCCATAGGCGGACTCGTAGTTGAGAATGGCGAGAGCAATCTGCTTGAGGTTATTGGCGCTTTGTGCGCGAGCAGCGGCACTACGCAGCTTCTGCACGGCCGGAACGAGAGCCACAGTGCCCGCCGCTGCGAGTCCACCCACCACCACGAGCAGTTCCTTCGGCATCGGTACCGCCACCGTCAATTCCGCTTGCTCGCGGACGATGAACTTCGGGTCGGCGAGCGTTTCATCGAGCCGATTGACCGCGCCAAGTGCAAAGACGGTCCCAATGGCTTCGGGCAGGTCTTTACCCGGCCGTGGGGACTTGATCTTCGGATCGTAGAGCTTATCTTCCAGCTCTTTCTTCATCTTGGCCAGTTCCTTGCGGCCCAGATCGGCCAGCGACTTGATGGCCTTCTCCGCCTCCTGCGCCGCATCGGCACCAGCATAAGTGGCACGCATGTCCAGGCTGGCATTTGCACCCAGATCAATGGCGATCGTGAGTTGCTTGGCCTTCAGGATTGGCCGAACATCGTCGGGAAGCTCTTCCAGCGCCTCTGGCGGAATCGGCAACGCCGAGATATCGGCGGACGCGACCACCACCTTGTTGCCGGCCGCGGCGAGCTTGATGGCCGACGCAAGCGGTCCGTCCTTCGCCGGTGCTTTGGCGAGGTAGAGATTGAGCGATTCTTCAAAGCCGATGACGATGTGCTTGTTGTCCGGAAAGTAGAACTCCATTTCGCTATCCGGGCTGCGATACACGGTCTTTGCCCCGACCTTCTCCGTGGTGTTGTTGGGCAGATAGGTCTTCACCACCTGCATCGGATCGAATGGAGCGGAGAATGCGAGGATACCAACCGCTTTGGGTCTCTTCTTGTCGTCGAAGAGCACGAAGGCAGTGCTGCGGGAGAGCGTGGATGGGGCTGGTACGAATTGTTGATCGAGCGCGCTGAGCGCCTTTTCTCCGGCCTTCTCCCACGTCTTGCGGAAACCGGCCATCACCTCATTCTTCCAGAGGTCCGCCAGTCGGATGTGGATGAAGCCGACCGCATCGGCCGGAATCAGTGCCAGATCCGGCGGCAGTTCCGCCGGTTGTGCCGCAGCGGCAGCCGGCTGAGCGGCTGCAACTGGCGTGGAGGTGTCGGCTCGCAGCAGCACCACGGTCGTCGTTAACGCGGCGAGCACCGCCAGCCCACTGGCGCGACGTATGTATCGCATCGTGAAGTCTCCTGGGGGTAGTCCTTCCTTCGGAAGGAGTTCCAAGTTCCAAGTTCGAGAGTTCCAAGTTAAAAACCGTTACTCGGCGGGTTTCAGCTTGGAACCTGGAACTGTTGGAACTTGGAACTTCATTTCCCGAAGGACTCAAAAATCGGGGCCGATTACCTCACCACCGTTCTTGGTGATGAGAGCGTTGAGCGTTTCCTTGGAGGGCAGTTTTGAGAGCGTGCGGACGGAGCCATCGCACATGGCAACCTGAGCTTTGCCATTCGCAACGAAACCGATAAGCTTGCCCATGTCTTTTTCTGGGTCGAACTCGAGTTCCTCCGGCTTGGTCCAGGGCACGGCGTCTTTGGCGGTAACCACCATGAACGTGTTCGAGGTGCCGTCGGTGATTTGGGTGATTTTGCCGCCCATGACCCAGTCGAAGGCAGCGCCGTTGCCGACGAAGACGCGGTAGTGCGTCGTGGTGGTGCCTGGGAGTGATCCCGGCAACTTGTAGACCGCCGGCATTTTCGCCAGCAGTTTCTTGTTGTTTTCGCTGTCCCACGGTTCGTCGAGTTTGAACTGCTTGTAGAGCGATTCCTGTTCGACGTACGGTAGGATGAGGACACGCCAACTGAGTTGCGGTTTGCCTTTTTTGTCACACACCGCAGCCGGTGGGAAGGCTTCGTTCACGTCGTGGTAATTGTGCATCGCGAGGGCGATCTGTTTGAGATTATTGCTCGACTGGATGGCGGCCGAGGCCTGCCCGACCCGGCGCACTGCGGCAACATAGGCAGAAGCAAGTGGCAGGCCATCCAGAGGCAGCGTCACGGATAGCTTTGCTTCAGTCCCCTCCACGCCGTACTTGGCCCCCTTCGCCGCCGTCAGTCCCGCCTTGAACACCTTCACCAGGTCACGAAGCCCCTCGTTTTTGGCCGCTTCCTTCTCGATGTCTGGTAATTCGCGGCCGAGTTCCTCGGTAATGAGTTTGATGAACGCGGCGAGTGCCTTCTCCGCGTCCTCCGCCTGGGCTTCCCGCTTGGTCTTGACACGAACGTTCAGATTCAGCGATTTTCCGAGATCGACTGTCGCGAAGATTGATTGCGCTTTGAAGATGGGTTGGAAGGCGCGCACCTGGCCGGGAAGATCATCTCGCTGCAGTTCGTCGGGCAGGTTGCCGAGAGCGGCCCCGCCGACGAGAGTGTGTTTGCCTGTGGCAGCGGCGTGGATGGCGGGTGTGAGCGGGCCTTCTGCGTTGGCTGGCTGGGGCTTGCCATACGCATCATCCAACCCAACCAGAATCAGTGCAACCGTTTCCGCCGGCACGACCAACTTGATTTTCGCATTCTTGGGGAGCAGGCCAGCGAAGCCGGCTTCGAGCTTTTTCTGGTCGTAGGCGGCAGCGAAGCGAATGACAACGCCGAACTTTTGCGTGTCTGGCGGCATTTTGAGTTGCGGGAAGAACAGTGTCACCGACTTGAGGTTGTCAATCTTTGCTCCCAAGGCTTGTGTGGCCATGTCTTCGAGGTTGTCGAAGGAGTTTTTGTCTGCCTCGCGGAAGGTCTTCGTAAGGTCGCTCTTCCAAATTGCCGCCACATCGGCGTGGAGGAAAAACGCGGCATCGTGCGGGACGTATTGCAACTCGACAGGTAGTTGTCCCGCTGGTGGCGCTGCGACTGCGGGTTGTCCGCCCGGAAGGGAACCCATTCCAATAACGGCTGCTCCGAGCAAAAGAAGCAGCCCACTCGGAAGAAATCGGGCTTGACGCGCTTTCATGAGTTGACTCCCGGGGGTCGAAGTTCGGATGTGTGAAAAAAAATTCGCATAAATCGCGCCAAATTGCAAACCCCAACTTGGGGTCCACCGTTACATTCACATTGACGCCTCGCTCGGTCGGTGATTTCAACCCATCCGAGTAACCGCTTCCCGCGACCGCCCAAGCTCGGAGGAATCCGAGTACGCTGAAGGCTCGGGATATCGGGGGCTGCCGGCGTACTGGTGGGGACGCGGATGATTTAGGGATTTCCGCGCCCCCTCTCCGGGAGATTCACCGCAATCCCGGCGAGCGGAACTCGCGGAATCACCTCATCACCTCCCTGAGGCGAGGCAAAGCATGTTGCGCTCTTTGCAAAGGCCGTTGATTTTTTCTGTTTTTGGTTTGGGTGTTCTTGCGCTCTTGCCCCTGACGGGCGTGGTGAAGGCGCAGCAACCCGGTCCATTCCGGGTGGCTCCCGGCGGATTCACGTACATCCCGCCAGGAGCCTTGGTGATTGCACAACAGAATTTCCTGGGGAACATCCAGGGTAATGGTGGGGGCCAGGGCGGCGGGTTCCAGGGTGGTGGAGGCTTCCAGGGTGGCGGTGGGTTCCAAGGCGGTGGTGGAGGCTTCCAGGGTGGCGGTGGGTTCCAAGGCGGTGGTTTCGGCGGTGGCCTCCAAGGTGGTGGATTCGGTGGTGGATTCCAGGGCGGTGGCTTTGGTGGTGGTGGATTCGGCGGTGGCGGATTTGGTGGCGGCGGATTCGGCGGTGGCGGATTCCAGGGCGGCGGATTCGGCGGTGGCGGTATGGGTGGATTCGGCGGCGGTATGGGTGGATTTGGCGGCGGTGGGAATGTCATGCAGTTCCAGTCATTCGCTCAGTACCTCGGTGGCATGGGCGGAATGATGGGCATGGGCGGAATGGGTGGAGGCATGATGGGTATGGGCGGTGGAATGATGGGTATGGGCGGAGGCATGATGGGCATGGGCGGAGGCATGATGGGCATGGGCGGTGGGTTCCGCGGAGGAATGATGGGTATGGGCGGAGGAATGATGGGTATGGGCGGAGGAATGATGGGTATGGGCGGTATGGGTGGCGGCATGATGGGTATGGGCGGCTTCGGTGGTGGAATGATGGGCGGTATGGGCGGTATGGGCGGTATGGGTGGTTTTGGTGGTGGATTCCAGGGTTTTGGTGGCGGCTTCCAGGGCTTCGGGGGTGGATTCCGCGGCGGGTTTGGGGGTGGTTTCCAGGGCTTCGGGGGTGGCTTTGGCGGTGGATTCGGCGGCAAACAGTTTGGTTTTAGTGGAGGTGCTGGCTACTAACCCACCCGAGCCTTTTGCTTCGCGAGACTGAACAACACAGCCGCCGGCCCGAACCAATTCGGGCCGGCGGCTGTCGTTTTGTGAGGTTCCTGTCTGTGCTGTGGCGGCTTGGTTGCGAGGATTTGAATCGTCGTTTTAATAAGTATGGAACCGGACTGTTCGGTCCAAATCTTGCTGCCACAGTCAGGTTCTGAGGCTTTCCGTCTTTGAAGGATGATCAACCGCCTGGACGATCGTGCAGTTGGAGGCCGATTGAGCGCCGACGGAATCTGCGCAATTGCTCCAGGGCCTCAGGATTTCGGAAATACTGTCAGGCTGGGAGCGCAAGGAGGTATGTTGCAGTGCGTCCATCCTTTATCTGGTATCCCGCTCGGGATGGATGCCACATCGGATGCCCAGGGTTGTCTCGCCCAGCGTTTCGAACCCACACGGGGAGTCATCTTCTGATTAACGAGGTTCGTGCCATGCTGAATTTCTTTCATCGACCGCTGTTGTGGCTGGCCTGTGGTATGGGCTTGTTAGCCTTGTTGCCGCTTTCGGGTGTTGTGAAGGCGCAGAATCGTCCCGGTCCGTTCCGGGTGGCTCCGGGTGGGTTCACGTACATCCCGCCAGGATCGTTGGTAATCGCCCAACAGAACTTCCTGGGCAACATCCAGGGTAATGGCGGATTCCAGGGTAACTTCAATAACCAAGGTGGTTTCCAGGGTGGGCAGGGAAACAATGGATTTGGTGGTGGAGTCAATGGATTCGGTGGAGGCGGCGGATTCCAGGGCGGCGGTGGTTTCCAGGGCGGTTTCGGCGGTGGATTTAACGGCTTTGGTGGCGGCGGGTTCCAGGGTGGTTTTGGTGGTGGCGGATTCCAGGGCGGTTTTGGTGGTGGTGGATTTAATGGCTTTGGCGGCGGTGGATTCCAGGGCGGTGGTTTTGGTGGCGGCGGATTCCAGGGTGGCGGTTTTGGTGGTGGTGGATTCCAGGGTGGCGGTTTTGGTGGTGGCGGATTCCAAGGTGGCGGTTTTGGTGGTGGCGGATTTAATGGCTTTGGCGGCGGTGGGAACATCTTGCAGTTCCAGACATTTAACTCCTACCTCGGCGGTATGATGGGCGGCATTGGTGGCGGTGGCTTTGGTGGTGGAGGCTTTGGTGGTGGCTTTGGTGGCGGAGGCTTTGGTGGTGGCTTTGGAGGTATGGGTGGCTTCGGCGGCGGTGGGTTTGGTGGTGGGTTCCAAGGCGGTTTCGGCGGTGGATTCAATGGCTTTGGAGGTATGGGTGGCTTCGGTGGTGGTGGGTTTAACGGTTTCGGTGGTATGGGTGGGTTTGGTGGTGGGTTTAATGGGTTTGGTGGTGGGTTCCAAGGCGGTTTCGGCGGTGGATTCCGGGGTGGGTTTGGTGGTGGGTTTAACGGGTTTGGTGGTATGGGTGGTTTCGGCGGTGGGTTTAACGGGTTCGGTGGCTTTGGTGGTGGATTCAACGGTGGCTTTGGTGGTGGTGGGTTTGGTGGGAAACAGTTCGGGTTCAGTGGAGGTGTGGGTTACTAGCCACTCTCTATAACAGTTCTCTGACGCGGCCCGTGGCTCCGGTCACGGGTCGCGTCATTTGGTGCATCTGCCAGCCGGTGTGGAGCGAACTCTTGCGACAAGGCTCCGCGCCGCGGGTGAAGGGACGAATCCCGTGACCGGGACCGATTGCGTACTTCCGCGGATCGCGGCCGGAGACCCAGCCGCGGTGCCGGACTGCATCACTCGCTATGGCGGGCTGGTGTGGTCGCTGGCGCATCGGTTTTTGGGCAACGCCGCTGATGCCGAGGATGCGGTGCAGGATGTGTTCATCGAACTGTGGAAGAACGCGGCTCGCTACGATCCGTTACGTGCTTCGGAATCAACGTACATCACCATGATTGCACGCCGCCGGCTGATCGATCGCAAGCGAAGAGCCGGCCGCGCCCCTACTCCGCAATCACTTCCGGATGAGACCGCCGCAGCAGGCGAGGGAAGCACACGCATCGAGATCGAAGACGAGGCGGCCAAAGCCGCCGCCGTCCTCAACGAGCTGCGCGAAGACGAGCGGCGGGTGATTCAAATGGCCGTGTATCAAGGACTGACGCACGAGGAGATCGCCGCCGCGACTGGCTTGCCCGTTGGTACGGTCAAGACGCATATTCGCCGCGGCCTGATCCGCGTGCGCGAACGGCTGGCCGCCGGTGGAGGTGCATCATGACCTCCGACCCGCGCGCCCGGCTCGAAGAGTTGCTCGGCATTGAAGCTACGCAGGGACTTTCTTCAGACGAGGCAACCGAGTTGGATACGCTGCTCGCGGCATTCCCAAATGAAGACGCGGACGCACTGGAACTTGCGGCTGCAGCGGTGCATCTGGCTTTGTGTGAGCTGGAAGAAATGCCGACGCGTCTGACCGAGAAACTGCACTTGGCGGCGGTGGCCTTTGCTCCCGCGCCGGCGGTGCCTCGGACCCCGCGCTCACACCCGGCGTGGCTGATGTGGACCGGCTGGGCCGTCGCAGCCAGCCTCGCGGTGCTGCTCATCTGGACGCAATGGCCGAAGAGGGTCGAGGTGAAACGTGAGATCACACTCACGGAATTGCGCGACACGATCAAGAACGACGCCGCCGCGAAACCCGAGATGTTTGCCGGCGAGAAGAAAGGTATATCCGGAAGCATTGTGTGGAGCGACAAGCAGCAAAGCGGCGTGCTTGAAGTGCGTGGGCTTCCGCCCATCGACACGACCGCTGGAACTTACCAGCTCTGGATTGTGGATGGCGGGCGGAAAGATTCCGAGCCGGTCGATGGTGGGGTGTTTACGGTCAACCCGGATGGGTCCACGATGGTTCGCATCCGGGCTCCAATTCAGGTGAAGAACGCGGTGGCGTTCGCGATCACGAAGGAAAAAGACCCTGGCGGCGTGGTCGTGAGTAAGGTGAAACCGGAAAACTACGAGCTTGTACTCACGAAGAAGGGGTGAACACTCCACCGCGCTGCGCCATATAACAATCACACACACGGTGGATTGTCCGTAGGCTCGAACGGGTCGCCCCATGAATCACTTGAAGGTCTTCATCGCCTCACCTGGGGACGTGGGAGCGGAGCGGCAAGAAATCATCCAAACGCTTCCCATTCTCCAGGGCGAGTTCAATGCCCGCATTGATGTGGTGGAGTGGTCCGAAGCGCCACTGAATGCCAACGAGTCGCCCGAAACATCCATTGTCACGCGGCTTGGGAGTCCACGCGACTGCGACTTGGTCGTGGTCGTCATCTGGGGCCGTCTCGGCACCTTTCTGAGTATCGAGGAGTACGGCCAAAAACCCGACGGCACGCCCTACACTGGGACCGAGTGGGAATACCACGAGGCCATCCGGGCGAGTCGGGAGGCCAACGGGCGCCCGCGCGTGGTCGTCTTCCGTCGGACCGAAGACCGGCTCATGCCTGAGCGTGGGCCCAAGCGGGACGAATTCCTGCGTCAGACCGATCTGGTGGAGCAATTCTTCGACGGTTTTCGCGGGGAAAGCGGGGAGTTTCGAGGGTACTACCAGGAATACAAAACGTTCGAGGACTTTCAGACCACCATCCGGGGCGAGTTGAGCAAGCAGTTGCGCGATCTGCTCGCTGCGCCACAAATCGCAAAGAAGGTCTCGTCTCCACTTCCTGTCCGGCAGTCCTACCTCAAGTGGTTGATCGATGTGAACGACCGACTGGAGGTGCGCGGGTTGCAGCGTCCTCAGGGCGGAACTCTGACGGTTCCGCTGGAGAAAGTGTATGTCGCCCTGAAAGTGGATGCGACAAATTACCTCGAGCGGGCGTCGGCGCGACAGGTGCTTCTCATCGAAGCCCGGGAAACGATCGAGGCCGAAGGTTATTCCGCGGATCAGATGGAAGAGGTCATCTGGTCCCTTCTGGCCAATTCGCCGCTCCCCAACTTCATTGAGGCACGGGAGAGCCTTGAATCTCTGGCTGGCGAGCAACTCCGCGTGTTTAACGCCGGGGAAATATGCCAGCAGGACCGACGCATCGTCATCCTCGGCGACCCCGGTAGCGGCAAAACGACCATCACTCGCTGGCTCGCCCTGGTTTATGCCAAGGCTCTCAACGCGGGCGCTACCGAAGTCGTGGTCCCTCGCTCTCAGATCGACCCGCTCGCCAAGGAGAATGCCGCAAAGTTCGTCATTGGCAGGCCGCGGTTCCCAGTTCTCGTTCGGGTGTCGGAATACGCCGAGGATCGGCAGCAGCGGCGCGCTGGGAAATTGCCTCCACGGACCTTGCTCGAATTCCTGGGACACCACACCTGGTTCGGATCGGTCCCGAGTTGGTCATCGGACGTGCAGGGCCCGCAAGGACCGATCCCGGGAGAACTGCTCCACGCCACAATCCGCGAGGAACTCGTTTCCGGGAATGCTCTCGTCATCCTCGACGGGTTGGATGAGATTCCGGCATCCGCGCAGCGCGACGAGGTCATTGACGCGGTGGATGCGTTCATCCGGGAGTGGGTTTCGGGGAATCCTCGGGCTGAGCGGGGCAACCAGATTGTGGTAACGAGCCGGATCGCCGGTTACCAGGTGGCTCCGCTGCGTGGCGACCTCACCCACGTTACCGTTGAGCCGATGACCGATCCGGCGGTGGCAGTCTTCGTGCGAGCCTGGATGCGTGAGGTCATCGCCGGCATGGAGCCCGGGATCGACCCAACCACCGCGGCCGACACGCGGGCGACGACGCTTCTCGATTTGTTGGCACAACCCGGCCGGAAGCACGCGCGGGAACTGGCGACCAATCCCCTCCTGGCCAGTGTTATCGCCACCGTCTTTTATGTTCGGGGCGGGCAGCTTCCTCGTGTTCGGGTTGAGTTATATCAGGCAGCAATCGACATCCTGATCGACATCTGGTTTCGGCGTCGGCACGACCAGCCCGGGTTGGACCTACTCCGGCACGAGGTGTTCGAGATCCTTCCTCCACTCGCCGCACACATTCACGAGTACAAGCCCACCGGTTACATCGAAGAGAACGAGCTGCGCGACCTGGCCCTCCGCGAGTTAGCCCTGGCCCGTGGAGAGAATCCCCTCCGACCGACTCCGCAACTCCGGACGGACCTCGATTCGCTCATCCGCGTTCTGCGAGACGATGTCGGGCTTCTGGCAGCCGGTGCACGCGGCGTGTACCGCTTTCTCCACCTGACGTTCCAGGAGTATCTCGCCGCGCGCGGGCTCGTTCGCGACCTTGCTCAGGCCCCCGAACAGTTGCGCCAACACCTGGGCGAGCCGCGCTGGCGAGAGCCGCTGCTCATGGCTCTGGGTTACGTCAACTGGATGCACCCCGGCGCCGTCACGGGACTGGTGGAACAATTACTCCGCGAGGAGGGTGAACTTGCGGACCTCTTCCCGCAGACAGCCCTGCTCGTCACCACCGCCGTCGCGCAGATGGCTGGGGTTCCGGACACAGTGATCGCCGCCACGAGTCGACGCCTGTTAGCCAGCTACACCGCGCTCCTGGAGGGTGGCCGACTATCCGAGAGTCGCGCTCTGGTCGAGCGCGGGTTCCGCGATTTGATCCAAAACGGCCACAACGCCACCGTTGAGGGGACTTTCCTGGAAGCGCTGAGCGGTGATGGGGAACATGCTGACCGCCGAGCGATGGGGTGCGCAGCGCTGATCGGTCAGCTCGATTTTGTCAGCCCGTCCGTCGCGGAATCGCTGTCTCGAGTTCTGCCGCTGGACCGGGCCGAGTGGGGCTATCCGATCACGAAAGCGCTGGGGAAGTTCGTCTCCCCCGCTGCAATCGCCGACAGCAAGAATCCCGACTCGGCCATTGCGCGCCTCGCCTGGGCGTCTCCGGAGTGGCGGTTCCGCGCGCTGCTGATCCGCCAGCCCGAACTCGTCCAGCGGGTGACGGCCGATCCGGACAGGTTGCGGTTGGTTGTGGCCCTGTACGGCGGGTATTGGGATCTGGACGCCGAACATACCCTACGGCGATACCGGACGATCGCCTCTTATCTGCAACTGGATGACAACACTCGAACCCCATTTACCATCTTCTTCCGGGAACACTGGGACCGCGACGACCCCGTCTACGGCATGGCTGTCTACCTCGACCAACAACAGAAAGGGTTCGAAAGATGCTGGGGAACACTCCCCACATTCAGGCCAGCCGCCATTTACCGCGAATCACCACTGACCGGAGAACTTTCGCGTGCACTGCGAATCGGTCAGCCTCTCGATTCATTCCAGGAGATCCTCCGGGGCAAGCTGTCCCGCGGTACGGTGGAGGAACGAATCGACTCGCTGATCGCTCTCTGGGCTGTCACCAGTGTGCCGCTTGCCAGTCTAGGAGCGGTACCTACGGAAATCGACCGGGTCGTGCGCCGGATCGGTTCACTCCAACTGTCGTTACGCGACAGCGTCATCCGCGCCTCCTCCCAGGCAATACCCGTCCTCCGGGCCGCAGCCACATCGTTACCCCCCGATCAGTGGGGATTGCTGTTCGATGCGTTGTTGGAAACTTTTCTGGAGGCCGGCTCCGATCCAATCTGCACCGCAGCGCTGAGCCGCGACCTGCCCGTGGGGCTCCGCTCGGTGGTGTTGGCCGAGGAGATTGTGTCGCGTGTCAACGGGTGGGGGGACGACTCAGTTTACAACGCCAAGGTCTTCGCGGACAGTTGCAACGCGAAGACTCACACACCAACCGAAATCATCAAGGCGATCCAACTCGTCGGAACGACTCGAAACCGGACATACGGCCTCTACGCCAACTCCTGGTCAGTCGAGCAGATCGTGTTCGGGTTTCACGACGAGTTCGATATCCCGCCAGACGTGTTCGATGCTCTGGAGCAGGTGCCGACGGAGTTGTCCGTTATTCGGGGGTGGGCATTCCGGGATGTGTTCCCGCCTGTGGTGAAGGAGAACCCGCAACTTCTTCCCGAACTCCTGGCGATGATTGCAGCCGATCTGGGGAAAGACCGTGATCGCCTTGATAGCCTTCAGATGTATGATGCGGAAGTGGCAGGGGCGGCCGATGTCTGGGCGATGATCGAGGAACGGGCCAATGCTCTGACCAACCCGTACTATCGGTGTCGGGCGCGGTTGCGGCTGGCCCGTCACGTCGCTGCCGCCCGCGAGCGGTTGCTCGATCAGGCAAGCGAAGACGCCAAACACGTCACCGATGCTCCACGTGCGTACGAGCTTTGGGAACGGATCGCGGGAGAAGTTGGCCCTGACGGCCGGGCTCGTGCATTGGAACGCGCCCGATCATGGGCCGAGCAGCTCACGGATCCAGCCGATGCCGTGCCGGCCTGGTTGAAACTCTCCCGATACTATCTCAGTCCGGAGTGCGATGAATACTTCCGTCGGGCATGTGCCGAGGTGCAACGGCTCCCGTCCGGTGTGGACCAAGCACGCTGGTTGCGAATCATCGCGGAGCGCGCGTGGGACAGAGCGGGGATTATGAGCGAGTGCGAGCGCATCGCCACCCAACTATCCGGCCCGGTCGAACGAGAGTTCGCGCTCGGACGGAAGGGGGCAATCCTGGCCCGTTTTCAGCGCGCGCTGATCACCGATCCCGGGACGAATCAGATCTGGACGCCAATCCTACTCTTTGCCCGTGCGGCGGACGAACTGACTGTCGCGTCCGCGACCCAGCGACAACGCGCCTGGGCCGCCCTAGCTGCTTCCCCCGGACCGGAAACGGTGAATCGCGTGATCGCGACCTATTCGGGAGAAGAGCCGATCACCTGTTCTGAGCCGGTAGCCCGAATTCTCGATGGCGTTGGCCGAGGGGGTGGAGCGTTCCTGATCCCTCTCTTCCATCGACTCGCGCGGTTAGAACCTGGCGCTGTGTCGCTCGTCCGGGGATGGCTCACCGTGCCGGTCTTGGATCAGGCGCGAATCGGGGCGCTCCTTCTCGCCGAGTTCGAAGACCTCCGACCCGAAACAACCCCACTACTGCTCGAACTCTTACGCAGCCCGGATGACCTGGTGCGCATGCGGGCGTCATACGCGATCAACCTCGGCGGCGTCTTCGGAGAGTGTCTTCGGACAGTTTCGAAACTCGGAGTCACCACGATTGAACAATTGGCTACTGAGGCGGCGTTTTGCGAGCCTGAAGAACCGAGTGTCGCGGTGCAGATCCGGTGGCATCAGCAAGTCCTGCTGTTAGACTCCCCGGGAGCCATCGACCGTTGGTGCGACAAACTCGAACGAGGGGAAGATGTTTCAGCCACGACAAATATCTTGTCGCGGCTCCAGTGGATTACCGACCTCGCCTGGGAGCATCTGCTAACCCGATTCCGCCTCGGCGATGAGCGAATCCGCGAGGCCGTGCTGGAAGGCGTCGCCCGGCTCGTCCATCGAGGCAGCTATGGAAAGCCCAAGCCAGACAAGCCGAATTCTCGGGAGGAATGGCTCAAACAATTCCAGATGACTCCGAAGCGGTGGGCTGAGTTCTGGCACGCCGTCCAGGATCTTGACCCCACCCGTTTGTTGGCACGCCGTATTCTGTTGGCAGATTATGAGGATATCCTCCAGTTCGTTGGCGTAGCACTCGAGCGGCTCGACGGGAAACTCGACCCGGCGGAAATTGCTCGGGCTGGGGCCGCGCTCTGGGACGCTCATGGGATGAGTTTCGCGGCTCTCCTCGGAACGCCACCGGACGAGCGGCGGGCGGTGGCGAACTTACAGGCGTTCGGGAAAAGGCTCTACGCCAGCGGCTACAACGACTGCCATGAGAAGGCGGTGCAAGTCGTCCGAACGATGGTCGGGAAGCATGCAGGCGATTTCCCCTGGTCTGGGTTCCTTGCGTTGTGGGCGCAGAATCTCCTCGAAGCATCGCTTCGGGATGAGGTTGGGGGTTACGAGCGGTGTTTCGTACTGGAACTGGCGGCAGCTGCAGCCGACCTGTTCCGCGACACCTTCCGCCGGTCGGTCAACCCCGATACCTTGGAACCCGTGCTGGCGGATGCCGTGCGTTACCACAATACCTTCTCCGGTCGGGCTGCCGCGATGCGCTTGCTCGGTTTCCTCCAGCGCGGTACGCGAGCGACTCTGGAGGCCCTGAAATCAGCACTACGCGACGTCTTTCCGGTGCAAATGGCCGCCATTGATGCCGCCCCGCGCCTGCAGCGAGTGCACGACACAATCCTGCCCGAACTGCTGGAGATGCTTTACGACGAGAGCGCGCTGACCGCCTACTCAACGGCCCAGTTGCTCGTAGCCGTGGGGCAAAGTCAGCGGACTTCGGCCAAGGTTCGTCGGCGGATCATCGAAGCCCTCGCGCGGGCCGCCCGCGATCCTCGATCCCGACGGGTTGTCCATTTCGGCCACACCGACGCCCGCATCCCGGACATGCCCCAATTGGACGATATGTTCGCGACCGCACTCCGAAAGGTCTGTCGGTTCGGATAAGCGACCGCTTGTGGGCGGGATCGGATGACCCGCCCTTGCGGGCGGGGTTCGCCATCACCCATGCCCTCTCAATCCACGTATGGATCTGCGCCCAGGTCCTGAAGCATCTCCTGGCGCTGTTTGTCGTAGTTCATCAGGTCGAGGCGCTGCCGGTAGTGACGGGCTTCCACGCGTTTCTGGGCAACGCGAAAAAGTGGGGCTAACGCGTTCCAGTCGCGGTTCCCGCCCGCCCGGCCGAGTTCCATCAATTCCTCCTGCTTCGCGTTACCCAATCCTTCGAGCAGTTGGTCCTCAAGCGAGAGCATGAACTGTGCGCTCCCTGGATCGCCTTGTCGGCCCGCACGGCCAATCAACTGCCTGTCGATCCGCTCCGCTTCGTGGCGTTCCGTACCGATAACGTGGAGGCCGCCTTTCTCCGCCACGCCAGGGCCTAACTTGATGTCGGTTCCCCGACCAGCCATGTTGGTTGCCACGGTTACCGTACTCAGTTGCCCGGCCTGGGAGATGATTTCCGCCTCGCTCTTGTTCTGTTCGGCGTTGAGTACCTGGTGGGTGATGCCCAGAGCGGTGAGCCGGGCGCTGATCTTCTTGGAGGCATCCACCGTGCGGGTGCCGATCAAGACGGGTCGGCCGAGCTGGATCATCTGCCGGGCGGCTTGCGCAACAGCGTCGAACTTCGCGGACTCGGTGGGGAACACGGAGTCGGGCAGTACTTCGCGGCGAGTGGGTTTGTTCGTCGGTACGCGGGTCGTCCACCGGCGATAGACTTTCCGCAGTTCCCAGAAGTTGGGGAGCAGAGTACCGGACATACCCGCGAGCTTCTCATACAACTTGTAAAAATTCTGGAAGGTGATTTGTGCCGCGTGCGAACTCGCCATGGTGATCTGCACTTTCTCCTTTGCCTCAACGGCCTGGTGCAGACCATCGCGCCAGTGCCGGTCAGGCATGGGGCGGCCGGTTCCTTCGTCGATAATGACGATCTTGTTTTCCGCGTTCACCATGTAGTGATGATCGCGTGCAAAGCGGTAGTGCGCGTGCAATGCCCGCTCGACGGCTTCGAGCAGTTTATCCATCGCCTTGGCGTGTTTGCCCGTGGGCGGGTTGGAATAACGAACGAAGTGCTTGCCGGCATCGGTCAGTTCGATCTTGTCTTTGCGAGCGTTCATCAGGAAGTGTTCGTCGCGCTTCATCTCACGCGCGAGGCCATCGGCCCATTTGAACACAATCTGCTCTTCCGGTTCGGCTGGGCGAGTGGGGTTAGCGATAATGAGCGGTGTTTTGGCTTCATCGACGAAGACGCTATCGGCCTCGTCCACGATGGCATAGTGCAGCACACGTTGCACCCGCGGATCCATGCGTCCGCCACCGCCGCCCATCCACGCCGACCAGAACGGAGCCGTAAGGGCTTGCCCGCCGCGAAGTTTCAGCCGGTCGCGCAGGAAGTCGAAGCCGAACTCGGCCGCCGTGCCATACGTGATGTCGGCCTTATATGCGGCGATGCGGTCGTTATCTTCCATCTTCTGTTGCAGAACGCCGACGGTCAGGCCAAGCTTCTTGTAAACCGGGCCGATCCACTCCGCGTCACGCTTGGCGAGGTAATCGTTAACGGTTGTGACGTGAACGCCCTTGCCGGAGAGTGCATTGAGGTAAGCGGGGGCACTGGCACTGACGGTTTTGCCTTCCCCGGTAGCGAGTTCCACCAGACCGCCGTAGTGCATGACCGTGCCGGCCGCGAGTTGCACGTCGAACGGGCGAATACTCAGCGTTCGCTGAATCGCGACGGACACCAGCCCAAATGCTTCGGGCAGGAGCTTGTTCAAATCCCATTTTCCGCGCGCTTTTCCACGTAGTTCCATGCTGGCTGCGGTTAACTTCTCGTCGGGTAGTAGGCTGAATTGTTGTTCGTAGTAGCGAATTTTCGGTAGCAGGAGGGCAGCCCGCGCCAGTCGTCGCCGCCACGGTAGACCGACCTTGGCAATCACCGCGTTCGACGACCAGGTGCCAAGCCGGCCGGGAATGTTCTCGCTGACGCGAACGGGGATTTCTTCCGCGAACGGAAGCGACTCGGCTGTACTCATCTCGGCATCCTGACGGTGGAGAGACCTCGTTCCACCATAGCGGGAAAAGTGGCGAAAGACTACCGCTTTGGGTGGTTTCACCTCTCCAGTTGTGCGAGAGGCGGAGCGGAACCGTTAGTAACCGCTTGAAATACGAATTTCGACGTACGTTGCAGTGTCTGCGACAAAAGCGATTGCCGGCGGTGCGCCGGCTCTCGATGGTCGGGGCTACTGGCCGTCCCGTTACCTCATCAGTGCGGCAATTTTCAGCCGAATGTCGGGGTGCTTCGGGTAGATGGCCAGAACCTTCTGGTATTTTTCAAGAGCCCCGTCGTTGTTGCCCTGTGCTTGCAGGCATTCACCCCAGGTCAACCACGCACGCCAGGTATTTTTATCCAGCGCCAGACTCTTCTGGCACTTGGCAATGGCCTCTTCGTATTCTTTCGCCGCCAGCAGAGTGGAAGCCCAGTTAGCCCAGTAGGACGCACGGCGGGGGTCGAGTTCGATAGCTTTCGCATGCACCTCCCGTGCCTCGTCATAGCGTTTCAGGTTATGCAGCGTGTTCCCCAGGCCGTCGTAACTCCAGCCGGCTGGTTCCATTTCCACGGCCAGCCGCCGCTCCTCCAGCGCTTTCTCGAACTGCTTCAATTCGTCCAGGATGTTGGCGTATGACTGGTGAACGAGGACCGGGCCGGGTTTCCACTTTTCGAGGATCTTGGCGAACTGCTTGGCGCCGAGTTCGTTCTTGTTCCAGTTACGGCACTGGACCGCCAGCATCCACCGCATCACTACGTCGTTGGGATTGGCATCGGCCAGACGCGTCAGTTCGGCGAAAGCCCGGTCCACGGTGCCGGGGGGGTGCTCCTTTGCATTCGAATCCAGAAGAGCAATCTGAGCGGCACATTGCGCACAGGGGGTCGCCTGGTCGATGACGAACACGGTCAGGAACGTCCGCCAGGCTTTTGTGACATCGAACCGACTCCGCACACACGCCGCGTGCAAGAACAAGAGCCTCTGTTGGTCCCGGAACCCACCCGGCTGCTCCCGCAGGATCTTTTTCACCTCGTCGTCCCGATTCTTTCCCATGATCGAGACAATTTGCTCCAGTCCTGGGTACTGCCGCAATTCCTCCGTGAGCCGTTCCTCCGCCTCGGTTTGCTTCCCGCTGCTGAGCAACTCGGTGACTTCCTGTTCGACCTTCCGAAGTGGGGAGGGGGGTGCGTTGGGCTCCGATTTGCCCGTGGGTGCGGGGGGTGACTGAGTCGGGGCCTGGGGCGCCGGAACCGGGGGCGTCGGAACAGGGGCCTTGTTCCGCTTGCACCCCACGGGTGCGGTGGCCGGGAGTATGGCCACGCACAGCAGGACCAATCGAGACCAGCCAACGTTCTGCTTCCGTGCGGAGTTCGGAGTGGACGCTCGCAGCATGGACTTCTTCCTGGGTAGAATTCGGGCTGAAGCAATCGCTTCCTTTCACACAGCTGTCACTCAAAGCCGCCGCTGGCTTTGCTCATTTGAGTCGCCTTGCCGTCTGACTGTGTGGCGACCCCACCAACATACCGTGAAAAGGCCCCTCGGCCAGATGGCGTGAGAGTTCGGAGGCTCGCCCGGAAAAGTCACATGAACGAGGCGTAAAGGGCCCATGAAGACTGGAGTCAGGGTTTAGGACTGAGGAAACAGGAAACAGGCAGGTTGATGCGCCAGATCGAGGAGCGGGTGCTTTCGCGGCTTGTGCGGGGAAATGCCAGTCGAGTGAGCGGTTTGTAAGTCGCGAGCGCAAAAAATAACACGGGGCGGGTGTTACCCCGCCCCGTGTACCAAGCATACTTACGGGTCCCGTCCATCCCTTCGGTAGCCTGGCAGCCTTAACCGTTCCCCCCTCGGAACGGAAAAAGCCCTCTGTTAAGAAGGCCCGACACGCACTAAGACTGCGGGTCGGTTGTTCACCTTGGTGTCGTCAGGAGACAACCCGCAGCGAACACCCAATACCTAGATCACGGGCGAGGTGCATGCAACCATCTGGAGGTAAAAAATACAAAAACAGGGAACTTCTTGTCACACCTGACGGGAACAACCGATACGGCGCGAATTTGGGTAGACTTTAAGACCGCACATGCGAACACCCGGCGTGTTCGCATTTATTCAACCGGGGAAACGAACGGAGCCGCGACCAATCTGGTCGCGGCTCCGTTCGTTTTTTGACGATCTTGCCGATTTTTGGACTTAGGGCTGACTGCCGCGATATCGAGTGAGCGTGACGGTACCGGATTTCTCCCAGTCGGTTGGTATGGGTCGGCGGGATTCCTCATCCGCGTAGTGCCAGTGACGGAGGGCCTCTTCGCCAAGCAGCCAGGAGAACGCCGCCAAGCGGCCATTCACCTTGGTCGGGAAATCCACCTCGCCAGCTTCATCATCGACGAGGGTGACTCCCAGGCCGTTAAGCTCGCTGACGGCGTTCGCCCACACCTTCTCGGCCTCAACGATCTCATCGGACACTTGGTAACGACGGCGACGTTCCTGCCAGACGAGGTCGCGCCGCTGGCGATCCAGACGTGCTTGTTCCGGGGCGAGTGTATTCAACTTGCGTCGTGAGTTGACGATATCCACCACGATGCTCCGCACCAGTGGAAGCATCTTTTGCGCGGTGGTGAGGTCCAGCATGACCTCTTTCTTGCGCGGCTTGCCTGCCGGGTTACTGGCGCGGTTGGGCGTGTTGCTCATGATGACTCCCGGATTGTAGGAGAGCTTAGGCGGCTCCCCTTGTTCCCTATTCTAGGAGCGCCCGTGACGGAAGAATGTCAAACGGACGCAGATTTACGATGGAAGGTTCGACTCAGATCCCCCAGTGTAAAGTTCGATGGCGTCGTCCTCGGATTTGATTCACCCATTTCTTCGTTAGTGATACCGTCGGCTCCTCTAGAATAGAAGGTCAGTCATACTCAAAGTTGCGCGGAATCCTCGTCGAAGCGGATGACTTCGCGGCCTGGGCAAAAGTCGCGATTCGTGGCATTTCTGCATCGGCAATGCCTTGCTCTTCTATCGGAAGTTTGGATGCGACTTCGACACACCCAGCCGCCTTCGCTTGCGCACGGCCTGAACTCGGCAGCACCACCAATCCGGACGACACTTGAATGGGAGTATGTCCAACGGGCGCGAGAGTTGCAATCAATCAGGAACCCGAGTTCCCTCAATCGCGAGGAACGGGACTCCGTCGCCCGTCTGGAGATATAACATGACGAGCATCATTCTCCGCACCCTGCCTGCAATTTTGCTGTTCGCCACCGGCAGCCAGGTTTTCGCCGCTGATCCGCCGGTTCCCGTGCCGGCTGGCCGTGCCGCTCCGCCGGTTGCCAACGCCGTGGGTCAAACCTTCCGGGCCAAGCAAATTCTCGGCACTAAGATTCTGATTCAGAACAATACCGCCATCGGCACAGTCGAAGACCTCGTGTTTGACGACGCCGGGAACATGGAATACCTCGTCGTTTCCACCGGCGACAACAAACTCATCACCGTGCCGTGGGACGCGGCGAAGTTCGATCTCACGAAGAAAACTGCCACGGTGAACATCACACCGGATGTCTACAAAACAATCCCGACCTATACGCCGACAACCTACCCGCAGTTTTACACGCCCACGTACCGGACTGAGGTCTACCAAACGTACGGACTGACTCCGCGTCAACTCCGCCGACTGGAACGTCGCGTTCCGTGAGTCGCAATTGCGCTCGGAACATCGGCGGGCCGGGAACGCGGGTACTCAACTCCGCGCACCGGCCCGCTTCCACTCTGCTGACAAATCTCCCGCTTTTCACCCATCTTTCCATTTCACGAACGCTTCCAGCGCGAAGTATTCCGGCAGCCCCAATGCATCGTAGGTGCGGGCGGTGGCGAGATTTCGCGCTTCGGCACGTTGCCAGAATTCGCGGCGATCGGTGCCGCCGGGAAACATCGCGCGATCCTTCTGGCTTTGATGCCGGAAGATCGCTTGCTTCTTCCTCTCCAGCACCTCCGGCGAAAGCGGCACGGCCATTTCGATTTCGTGCGGCTCCCACTCTTCCCAGGCGCCCTTGTAGAGCCAAACATCGAGCTTCAACCCATCTGCGCGAACCTGCCGCACGGCGGCAAACACCGCTTCGGCGCAGATCCGGTGCGTACCATGCGGGTCGGACAACTCCCCGGCCACATACACCTGATACGGATTGAGCCGATGGAGCAGGGCGACGATGTCGTCGATGTCCTTGGGGTGGATCGGTTTCTTGGTCTTGGTGCCGGTGTGGTAAAAGCGCAGATCCATGAATTCCAACTGCTCAGGCGGAATGCCACACGCCAGAGCTGCTGCGCGCGCTTCCGTGGCGCGGATGACCTTTTTCACCTTCAATACATCCGGAGTATCTTGCTCGCCGGGCTTTTTCGCGTCGAGAAACGCGTAGACGCGTTCCTTGAGCGTGCCCGCGCTCGACTGTTCGGCGGGAGTGCCGAACGCCTCCAAAAACTCATCCACGAAATCGACGAACCGCCGCGCATCGTGATCGAACACCGCGACGTTTCCGCTGGTCATATACGCGACGTGAACCTTGTGCCCCTGTTCAACAAGGCGGATGATCGTGCCGCCCATCGAAATCACGTCGTCGTCCGGGTGAGGAGAAAAGACGAGGATGGTTTTGGCAGCCGAAGCCCCCACCCACCCTCCTCCCTGCAGGGAGGGGGAGGAAGAACCGATTGGGGAATTGGGAAGTGCCTCGAAACCTTCGGTGCCTTTCTCCCCCCTCCCTGCAGGGAGGGGGGCCGGGGGGGTGGGTTTGTTGAGAGTCGATTCCCGTGCCGCGACGCGACCAGCAGGATACGGCGTGATGGTCGCCATGCGGTCGTGGAACACTTCTTCGCCGATTTGCTCGGCCGGTCCCTTTTCGCGAAGCAGTTCGTAGAGGTGATGGTCGCGGAAGTCATCGTCGTTGAGTTTTTGCAAACCCTTCTTCACCGAGAGCGAAAGCGTGACGACCGCCTTGCGGACCAACTCCGGGCTCCACGAACACGGCCCGACTTCCCACGGACGCTTGATGGCGGTCAGTTCGGCTGCAGCGGCTTCATCGAGCGCAATGGTTGCGTCCTTGTGCTCTTGCAGGAAACTCGCGGAGACGGCTTCCGTGGCTGGCTGTTCCACCGCCTTGTAAACGATACCGGCCTTGTGTTCGCCGAAGGCCATCATGAAGATTCGGCGTGCTTCGAGGATGCTGGCCACACCCATTGTGATGGCGTGGTGCGGTACATTCTGTTCGCCGAAGAAGCCGTCGGCGGCGTCGCGTCGCGTGATGCTGTCGAGCGTGACCAGCCGCGTGCGGCTGTTCCGAGGGCTACCGGGTTCGTTGAAGGCGATGTGTCCCGTGCGGCCGATGCCGAGTACCTGAATGTCGATTCCGCCCACGGCCTGGATCTTCGCTTCATATGCGGCACACGCGGCATCCACTTCGTTGGGCTTGAGGGTGCCATCGGGGATGTGAATGTTGTCCCAGGGAATGTTGACGTGGCTGAAGAGCGTTTCGTGCATCCAGCGGAAGTAGGAGTGCTGGCTCTCCTTGGGCATCGGGTAGTATTCGTCGAGGTTGAAGGTGATGACGCGTGAGAAGTCGAGATTATCCTCCTTGTGGAGCCGGATGAGTTCGCGGTAAAGACCGACAGGTGTGCTGCCGGTGGCGAGTCCGAGGACAGTATGTTTGCCGGCGGCGTTGCGAGCGCGGATGAGTTTATCGATCTCGTTGGCGACGTGTTTGGCCGCCGCCAGCGCGGTCGGGAACTTGACGGCCTTGATTCGCGTGTGCGGTAAGTAATGCAAAAAACTCATGGCTGTGCCTTTGAGCGGGACTCTAGCCCGGTGCTGGTATGTGGTGAATAGGTGTTCTAGCAGCGGCTATGCGCAGCGGGTATGCTGTCGGCACACAAGGAGGATGAAGATGTACGCAGGCGCTCTGATTTGCACGATATTCGCGGCTGGCGCAGCTCCGGTACCGCCGGTGCCCGCGAATCAAGCTCCACCCCCGCGGCGCGTGAAGCCAGATGTTTCACTGATCGTGGTCGATGTCGATAAAGGAAGCGGCAAGGAAAATCCCCCGCGCGGTCGGGTTCATCTCGTTGGCTTCCGTAACGGCAAACAGATCCTCCGTGAGACTGCGTGGGAAGGTAATGAAACATTTCTGGATCGCAACGCGCCCTTCGACTTCACCGTTCCCGACGGATGGCAAGCACTGGTTGCGGGTCGATATCTGGTGACAGGCGAAGGCGGCGTGATCGATCTGCACGCGAAGAAGGTACTCAACACCGAAGAACGCGGAGAGGAGCTTTGGTATGACGAAACGAAGGTGACCTACAGCGTGAAGGAACCCAATCGCGTGCAGGGACGGTTCACGTTCGAATACGCGACTGGAACTCTCACTCGCATCGGTGCGCCGTTCTCAAAAACGGAGTGGTTTGAGAACCTCTCGGTACCGGCGCTCCTCTCTCCCGATTGCGAGAAAGCGATTAAGTGGCGGGGGGAGAGCGAACTCATCTTACACCAACGCGGACAGAAGCCAACTTCTCTGGGAAAAGGCTTCACGATGGAAGCAGATCGTGAGCTGTTGAGAATACGGTCGGAATTCATGTGTTTGCCATTGTTGTGGCTCGATAACGCGACGTTTCTGACACAACGCGGAAATGGCAAGCTGGTCGCTGTTGACCTCGTCGGCAAGGTGACGGACATAGCCACGATCAAAAACGTTCCGGACTGCACCTGGCCCGAGTTATTCCGCGACAGATCGGGCGCGGTGATTTACGTCATGGGGTCGAACCGTTACAAAATCGACGTCACGAAGAAAACAGCGAAACAATCGGAGTGGGAAGGATTGGGGAATGGGTTTGAAGTGAGCTGGTCGGGTGATGAAAAGTTGGGACTCAAACTTCGGTACAAAGGCAAGGATATTGGCCAGTTTCGTTGCGATCCGGAAACAGCTCAGACCGCGCCGGGATATTTGGCGATCTGCAAGGTCGGGGCGCCGCAATTCTTGGTGCGCCCCCAAAGGGGCGATATCGTTGTGTGGTCTGCCGCAACGGAAGAGTGGACGAAAGTGAGTACCAAGTGGAAGGGACGAACTCCTATCGTCGGCTGGATCAAGTGACACCCGCGTTACACCACCGAACGTAGACGTTGGTATGCTGGTTTGGTCGCCCGCGGAGAGGCTTCACATGTCGCGTCTGCATTTCGCCTGTCTATTCCTGGGCTGTGGCCTGACCGCATCGACCGTATCGGCGGCGCCGATCCCGCAGCCAGCACAACCCGCGCTCATTGTGGTTGAAGAAGTTACCAACCCTTCCGGCGTCGTGGATAAACGCCGCTTGCTGCGAATTGGCGTCCGCGACGGCAAACTGCTCCCCGCCGAAACAATCTGGCAGGGCGATCAACGGTTCCTTGGGCACTTCGGCGGACACAAACTCGTCCGAGATCGCTTTCTCGTCACCGCTTTCGGCGGAGTGATCGACCTGCGCGACAAAAAAGTGATTCACGATGAGGAAGATGGTCACCTGTGCGCGATCGAAGACACAAAAGTCTTTTACCGGCTCAATAACGTTCGCCGCGACGAGGGCATCTTCTCCTTCGACCTCAACACGCGCAAGTTGCGCAGAGAAGCCGGGCTTGGCGAGGATAAATATGCCCTGTGGAATGGAGTGCGCTCCCCCGATGGCATGGCCGCAATTGAATGCGGACCCGTAGCGGATGAACTCATCTTGCACCAAGCCGCCGCGAAGCCGAAGTCGCTGGGGAGAGGTTTCTTCATCGACGTGAGCCCGTTGTCGTCCTCCTTTGGCCCAACGCCGGTGCTGTGGCTCAATCCTGGCGTGATCCTCACGCAGAAGGGGAACGGCAATCTCGTGACTGTGGACGTGACGGGCAAAGTCACCGAACTCCTCACAATCAAGGACGCACCGAGAGACCTCGTGGGGCCACCCCATTTCGAGCGGGACGGCGCGAACCGGATTATCTATGTGTGTGGCTCAGTTGCCTTCGCGGTCGATGTGGAGAAGAAAACCGCGGCGAAGTATGAGTGGCACGACCTCGGCCACGGGTTCGAGGTGAGCTGGCAACCACAAGGTAAGCTGAGTTACAAGTTCCGGCACAACGGCAAGGAAATCGGTTCGCTCGATTGCTGGCCACACACCGCAAGGACCGCACCGGGACTGCTGGCGCTGGAGGCGCAATCCGACAAGAAGGGACTTCAGGCGGATAGCGTGGCCGTGTGGTGCGCGGAGGCGGGTAAGTGGCAGAATCTCAAACTGTGGCCGAATAGCGTCGTGGGGTGGGTGAAGTGACGGCGTCCGTCACTTCGCCGGCGGCCCGGCGTCCCAGATATGGGCGACGCCGCGGAGGTCCAGCACCACCAGCTTCGAGCCGTCGGGGCTCCAGCCGATCGCCCAGCCGAAGTCCTGCACAAGGCGGAAGGTGAGCAATTCGCGGCCGGTTGCCGAATCCCAGAGTTTCACATCCCGTTCGTCGCCGCACGTCGCCACGCGCGTACCATCCGGGCTGAAAGCACCGCTCCAGATGGTACCGATGTGGCCAACCAGTTCACATACTTTTGCTCCGGTGTCGGCGTTCCACACAATCGCTTTGTGGTCGGCGCCCGTCGTCAGCACCCGGCCGCCATCGGTACTCATAATCGGACGAGTTGCGGGGACGGGGTGCGAGCCAGTCGTGGCAATGGTGGCACCCGAACGCAGATCGTGGATCCTCACCTTCCAATCATTTTCGCTTGTGGTCAGTGCGCGCGACAAATTCGCTGACACCCAGACTGGTTTTTGAACTGAGAACCGCTTAATGGGCAGCCCCCATCCACCAGTCGCGAGATCGCATTCCACGAGGCCAGCCGATTGCGTCACACCCACCACGCGATTCTTTGCCGAGTCGATCCAGAGAGACGCGAGAGGCTCCCCTCCGGCGTCCTTCTGCGGCCAGAGCTGGGCGCCGGTCGTCCGGTCGAATCCACGAATCGGCGCTAACCCATCGGCGAGAACGATGCGCGTTCCGTCGTCGGTCACGGTGATGGCATTCACCTTGTTTACGCTCGGCATCCTCGCCAGCCGGACGGAATCCGGCGGCGTGGCTGGATCCCAAAATCGCACTGTGCCGTCCTCGCCGGCGCTCGCCAACTGCGTGCCATCCGGGGAGAATGCCACGGCCAACGCGGGGAAGGTGTGCCCCTTGAAAGCCTGCAGTTGGGCTCCACTCGACACTTCCCACACGCGCACCGTTCGATCCGCGGATGACGACGCGAGCCGCTCCCCCGCCGCGTCGAACGCGACCGACGTGACCGTTGAAGTGTGGCCGCGAAACTTCGCGGCCATGTTCGTGGAGAGATTGAACACCACCACCGCGCCATCGTCGCACCCCGCTGCGAGACGAGATCCGTCGGGGCTGAAGACGGCCGACTTGATCGCCGCGTCGGTGTTGAGAGTGATAACCTCGCTGCTGCCCTTCGGCCCACTTCGCCAGAGCTTGATGGCCCCCGCCATCGTGGGATGGCCGCCCGGCCGTTGACCCATCCACGCCTGGCCCGCAACCACAATCTCGCCGGTCTTCGATACCGCGCCGCACCAGACGGCCAGTTCGCTTGCAGGCAGGGAGTCACTTGTACCGGTGGCGAGCTCGCGTAATGTTGCGCCATCGCTCTTGCCGACGAGGACCTTCTTCCCGGAGGGATCGAATGCGGCGAATACCGCGTTACCGGAAAGCGTGAGGAGAATCTTGTCGGTCGAAAGGTCGAGGACAGTCAGTTCCTTGATCCCAACAGCGGCGAATCGCTTGTTGTCGGGGCTGGCAGCGAGTTTGAGTATCACTCCGCTCGCCACCTGGGTCGATTTCAAAGTTTGAAGATCCCACGCGCGCAGCCCATTGACGGTGGCGGTCAGCACCTGGTTCGAGCCGGCCACAAACGCGAGCCCATAAATCATCGGCTCACCGGTTTCGAACCGCTTCGCCTCGCGGCGACACAGGCGGTCCACGAATCGCCATTCCCACGGACGGTAATCGGCCGGGCAACCATCCAGCAGCCGGCGCGCCTGGGCGAGGTTATTTGCCTCATATTCGCGGTGCGCGAGATCGATGTCGTGCAGTGCTTTCTGAAGTGCGAGTTCGCGCCGAGCCGCGGCCTCGCCTGCGGCGGCCGCTTCCGCCTTGGTTCGCTCGGTCTCGGCGGTTCGGCGGGCGTTTTCCGCCTTCACGCGTTCACGCTCGGTGTCTACCTTTGCCTCTTCAGCCTTCGCCAGCGCGCTCCTGGCTTCGTGCGTTGCGCTGTCGGCCCGTCCGCGTGCGGCGTCGGCGGCGTGCCAGAGGGTTAGCGCACCGCCGGCCAGCCCGCCGAGAGCCACCGCCAGGAACGTCAAGCCGTAGATCGCAGCCCGCGTTGGGTACTTGCGCACCCACTTCACAGCTTTTTCGAGTTGCCCCGGCGGACGCACACTCACGGGATCGCCCGCGAGGAATCGCCGGAGATCATCCGCCAGCGCTGCGGCCGTGGGATAACGCTCGTGCGGCCACTTCTGGAGACACTTGAGGCAAATGAGTTCGAGGTCCGGCGGTAGGTTTGGAGCGAACTTCCGCGGACGGGGTGGGTCGTCGCGAGCCACGCGCTGCATAAGTTCGACGGAATCGCTACCGTCGAACGGTACCTGTCCGGTGAGACATTCGTAGAGAATGACACCGAGGGCATACACATCTGCACCGGGACCGACGAATTTCGTCTGTCCGCGTGCTTGCTCCGGCGACATGTAGGCAGGAGTGCCCATCGCCACGCCGGTCAGCGTCAGATCGGCCGATCCGCCGCGCTTGGCAATGCCGAAATCGGACACCTTCGGTGTGACGTCACCCAGTCGGAATGGCGGATGGTCCGAGGAGCCCGAGCCAGTTTCTTCGTCGTCCCGACTTTCGACGTTCTGACCCTGGAGTTGCAAAAGGATGTTGGCCGGCTTGAGATCGCGGTGGACGATGCCCTGTTCGTGTGCGGCCTGCACTCCGCGTGTGATCTGTTCAACCAACCGTGCGGCATCTGGCGGTGTCAGCCGACCGTATTTGGACAAAAGCAGCGACAGCGAGCCGCCATTCACATACTCCATCGCCAGATAGGGGTGACCGTCGGCTTCGCCAAACTCGTACACCTGCACGACGTGAGGATGCTTGACCGCCGCGACCGCTTCGGCTTCGGTCAGGAATCGCAGTTGGTCGCCCTCGTGTAATCGCCCAGCACTGAGCAGCATTTTCAACGCGACGAGGCGGTTCAGTCCGTGCTGACGGGCTTTGTACACGATGCCCATTCCGCCACGGCCCAACTCATCGAGTAAGTCGAAACCGGGCACGAGCACCCGCGGCGGAAATGCGGGGCGCGGCGGGGTCAGACAGGGCGAGGGCGTCAGACGCGTTTCGTCCGTTTGTCTGCGGGACGGGGAGAGCGAGGTCTCGTCCATCTCAATTTCCAGTTGAGGTATAGCCGTAACGAGCTTAGCTCACATTCGTCTGAAAGGGTAATGACGGTCGTAACAGCCGTTTGATACTGTTTTTGCGCCGATTCGGCGGTTTGAATTGACCGGTGCTCGTTTAAGATGGGCAAGCTGAGCCGTTTTTGCCGTTTCCCGAGCCATAACCATGTGCTTACGCCGTGTTGACGTTCTGTTGATCGCTGTTTTCGTTGCGGCGGGCGTTTGCTCCCCGCTTGCTCATGCTGAGGAGAGAGATTTCGCTGACGCCAAGTACCGGTTAATTGGGCCATATGCCGGCGGACGAGTTCCGCGAGCCTGCGGGGTGCCAGGCGATCCGCTCACGTACTATGCCGCCACGGCGGCCGGCGGCGTGTGGAAGTCGTCCGACGGCGGGCTGACCTGGAAGCCGACCTTCGACGATCAATCCACCAGTAGCATTGGCAGCATTGCGGTTGCGGCGAGCGATCCGAATGTCGTGTATGCCGGGACGGGCGAAGCGAACATTCGCGGGAATGTTTCACCGGGCGCGGGCATCTTCAAATCCACCGATGCCGGCAAAACCTGGCAACACGTCTGGAAACAACCCGGCCAGATCGGCACCATCGCCGTTCATCCGAAGAATCCCGACATCTGCTTCGCGGCGGTGCTGGGGCATGCCTTCGGCCCCAACAGCGAACGCGGTATTTACCGCACGCGCGATGGCGGCAAAACGTGGACCCGCGTGCTGTTCAAGAACGACGAGACCGGCGCAAGTGATGTCTGTATCGACCCGAATAATCCGCGTGTGATTTTCGCGGGGTTCTGGCAGGCGCGCCGGCGGCCGTGGGAGTTGGTGAGCGGCGGCAACGACAGCGATCTGTGCGTTTCACGCGATGGCGGCGATACGTGGGAGTGGCTGTCGGACACCGAGGCGAACCCCGACCGTAAGGTTGGGGGTGCAGCGAACCCCGACCGCAAGGTCGGGGGTAACGGCCTGCCGCCCAAGCCGTGGGGCAAAGTCGGCGTCGCTATTGCCCCCTCCAACTCACAGCGCGTCTACGCGATCATTGAAGCCGAAAAGGGCGGGCTATTCCGCTCCGACGACGGCGGCGAGACGTGGAGTCACGTCAACGACACCAGGCCGATTCGCCAGCGGGCGTGGTATTACAGCACGCTGACTGTTCACCCGACCAACCCCGACACGATCTTCGCGCCGCAAGTGCCGCTGCTGAAGAGCACCGACGCGGGAAAAACCTTCACACGCATCGGCCACGGACTGCACAGCGACCATCACGACATCTGGATCGACCCGAAGAATCCAAATCGGATGATCGAATCGAACGACGGCGGCGTCAGTATCACCACTGATGGCGGCAAGACCTGGGCAACTCCTGCATTGCCCATCGGGCAGTGCTATCACGTGAGTACGGATACCCACACTCCCTATCGCGTGCTGACGTGTATGCAAGACCTCGGCAGTGGAAGTGGACCGAGTCGGTCGTTGACGAGTGGGGGCATTGGGAAAGGCGATTGGTATTCCGTTGGTGGAGGCGAAGCAGGCTTCGCGTTTGCCGATCCGAACGACCCGAACATTGTGTATGCGGGGGAGTATGGCGGCATCATGACGCGCTATGACCACCGCACCGGCCAGGCTCGCAACATCACGGTGAACCAGTTCAATCCCAGCGGCATCGACCCGGCCAAGATGAAGTATCGCTTCAACTGGACTGCACCGATTCTGGTTTCCAAACACGATCCAAAAACCGTTTATCATGCAGCGAACGTCCTCTTCCGCACACGCGATGGCGGCCATTCGTGGGAGAAAATGAGCGGCGACCTGACTCGCAACGACAAGCAGAAACAACAGTGGAGCGGCGGGCCGATTACGGGGGACAACACCGGGGCGGAAGTCTATTGCACCATCTTCGCCTTGGCAGAGTCGCCGATTCAAAAGGGAGTGCTGTGGGTTGGCTCCGATGACGGTCTGGTTCACATCTCGCGCGACGACGGCAAGACGTGGCAGAACGTGACTCCGAACGTGCCCGGCCTGCCCGACTGGGGTACGGTGACATGTATCGAGCCAGGTCTGCACTCCGCCGGGACAGCGTACCTCGTGGTCGACAATCACCGCATGGACGACTACCGTCCCTATGTGTGGCAAACAACCGACTTCGGGAAGACGTGGAAACGCATCACGGGTGCCCTCGATACCAGCACGCATGTCAAAGTCGTTCGCGAAGACCCGGCGAAGAAGGGATTACTCTATCTCGGTACCGAACGCGGCGTGATGTTCTCTCCGGATGCGGGCAAAACCTGGGAGAGCCTGCAACTCAATCTGCCGACAGTGCCGGTTCACGATCTGGTTGTGAAAGGCAACGACCTGATCGTGGGGACACACGGGCGGTCAATTTGGATTCTCGATGACCTCACGCCCATCCGGGATACTACTGCAGCGATCAAGAAAAAGGCTGCTCATCTCTTTCCGGTGCAAGCGGCGACGAAGTGGCATATCGGCTGGGGCGGACCAACGCGAGAATTCCATCCGAGCGTTAGCGGCGATAACCCGCCGGTGGGGGCGATCATCTGGTATCAACTCGGACCGGATTTCAAGGGCGAAGCCAAGGTTGAAATTCTCGACGCCAAGGAGAACGTGATCGCCGTGGCGAGCGGCAAGGCGAACCCCGCCAAGGGGGGAACTGATTCAGATGACAAAGATGACGACGAAGACGGCCCACCCAAGCGGAAACTGGAACCGCACCCCGGGCTCAACTGCTTCGTGTGGGATTTGACCTTCGACAGCGCCACGGTGATTCCCGGCGCGCCGGTCGATTCCGGCTCTGCCGGGGCTCGTGTACCGGTGGCGCCGGGCATATACACCGTTCGGCTCACGGTCGGCAAGCAGAAGCTCACGCAGAAGTTCGCGGTGAGTGCCGATCCGCGCTGGCTCACGACGATGGCGCCGGTCTTGTCTGCACCCGAAGCGCCAGATAAGGCCCGCACCGATTTTCTTTGGAAGGAAGTACCCGCCGATCAAGCCGACGAGATTAAGCGATTCTTGGCCAAGTCGAAGTTGCTCGACTTCCGGCTCGGTGACCCCACGCCCGCGCTGGTCGATCAGCAATCGCTTGCTCTTCGCGTACGCGACGACATTACGAAGCTATCCGATACGGTGCTTCGCATTCGCGCTATCCAGAAGCAAATCGACCTTCGCCACACTCTCCTGAAGGACCGCGACGACGCGAAGTCGCTCCTCAAGCAAACCAAGGCGCTGGCGAAGAAGCTCGACACGCTCGAAGGCAAGCTCCACAACCCAAAAGCGAAGATCAGTTACGACATCTTCGCACAAAAAGGTGGGGCGATGCTCTATTCGCAGTTCGCCTGGTTGCTCACCAACCTCACGGACAGCGACGGCGCGCCGACGAAGGCGCAACAGGAACTCGCGGCCGAGCTGAAAAAGGAGCTGACTCGCTTGCTCGGCGAATTCGACACGATCGTGAAAAGCGATCTCGCGAAACTGAACGCGGAAGCGAAGCAATTAGGCGTGCCGGAACTGTATGTGCCGCCCGCCAAAATGCTGGAAGCGAAGCCAGCGCCGAAGAAGTAGAATATCTTGGTTCCACGCACCGGCGCGATTCTCGGAGAGATGCCATGACTCGGTTCATGCTTGGCGGTTTCATTCTCGCCCTGGCGATCTCGGCTTCGGCGGACGACAAGAAGGACGTGCCGAAGGAGCTGGCTCCGTTCCAGGGCAAGTGGAAGGTGGTTGAAGTGTCGTTCGGGGGTGAGCCGCTACCGAAGGACAAGTTGGAGGGACTCGGGCTTACGTTCGAAAGCAAGAAGATGACCACCTTGGAGAACGGTCGAGAGAAAACCGGGACGTATTCCGTGGACCCGAAGAAGAATCCGGCCACAATCGACATGATTGGGCCGAAGGGCGAGGTCGGTCGAGGCATTTACAAGTTCAGCAAGGACGGTAAGCTCACGATCTGCTTCAAGAAGGGCGAGGAGGCGACACGGCCGAAGGACTTCGACGACAAGGAAGCCGCGCTCGTCGTTTTGGAGAAAGTGAAGGAGTGAGGTGGATTTTTGCGGGGCGCGACGACAGCAAAGTAAAAGCTCGAACCGATTTCTGCACGGCTGAGTTGTCACGGGAGAAACAACGCCAAGTGAGGGACTCGAGAGGAGCGTCCGGCGATGCGGGATGGCCTTCCGGCACGGATCTTCATCAGCTACAGCCACCGGGGAAACGGCCTCCGCTGGAAGCAAAACCTGCTCGCAGCCCTCCAGGTATTCGAGAAGCATCACCTCCTTGATGTATGGCAGGACGGGCTCATCCGCGTCGGTTCTTTCTGGGATGACGACATCAAACAGGCGATGGAGGCTGCGAGCATTGCCATCGTCCTTCTCACGGACGACGCCTTGAAATCGCAGTACATCCTCGAGGTAGAGTTACCCTACCTGGAGATGCGCCAACAGCGCGACAACCTCCCAGTCTTCCCCGTGATCTGCGAGCCATGCGATTGGCGGGCCCACGGCTGGCTCCGTGCGACCCAAGCCGCCAATGGCTCCGTCGCCCTATCCACTCTCTCCGTGGATAAGGTTGAGGCGGCGTTTTGTCATCTGGCTACCGAAGTCGCCGACAAGCTGAGCCGACTGTGCCTCGCCGGCAGGGCCGCTGCCGCTGCTGACCCACCCCCGCATACCTACCTTGATCGATTCCCGCTCGCCCCGGTCACTGGGAGCGGCCTGAAGGAGGATAAACTCGTCGGACGTGAGCAGGATCTGGCCCTGCTCGACCTTGCCTTCGGTCGGCGCGATATGGCCATCGTCTGCCTGGTGGCGTTGGGCGGAGTCGGCAAGTCGATGCTCGTGCGGCACTGGCTGCGGCGGTTACAGCGCGGCGGCTGGTGGGGTGTTCGACGCGTCTACGCTTGGAGCTTTTACAGCCAAGGCATGAAGGAGGACCGGGTAGCCTCCGAAGACCTCTTCCTCTCACATGCTCTGGAGTGGTTCCAGATCGCCTACGACCCGACCTTGCCCCCCTGGGATAAAGGCAAACTATTAGCCGACGCTGTCACCCAGGAACGCACTCTGCTGATCCTTGATGGCGTCGAACCGCTCCAGTTCCCACCTGGCCCAATGGGGGGTCGCCTCCGCGCTCCGGGAGTGCATGCCTTACTGAAACGGCTTGCAGTCAACGCCGAGGCCGGTCGCGGCAGCCTGTGCCTCGTGACTACCCGTGAGCCGCTCGCCGACCTGCCCGGATTTCAGGACGCCCCTGGACGCAGAGTTCTCCACGTCAGTTTGGGGAATCTGACAGTCGCAGCTGGGGCGGCGTTATTGCACCATGTGGGCGCGAACCGGGCGGGAGCAGCGAAGATCAAGGCCGATGACGCCGAGCTACTTACCGCAAGCCGGGAGGTTGACGGCCACGCGCTGACGCTGAATCTGCTCGGCCGGTTTCTCGCCCGTGCGCACGCCGGCGACGTCCGCTCCCGCGCGATGGTGAGGTTAGAGGAGGCCGACCGCGAGGTGCAGGGCGGCACGACGTTCAAGGTCCTCCGTGCCTTCGAGAGTTGGTTTTCCCGGGGCGGGGAGTTCAGCGCCCGCCAACTCACCGCCCTGCGGATACTCGGATTGTTCGATCGCCCGGCAGACACTGGCTGCCTCAATGCACTGCGAACGCCCCCGAGCATCCTGGGACTCACTGGCCCGCTGTTCATCTCGGCTCTCGACCAGACCAGCCCACCGGGGACCGTTCAACCCTTGTGCGAGGAAGATTGGGCCACCGTAATATCCTTCCTCACCGACTTTGGACTCGTCGAGATACTTGCTTCTGCCGACGGACACGGATACGCGATTGATTGCCACCCTCTGATCCGGCAGTATTTTTCGGAACGGCTGCTCGCGGAACACCCAGAGGCCTGGCGCGCGGGCAACCGCCGCCTCTACGAACACCTGGCGGCCACGACAGAATACCGCCCCGAAACAATCGACGGGCTCCAACCGCTCTACCAGGCCGCGATGCACGGCTGCCGGGCAGGGTTGGGTCAGGCCGCGCTGGAGACGATCTACAAGGATCGGATCTTGCGAGGTGTCACCCGCGATGGCTGGTATAGTACCCTGAAGCTGGGGGCACTCAGCGAGAATCTCGCCTGCCAGGCGAACTTCTTCACCAGTCCGTGGGGGTCGGTAGACGGCGCACTGCCCGAAGACAGCCGGGTCATGCTATACGCGCAGACCGCGAACCTGCTGCGGGCCAGCGGGCGCTTGAACGAGGCCTTAGAGCCGAACGAGGCGGCTCTGGCTATCTGTGTCGCCCGGGAGAACTGGCGAGACGCGGCGAGGAGGTCGGGTAACCTGGCTCACCTGCTTGGCGACTTGGGTCAACTCCATGCCGCTCTGCTCGAAGGCGAGCGATCTCTGGCATATGCGGCCCGGAGCGACGACCTGTTTGAACGCCTGACTGCGTCCGCTCGACACGCCGATGTCCTGCACCAAGCTGGCCAATTCCCCTCTGCCTTGGCCGCATTCCAGACGGCCGAGGAGTTGCTGATCCGAATAGCCCCGGATTTCCCGCTCCTGCACCTACTCCCCGGCATTCATTATTGTGACCTGCTGCTTGCCGAGGCGGAGCGGTCGTTTCATCATCTGCTCCTCGGGGGTACCGACCTCGGTCCGCCGACCGGCCTCAATGAGTGCCGGACCACGTACGCCCGGTTGCTGACGATCCATAGCTGGCACGAAAACCGCTGGGCGTCGGTGCTGGACAAGGCCATGAGCCATCTTCTATTGGCCAAGGCCTGCCTCTTCCTCGCCTCGTTCCAGAGCCCCGTCCCCGGCCCAACTTTCGATTTCGACACAGCCATTACGCAACTGCGGCAGGCGCAGAATGCCAAGTATGTCGTTCGTGGCCTGTTAGCCCGTGCCGCTGCACGCCGAGCGTGGCTGGAATTCCCCGCGTGTCGTGCGGACCTCGACGAGGCGTGGGACATCGCCGAGCGTGGTCCGATGCGGTTGCTGATCGCCGACGTCCTCCTCAACCGCGCCCGATTCTTTTTTCGACAGCGACCTTATCCCTGGCAGTCCCCGGCGGATGACCTCGCCACTGCCGAGTCGCTGATCAGCGACTGTGGCTACTACCGCCGTAGCCCGGAACTTGCCGCCGCCCGTCTCATGTCTTGATTCCTGCTGTCGAAAAAATCTTGTTCGTCCGTGCGGCCTCACTCCACAGTAGACGCGAGCGCTGGCGGCAACGCCCGCGTCACTCAGTCCGATTCGCGGAGTCGCCATCGTTCAACTTCAGCAGACGTGTGAGCGCGTCCGCCAGTTGGGACCGCGAGTAGGGTTTGCTGAGGATGAGCGTTTTGCCCAGCATTCGGAACGGTTCGAGTTCGTCCAAGTCAATGGTGCCGGTCGCCAGCAGGAGCGGCACGTCGCGGCGGCGTTCCCGAACAGCGCGGGCCAATGCAATCCCGGACATCGACGACATGCGGTTGTCGGTCATGACAATATCAAACCCGCGCGGATCGCGCTCAAAAGCGGACAAGGCGGCAAGAGGATCCGTGAAACTGGTGGGCCGGTACCTCAATTCGGAGAGCATTTCCGTGGCGATATGAGCAATGGCGGGGTCATCGTCCACACAGAGCACACGCTGACCGCAGCCGAAGGAGAGCGTGTGCTCTTCTCGAGTGGAACTGAGGTCGTTGGTTGTCATCGGCAAGTAAATGTCGAAGGTCGTTCCTTTCCCTGGCGTGCTGGCGACGGTGATGGCCCCTTGATGCTCGCGAACGATGGTGTGGACGACGGACAAGCCCAAGCCAGTCCCCTGACCCGGCGCCTTGGTGGTGAAAAACGGCTCGAACACACGCTGAAGGATTTCCGGCGTCATTCCGATTCCGGTGTCGGAGACGGTCAATCGGGCGAACCGGCCCGGTGTGAGAGGTGCATGTTCCCGGCAGAACGACTCATTCAGTTCGACCTCCGTGACGGTCAGCGTTAAACGTCCGCCAGACGGCATCGCTTGCGCCGCGTTGGTGCATAAATTGAGAATCACCTGATGGAGTTGACCCGGATCGGCGAACACGCGCGGGCCGGGTGGCGGCAATACCGGCCGCACCTCGATCGTCTTGGGGAACGAGGCGGCCGTGAGAGTCAATACCTCCCGAACCAGGTCTGTGAGGTAGAGCGGTTCCCGCACGGTTGGTTGCCGGCGGGAGAAGAGCAGAATCTGCCGGACGAGATCTTTGGCCCGCCCGGATGCCTGGATGATCTGCTGGGCGAACTCAATGGCCTGGCGGACATCGGTCGTGGTCAGAGTGAGCTGTGCGAATCCGAGAATTGCTGTCAGGATATTGTTAAAGTCGTGCGCGATGCCACTCGAGAGACGCCCGAGCGATTCCATCTTCTGGGTCTGGAGCATCTGGTCGCGGACGTGTCGTTCGTGTTGTTCGGCGCGTCGCAGGGCCGTCACATCCCGGCCGCTAATGAGCATGTGGTGGCAGGAGCCATCGGGATCGTAGATGGGGATGTGGGTGAACTCGCCGATGAAGGTACCACCAGGGAGTACGAAGGTATGCTCGGCGCGAACCCGACACCGGGTCTGGAGAGCTTCCCGGCGCTGCGCCTGAAGCCACGCCAACGCCTCCGGGGCCAGACCGAACACTCGCGATTCGATCTCGTGGGCATCCTGCCCGAACAGAGCACCCGGTTCGACCGCCAACCCGAACTTGGCCAGTGAGTTTGTGAAGGCTCGATTGGTGCTGGTGTATACCCAACTGTCTTCACCCGAGCGAGTCAGAAAGACGAGAAAGTCGGATACTGAGTTGAAAATCAATTCGAGCCGTTCCCGGCTCTCCCGGAGGGATTGTTCCGTGGCCCGTTGGGCACGCCGATTCTCGGCCTCGCGGATGGCTCGATCGACTGCGGGGACGAGGCGAATCAGATTCTGCTTGAGGAGGTAATCGTCCGCTCCCGCCTTGATCGACTCGACCGCGATCTCTTCGCCGATGGTGCCAGAGACCAGGATGAACGGAATATCGGCTCCGCGTTCCCGGAGGATGGCCAGTGCTTCCATGCCACCGAAGGTGGGGAGATAGTAGTCGGAAAGAACCAGATCCCAGCCGCCGCGGTCGAGAGCCGCGATGTACGCATCCCGCGTTTCGACGCGCACCGTTTCGACATCCCGGTTCTTGCGGATTTCACGGCGGATCAGCAGTTCGTCGTCCGGGTTGTCCTCAACGAGCAAGATACGGAGAGGGGCGGTCATGGGGCGGCTCCGGGCTTCGGCGGCGTTTCGTTCAAGAGCAACCAGTAGATACCGAGAGTTGCGACGGCTTCGAGGAATTTGTCGAAATCGACCGGCTTGCGGATGTAGCTGCACGCCCCCAGTTCGTAGCTCCGAAGCTTATCTTGCTCCTCGCTCGATGAGGTGAGGACGACGGTGCGGACCAGCCGCGTGCGTGGATCGGCCCGCAACCGACGGAGTACCTCCAGTCCATCCACCTTGGGTAACTTCAGGTCGAGCAGGATGACCGTGGGTGGTTGATTGGGATCGCGACCAGCGTAGGCTCCGGTACCGAACAGATAGTCCAGTGCCTCAACTCCGTCGCGAGCGACGACCAGCGGATTGGCGATGTTCGCTTTACGGAACGCCCGCTGGGTCAAGACGATATCGTCCTCGTTGTCTTCGACTAACAGAATGGTACTCGTGTTCATGATAGATTATCGGCTTTGGACGGAAACGGCAGGAAGAGTTTGCGTGTAGGCCAGGTCGAACCGCTCCGTTATCCCGAACATACGATACCGCGCCGCCAAAGCCTTCCTCGCAATCGAACTCGATCCGCGGCGCTGGCCATTAGCATCAATGGCGAAATGATCGCGCAGACTTCGTGCGGCCATCCGCAGTGCGGCGCATGTTCCGGCTGACGCCATTGACAAATATGCGTGGCATTGCGTATACTAATCTTTACTTGGGTTCCCTCGATCCTGGTATCGGCTCAGGCTGCGCATCAGTGCGACTGACCCAATACCAAAACGTCGATTCTGCGCCCTCTGCCACTGATTGGACGAAGGTGCGCGGTCCAGTGACGGCGAAGCGGGGCAGTTGCGAACGTGTAACATAATCGGGGTTATTTACACAACTGTCAGTGTATATCGAAGCGGGGCAACGGGCGAGGTGTAACAGAACCTCAACCAATCCCGCCCAGAGACTGTTCAAGCGGGGCAGTTGCAGAGGTGTAACATAACAATGCTGTGGCAGACCGCTACCCAAAATTAAACAGGCCAATGACTGCCACCAACCGCCACCAGGCGAACCCAAGCGGGACAGTCGTGCGAGTGTAACGGAATCCGATCGCGTTTCGGCTGTTGGATTCAAGGTGGGTCCTGGGCTCCGGACGGGATGGTAAATCGGAATGTTGCCCCGTGGCCGACCGAGCCTTCGGCCATCACCGTTCCACCGTGCCGGCGAACGATGCGCTGGACGGTCGCCAGCCCGACTCCGTGCCCCGGGAATTCATCAGCCCGGTGGAGTCGCTGGAACGGCAGGAACAGCTTGTGTGCATACGCCGGGTCGAACCCCGCCCCGTTATCCCGAACATAGAAGACCGCGCCGCCAGAACCCTCTTCACAACCGAACTCGATTTTCGGGTCGGCTGTCCGGCTCGTGTACTTCCAGGCGTTGCCGAGCAGATTGTCGAGCAGCACACGGAGCAGGTTCTTGTCCCCGCAAACGCTCAACCCGGGAGCGATCGTTACACTCACCGGCCGCGTGGGGTTGCTCTGTCGCAAGTCCGCCAGCACTTCCGCGGCGAGGGCCGACAAATCGACGAGTTCGCGATGCATGCTCGAACGAGCGATTCGGGATAGCGTCAGGAGGTCGTCGATCAATTCGCTCATCCGCCGGGCCGCCACCCGCACACGTGTCAGGTAGTTTTTCCCCGTGTCATCAAGGAGAGGAGCGTAGTCCTCCAGCACCGCCTGACAGAACCCATCGATCGATCGCAACGGCGCACGCAGGTCGTGCGAAACCGAGTAGCAGAATGCTTCCAGCTCCTGGTTGGCCGCCTCCAATTCCTGGGTTCGCTCGGCAACGCGGCGTTCGAGGGCGATGTTCGACTCGTGGAGTAGCTCCTGGGCCTGCTTTTGCTGCGAGACATCGACCACGGCTGTGAGGATGTGCATACTTCCGTCGAGTTCAATAAGCTCGGCGGCTGACACGGTCGTAATGGTACTCCCGTCGCGTCGGGTGCGAGTCCGTTCGAGATTCCGAATACGTCCGTCGCGAATGAGCATTTCCAGGAGAGCGGCCCGCTCCTCCGGCCCCGTGAACAGACTGGGTACGTCCACCGACCGCTGGCCGATCAACTCGTTTCGCGGAATACCGTACAGGTCGGCAAATGCCTGGTTCACGTCCAGAAGGAGGCTATCCTGCGTGGACAGTGCCAGGGCCATCGGCGACATGTGGAAGAGGGTCGCGAATTTCCGCTCGGAGGCGGCCAGGGCTTGTTCCGCACGCCGACGGGCGGTGATGTCGCTGCCGATGCTCAGAATCTCAATCACCTTACCCCATGCGTCGAACACGATCCGGTTGGTCCAGGCGATCCAGACGTGTGTCCCGTCGCGGCAGATATTTTCATTGACGTTCTGCTCGAACGCCTTGGGGTCGGCGCAAACCTGTTGCATCAGATTGCGCAAGTCGCGGCCGGTACTTTCCCGCGGCGGCACGATCGTGTCCATGACGTGGCGTCCGATGATCTCCTCGGCCGTGTAGCCAAAAAAACGCTGGCCGAACTCGTTCAAAAACGTGATGCGTCCCTCCGGGGTCCAGCGCAGAATGATGCTGTTGGCGTGCTCCACGAGCTCGCGATACTTCCTCTCGCTTTCCGCAAGAAGTTGTTGCGCTTTTTGGCGTTCGGAAATGTCGATGCCGATGCCGACCAGGCACGGGGCGTCGTTGAACATGACGCGCCGGCCGGTGAAGTAATAGGGCGTTGCGGTGCCGTCCTTGGCGACAAACGAGGCTTCAACGAACGCCGCACCCGTTTCGAACACCGCCGCGATCCGTTGAGCGAGGAGTGGTTTCTCCTCGTCTGAGAAGAAGTCGAGCGGGTGCATCCGCGCGATCTCGGCCGCGGAATAGCCGGAAACCGTCTCGAAGCTCCGGTTCCAGCGCAGGAATCGCCCCTGAGCATCGTAAAAGTAGAGGATGCCGGGCATGCTCTCGATCATGGTATCGGTGAACAGCCTCTCGTTGCGGATGACGCTCTCCGCCCGGTGTTGTTCGGTCACATCCCGGACAATGCTCAAAAGACACTGTTCCCCTCCAACCTCCACGGGAGTAGACGAAATCACCACCTGGTGCGTGTGCCCGGCCGCATCCCGCACATCCGCCGGGTAGTCGCGCACGCAGCCGGCCCGTCGCATCTCCTCCAACATCCGGTTGCGGTCGGCCTGACCGAGCCAGGACAGGTCGAGAGTGGATCGGCCGATCACCTGCTCGCGGGTGAAGTCGGTGAGTTGACAGAATCCGTCATTCACTTCCAGAAACACTCCGTCGGCGAGTCGGGTGATGACGATGGCGTCCGGACTGGCGCGGAATGCGGTGGCGAACTTTTGCTCGGATTCCCGGATCTGGTAGGTCCGCAAACGAACGGCTCGCTGGAGTGCGATTACCCACGCCGCGACCGCCGCCAAGGCGGTGATTCCGATGATCGCGATCGCCTGGGCGCGGGTGATCCACGGCTGGTCCGGCGAGGACTCCACGACCGGATCGCCCAGTGCGAGAGGGATCAACATGGTGGAGCGGATCGCGAGCCATTGCAGCAGGAAAACGCCCACGAACGATCTCCCAGCAGAGTCCGGAAGGAGACGCCATCAAGTCAGCGAGTCGGAGAAGAATTGTGCCACCGAACTGCGAAGGTCAGCCGCGATTGCGCAGGGAGTATCCCTCCCCGATGCGCGGTTGTGACGTTGTTCGTGTGACTCTCAGCAGTATAACCCGCGCCAAAGCGATCCGTACCGTCTTCCCGATAAAGTCAAAATCACTGACGAGTGATCTTGCGGATTTCGCCGTGGTTGCTGAAGTAGGTGCCAATTGCCGAGCGGCACGAGCAGCCCGCTTGACAGGATGTGACAAGGGTGAAATCGTAATGGCGCGGATTGGTTATTACTCTGTTCTCTGTTCAATTGCGCCGCGGCGCAAGGTGCCGGCCATTCGCATCAACAGAGACTGATGGCCGCTCGTCAATTGGCGGAGGAGATTCTGGCACGGCGCGGCGAGAGAGTGGTAGCGATCGTCCTCTTCGGGTCGACGGCCGTTGGTGACGACAGGCCCTTCTCATTCATGATCCAGCAAAGGATGTCCGTTTCACGAGGGACTGTGGCAGGCCGCTGTTCCTTGCTTCAGTGGTCGGAAAAATGGTGCGGCAAAGCATGTACCGAACAACGTCCTCATCAACCGCTAAGCAGATGCCTGTAGTTACGTGTGAGTTTTCAACGAGCCGCGACCGCAAGGGAGCGGGGTGCGTTAACCGCTCCCTTTCGGTCGCGGCTCGTTGAAAAACCTTACAAACTACCCTGGCCCGATGCTTAGCACGGTCTTTGGAACAGTTACGGTCGCAAGGGCGTTTCCACTGATTTGAGCTGCCGATGAGTTTCCTGACAGAATGCCATCTGAACTGCTTGGGCCACCCACCAGACAGAGGTGTATGTGCGGTAAGGCGGTTGCCTCCGCAGAAACGCGACCAAAATCGTCGTCCAATCAAACTGGAAACGAAGCAGTCCGCAGGAATCACCTGCGGGCCGCTTCTGTTATCGGAAGGCTGATTCGCGGACCGTCGCGGAGCCAGCGTTCGGGATGCAAACGCACTTAGCTGCCTGAGCTGCCGGTCGGCGGCTGGACGGCGGAGCCAACGAAGGAGAAGGTGCTGTTGGCGTTGGAGCCGAGGGTGGTGATGGCGGCGATGCACACCACGATGATCAGAGCCAGCATCACGGCATACTCGACGGCCGTCGGGCCATCTTCCGCCTTCAGGAACGAAACCAACATCTTCGCAACAGAATGCATGTCCCAACTCCGGGCGAGGATTGTCAGCCGCAGGTGGTTGACTGTGGGAAAGCAAACGGGCCACGACGGTTCACAATGAAACCCGGGGAGCATCCCACGGAGGTGCCAGAGCGATCCCGTCAGTACAATCTGTAGCAGCGCCAAACGCATTGTTGATAGATTTTAAGAATTTTTCTTCGAGACGGTCCGGCTTCGCTGGGATTTCCGCTCCGAGACGCCGGTCGAACAGCCGGATCGACGCACAAAGCGTCCTCGCTTTCATGAGTCCGGAACTCATCACTCATCAGACCGTCAAGAATTGCAGCAGGTGAGAAGCGGAAAATCCAATAGTGAACATCGGGATAGAAATGAGAGACCTGTAGTACACAGGGTTGCGGTTACTCTGTTGAAACCTTGGACCGGTTGTCGCTGGGTTGATGTTTGTTGCAATCGTTTTTCGAGATGATCGCGACAACCGAGCAGGTTGCGGTTTCAGAACCCTCAACGCCTTATTCTTCGATGAGTTTCCAAGAGGTGAGATTATGCGAGTTCGACTCCTTCGCTCCACATCACGACCCTCCGTGACAGCATTGGCACCGAGAGTTTTTCGCTGACATTTCCCGCGTTTTCCCTCCGAGTCCGCTCTTCGTTCAAACACGTCATTATCGAGAGTTGACGTCAAGAACGTTCCGAAAGGTGCCGGCGTCTTTGTGCTAATTTTTGGCACGAAAGTCATGGTGAGGGGTCGGCCTTCGATCAAGAATTGTGTTGGGGGTGTCTCCATTGTGAGACCCCAGCGACTGGCTCATTTCTCCTCTGTCGTCGGAGTCGCACATGTTCGTCCAATCTCTCCCGGCATTCCGCCAACACCGGCGGGGTTTCACGTTGATCGAGCTGTTAGTGGTGATCGCCATCATCGCGATTCTCATTGGCCTACTGTTGCCTGCTGTCCAGAAGGTCCGCGAGGCGGCGGCACGGGCCAAGTGTACGAACAATCTCAAGCAGTTGGGGTTGGCCACCCACAACTGCAATGACACAAACGGGAGTCTGCCTCCGATTTACGGTTGGTACCCCTCCATCAACAACACGGCCACGAACAATGGGACGCTCGGGAGCGTTCTGGTTCATCTACTCCCCTACATCGAGCAGCAGAACCTCCGCAATGCCTCGCTGACGAGCAACGTCACCTACAATGGGACCGCCCCTCAAGCCTACGTCCCGAGTCTGGTCGGAGCCGTGTGTAAGACGCCGATCCCGACCTTCCAGTGCCCGTCGGACCCGAGCTTGGCGGCGGGGTTCCCATCCGGGATCACCACCGCCACGGGATCGTCTTACGCCGGTAACTTCTTCGCCTTTGGGACGGCCAGTGGGGCTTACCCGAACGGGATTGGGACGGCGCCGTACACGGTGACGAGTTGGAGTTGGTTTGGCGTCAACCGAATTCCGGCTTCGTTCCCTGATGGGATGAGTACGACGGTGTTATTCACCGAGAAATACGCCCGGTGCGAGTTCCCTCCCGGAAGCACCACGGGGGGTGGCAACATGTGGGCCCACACGGGCGTCAACTCGGGCCAGTCGTGGTGGCCGGTGGTGATGGCGCCGGATTTCGCGAAATATAACCCCAATTGCTATGGCCCGAACCCGGGGGCGATGTACCAATCTCGGCCAATGCCATTCACGGGCACAGGAGCAATCTGCGACTTCACTCGCGCCGCGACGGCCCACACAGGTAGCATCCAGATGTGCCTGGGCGATGGCAGCGTGCGTGGGGTCACTTCCGGTACCTCATACGCCACCTGGTGGTATGCTTTTACCCCATCCGGTGGGGAGGTCATGGGAAGCGACTGGTAACGGCAGGCATTGGCGACTGGTCCGCAATGTGCTGTTGAGAGTTGTTAGCCTCGGATCGGAAAAACGTGTTCCCACCTCGCGACTCCAACCAGACTGCTGGTGAGGCCGGTCAGACACCATCGGGGCGCCTCTCCGGATAAACCCCGGTGTAGTCCGGTCAACGGCTTATCACTGGGGAGGCCCGCATTCGACTGGGACGCCGATACAGGCCGGGCTTGGCGGGAAATCGAGTTGGCTTCGCTTCACAAACGTGAGTGGGGCGCCGTGAACGTTCACGGCGCCCCACTCGCGTTTGTGTGCATTTTGCCTCAAATGAAGGCAAGTGTCTTCCCAACGGCATCACCGAAAAAATTCACGACTGCTGTTCCACAAAAGCAATACACACGGTGAACTGTACGCTTGACGGAATGCGACAGATGTGCGACCGTAGTGTCTCTAATTGGTCGTTACAGTGCCCGCTCGTCGCCATGCGATGAGCGGATTCCCACCGGCGCAACCTCATTTCGAGATTCAGCCGGTCGTGGCTAGGGTCAGAATTTCACATGGCCTTCAACAGGAGAGTTAGCCCAACATGAACAACCAATCTCATCTCGTACTTGGCGGGAATTCAACTGCCACGCGACACCGAACCCCCACCGTTGCTTGCGCTCGTTGTTGCGCGTGCCGGTGTTTTATCATCCCATCCAAAGTGCTTGAGCGATTTTCACGCGACAAGAAACTGTCCGTCGAGGAGCGCAAGAACTTTGCCGACGCGGCGCGGTTCGAAAAGAAGTGGCGGAACCTTCGTGCGGTGAAAACCAAGCTATCGCTCGCTGCGCGGGCGATTCTTCCGAGCGGCGTGGCTATCGCCCCGACTGGTCCGCCTGCCGTCACGGTTTTCGATTGTCATCACGGCACCACGCTGCCGGGTGCCTCGGTACCCAACCCCGGATCTTCGGCGGATGCGACAGCGAAGCGGGCCTTCGTCGAGACGACGGCTGTCGTCGACTTTTACAAGAAGCTGTTTGGTCGAAACTCGATCGACAACACTGGCATGTCGCTCATCTCGTCGATCCATTACAGCGTTAAATACAACAACGCATTCTGGAATGGCACTCAGATGACTTATGGCGATGGTGATGGCAACATCTTCGTCGACTTCACCAAGGCTGACGATGTCATTTGCCATGAACTCACCCACGGCGTGACGCAGCACAGCCTCGGCCTCTCTTACGTGAACCAAGCAGGTGGCCTCAACGAAAGTATTTCGGACGTGTTCGGCTCAATGTTTCGCCAGTGGCAAGCCAATCAGGATGTGAGCAAAGCCGACTGGCTGATTGGCAAGGAGATCATGGGGCCTGGCGCGATCGCTCGCGGCTTTACCTGCCTGCGAGACATGTCGAATCCGGCAGCGAAACATTGCCTCGCGCCACAACCAACGAAATTTTCACAGTATCAGGACGGCATGGATCCTCATGAAAGCAGCGGCATCCCGAATTTGGCCTTTTATAAGGCTGCTATGGCCATCGGTGGGAAAAGCTGGGACAAGGCCGGCAAGATCTGGTATCAGGCTTTGACCGGCTTTGCACCGAGCCCTAACATGAAGATGGGTGTGTTCGCCAATCGGACACGTTCGCTGGCAGGCAGTCTCTTCCCGTCTGAGCCCGCCGTGAAAACAGCTATCGACAAGGCCTGGATTGCGGTGGGGTTATAATGTCGGAGGCCGATGACATGGCAAAACTTCATGTGGAACGAATCGGTGGATTGGCGGGCTTCGGCGGACCCAGTGCTCATGTTCGCAGCCATGGCGAGATCGACATGGCTGATCTGACTACATCAGAGCAAAGCGCGGTAGAAGAATTGTTTCGCTCACACGGCACGGCTACGACATCGCAGGCGCGCGATGCCTTTCATTACCGAATCTCGCGAACCACTCCGAAGGGGGTTGAGACCATTGAGATCCCCGAAGCGGTTGTACCTGCCGCAATCAGCCACTGTGTTAAGGACGAACTCATCTAGCTCAAGTCCTACCTTTTGCGCTGCCAGCCCGGAGAGCATCCGCCCGGGCCAGGAATTCGATACGGCAATTGTCCGTGAACGGTGCTCGAAGAGCGCTGTACTTACTTAACTGCATCTCGCTCCTCGCGTTTCGCCACAGGCATTTAATTCTGGTTTCGGTCAAGTCATTGGCCGACGAGCAAAGGCTTCGGCAGCGGCGCTCATGGTGTGAGGCGAATTCTTTCGCGAGAGCGCAGAGCCGTTCGCGCGAGAAAGTAAGTAATACCGACACTGTCGAAAAAAATCCGACACTCTGTGGCGGATGAGTTAAAGTCTCCGTGTCTACCCCCGTCGTCTGGCACTCGCACTGAGTTTATCTCGCACGTCGCCCTGAACTCGCCCGGGAATTGCACAAATGACTCCGAGACGCGATCGGTCCGGCAGCGGACTGGCTGCTGGCGCATGCTGGTGTGGAATGGGACTCATCGTGGCGTCGATCTTTCTCAACTTCGGCTATGATCGTCTGGTTGGAAACCGCCTGAAGGGGGACGGGTCGGAACAGTTGCCCCAGTTCCTTGCCACCCTCTATGACACCGGCGGGAAACAGGGCGTCACGATCTTCTTTGTCGCAATCGGGCTGGCGATCATCCTTTTCGGCGTTCTTGTGGGACGATCCGCCCGCAAGAAACAAGCTGCGTCCGAACTCGAGGATTCCATACCCCAGTCGCCGATGGCGCTCACGACGCTGAAATACTTATCCTCCTCGAAGCCGACCGAATAAACGACTCTACATTCCAATTCGGAATGCGGAATGTGGAATGTAAAGAGAGAAAAACCAGGACCGTGCGTCGTCTTTCAGTCTGCATTTTGCTGTCGCCGGGATCGGCCCGAGCGAAAGTTCCGGGGTTCTGGAAATCCAGGTTGAAAACAGTTGACCGGCTGTCTTCAACCTGGAACTCCCGAACCTGGAACTGGGAACTCACCCATTACCACCAGCAGCGATCGGCATCGAACTCGACCATGCCGTAGTTTTCCGGCGGCGTGGGCGGCGGAGTTTCCTTCTGCTCGCGTTCGTACTCACGCCGAGCCTTGAGCCGCAACCACGCCCGCTCGGCCACCGTCTTGGGCGATTCCTTGTCGCGGTGCACAAGCAGAAAGCGCTTCGCCTCTGGCGTCGTGGGGCGTGCGGCACCCGACGCGAGTGCTTCGAAGCGAGCGCCGTTCTTTTGCAGCGCTTTGACTTCCGCCGCGGGGAAGACGGACATATCGCAGCCGAACACGAACGGCTGCTCGGGGGTCACTGATTTGGTTTGTTTTGCGCGTGGCACGATCACATCTCCACAATCCGCCCGATAACGGGAATGTTTCTGTCGGGTGCCCGATGATGGGCTCTGGAACAGAGAGTAGAAGGGACAGAACTCATTGTTCGGTGGTTCGGAGGTCAAGTCAATTCGTTAGTTGCCAATAATTCTAATTCAAGTCAGATCGTTACATGTGAGCGAACGCGTTGGCGTTTTCGCGGGCATCGTGGAGGAGCTCCTTCGGCGCATCGTGACCGATCGTGGCAGCACCAAGTTCACGAGTTTGGCGGATTGCGCGAGAAGCCAGAATAGCGGCAATCGAATCCGCGAAGAACATGCCGCGCGGCGTCGGGTGGATGGCGTCGGTCGTAATGGTGAGCAATCCCGCGTCGCGTGCGGCTGCGAATTCGTCCTTGAAGTCTTCCAGCGGATCAACTCCGAACAACAGGTGATACCGCGTGCGGTTGATGTCGAGTGCTGCGAGTCGTCGTGTGAGCCAGAGCACCTTCTGGTCGAGCAGGCGGTACACGAACGCCTTGTTCCACATGCGCTTGCCGGTGGTCACCGCATCGCGGTACGTGTTCGCGTCGGTCGGGTTCATCGTCTTCAAGCCGAAGGCGAAGTCCTTCGTGGCCGCATACGAAATGGCACCCGGGCCGAAGCCTACCGCTTCGTACTCGTCCGGCTTGAAGCTGCACTCCTCGTATTGATAGCGCTCCGGACGATGGCGATAACGCCCCTGCTCAAAATTGGTGAGGCTCGTCTGCGTGAATCCGCGGGCCAGCAAGAGTTCTCGCAGGGCTTGCCAGTGGGCGGCGGCGCGTTCGTTGTCGGGCAACTCGCGGAGCATCTCTTCGTCCTGTGCCCACGTCGTACCCAACCCACGGAACAGGACGAGATGATATAGCCCGATGTGATCGAGGCCGAGGTCGATCGCCCTGCGCAGATCGTCCTTCATCTGGTCGAGGGTCTGTCCCGGCAAATTAAAGAGCAGATCGGCTGAGGTGGTGAACCCAAGTTTGTGGCCAAACTGGACCACTTCTTGAAACGTGTCCGGCGAACCGAACGCCGCCCGGCCCATCTCTTTCAAGCGTGTCTCGTCGAACGTCTGAATGCCCATACTCAGCCGATAATGCCGCGCGTTGAGAGTATCTCGCAGGATATCAAGCAGACGCGGCTTTCCACGAAGGAAGTACGCCGGGACGCCTTCGAGTGTGGCCTCTGCTTCGTGCAGATGGAAGGCTTCGGCGAGTGTGCGGCACAGGACGCGAAACGCTTCGGGTTCGGTGAGGTTTGCCGTGCCGCCGCCGAAGTAGAGCGCGGTAACCTGGCTCAGGAACAATTCGTTCAGTTGCCTCTCAATACGCTGATTGATTTCGTCGGCAACCTGTTTCGCAATGTCAGCCGTGTTCGCCGTGTTGCCCGGTTGATGGGGAAACGTGCAGAAGCCGCAGCCGGTGACGGCGGGGTTGCAGAATGGATGCGGCAGGACGCCGACAATGAGTCTGCGCTCAGCACGGTCGAACGCGACATCGTGCTCGGGTGCGAACTCGCTGGCATCGGGCAGGGCCGCGGCGAGTGGGTAACCGTGCAGGAGCCGGTGCCGCTGCGGTCCGCGCATGCGGCGAGCCAGTTCATTGGCGGGAGCCAGACGGGTGGGCTGCGTCATGGGACGTCTCCACTGGAGGCAGCGACCGAGACAGCTTGATGCTAATGGGACAAGTGGAGTGGTTCAAATCGCCGCGAAGAGGCGTTCTTGCGCTTACTCCTTACCTGGAGTGAAGGATTTGAGCGTCCAGTCCCCTTCTGGCCCGGTTCTCTCCACCAGTCCAACCCAGTTCTGATACCGGTACGTCTCATGGAAGAGAAACTCCGCACCCTGACGCTGGAAGCCGACCCGCGCCCGGGTTTCAGCCACTGGCGGACCGGGTGGCGTTATCGGAGTAACCGTGACGGCTTGCATTCGGACCGACAGCTCTGATCCGTCCGAACTGAACGTCGCGTGCCAGATCTGCCCCTCCTCGTGAGGGAGTTTGAGTATGCACTGAGGTGGATCACGCTTCTCGCCATCGAAGTTCACCCAGAACCAGCCCGTATCGTCGAGTAACATTTTGCGGGTGGTGGGATCGCTCCCAGGCGTGCCGCTACACTGGATCGTGATGAACCGCGTATCACCGCGCTTCTCGCACTTGATGAGACGCCAAGTGATTTCTCCGCGCGGAGTCTTGTACATCCACTCGGTACCGACCGCCGTCGGATGGTTGAAGGGCAATGTTTTGGGCATCAGGTGAGTGGGGACGGGCGCTGCCGGTGCCAGTGCACTCATCACGAGACACAACACAATCGCTGAGCGAGCGAGGACGAAGCGCGACATGGGTGCCTCCGAAGACAGAGGACCGGGGTCGCTTCGATATTACCGCGACGAAATGAATGCCGCAACGTCACGACGGCCGGCTTTGTGGAACGTAGCGGTTAGTATCACATCGGGCGCTGGATCAACCAGATTGCCATCTGGGCCGCCATCCTCACATCTGCATCAGGATCGTCTTGGAGGGCCGTCAGCGCGGGGAGCGCTTCAGCAGCCCCCGACCCGAACTTTCCCAGTGCCTCAGCGGCGGAATACCGCACCTCCCAGTATTCGTGTCGGAGGGCGACGACCAGCGCCGGGACGGCCTCGACCGCACCGGGGCCGATCCGCCCCAGTGCCCACGCCGCATCGGCCCGAGAATACTCGTCCCCTTCCCGGAGGGTGGCGATTAGCGCCGGCACCGCTTCGACTGCACCCGGACCAATCGCCCCCAGCATCCCTGCGGCTTCTTGCCGCGTGTCGTCGTCCCGCAGGGCGGCGACCCACTTGGGCAGTGTCGCGATCGTGGCCGGGCCGATCGCCACCAGCGTGCCCTCGGCAAGCGACCGCAAGTCCGCGTACTCATCTGTGTTTCGCGCAGTAGCGACCAGCGCGGGGACGGCCTCGACCGCAGCCGGGCCGAACTTCCCCAGTACTTGCACTACTTGCAGACGCACATCCCTCTCCCTGTCGTGCAAGAGCCGGGCCAGTCCGGGCACCGCTTCGACCGCACCCGGCTTGATCGCACCGAGTGCTCTGGCCGCGTTAGCCCGCACGGTCCATTCGAAGTCCCCCAAGGCGTCAATCAGCGCGGGCACTGCCTCAACCGCACTTGGGCCGAACTTCTCCAGCGCCGCGGCCGCGTTCCACCGCAGATCCTTGTCTTCGTGCCGTAGCGAGGCGATCAGCGCGGGCACCGCCGCTCCCCCAACTCGCACCAGGAGGTTGCAGTGCTCTCCCGGGATCTCTCCATCCGTCAGTTCCAGCAGTCGGGGTATGGGGTCGGTGGCGTCGGGCGCCATGAAGGGCCAGAGTTCGGGGTCTCGCACCCACGGGGCGCGCGGGTCGCCGCGCTCCTGAAGCCAGTCCGCGAACACCAGCCGCGCCGTGTCGTCGCCCGAACGAATCGCAGCCAGGAACGTCGCCTCCTCCGGGTGCATCACCACCTCCGAACTACCAAATCCGTTGCGCTCGCGCGAGGCACCAGCCGGTCCAGCTTACCAACGGAGATGAACTCAGCCTACACGCATCCGGGAACGCGCGAAAAGGCGGGTCGAACGGGCTTCGTGGCCCACTCGACCCACTTCAGCGGGATGGTGCGACTTCTGACGGTTACTCGCCCGGAACACGGGGCACGGAACAGCCGAGAAAGAAAGTGACATTGGGCCAGCGGCCTGGCCCAATGGGTGCAACGCGCCGCTTACCGCGAAACCAGCGCGGCAACCACTTCGTAGGTGGCGAAACTCCAGGGGATCAGCACCGCCCCACACACCATTGCAAGCCACACGCCGTGGCGAGATTCCAGGCGGTTGCACAGCGGATAGAACACGGCACGCACTGCGCCGGGGTAAGTCGAGCCAACAACTCCCAGAAGCGTCCACCACAGCGCGAGCGAGCCGACGCCAACGAACAGTCCGGCCGCGGTTGGGGCCCACTCGGGGGCAACGGGACCGAGGCGAGCAACTTCCGATCTTCCTCCTTTTGCTTTGGAGATGCTCCGTGAACGCCCGCAACGTGATCCCGCGCTTCCTCGACTTCGTGAAAGGCCAGTGGTACGAAAATCACCGGCCACGCGACAACTGCGATGAAGAGCACCCCGCTCACGATCATCACCGGCGGATACAGTAACCACTTTCGCGCCGTGCCCAGTTCGATGCCGCGCTCCTTCGCATACGCGATCCCCGCCCGAGAGGAAGTAGCTCACGATGAGCGTGATAGGGAAGATGGCAAAGAACGTGAGAATGCCCAGCACGAAGACGCCAAACGACAGATACGGCAACCGCCAGTCTTCCGGTCATTGGTCATTGGTCAACGCAAATGACTGACGATCAGTGGCTATGGACCAATGACCAATGACTAATGACCACCGACCAATGGCGACAGTTCGCGTGCAAAGCGTGCGGTGAACTTGTCAGCGCCGCGTTTCAAGACGTGATGCGAGTCAACAAAATCCTCTTCATCGAGCCACAAGCGTGCATCAACCACCGGCACGCCATATTCCTTCGCGACCCCGGCGATGTAGCGATCGAACTGGACCAGTCCTTGCGGGTTGTACCAACTGCGAAACGTCGGCCCCTCAGAGCTTCGCAGTAACACCACGCGGATGCCGTGCTCCTGGGCCTCGCGAATGGTGTCGCGGAACGCACGGTCGGCGTTCGGGCGCATGGTCATGTTGCCGGCGTGGGCGCCATACATCTGCTTCGCGAATGCCGTACGTTTTACCCGCTCGGCGGCGGTAATTTCGGGTTCCAGAAAGCGGTATCCACCGCGCGGCAACGGAGCGGGTTGTCCCGCAAATGGATCGGTTACGCGGGCCAGATCCGTAGCTCGCAGGAGGCGGTGGCGGAGAAAGTGGGCGTCGAATCCGAGCGAGCGATCGGAGTATTGGCGGGCAAGCGGCATATCGTGCGCGGCGAAATAGCCAATCATGAACCGGTTGTTCTCCTTCACGAAGAACGTCGGCATCACTTCCAGTACCACCACGTCGGGCTGGATCCCATCGCGCAACAGCCGGTGCAGAATCACTCGGTTGAACGTCGGCCCGGCGGTGATATGCGCAGCGTTCACCCAACACACCGGACTATCTTGCGGCATTTGTTCAGGCTCAAACGCCCAGACCATGCGGGAACTGCCGAGGACAATACCGAGCGGTTGATTGGGATGTTCGGCCTGAGCGGTGCGGGCAATTCGGAGACGGAGATGGTAATCGGTATCGGTGATTTCGGGCGTCAGTGCTTCAGCGACGACCCACGCCCCCATCAGCACAAGGATGAATGTCGGGACGAACGCCAGCACGGCGATGCGTGCCCGCGCGATCCGCTTGTGAGGTGCGGAAGTACGCGGCAGCCACTGCCGCACGAACACCGCCAACAGCCGCAACACCGTGAGTTGCATAAGCTGCGTATTCGGCTATTGTCATCCATCCACTCCATTTGAACGAACCGACCGCGCCGCCGGATTCATTCCTCCACAGCGCAAATCCGTTACGGTTTACCTGGTTCGAATCGGTGTTGAAATGAGTGTTTGCGATTGTCCGGACCAACGGCGGTGCGAAATGCGAAGCCATCTCGACTGCCGCTGTTGAGAAATGCGTGATCCCAAGTATACTATTCTTAACTGGGCTTCCTTCCCGTTCAGGCTCTCACACAGCCTGTTGGTGAGGCGGACAAATGGAGCCCGACTTGGTCATCGTGGATACGCTCATGGTGCGGGACTTCAGCGGTGCACGGTTGGCAGTTGAGTAAATGAGAACACGCCAGGGCGTGTTCTCATTGGACTGGCCCCAACCCCACAGACCGCTGGAAAAAGCCTCCAAAACCTGACACCAGACGACACCGGACGAACTAGGAAATACAGGCTCCAAAACCCGACACCGGGCGACACCAGACGACATAACCAGGAAAAAGGCTCGAAACACAGGCTTTTGGTGGGTCAGCAAAACCCGAAACCAGACGAACGAGGCAGGAAAAACGGCTCAAAAAACCGAAACCATACAACACCAGACGAACCCAGCGGACAACACGCGGTAGTGGTTTAGCGCAGAGGGCTGCATCGACTCCGCATTGTCTCCGACCGATTGGCCGTCAGACAAGACGTGCGGAACAGGCTGGCGGTCGATGTGTTGACGCGGGCAGTTGCAAAGGTGTAACATAATAATTGACTATCTTAATAACGTAATATTGTATTGAGCGGTGCAGGATCCCGGGTGCAACAGTTACCCAAATGTGATATGCATCAACCGGCGTCACTGCCCGTCGAGGACGGCGGGGAGTTCGCGTCCAAAGCGAGCGGTGAACTTGTCGGCACCGCGTTTCAAGACGTGATGCGAGTCGAAGAAATCGTCTTCGTCCAGCCACAAGCGAGCATCCACCACCGGCACACCATATTCCGCCGCAACGCCAGCAATGTAACGATCGAACTGAGCCAGTCCTTCTGGGTTGTACCAACTGCGAAAT
>Ga0209062_1000559_pt1 | contig 104448 bp, 95 predicted proteins | sample Coa_R2_2_FD_187158 | JGI IMG/M metagenome (GOLD analysis project Ga0209062, IMG submission 187158) | Surface soil microbial communities from Centralia Pennsylvania, which are recovering from an underground coalmine fire - Coalmine... | ecosystem: Environmental > Terrestrial > Soil >...
CTGACCGCGACTTTCGGAGAAAGTCGCCCACCCGAAAAACCCAACGCGCTCGGCAGCGGCCAGCAATGAATGAGGGCATCCGATGACCGAAGCGGAATGGATGGTGAAGTGAGCCAGTTGGCGAACGGCGTGGCGTATCCGCCGAGTGTTGCTCGGCGGGTTTTTTCGGGTGGGCGACTTTCTCCGAAAGTCGCGGTCGCTCGAAGAGCGACCATAGCCATTGGCAGAATGGTGGTCCGAGCACAGCACAGCGAGCAATGCCTTTACGCAGTTTCACCTTTTTGGTTGGCCGACACACTGCGTGTGTCGATGGTCAGTTTCTGCGAAACTGACCGCGACTTTCGGAGAAAGTCGCCCACCCGAAAAACCCAACGCGCTCGGCAGCGGCCAGCAATGAATGAGGGCATCCGATGACCGAAGCGGAATGGCTGGGGATTGACCCAGAGCCGATGCTGCGTTCGCTGCGGGGTGAGGCGAGAGACAGGAAACTGCGGCTGTTCGCAACGGCGTGCTGCCGTAGTATCTGGCATCTCCTCCCAAATGAAGCAGCCCGAACTGTCGTTCTTGTGGCGGAACGATTCGCTGACGGTTTGGCAACTGAGGGGCAGTTAGGGCTGGCTGAGGAGGAGTTCTCATTTGCTGAACTGGAGACTGGTTATTCTCACGATACCTACGTTGCTGCGGTCGCTCAAGGAGCAGTTGAGCAACTGGCAAGAGAGTCGGATGCCACTTTTGCCCGGCGAACGAGGCGAGTGGTTCCGAACTGGTCTGAGCAGGCGTATGAAGCAGCGAGTGGGGCACTTCACGGAGCAACTTTCTCTATCCTCGGATCAACGCAACGTCAGGAACAACAGGTAAAGTTATCTGGTTTTCTTCGGGACATCTTCGGCAACCCGTTTCGTCCCGTATCCGTTAATCTCTCTTGGCTTACGTCCGAGGTCCGCCTTCTCGCCGAAGGCATCTACCAAGATCGCGCCTTCGACCGCATGCCGATCCTTGCCGACGCACTTCAGGACGCTGGTTGCGACAACGAAGACATCCTGACCCACTGCCGACAGTCGGGTGAGCACGTCCGGGGTTGCTGGGTTGTCGATTTACTTCTGGGCAAAACGTAGCTCACCAAGTTTAATGGGGTGCTCTACCACTCACGAAGATACAACGCAGGAGGAAACCATGTCGCTCTCCCGGTGGTTGGTCGTCTGCGGGTTGTTGCTCTGCCCGTCACTCAGTTCTGCCGCAGAGAAGATGAACGTGTTGTTCATCGTCTCCGACGATCTCACCAACAACACACTCGGCTGCTACGGCAGCAAGGTGAGCAAGTCCCCCAACATCGACAAACTTGCAGCAAAAGGTGTGCGGTTCGATCGCGCGTATTGCCAGTTCCCGCTGTGTAATCCGTCGCGGACGTGCTTCCTCACTGGCCTGCGGCCAGACACCACGAAGGTGTACGAGAACGCCACGCAGTTCCGCAAGAACGTACCCAACGCCCAGAGCCTGGGCCAAACGTTCCAGAAAGGCGGCTACTACGTCGCCCGCGTCGGGAAGCTCTACCACTACGGCGTGCCGGGGCAGATCGGTACGGCCGGGCTGGACGATCCGCCGTCGTGGATGAAGTCCATCTATCCGCGCGGTCGCGACAAGGACGACGAGGAGAAAGACCTGATCTTCACTCTCACACCAAACGCGAAAGGTTCTGCTCGCTTTGGTGCTTCGCTCAGTTGGCTCGCGGCCGACGGCACCGACGCCGAACAAACCGACGGTATGAACGCGGACGCGACCGTCAAGTTACTTCAGGAGAACAAGGACAAGCCGTTCTTCATCGCTTGCGGATTCTTCCGGCCGCATACGCCATATGTCGCGCCGAAGAAGTATTTCGAAATGTACCCGCCAGAAAAGATCGAACTGCCGAAAGTGCCGGCCGATCACTGGAAGCAACACCCCACCCCGGCATTCGCCAGCCACAAGAAGGAGCAGGACAATCTCTCAGACGACTTGCGCCGCAAAGCACTTCAGGCGTATTACGCATCCACGACCTTCATGGATGCACAAGTGGGCCGCGTACTCGATGAACTGGAGAAACTGAAACTCGCCGACAAGACTATTGTGGTCTTCATCAGCGATCATGGTTATCACCTCGGCGAGCACGGCCTGTGGCAGAAGATGAGCTTGTGGGAAAACTCCGCTCGCGTGCCGCTCATCATCTACGACCCGCGCGCGAAAGGGAACGGTAAGGGGTGTGCTCGCACGGTGGAACTCGTCGATCTGCACGCCACCCTCGCGGATCTGTGCGGGCTCTCCACACCAGACGGCAAAGACCCGATGGTGCCGAAACTCGATGGCGTCAGCGTCAAGCTGCTCCTCGATGACCCAAGCGCGAAATGGGACTTGCCGGCGTACACGCAGGTGAGCCGCGGAACGCCGACCGCAACCGGCCAGCCCACCGGCAAGAATCCGTGGTTCATGGGCCGCTCGGTGCGAACCGAACGCTACCGCTACACCGAATGGGACGACGGCAAGAAAGGCGTGCAGCTCTCCGACTACGAGAAAGACCCCGGCGAACTGGTGAACTTCGCCGATGACCCGAAGTACGCCGATGTCGTCAAGCAGATGAAGGGGCTCTTGTCGAAGAAATAAATCAAAATGCAGCCGCCGATGAACGCCGATAAACACAGATCAGAAAAGACAATTGAATTCAATTCTGATCTGTGTTTATCGGTGTTCATCGGCGGCTCTTCTTTTGGATTTCATCATGCTCCGCTATCTCGGTGCTCTTGCACTTTCCCTCGCCTTCACACTTCCTGTCGCAGCTGCGCAGCCGAATGTCGTCATGATAATCGGCGACGATCAGGCCTGGACCGATTACGGCTTCATGGGTCATCCGCACGTTCAGACACCCCATCTCGATAAGCTCGCGCGCGAATCGCTGGTCTTCAAGCGTGGCTATGTGCCGAGCAGTCTGTGCCGGCCGAGCCTCGCGACAATGATTACCGGCCTCTACCCACACCAAAATAAGCTTACTTCGAACGATCCGCCGATTCCCAAGGGATTGACCAACGCGCAGGCGAACAAAGACCCGGGCTTTCTCAAGATGCGGCAGGACATGATTGCACTCTTTGAGAAGTCACCCGATCTACCGAAGTTGCTCGATAAAGAAGGCTACATCAGTTTCCAGGCGGGGAAGTGGTGGGAGGGGAATGCCTGCCGCTGTGGCGGGTTCACGGAAGGAATGACGCACGGCGACCCGGCAAAGGGCGGACGCCACGGCGACGAGGGCTTGAAGATCGGCCGCGAGGGATTGCAGCCGGTGTTCGATTTCCTCGACAAGGCGAAGAAGGACAAGAAGCCGTTTTATCTGTGGTATGCGCCCATGATGCCGCACCAGCCGCACAACCCCCCGGCGCGGCTCTTCAACAAGTACAAGGACAAGACGAAATCTCAGTTTGTTGCCAAGTACTGGGCGATGTGTGAATGGTTCGATGAAACCATCGGCGATCTGCTCGCCCAGTTGGAGAAAAACGGTCAGGTCGAGAACACAATCATCATTTATCTTCACGACAACGGCTGGATACAGGATGAAAACTCCGCCAACTATGCCGCACGCTCGAAGCGCTCGCAATACGATGGCGGACTACGAACCCCCATACTCATCAAGTGGCCTGGGCATGTCAAACCCGGCGAGAACGAACATTTGGCGTCGTCGATCGATCTTGCTCCCACCATTCTCCAAGCTGTCGGTCTGAAACCGACGAAGGAAATGCCCGGCATCAACTTGCTCGATCCGCACTGGGTCGCCAGCCGCGACACCATCTATGGCGAAATCTTCGAGCACAACGCCGTGGACATCAACAAACCCGTTACGAGCTTGCAATATCGCTGGGTGATCGATGGCCACTGGAAACTGATCGTGCCGCACGCGCCAAACGTCAAGAAGGGCGTGACGGAACTCTACGATCTGGCACGCGACCCGGAAGAGAAAGTGAATCTTGCGGCCAAGGAGCCGGAAAGGGTGAAAGAACTGCTGAAGAAACTCGATGCGTGGTGGAAGCCGGAGTGAGGGAAAAATGAGCCTCGGATAACGCAGATAAACACGGATCAGAGCAAGAATCAATTTGAGAATCGTTTCTTTTCGCGCTGTCCGTACCTGCTTTTCTGATCATGTTTTAATCTGCGTTCATCGGCGGCTAATTCTTCCTCTTGGCTCCTCTTATCGCTTCTGCCGTGAGTGGATCTTCGGGCCAACTGTGTTTCGGATACCGCGCACGCAGTTCCTTCCGCACGAGTGGATAGCCGTTTTTCCAGAAGCTCGCGAGATCATCGGTTACCTGCTGCGGTCGATAGTTTGGCGCGAGCAGGTGTAGCAATACCTTTACGCGACCGCGAGCGATCCGCGGCGTTTCACGCAGCCCGAACATCTCCTGAATCCGCGCCGCGAGGATCGGTGGGCGGCCTTCTTCATACGTGATCGTGATGTGGCTTCCGCTTGGCACCTCCATCCGTTCCGGGGCTTCGTTCTCTACTGTCCGGAGTTGCTCGTAAGTGAGTTGTCCCTTCAGGAAATCGAGCCACGGACCGTTGCGGACATCTGCAAGAGATCGGCGATGGCGGCAAAGTGATTCGAGTGCTTCGCGAAGATCGGCAGCCTCGAATGCCGGGAGATTGAGTTCCGGCACCCATGCCCGCAGACAACGAACGCGGGTACGGAACTCCCCCGCAGGCGAATCCGGAGGCGGAAGAACCTCCTCCAGTCGCTCCGCAGCGGCCGAAGAAAGGACCGCGGCGGCTTCGTTTTCGTCTGCAATGTGGGCGTTCGCCTCTTCCAATACCAGGTCATCGAATCGCGTCACTTTCCGGGCCGCGAGTCGTTCGGTCTTGTCGTCGAAGGTGACTTCGATGCGCGTGGTGATGCACCCTTGCGGCAGCCATTCGCGCTCAACACCGGACGCAAGCCGCACGAACGAGTCCGCCCCGCCGGCATCGACATCGACGCACACAAACAACTCCGGCTCGCTTACGCCGCTGGTCGGTGCCAGCTTCACTCCGCGACCGCCAACGGTGAGTGCTTTCGTGCTGCCCGCCTCACGCCGCCGTGCGAGCCGATCCGGGTACGCCGCGAAAATGCAGCGGAGGAGGGGTGAGTCCCGACGAACCCCGCCCGCAAGGGCGGGTGGAGTGTTGTGAACAACCCCGCCCTTGCAGGCGGGGTTCGCCAACAATCGCGCCAACTGATCCCGTACTTCCAGCACGGCGTTCGCCCCGCCGCGATGGAGTCGGCCGAGCGGGCCGTCGAGTCGGCCGCTTGCCTCGAATGCTTCGAGAGCTTCTACGCGGTCGAGGACATCGGATACCGTGGGCGGCGCGGTGCGGGTCTGCGGTCCACTGTCGAACTCTCGCAGGAAGGGGTCGCGTTCGGAAAGCAACGCCGCCGCCAGGGCGGCGCGTTCCCCGCAGCCGAGACGCTGACCCTCTAGCAAAAGCCGGGCGAGCCGCGGATGAACCGGCAGTGGCGCAGCTAATTCGCCCAGCGGCGTGAGCGTGGAATTGTGCAGCAGGCCGAGCTGTTCGAGCAACGCCAGCGATTGCTTCACTGTGTCTTCGCTGGGCGCATCGAGCCAGGGGAACTTTCGGACGTCTGGCTCGCCCAGAGCGATTAGTTGCAGAATAGCGCCGCAAAGATCGACCCGTTTGATTTCCGGTACGGTTTGTTCGGGTCGGCCGCGGTGGCTCGGTTCGTCCCAGAGGCGAACACACACGCCTGGCTGCGTTCGCCCGGCTCGCCCGGTACGCTGATCGGCCGACGCACGCGAAATCGGCACGAGCCGCAATCGGTCCATCCCCACCGATGGCTCGAATTCCATTTGCCGGGCAAGACCGGAATCGACCACCGCCGTCACGCCGTCCACCGTGACTGATGTTTCCGCCACGTTTGTCGCCAGGACGATCTTTCGCCGGTCGAGTTTCTGCAGGGCGCGATCCTGCTGTTCGGGCGGTAAATCACCATGTAGCGGAAGCAGCGCGATGTCGCGTTCAGTCGCGAATGTTTCCAATAGCTCGGCGGTTTGGCGAATCTCACGTAATCCCGGCAGGAAGGCCAGCACATCACCGGTTTGCTCGTCCAGTACATCGCGAACCGCATCCGCAACTGCCAGCGAAATCGGCGTATCGCTGCGTCGCGACCGATAGCGAATATCCACCGGGAAGGTGCGTCCTGCGCTGTCAACTACCGGACAGCCACCGAAGTAAGCCGACACCGCAAACGGGTCGACCGTCGCCGACATCACGACGACCTTCAGTTCCGGCCGGACATTTTCCCGGATCAGACGAATCATGCCGAGTGTGAGGTCGGCTTCGAGTCCGCGTTCGTGGAACTCGTCGAACACGACGCAGGCAACGTCTTCCAGAAGAGGATCGTCGTGCAATCGGCGAAGCAGCACGCCGGGCGTGACCACCAGCACGCAAGTCCTCGCACTCGCCTTGCGATCGAACCGAACCTGGTAACCGAACAGATCGCCGAGTGGAGTGCCGTGTTCGATGGCCATTCGCCGGGCGGCGGCACGAGCAGCCACACGCCGCGGTTCGAGCATCAACACGAGGCCGTTACACGCCAGGCTATTTTCCACAATTGCCGGTGGTACGCGTGTTGTCTTCCCCGCTCCGGTTGGTGCGCGAAGCACCGCCGCTCCGCTTGCGCGAAGGGCGGTCAGCAGAGCAGGCAGGGCGTCGTCGATGGGAAGCGGGTCGCGCGGCATATTTTGAGTGTATCAGGGAAGTCATCGCCACGTTTCAGTACACCAAATCTGCACCCGGCACGTTCTCTCCAGCACTCTTCCGCAACCATGCGTCCACACACACCATTTGTCGGCCTGCTCCCGGCTGTCTTCACTCCGTTCGATGCGGCGGGGGAATTGCACCTCCCCGCGGTCGAGCCGTATGCGGCGTTGCTCATTCGCGAGGGTGTGGCGGGTGCCTTTGTTGGCGGAACCACGGGCGAATTCAGTTCGCTCACGTTTGAGGAGCGGCTCGCAGTTGCAGCGCGCTGGTCGGCCACGCTGAAAGGGACGCCGGTACGCCTCGTGGTTCATGTGGGGGCGAATTGCCTGTCGGACGCAAAGCAACTCGCTGCACATGCCCAGGCCATCGGTGCGGACGCGATTGCGGCCGTGGCTCCGAATTACTTCAAGCCCAAGAATCTGGATGTGCTCATTGCGTGGTGTGCCGAGCTTGCGGCTGCCGCCCCCGAGACGCCATTTTACTTTTACGACATCCCCGCGATGACGGGGGTGGCGTTGCCGATGGTGGATTTCCTGGAGCAAGCGCCCGCTCGCGTTCCCACTCTGGCGGGTGTGAAGTTCACCAACCTGGATTTGATGACGTTTCAGCGATTGCTGCGTGTCGGCGGTGGCCGGTTCGACGTGCTCTATGGTTTCGACGAGCAGTTACTGGCGGCGGTGGTGCTGGGGGCGCGAGGGGCGGTTGGCAGCGGATATAGCTTTGCGGCTCCGCTTTACCATCGGCTCCTGGCGGCTGCGAACGCGAATGACTTCGCCACCGCCCGGACAGAGCAATATCGTGGGGCGGAACTGGTCGCTTTCCTGCAACGGCATGGTTATCTCGCCGCAGCGAAAGAGATGATGCGGGTGCGCGGCCTGGATCTTGGGCCGGTGCGGTTGCCGAATATGCCATTCACGCTGGAACAGGCGGCGGTATTTCGCCGAGAACTCAGTGCGACCGGTCTTCTCGATGTCATCGGAATGTCCAATAAATAAGGAAGAGTCGGATTGTCCTTCTCTTCGAAATCAGATACTCCATCTTGAGGCGAGTCGGATGTGTGCCGCGGATTTGGTGGGGAGGTTTGAGCACGAGTAATGTTCCAGTGATTCAGGCGTTTTCCCGAACCAGTTCTTGCGCACAAACCTCCTCCGACAAAGCCGCAAGCACCCCGGTTCGAATCTTTTAAGCTGTATTCCGAATCCACCCATTGTTCCGCTGTTTACCACTGTCAAGGTGTGGGCTATACTTCACTTTTAACACTGGCCAATGCCCGGCCTGTGAGCTATGAGATTCCGGCGTGAAGGCGATCATTAGCGATATTCACGGCAATATGGAAGCCCTCCAGGCCGTGCTGGCGGACATCAAATCGCTCGGCATCCGCGAGGTCTATTGCCTCGGGGATGTCGTGGGTTACGGTCCGAACCCGCGCGAGTGCATCGACCTGGTGATGGAGTGCAAACTTGTCCTGCTCGGCAACCACGATCAGGGCGCCATGTTCGACCCCGACGGCTTCAATCAGTCGGCGGAGCGAGCGATTTTCTGGACGCGAAGTCAACTGGAATCGGCCAGCGAACCGCGTGCGGCCCGCGAGAAGCGCTGGGAATTCCTCTCGGAACGCCCCCGGAGCCACCGCGAGAACGGCCACCTGTACGTTCACGGCTCAGCGCGCAACCCGCTCAACGAATACGTCTTTCCGGAAGATGTGTATAACCAGCGCAAGATGGAACGCATCTTCGCCCTGGTCGATCGCTATTGCTTCCAGGGTCACACGCACGTCCCCGGCATCTTCACCGAGAACATGCAGTTCCTGAGCCCGGAAGAAGTGGAATTTGCTTACAAGCTCGATGGCCGCAAGACGCTGTGCAACGTCGGCTCGGTGGGGCAACCACGCGACGGTAACTGGCGTGCCTGTTATGTCGTTCTGGAGAACGATACGATCAAATTCCGCCGCGTGGAGTACGACTGGCAGAAGACACGCGACAAGATCTATGACATCCCGGATCTGGACAATTTCCTCGGCGATCGCCTTGGCGAAGGACGCTAGCGAGAAATTTCCTTCTGCCTGTCTCGAATAACATGGGGTGCTCTCGTTGATTCGTTGGCGGGGAGATTTGGGCGTGGAATTTGTGTCCGGTTCACGTATTTCCGGTGCCCAAATCTACCCGCCAAAATCGACAGGGGCACCCAATAACCGGAAGCCCACGGAGTTCGTCCGTGGGCTTCCGGTTTCCTAAGTTACCCGTAGTGATCCACGCTCCTCGAATCGGCCACTCATGCGCAAGAACGCACTCAACGTCGTCATCTTCATGTTCCTCGCGGGAGCGATGTTCTTCCTGTGGCAGTACGCGGACAAGAACTGGATTCCCAAAAAAGAAGAGAAGCAAAAGGAAACCGTTGATGAACTGCTCAAAAAGGAAGAAGAGGAGTTGCAGAAGAAAGCCGCCGAGGCGAAAAGGATCGCCTCGGAGCGCCTGAACTCTCAGGTCGCGGTCGGTAGCGGGCTGGTGGAGGCGAGGTATCTCGTTCCCCCGAAGCCGTCCGCGCCGCCAAAGGCTACTCCGCCCAAACCAGTAGTTCCACCCCCCGAACCGCCCACACTCATTGCGCTCGGCGATGATACATTCTATCTTCGCGTTCTTCTGACGACGCAGGGCGGCGGCGTTCAGCAGGTGGTCTTGCCGCGATTCGGTCAGGCCGATCGCCTCGGCCGCGAGGTCATGGAAAAAGACGCCAACGGCCACCCGACGAAGACCCCCGTACCGCTCTATCTGATTCCCGGTGTGCCGCAGCCGCACGGCAAGTATCTGCGCGAGGAGTACCACGTCCCGGAACTCAAGCCGGGCAAGGTGGCTGATCCTTCCCTTCTCGCCGAGCCGTCGTTCACCATCTTCCATTACGCCACATCCGAAGATAAACATCCCGATCCGCGGCTTGGCGAGATCAACTGGAAGGTTGTTTCACAGGAATTGCCCCAGGGGGGCGAGCACAAGGTCATTTTCGAGGCCGAACTGGGCGAGCCATACTTTATCAAGCTGCGCAAGACCTACACGCTCTCTCCCACCGACTATCACATCGGCATGCGGATTGACATCGAGAAGTTGAAGGTGCCCGGCGCGGCCAAGGGGAAAGGAGTACTCCGGCTCCAGATGACCGGCCCACGTGGGCTGCCGATTGAAGGCGAATGGTACACGAGCATCTACCGCAACGCGCTGATTGGCTGGACCGACAACAAGGGCAGACCGGAACGCCAACTGGAAGATTCCGCCAGCATCGGCGCCAAACGCGGCGGCGAGGCCAGAACCCGTGGCGACACTCGGTTCAAGTACATGTTGGTCACCAACCAGTATTTTGCCTCCGGCGTCGCCATCAACGACCGGGCGAAGGAAGAAGGAGCGGTCGTGGATCCCTGGGCTTACGTCCGCGCCACGACGGAACTTCCGTTCGGGGTGCAGCAAAACCCGAACGTGCCGCACTTCGACGACATCACCGTGCGAGCGGCGTCCGAACCGATTGATCTGGAACCGGGGCAGACGCTGGCCCACAGCTACCTGCTTTACAACGGCCCCTCGAAAGTCCGGCTCCTGAAACTGATGCCCGCCGATCGCGGCGCGGTCGATCCCGCGCTTGTCGATCGCTACGCGGACAGCCTTACTCTCCGGACAATCACCGACTACCGCTCCGATAACCTGCTCGGACGCTTCGCCAGCTTCATTTACTGGACCGATCTCGTCATCGTCTTCACCAACCTGATGCACTGGCTCCTGGCCGTCATTCACTCGGTCATTCCCGTCTGGGCGCTGTCCATCGTTGTGCTCACGGTCATGGTGCGGCTTATGCTGTTCTACCCCAGCCGTAAGCAGACCGCGATGAGTATGAAAATGATGGAGGTGCAGAAGAAACTGCAACCGGAGTTCGACAAACTCTACGAGAAATACAAGGACGATCTGCACACCTACAACCGCGAGAAGACGCGGCTCATGATGCAAAACGGGGCTAACCCGTTCGCCGCGATGGGCGGTTGCTTGTTGCTCCTGGCCCAGATGCCGATCATGATGGGGCTTTACTTCTGCCTGCAAGAGAGCGTGTTCTTCCGGCTCGACTCGTTCCTCTGGATCAACAACCTCGCCGCGCCGGACATGCTCGTCTGGTGGACCGAGCACATCCCGTACATCAGCACACCCGAAGACATAGGCAGCTTCATTTACTTGGGGCCGTACTTCAACTTGCTGCCGGTGCTGGCTGTCAGTTTGATGCTTTACCAGCAATCGAAGATGATGCCGCCCTCGACCGATCCGCAGGCCGAACAACAGCGGATGATGATGAAGATCATGATGGTGATGATGGCATTCTTCTTCTACAAGGTGGCGGCGGGGCTTGCGCTGTACTTCATCGTGAGTACCGGCTGGGGCATCATCGAACGGCAGTTTATCCCCAAACCAAAGATCAATCTCGGCGGCGATGGTGACGGAAAGACGGCCGACGCCAAACCGCAGGCCGGTTCGCCCAACGGCAAGTTGAACACCGCCGACGCTGTTGCCGCCGCGCAGCAGAAAAGCAAGGGATTGCTCACGCGGCTCCGCGAAGCACTTCAGAAACGATTGGAAGAAATGCAGAAGAGCGCGGATGAACAATCGAAACGGCAGATTCGCAACGATCCGAACCGCCCCGGCGGCGCGAATCAGCCCCCCACTCCCGGTAGCCCATCGCCGGAGAACCAACCGCGCCGCGACAAGAAGAAACGGCGGAAGTAGGTTGGGAGTTCCAAGTTCGAGAGTTCCAAGTTGCCGACAACAGTGGCGTTTTCTTTGACCTGGAACTCTTGGATTATTTCTCCACCGTCAGCGCCAGCGCCGTTGTGGCCCAGCCGCTGGCCGCAATCGAGATGAACTGATCCTTCGCGTGCGGGAAGCCGCTTTCGTAATACGGCTGGAACGGCCGGCTCCGCGACTTCACATACCACGTCCCATCGCTGCGCTGCGTCTTCAGTAGGTACGCGACTCCTGCCCGGTAGGCCGGTGAATCGGTTTTCAACCCACCCGCCTGATGCAGCGCAACCAGAGCAGCCCCGGTGGCGTAGGCGTCGCTGGATTTGCCATCAAGCTGCGCCCAGCCGCCATCGGATTGTTGCTTTTGCAGCAGTTCCCATGCGGCCGCTGAGATTTCCTTCTCATTTGCTCCCGCTTCCTTCAAACCCAACAGCCGGAACACGCGGTCTTCCGTGTCATTGGCGGGCGTCTTCACGATCCACGTCCGAGCACTCTCGATCCGTTTGGCGATCTGCTGCTTGTCGGCCTTGGCCGCCGGCCCCCACACACGGAGCGCCCGCATCACGAGGTACGTGGTCGTGAAATCGCTGGCTTCTGTTGGCGGACGATTGGAACCGGTTCGCCAGTGGTCGCGGGCAGGCTGCGTTTTCAGAAGATAACCCACAACGGCTTCGGTATTTTCGTCCGGCTCATGGCCGGCGAGTTCGAGCGTGAAGAGTGCATAGGCAGCCGTGGCCGCCTGGCCGCCCGTTCCGCGTCCGTCCTTGAATCGCGCGCGGTTGGTTTCAAGGAACCCACTGATGTGTTCCGCCTGCGACTTGAAGAGATCGGCGGGTAGATCGAATCCGCGGCTCTTGGCCGTGGAGAAGGCCAGCATCGGCGTGGCCTGATTGTGGCAGGCAAAGCAAGTTTTCTGTTCGGCGTGACCGGTTGCGCCTTTCTGAAGCGGCTTGAGAGCGGCCTGAATGGCAGTTCGCGGGTTTGCGTGCGTCGGGCTCGGGGCAACTTTTGGGAGTGGAAGAGGAAGGATTGCTGCGAGCGAGATTAGACTGGCCAAAGTGGTAAGCATGATGTCTTCCCCATTGCAGGTCCACTCGTTATACACTCCAATTCGTGAAAACTCCGCGAGTAAAACAGCGTACTATACTTGTGAAGCCTTTCCCGCGATCGAGGTCATAATGCCTGCTCCGTCCACATTCGCGTCTCATTTCGAGTTCAATTCCGACAACACCGCGGTCATTATCACTCTCGTCGGTCGATTGGATCCGGAAGCGGTCGACGAAATCTACCCTCAAATTCAGGATGTGTATCGCGCCGGCGTGCGGCGCTTTGTCTTCGATTTGAGCAAACTGGAGCACGCCGGCAGTCTCGGGTTGCGGCTGATGCTGGGGTTGCGGAATCAAGTGAAGGGGGAGGGGCAGGTTGCGCTGTGTACTCTTTCGGAACCGGTGCGGTCGCTGTTTCGGATGATGCGATTACATGAAGTGCTGCGGGAATACCCCTCACGCGCTGAAGCGCTCGAAGCGACGGCGGTGTAGGCGAAGCAGGACCCCCCGCAACCCCTCCTGCAGGGGTCGCGGGGTGGGTCTTCTGGATCACTTCTTCCCGATCTGTTCCTTCGCGGCCTTCAGGACGTTATCGAGAGTGAAGCCGAAGTGCTTCATGACATCCTTGATCGGGGCGGAAGCGCCGAAGGATCGCATGCCGATGATGGCGCCGGTGGGGCCGGCGTAGCGTTCCCAGCCAAATGCACCACCTGCTTCGACGCAGACGCGAGCTTTTACGCTCGGCGGAATCACGCTGTCGCGGTACTCCTGCGATTGCTTCTCGAACAACTCCCACGACGGCAGACTTACTACGCGTGCCTTGATCCCCTCCGTCGCCAGCTTTTCCGCCGCATCGACACAGAGCGAGACTTCGCTGCCGGTGCCAATGAGCAGCAGGTCTGGGTTCGACACGTTGTTCATGGCGTAGCCGCCCTTCGCCAGACCGGACGCCGGGGCGTACTTGGTCCGATCGAACGTCGGGATGGGCTGTCGCGTCATGGCGAACACAACAGGAGCGTGTTTCTGCTGGAACGCAACCTTGTACGCTTCCGCCACCTCGTTGGCGTCGCCGGGGCGAATCACGATCAAGTTGGGAATCGCACGCAGCGACATAATCTGTTCGATGGGCTGGTGCGTGGGGCCGTCCTCGCCCACCCCGATGGAGTCGTGCGTGAACACATACAGCACCGGCATCCCCATGATCGCGGCCAAGCGAATCGACGGCCGGCCGTAATCGGAGAAGATAAGGAAGCCCGAACCGTAGGAACGCAGCTTCGACTGGGCCATGCCGTTCATGATGGCACCCATACCGTGCTCGCGAACGCCAAAGTGGACATTGCGGCCCGCAGGAGTCTTGGAAGTGAAGACCCCCGCCTCCGGGAACTTCATGAATGTCTTCGTCGATGGGTTCAGGTCGGCTGATCCGCCGACGACCCACGGCACATTCTTGGCGATGGCATTGAGTACCTGGCCGGAACTATCGCGGCTGGCCAGTCCCTTGGCGTCGGCCGGGAAGACGGGTATATCCTTGTCCCATCCCGCTGGCAGCTCGCGCTTCTCCATCGTCTCCAGCTCGGCGGCTTCCTTGGGATATTTCGTCTTGTACTCGGAGAAGAGTTTCTCCCACGCCAGGTGAGCCGCCGCTCCGCGAGTACCGATGCCGGCCTTGAACTTCTCGTAAACGCCATCCGGGACGAGGAACGACGAGTCTTCCGGCCAGCCGTAGGCTTTCTTCGTCAGTTTGATTTCTTCCGCGCCGAGTGGTTCGCCGTGGGCGGCGTGGGTGTCGGCCTTGTGGGGTGAGCCGTAGCCAATCACGGTCTTGAGCGCGATAAACGTGGGGCGATCGGAGGCTTTCGACGCTTCAATGGCCTTCGCCATCCCCTCGAGATCGTTGCCGTCGGTGACGCGCAGAACATTCCACCCATAGGCGGCGAACCGAGCCGGTACGTCTTCGCTGAAGGCGAGATTCGTGTGCCCGTCGATGGTGATGCCGTTGTCGTCGTAGATGAGCGTGAGGTTGTTGAGCTTGAGATGCCCGGCGAGCGACGCCGCTTCACTGGCAACGCCTTCCATCATGCAGCCGTCGCCACAGATGGCGTAAACGCGGTGGTTGAACAGCGCCTCGAAGCCGGGTCGGCCGTAGTACGCCGCTCGCCACTTCTGCGCGATCGCCATGCCGACAGCGTTGCCGACACCCTGACCGAGCGGGCCGGTGGTGGTTTCCACGCCGGCCGTCATGTCGCTTTCCGGGTGACCGGGCGTCTTGCTGTGTAGTTGCCGGAACAGCTTCAATTGCTCCATCGGCAGTGAGGGTTCGTCCAGAACCTTGCCGGTGTGCATGTCAACGTTCTTGACGCCGGTGAGGTGGATGAGCGAATAGAGCAGCATCGAGGCGTGGCCATTGGAGAGCACGAACCGGTCGCGGTTGGGCCAAAGGGGGTCGGCGGGATCGTAATTCAGGTAGCGATTCCAGAGCACATACGCGACAGGTGCCAGCCCCATGGGCGCACCGGGGTGCCCGGAGTTGGCCTTCTGCACCGCGTCCATTGCGAGTGTGCGAATTGTGTTGATGGCGGTGATGTCGAGCGCGGTGAACTCGGCCATGTTGGGTGCCCTCGTGTTGAGATTCCCTGTAGAGGATACGGGACAGGCGTGGACGCGAAAATGACTAAGGTCCAGCAAATGAGGAATCACCTCCAAATGTCGAGGGAAAGGCCCGAATTCGTGCGGCAGAGCGTGTATCGGCCGCGTGAACGCCAAGACAATTGGTCATTCGTCATTTATTCAGGTCGTGGCGACTGTGGCGCGTATGAGGGTCAAAAATAGCGAAAAACACGGGAGAAACTGCCTTCTGAAGGGTTGCAAGCGAGAAAATACTGGATATTTCAAGGGAAAATGCGTTGTCTTGTTGACAACTACCCACAAAACTCCGTAGTTTTCTGGCAGTTTCTTACTTCTTACCTCCTCGAAGCCGGAGAAAACCAATGGCGAAGGCCGCGGGTGGAAAGGGTGCGAAGTCGATCACCAAATCTCAATTCTTCACCGAGGTTGCCGATGCAACCGGATTGAAGAAGGCGGAAGTGGCAAAAGTGTTTGACGCGATCACCGAAGTCATCAAGAAGCAACTTGGTGCGAAAGGTCCTGGTGTGTTGACTTTGCCGGGTTTGTTCAAGTTGAAGGCCAAGCGAGTGCCAGCAAAGAAGGGTGGGGAGCAAGTGCCCGACCGCTTCAATCCTGGCAAGATGATCACCACGAAGCCCAAGGAGGCTCATACCCGTGTGACTGCCCGCGCACTCAAGGCACTCAAGGATGTGCTCAAGTAAGCCGGCTTCAATCTCGCTTCAGAGCGGCTGGGCGATACCCAGCCGCTCTGCATTTTCGGTAATCCCAACATCTCGCCATTCTCTCCTGGCTGGGCGGTATTCCCCCGGTGATGGGGGATTACCGCCCGAATTCGTTCGACCCAGCCTTTGCATTCATCCCTTCAATCGCAGATTTCTGCTCATCTAACTTCTGGTAATTGAAGCAGTTTCACCTCAAATCCGTTTCCTGTTCCCAACCAACCTGCATCGTGGTTCTCGCTTTGCCTTTGTGCCACATCGGTGGGGGAACGAACCTGCGACCTTTCCCCGCTCGCCCACCCGTATGGTCGCGAAAGCAGAGGAGGGGATCATGCGACTGACAATCGGCCGGCTTGTCGCGCCGGCGCTATTTCTGGCTGCTGGGCTATTGGTCGTTGCGACGAATGGCGCAATCGGCCAGCCCGGCAAGGACAAGGAACCCGGCAAGGAGAAGAAACAGAAGGGCAAGGCGAAGGATGGCCCGGAGAAAAGCGCGAAAGATCTGCGCAAGGCGTTCGATAAGATTACGGACATCGCGCAGAGTGCACCGGCTGGAAAAGAGGCGACGCGCCTGTTCGACCACGCCAAGTCACTCTACCGCGCAGCGGCACGGGCCTTCCCCGATGATCCACGCCGGTCACGCGAACTCGCCGCTGCGGCCCACGATGCCGCACGCGGGCTCGATCATCTGCGGCGAGCATCTTATCAGCCGGTCGCAAATCTGCCCGAACCGCCGACGGAGTTCGACTCTGGCCCGTCACCCAAGAAGGGGCCAAAAGAAAAGGACGCTCCTCCCCCGCCCAAGGACGGCCCGAAGGGCCGCGCTGAACGCGGCGAGTGGACACCCGCTCTCGATGTCCTGACGAGCGTGAACAACGAACTCACCGCGATGCCGGCGCCAGCCAAGGGAGCGGGCCGAGATTTCTTCGACGCAGCCCGAAACACCTACCGCCAAGCCCGCTCGGCCTACGAGGATGGCGACTACCGCAAAGCGGCCGAACTCGCGCGAGCGGCGGACGCCTGGCTTCGTGTAATCGAGCACCTTGAGCGCGCCGAGTGGGACGGCCCTACCGCTCCGCTGCTTGCCCCCGAGCCGAAGAAGAGAGGCGCTCCCCCTCTTCCGCCACTCGGCAAGTAACCGTGCCGTCTCAGTCCGGCCAGCACTCATTCGCTGGCCGGCGTCATCCATCGAACAAGAGGACTTTTCAATGAACACCGCCGCGCTTGCGCCGAGCATACCAACACACTCCACAGTGCGGAACCGAATCGGGCTGTACGGGGCATATTTCCTGGGCATGACCGGTATCGGCTTCTGCCTGCCGTACCTGCCGCTTTACCTGAAAGAAGATCGGGGATTCTCGGACCGGGGAATTGCTCTCGTTTGGGTCTTCTCCGCCGTTGCGGGGTTGGTGCAGTTTCCCATCGGATTGTGGTCCGACCGCGTTGGTTTGCGGAAGCCATTTCTGGTCGCGGCCCTCGCTGTTCTGGCCGTCGCGACGGCGTTATTGCCCTTCGCCACGCCCACGGGTGTTAGCGGATGGGTGCTTGTCGGATTATTGGTGGTGTTATTCGCGGAGAACGGTCCGTGCCGGGCGACGGTGGAGAGCATGGCGGGAGCTGAAGCGACGCGGCTGGCTCCGCCGGGAGGAGTGGGTGCTGCTCTCGGCGCACTGCGGTTCTGGCGGCCCGTGGCGATTGTTCTCACGGCGCTTGCCGGCGGTGTTGTGGCAGAAGAGCGAGGAGTGGGTTGGCTGCTCGGTCCGCTGGCGGTCGTGCAGGGATTGGCCGTTGGAGCGGCCCTCTTGATTCGCGAAGGTGAGCGCAAGCCAGCCACGCCATCCACTTCCGGATGGGAACCCAGCCGGACGGGGTTGCATCTCGGTGATCCTGCTTTGTGGTGGTTCATCGCAGCGATGGTTCTCTTCCATGTGGCCAACTCTCCTCCCGGTGCCTACCTCGGTCTGTTCATGAAGAATGACCTCAACGCACCCGCTCGGGATCTCTCGTATGCCTTCGTAGTGAGCATGATCGCCTGGACGATTTGCGTGCGCCCGGTCGGGTGGCTGGCCGACCGACTCGGTCGCAAGCCGATGTTGATCGCTGGTTGGGCCATCATGACTCTGCGTCTTGTGCTGCTCGCGGCAGCGAATGAAGCCTGGCACGTTTTGGCGATTCAGTTCCTTGATGGGCTGGCGCAAGGGCTGTTTGCCGTGGCCGCGGCGGCGTGGGTGACGGATCGGCTCGGCGACACCAGCCGTGCGGGCGAAGCGCAGGTGCTGATTGGGAGTTCGCTGGTCTTTGGGTCGGCAGTGGGCCCAGCCCTGGCGGGGTTGGTGGTGACCGATCTCGGCTATCGAGGCACTTTTGGAATACTGGCCGGCGTGGGCGTTATCGCCACACTGATCACTCTTCTCATTCCCGAAGCCCGCCGATCTGTTCTCTCTGAAGGAGACACCGATGCCTTCCGCGCTTGAACCGGTCGTCGTGATGATTCCTGGCGATCTGCATTTGAAGGAACCGGAGCAACCGAATCATGTTGCCGCTCTCCGCGTGATGAACGATGCGAACGAGTTGATCCGTCCGGATTTCGTGCAATTCATCGGCGACAACGTTGAGGATGGCACTGACCAGCAATTCGGGCTATTCCACGATCTTGTCATTCGGTTGGGTGTGCCGTGGTTCGCACTCGTCGGCGATCACGATGCGCAGGGTGATCCTCAATCGCGTCGGTTCCGCGAACACGTGGGCGAGCCATATGGTTCGCTCGCAGTTCGGGGGTTCCGTTTCTTGCGGTTGAACACACAAGAAGCCCGGCCGGTCGGCATGCTCGCGCATCAGATTGAATGGTTTCAATCGGAGATCGATTTGGCCTGCGTGGCAAGCGAAAAAGTCGTGGTGTTCCAACACAACTACCCCTACCAAATTTGGGAGAATTTCGCCGGTCCCGGCATCGATGCGTGGCGGGAAATCGTCCAGACTTGCCGCATCCACGCGATCCTCTCCGGCCATACGCACTACTGGCAGCTTGCCAATGATGGGCGGAACGCGGTGGTGGCGACACGCTCCATTGGTGATCCGGAGGGCGGACCGCCGGGTTACACGGTCGCGGCGTTTCACGGCGATGATTTTGCTGTGACCTACCGCAGCGTGGAGGAAGAGGGTCCGCTGGTCCTGGTGACCCACCCGCGCGAATCGCTCCTCGCCACCGGACCCACACACGTCGTGCGAGGACCAGATGAAGTGCGGGCGCGGGTGTGGTCCACCGAACCGGTGTTGTTCGTCGGGCTGGTGTTGGGGGATGGCGAGCGCGTGGCTATGGAGCCGGTCGAAAGTGGATCATGGCGGGCGGACTTGCCCGGCGAGCGGCTCGGGAAGGGAACCCACCGGCTGATGGTTCAGGCGGAGGATACTGCTGGGCGAATCGGCGAACACAAGATCGAGTTCGCCGTCGATCCGACCGGTCGCTACACTGCTGTGCCGATGGTCCGACCTCTCGTGACCACAACGGCCTTCTGTTGAGTTGCTCTGCCAAAACCGTGGGTCGGTTGTCGCGATCTGGGTAAAACCGCTTCGAAGCAGCCCAAAGGCGACCCCGACCCACCAGTATTGGCAGAGCAAAGAAATGGAAAATGGAGACATTCGTGTCCGGAACTCTCGCTCTTTGGGTCACACTGGGCTGGTTCGGCTTGACCTATCTGGGGCTGGCTCTCGGCCGGCTGCCGTGGTTACGCACGGACCGGGCGGGAATTGCTCTGGTCGGGGCGGCTGGAGTGCTGGCCTGCGGATTGCTCTCCTTTGACGACGCAGTGAAGGCGATCGACTTCGCCACGATCGCACTTCTACTGGGCATGATGGTGGTGGTCGCGTTCTTGCGGCGTGCGGGTTTCTTCGCTCGCCTCACGGGGTTTGCCCTTGGCCGGGTAAAGTCGCCCAAAGCGCTCCTGGCGGTCACGATGCTCTTGTCCGGCACGCTCTCGGCGATTCTTGTCAACGACGTTGTGTGTTTGGCGCTGACTCCGCTGGTGCTGCATCTGACGCGGCGGTTGGAACTGGATCCGCGTCCGCATCTGGTTGGTTTGGCGGTGGCGAGCAATCTCGGCTCGGCCGCCACGCTCACCGGCAATCCGCAGAATATGATTATCGGCGGATTGTCGGGTATTCCGTACCTGCGCTTCACGGCGAAACTCGCTCCAGCTGCGCTTCTGGGGCTGGCGATCGGCTATGTTGTCACGCTCGTTGTTTATCGCACAGCGCTGAAGGGGGGGCGCAAAACTCTCCCCGCGCCAGAAGAGAAATCGAACGGAGACCGTGTGCCCGATGGCCACCGGCACTCGACCCTGTTAGTGAAGAGCTTGCTTGTGACGGTGGCGGCGGTCGTGCTGTTCTTCGCTGGTTTGAAGATGTCCGTGGTCGCGCTGGGGGCCGCGGCGATTCTGCTCCTGGATCGGGTGAATCCCGCGAAAGTTTATGCGCACATCGACTGGAGTCTCTTACTCATGTTCGCGGGGTTGTTTGTTGTGGTGCGGGCATTCAAGGTACACGTCCTGACCGGTAGTGGAGTTGACGAATGGGGAGCACGGGCCGATCCCATCTGGGTGTTGTCGGGACTCTCAGCGGTGTTGTCGAACGTGGTGTCGAATGTGCCCGCCGTGTTGCTCTTCAGGCCCGTCGTCGAGGCCATGCCAACTACCGAGCACGAAACGGCCTGGCTGGCGTTGGCGTTATCGAGCACGCTGGCCGGCAATCTGACTGTGCTCGGTTCAGTCGCGAATCTGATTGTGGTTGAGCAAGCACGCAAGGAAGGGGTTACCATCCGTTTTTGGGACTACTGCCGTGTCGGCATTCCCGTCACGCTGTTAACGTTGGTGGTTGGTGCGGCGTGGCTCGCCTTCGCCCGATACTGAAGGTGGCGAATGGGAACAGCGCGAGTAGCTGTCGTGGTGCTGATGTTCGTGGGATCGCTCACGGTACTCGCGGCAAGCAGTGCGCTCGTTCTGTGGAGCAGTACGGACGAGTTCGCCGCACGCGATCAACTGCGCGCGGCGGCTGTTGAACTCGCCGCAACAGCGCACGACCGCACCGCCGTCTTACCCCCGGACTCGTCGGGAAAAATCTTGCCAGAGCCGGAGAACCGGCGATTGGCCGAGGTTGCTCGCCGCGTCCTGGCGAACTATCCCGGCGTGGAGGGTGGATTCTACCTGACCCGATCGGACCAGTTTGCCGGTGCCGTGTTGAACAATGCCGAACCCTCGTCCGACCCACTTCCCGACGACAGCCCAATCGCGGAGAAGAAAGACACCGACAGGAAAGACAAGAAAAAGGGCAACAAGGACGCCAAGAAGAAGCCGTCTGCGAAAAAAGAACCCGAGCGGTACGAATCAGCACCGATCGGTGTTGTGGGCACACGCCGCGAGCCCCCGCCACTGGAGACGCCGGGGATTCGCCAACAGTGCCGCGAAGCCACCAACGCGGAGATGGGGTGGTCGCCGATTATTGAAGTGCGCGATGTGGGTCCGAGTCGCGTTGCGATCGCGACAATGGCGGTTGGGGAGGAACGCCCCGCCCGCGTTACCGTGTGGGTGATGGTCCGGCTGACGGGGCCCGAGCAGCAGAAAGCCCGACTGGCGCGGCTGCAACTGGCGACCGGTCTTTCGCTGGGCGGAGTTCTTCTGGCGCTGGGACTCGCCGCAGCGCTGGTCGGATCGCTGCGGCGTGAAGCACGCCGGCGGCAGGCGATGAGTGATGAACTGCGAAAGGCCGAGCATCTCGCTGCGCTTGGCCGGCTGCTGGCTGGTGTGGCACACGAAGTGCGCAACCCGCTGACCGCAATTCGCTCCACGGTGCAACTGTGGGAGCGTCTCCCCGCTGAATCGCGCACACCAGAATCGCTTGCGGCAGTCGTTGGTTCCGTGGATCGGCTCGACGAACTCGTCGGCCGGTTATTACTATTCGCTCGTGCTGGACACGAAGTCCGCAAACCCGTGGATCTCAACTCCATCGCGGCCGAGACTCTGGAACTTGTTCGTGCTCGCGCCGAAGAACAGCATGTCACAATCGAAGCGGATCTCACACCGGGGTTGCCGCCGGTGCTTGGCGCAACACAAGCCATTGGGCAGGTTGTGCTCAATCTTGTAACGAACGCCCTCCAGGCGATGCCAACGGGCGGCCGGCTGATGTGCCGGACTCGTGCCGGGCTGAGCGGTCGAATCGAACTGCTCATCAGCGACACCGGGCCCGGAGTGCCCGTTGAAGCTCGCGACCGGGTATTCGAGCCGTTCTTTACCACACGGCCGGAGGGAACCGGGCTGGGGCTGGCTCTATGTCGCGAAGTGGCCCGGCAGCACGGCGGCGATGTGACCCTTGAGCCATCGCCCGGCCCTGGGGCAATCTTCTGTCTCACACTTCCAGCCAGCACCGAGAGAGAAGCGACATGAGCGCGCGAAACGCACATGCCCCGACAATTCTGGTTGCCGACGACGATCCGGTGACGCGATCGAATCTTGCTCTCTTCTTGCGTTCGGAAGGTTACCGGGTGATGGAAGCCGCCGATGGCGACGCGGCGGTGGCGGCGTTGGGCGATACAGCGGTCGCGGCCGCACTCCTCGATCTCAAAATGCCAAAGCGGGATGGGCTCGCGGTTTTACGGGCTCATGCCGAACGGCTCGACGAAATCCCCGTGGTGGTGGTCACGGCATATGGCGGCAGTTCCGCCGCGATCGAGGCCATGAAACTGGGAGCGTACGACTACCTCACCAAACCATTCGATCTCGACGAGGTGCTGTTCACTGTTCGCCGGGCACTCACTCAGCGGGCGCTGGTCGCGCAGGTCCAGGCGCTCTCGGTCGATCCCTTGCGGGATGACCCCGACCCCGATGACGACGAACTGGTCGGGCGCTCCCCGGCGATGGTCGCGGTGTTCAAGGCCATTGGACTCGTCGCACCTGCCGACGAACCGGTCCTGATCCTCGGAGAGAGTGGAACGGGAAAGGAGTTGGTTGCCAATGCGATCCACCGGAATTCACATCGAGCGGCCGGGCCATTCGTGAAGGTCAACTGTGCGGCTCTGAGTCCGATGCTTTTGGAAAGCGAACTATTCGGTCACGAGAGAGGGGCGTTTACCGGCGCGGTGGCTCGCCGGCGGGGGCGGTTCGAGCAGGCGCACGGCGGAACGCTATTTCTCGATGAGGTGGGCGAACTCGGCCTCGAATTGCAGGCGAAGTTGCTCCGCGTGTTGCAGAGTGGGACGTTTGAACGCGTGGGTGGTGAGGAGACGCTGAATGTGGACGTTCGTGTGGTCGCGGCGACCAACCGCGACCTCAAGGCACGTGTCGCGGCTGGTGAGTTCCGCGAGGATCTCTATTACCGGCTGGATGTGGTTGCGGTGACTCTCCCTCCGCTGCGCGAACGACGGGACGACATCCCACTCCTGGCCGAGCATCTGGCGAAGCAGTTAGCGAGTAAACATGGCTGGCCGGGCTTGTTGCTTTCGCAAGAGGCAGTTGCAGAACTGGCTCGTCGCGACTGGCCGGGAAACGTTCGCGAATTGCGGAACGCCCTGGCACGGGCCGCGATTCTTGCCCGCGGCCGTGTTGTACGTACCGAACACCTCGCGGGCGACCACGTGACGGGGGCGGCACAGCTTCTTCACGCCCCGCCGGGCAAGTCGCTCGACCTCCGAGCCGCGGTGGCGGAGACCGAACGCCGCGTAATCCGGCAAGCCCTGGAACAGGCGAAAGGACACCGTACCCACGCCGCCGAACTGCTCGGCATCAGTCGCCGACAACTGTACGACAAGGTTCGTGAGTACGGCCTCGACGAGTGACCGGCCCGCTTGACAGGATGTGAAGGCCGACGGGATCATGGAGGATGTTGCAAGCGAACACGCTTGAAGTGAGTCACGTTAGCTTGCGTAGCGGCGCAAGATTTGATTTCTCGACGGCGCAATCTGGTTCCGAGTTCGGCCACGGAGGCGGAGATACGGATGCGCGAGTTCGGTGCGAGTGTGTACGCTCGCTGGTTGCTTGTATTGGTCACTGGAGTTTCGGTCGGACCGGTGAGTTCAGTCGTTCGATAAAAGACAGGGCGTACAAATGGGATGGCGGTGCTTCGTCGATCTGTATGTCCCGCCCGCGAACCTGGCGGTCGCGTTGCAGGCAACCGCGCAAATCGTAGTTCCGACACCCGGCCCGCCATGTGCTGTCGCGCTGCCCAACGGACAAACACTGCACCTCCCTTTCGCATTCGAGCCGGTGCTGAAGATACCGCCCGACGAGGTGACTAACGAGTGGTGGGACGAAGAGCCGGTCGACGGGGATGATGGCCGGTACATCGAACTGAACGCCGTGCGCCTCACCATTGAGAGCGGTGAGCGGTTCAGCTTGTTGCGCTTTGGAGCGACGAACAACGCGGCCAGTTTTGTTCTCTTCGAGTCGCGGTCAGCGCACCAGCAACTGCTGCGAGTTCTTGACCAAGCGGGTGGGCATGCCGGTGTCATTCTGACGGACACAGTGATCGAGGTGCGTGACTTGGCCAATCCAGATCGCGTGTTGGAGGTTGATTGGGACTGGGTGCAGCCCGAAGAGGGTGAGTACGACATCGATCGCCTGGCCGAGCAAATCGTGTGTCAGGTCAGCAACCCGTTTCACTCCGTTGCGGTAGAGCCGGCTTGGCGAACGACGACGGTTATGGCACTGGTACGCGGCATTGATGCGAAATGTGCCTTCGACCGATGCCCGATCCTGGCGGATGCCCTTCAAGATGCCGGATGTGACAATGAGGCCATCCTGGGGCATTTGCGCGCTGGGACGCGGCATTATCGGGGTTGTTGGGTGTTGAATCTGCTACGCGGCAAAGAGTAATCTGATACATGAACCCGGTGGAAGTGTCACGTTGCTTAACGAGCCGCGACCGCAAGGGAGCGGGGATCGTTGCCCGCTCCCTTGCGGTCGCGGCTCGTTAAATGCGACAGTCTCATCGGGTTCCTGTATGAGAAGCTGAACCAGACGCGCCAAAAAGTTCGGCCACCGGAGGTGCAGAAGATGGCGGAGCAACAAGAACCGGCGCTACCTCGCCACCCACCCGGGTTTCCGGTCCCGGCGCATCTGGCCGACTGGCTCGGGCCGCTCGACTGGGTGGACGATAGCGGGCCGTACCTTGAAGGCGACCTGATCTGTCCGTGCGGGGCGTGGTGGTTCGAGTTCCTCTACCCCGGCAAGACCCACAAGGTTGAGGGGTGGCCGGAGCCGGTCTACCCATGTGAAGTGCAGGTGCCGGGCCAGCCAGGCGAGTACAACTACGTGTTCGGCGTCGATGCCGTGTGCGTTGCCTGCCGCCGGCAGGTCGGAGTGATCGACAGCAAAAACAGCGGGCGGTGCTGGCTGGGCACAAAGCCGAACCCCCGAGCCCTCGACCGGTCCGGGTCGGTCCCGTGGAAGTGTTCGGCGTGCGGCTCTCTTCCGCACCGGGGCCGGATCCACTACCGGCTGCTGGAACAGGAGGACTTCCTGGAGGAGTTCGACGGAGTCTGCGGGATCGAGCGGTGGGGCGACGGGTTCCACTGGATCGGGTTCACGGTGATCCAGTGTTATGCGTGCGGCCACCGGGTCAAAAACTGGACCGGCCACGAGTGCGATTGACGAGGCACGTTGGTCGAGGATGCCAGATTAAGGCCGAATGAATGGGCTAAATCGTTCAAATATTCTTCCGCCAGAAATGATTCGCTTTCGGTTTGTCTACCGTTGACAGGGTTATCATCTCTCTTCTATTCTTGTGAAGCTGCGATCGCAGTCGCGCAGAGGCCGTGAGTGAGTAGGATCCACCTACTACAAAGCCGCGTCGCGTGCCTTCCGACCTCAGGTACTCTCGTCCCTCTGGCGCTTCACCACGTCGTGATTCGCCAGTCTTTTCCACAAGAGGTTTTAGCTTGGCAATCTCTCCTCACGCCCATCGCCTCAGTCGGCCGGCGTTCACGTTGATCGAGTTGCTGGTGGTGATCGCCATCATTGCTATTCTGATCGGACTGTTGTTGCCCGCCGTGCAGAAGGTCCGCGAAGCCGCCGCACGTATCAAATGCCAGAACAACCTCAAGCAGGTGGCGCTGGCGATGCACAATTACCATGACAGCGTGAACAAGCTGCCCGACGGCGGGATCGACCACCTGTCCGGCAACTGGCAGGTGACCATCCTTCCCTACGTGGAACAGATGGCCCTCTTCCAGCTCTACAGCGGGTACGGCGTCTCGCAGAGTGTCATCAGCAGCGCCAACATCACCAACGTCACGGGTAAGCAGATTCCCATCTGCGTCTGCCCCAGCGACATTCCGGCCTTACCTGGGGGACAGACGTACCAGAAGTGCTCCTACCACAACTACGCAGTGAATTTCGGTAACACCGCCGTCAGCGACGCCTCGTCCGCCGTGATGGGCATACAGTCCAGCTACACCAGCGCGAACGGGAGCTTCACCTACGGCGGATCCCCCTTCCGTTTCAACAACCCGCAGAGTCTCATCAATATCACCGACGGTACAAGCAGTACTCTGATGCTCGCCGAGGTGATCCAGGGGCAGGGTGTCGACGTGCGCGGCTACACCTGGTGGGGCGATGCGGGCGGCATCGAGACCTCCTTGCTCCCCAACGATCCTTCGGGGGATAACGTGAACCACTCCTATTGCACAACCGCGGCCCCTAACCCCCCAGCCCAGAACTGCGGCACGCAGACGGGGAGCCCAGTGATTCGCGCCTTCGCCGCCCGCAGCCGGCATAGCCAGGGTGTCAACGTCGCGCTGTGCGACGGCAGTATCCGGTTTGTGACCAACAGCATCACAATCTCGACCTGGCAGGCACTGGGAACATCGCAGGGAGGCGACATCCCGGGAAACTACTGAAGGCTCAGTCGGAAAGGACAGGCTCAGATATGAACTCGGTGCGCTGAACGTTCAGCGCACCAGAAAGCGGCCACGTCGTCCGATTCCCGTTGCTCATCATTCGTCCGCCGCACTGGAGTCGCGGCCGGGCCGGTGCGCTTTTCGCTTGGCGAAGTACTTACCGCCTCTTCCATCGCGGTGGCCCCTTCGGGGCGGGATCGGTCACGGTAAACGAATCGAGGAAGCGGCGGATGTTCGTATTGCTGGTCTGCACCAGCGGTCCGCCAGCGATCGCGACATACAACCGGCGTTCTGCGATCACGTAACGGCAGAAGTAACGACCCTCCTCGGTCCGGACGTCAACCTCGCGGGCAGGAAAACCAGAGACGGTGATGCGTTTCTGCGAAAGGACGTGCGGAGCGGTGCGAGTACCGGCCTGGAGATCGCGCAGAACGTTGTTCAGGATCTCCTCATCGGTATTCGCTTGCCGATCCGCCTGCGTCAGATCCAACCACATCACCACGTATTCTTCGGCTCGTTTCACGAGCACTCCGCCTTCCGTCTTCGTATCCGGGCCAGGCTCAAATTCGGGCAGGATCCTCTCGTTTTCGGGACTGAACGGGAACTCGACCGAGAATCCGCCGCTGGGTGACTGATAGGTGCGCCATTGCTCGCCGGGCAGCAGGAAGTATCCGCCGCCGCAGCAGGCACAGCTGCCAACGAGCAACACGCCGAAGATCCCCGCGATCCACAACAGCACGGTGCTCCCTCCGGAGGAGGGCGGTGGACGCCGACGGCGCGGGCGAGGTGGCCGGGTTGGTCGTTCGGGCTGGCGGTCAGGGTCGGGCGAATCGTCGTATCCACGCTCAAAAAGCGGTGGGTCGGGATTGCGCGGGGATTCAGAAGTGGGTGCCGGCTCCGAGTGCGGCCGGTCCGATGGCACGGGAAAGACCGCCCGGCAACTGGGACAGCGGATATCGCGACCGGCCATATCGTCGTCGGCCAGCAACGCCATCCCGCATACCGGACACTTGAACTTGATCGTCATCCCGCACCCTTATGAGGAATACTCCGCTCGCAAGCCTACAGTTACTCCGCGGCGCTTGGACCAAGCGCCACGAGTGTGAGGTCATCGCAGCCCACTGTCTGGCGCCGAAACGCCTCCTTCCCTCACTCTTAGCATTATCGGATGCTGTTAGCGTTGGTTGAACTCTGTGATCTTGAACGAATCAATGAATCGGCGGATATTCGCATTCCCTCGCCGGACGAACCGCCCGCCTCCGATCGCGACGTAGAGCCGGCGGTTAGTAATGACGATTCGAGCAGTGTAGATTCCATTATCGGTCCACTCGTACTCGACTTCACGACCGGGGAAACCGGAGACAGTAATAGCTTCATCGCGGAGGATTCGGCGAACATCCTTGTTTGCGTTCATTCCCTTCACCGACTCGCGGAGCAGTTGTTCGTCGCTCATCCCTCGGGCATTCTTCGGAGGAACGTCTCCATACATGACGGCGTAACACTCGCCCCGTTTCCACAACAATCCTCCTTCAACCTTCAGGTTGGGGTCGGGCGGCATGCCAGGGATTTGCATATTCGGATTGGGTTTGATCGGAAAATCGGCCGAATAACCGCCGTTTGGCGATTGATACGTGCGCCACTGCTCGCTGGGTAACAGGAAATAGCCGCCGATGCAGCAGCCGCACCCGCCAACGAGCAACACGCCGAAGATCCCCGCGAGCCAGAGAAGCACTGAGGACCCAGAGGATGGCGGGGGTGGTGGACGCCGGCGCCGGCGCCACGGTCGAGGTTGGGGCGGTGGATCGGGAGCGTCGTCATACCCACGCGCCGGACGTGTGGTTTCGTCGGATGTGGATTCGCCAGATGTTGATGCTTCGGGTACGGGAAAGACCTCGCGGCAGCCGGGACAGCGGATATCATCGCCGGCCATGTCGTCGTCGGCCAGCAACGCCATCCCGCACACCGGACACTTGAACTTGATCGTCATCCCGCACCTTGAAAGTCATTACGTGACCCGCAACCCTCTCAGCAACTCCGCGACGCACGGGCCGAGCGTCGCCAGATTGTAACCGCCTTCCTGCATGACGACCATTGGTAGGTTCAGTTCGCGAACTGCCGCACCCATCTCTGTGAAGAATCGGGTCGGTAATTTGAAGCCACCGATCGGGTCGGTTTCGTGTGTGTCCGCGCCGAACGCGAACACCAGAAACGCCGGCCGGAAACGTCGGATCGCATCGAGTGCGGTTGCCAGTGCTGGCCGATATTCCTTCACACCCGTGCCGGGAGGGAGTGGGATATTCAGGTTGCAGCCTTGACCCGCGCCCGTGCCGGCTTCATCCGCGAAACCGCTGAAGAAGGGATAGAGCCCCGCGGGGTCGCCGTGAACGGACACCGTGAATACATCGGCGCGCGAATAGAAGATGTGCTGCGTGCCATTCCCGTGGTGAACGTCGAGATCGAGGATCGCAACCGGACCATGCTTCGACAATCGCTCGGCGGCGAGGGCCGTGTTATTGAAGTAGCAGTATCCGCCGCAACGGTCGGCTTCGGCGTGATGGCCGGGCGGTCGCGTCAGCACGTAGATGCTCCGCTCGCTTCCGCTGGCGATCAGATCCGCGGCGTGGGTAGCGGCGGTTGCTCCACCGAGTGCTGCAGCGAAAGTCCCTGGAAGAATTGGCGTGTAGGTGTCGAAACAATATTGCCCACGTAATGCACGAGGGCCCGTTGCGCGTGGGTTCGGTCCAAAGGGGAAGACCGTGGGCCAGAGTTGCTTGGCAGCCGGGTCGCGGGCGCGTTTGGCTTCCGCGCTCGCTTCTCGCAGATACGTGATGTATGCCGGGTGATGCACCGCCACGAGGCTCTCTTCGCTCGGCTTTGGTGGGTCTTCGAAGGTGAAGCCGCCCACCAGTTCGAGCGTGGCGCGGATGGCATCGAAGCGGCCCGGCGCTTCATAGGAGGGGATAACCGCGCCACCCTCCCACTCACAGGGCGGGGCATGGTCGTCATGTTTCGGGTTCAGAATCACTCGCATCAACTTCGTTCCTATCAGGTGCGCGGAGAGTGTCGGGTGTTGTGTTTGAGTTCAGTCTCTCGTTACCGTTTCGAACACGCAGCGTCTCATGCGCTAAATCACAAATCACCACAACACATTCCTATAATGTCACACGATAGCAGACGACAAGAGGATAACATGCCGCGCATTCTGATTGCCGACGACAATCCGTCCAACGCCGATCTTCTCGACGCCCACCTTGATGGTGAGGGGTTCGAGACAAAGCTTGTCTACAACGGTGAGGATGCCATCACCGCGGCGCGTGAGTGGAAGCCGGACCTGATCCTCCTTGATGTCATGATGCCAAAGCTCAGTGGTTTTGAAGTCTGCCGTCGCCTGCGAGGCGAACCCGCAACCAAGGATGTATCCGTGCTGATGGTGACGGCGCTCGATCAGGCGACCGACGTGGAAACCGCCGTGGATGCCGGTACCGACGATTTCCTCACCAAGCCAATCAACAAGACGGAACTGCTCCTGCGTGTTCGCGCCATGCTCGCTAGTCGTACCGAGGCGAATGAAATTGAACGGGCACTCACCTACATCGGGCGAGTGCAGCAGGGGTTGGAGAGCGACCGGCTGGCGTGAGTGCAATGCCCGTCGCTAACGCTTCCGGCTCGTTTTGCTTGTCGCTAACGCTTCCGGCTCGTTTTGCTTGTCGAGATCATCATGTCTGCCAAAGTCATCCTGAAGCCCAAACGTGCCCAACCCTTCTTCGGGCGGCATCCGTGGGTGTTCGCGGGCGCGATCGATCGCGTGGAGGGGGACCCCGCCGATGGCGACGAGGTCGATCTTGTCTCCACGGCAGGTAATTTCGTTGCCCGCGGACTCTTCAACAGCCAGTCCAAGATCAACGTGCGGCTCTATTCGTGGGCTGAAGGCATCCCGCTTGACCGGGCCTTCTTCCAGAGTCGCCTGGCGACAGCGATTCATCTCCGGCACGACATCCTGAAATTGAATGGTCCCGACGCGGGCTACCGGGTCGCGTTCAGCGAATCAGATTATCTCTCCGGCATGATCGTGGATCGCTACGGCGACTGGCTGACCGTGCAATTCACGGCTCTGGGATTGGCAAACCGCCGCGAGATGTTCGTGGATGTGTTACGAGAACTCTTGAACCCGCGCGGTATTTACCTTCGCACCGAAAAGGGCATCGGCAAACTGGAAGGCGTTGAGCTGCACGATCAACTACTCTGGGGCGAACCACCGCCGCCGGATTTGAGCATCGTCGAGAATGGCATGCGGTTTTTCGTGAATCTCGCGGAGGGTCAGAAGACCGGCTATTACCTCGACCAACGCGATAATCGGCTCGCGTCAGCGCGAGTGTGCGGCGGAAAGCGCGTGCTCGATTGCTTCTGCTACACCGGCGGATTCGGTCTGTACGCCGCGAAAGCCGGTGCGGAAGTGCTGGGCGTGGATGCCTCCGAACCGGCACTGGAACTGGCGTGCCGGAACGCAACGGCCAATGCACTCACGAACATCACTTTCGAGAATGTGGATGTGTTCCGGCACCTCGGTGACTTGGTCGCGGCGGGTCGGAAGTTCGATGTAGTGGTTCTCGATCCGCCAAAGTTCGCCCGCAACCGCGCCGCGGTGCCGGAAGCATTGAAGGGCTACCGTCGGCTTCATCAACTGGCGTTGAAGTTGCTGGATAAAGATGGCGTCCTGGTGTCGTGCTGTTGCACGGGCCTCATTGCCATGACCGACCTGGAAGAACTCATTGGCCAAGTTGCAGTGGAGGCGAAACGCGACTTGCAACTTCTCGAACGCCGCGGGGCTGCGCCGGACCACCCGGTCGCGGTCACTTGTCGCGAAACGGGTTACCTCAAGTGCATCATCAGCCGTGTACTGTGAAGCGGTAGATCACGCCTTACCCAGAATCAAATCGACAACCCAGCAACCGCGGACGTGGGGACAGTGGGTGCCGTGGCCCGCTCCCGGCAAACCATTGGACTCCGCCGCCTGAAGACTTGAGTACCGGCAGTGGTTCAGGATCGCTTCGTTTTCACACCCAGCGTCCTCAAGAGCGTCCGCAAGTTCCGGCATCCCGTTGAAGTCATTCCCGGTATACATTTTTCGTGCGAGCGACACGACACTATTCGTGCGCCAGGCGGGGTCGAGCGCGATTGGATGAAACGGATTGCCGAAGATGTCGCGAAGTAGCGCCGCCTGAGCTGTGCGTTCAACCGTTTCAATTCGGTCGCCGGTTTCGCGAAGCTGGGTGTCGTCCGTGAGTTCGGCAGTGCCATACCCGCGGAGTGCCCCGCAACAATCGACAGCGGCGCTTGTAATGTTCCCGAAACAATCCGCGACGGCTTGTGCAGCGAACATGCACGCGAACAACCGCACGCGGTCCGCTTCCGATACGCCACGCCCGGATTCGCTGTCCCCCGCGATTCGTGCCTGGTCGGCACACGCGTCGGCCGCCTCGCGCTCGCCGAGGGTGTACTCCTTCATGGTCAATTCGCCATCGAGGAAACGCTCGAATACGTCGATCGCGTGGTGCGAGCGGGCGTCGGTGAGCAAATGGGCGATGCGCCGACAGCAGGCACAGGCGAACAAACGGAACTTTCGGCCGCGTTCCTTTCCACGCAGGAGCGAAAACATGGGCCGCGGATCACTACAGGTGAACCAGGCCGCTTCTGCATCTGCTGTGGTGTTCATGAGATGCGTTCTCCGAGGCGACGAGCGAAGTGATCCTGTCTTCCCGAGAACCAAATCTAGCACCCAACAGCCGCGGATGTGGAGTTGATTTGCTTTGAGGCAGGACGAGAACTGCGCGGATACTTGGTGGTTTTAGGAAACGCATCCGAGAAGCTTGAGGCTTGTGCGCCAATCAGAGCAATGGTTTCGCTCAACTCGGCGAGGGCAGCAGACATGCGGCACCTCTCACTCAGAAACCGTCATCGCTTGTCGAGCACTGGATCGACGACCCAGCACCGCGAACACGCTTGCGGCACTGGCCAAAGACATGCGGGGCGAGCTATTTCACTCGGAGAAGGACGTCCCAGCTCTTCACGGTGAGGATCTTCTCGGCCATTCGATCCAACCGTTCGAGATCGTCGATTGTGTTGAGCTTGTTTTGTTGCTTCTCGGTCGGCTCGCCGATTTGTTTTCGCCCCAAACGCAGAATTAATTCCCGAGTGTGCTTGATCGCACCTTCTTCCAGGATGAGTTGATACGTTCCTGATTCTTGCATAGCGATTACCTTGTTGAAAATCATCAGCGTATCGGCAGCCGCGGAAACAGTGGAGAGGTCCGCCGAGAGGATTTCTGGTGTTGTGGTGACCGGCACGCCAAGCTGAGTGAGCCAGTCCACCGGATAGGAGGCGATCAGTTCTTTCAGTGTCGCATCGAATGGCTTGGACATGACGCGAATTCACTCTTTCTGTAGCACCAGATCCACTACCCAGCATCCACGAACATGCGTGAGTGAAGTGTCGCGGCAGTGCGAGAGGATGTCGGCGTTGTTGCAGCCAGCATCTTGGAGTGCATCCGCGAGAATAGGCATCCGGTCGAAAGCACGCTCATCGTAGATGCTGCGAGCCAACGCCAGCACATCCGAAGTGCGCCACGCGGGGTTGAAGATGACAGGGCGGAAGGGATTGCCGAAGATATCACGCAGCTGTGCAGCGACAGCTTCTGCGTTCGCCCGTTCTTCCTCCGTTTCGGGGTACCGGACTCCGATCTCGTAAAGGACTTCCCAAATGTGGTTGTAATACACCCAGCCATCGTCAAACCGTGGGATCAACGACACTGCACGTGCCAATCGCAATTGTGGGGAACCACCTCTCCCATCAGGCAGATTCTGTGCATCGCTTGGGTAACCAACTTTCTCAATAGCCTCTCGTAACTCGTAGAGATTGTCGGGGTTAATCTCGCCATCCGCGAATTTCTCTGCTGCGTCAATCGTGGCGGAAATGATGGGGTGGGCGCTCCAGTGTTGAATGTGTCGGCAACAGGCTACTCCAAGCAATCTCAATTGGCGTTCTTTAGCAAGGTCTCCTTCTCGTGCACGAAGTCGGTCAATTGCGACCAAGTGACTGATCAGACCGGCGGGATCTGCTGATTCGAGCCATTGCTGCTCGGTGAGTTGGAACTCGTTTCGCGCGTCCACGACCATACTCCCGTTTCACCCCATGCGGCTCATCTTCACCTCGCCGCCCACGATGGTCGCCACCGCTCGCCCCACGACCTGCGTGCCGTGGAAGGGCGTATTGCGGCTCTTCGATTGCGATGCGTTCTTGTCGATGGTCCACTTCGCTTTTGGATCGATCACAGTGACGTCGGCGGGGCGGCCCGGTTGCAATGTGCCGCGGTCGATGCCCAACACCGCCGCCGGGTTGCAGGTCATCTTGGCGAGCATGCGCGGCCAGGTCAGGTGACCGGGTTCAATCAGATGCGTGATGCAGAGCGGCAAGAACGTTTCCAGGCCCAGGATGCCATTCGGAGCCTGGTCCAGTTCGCGCTCCTTCTTTTCCGGTGCGTGGGGTGCGTGGTCGGTGGCGAGTACCGTGAGAGTGTCGTCCTTGAGCCCTTCAAGGATGGCAAGCCGATCTGCTTCGGTACGAAGGGGAGGGGACATCTTGAAGTTGCTGTCGAACGTCCGCAAGCATTCATCCGTCAGGATGAAGTGGTGCGGGCAGGCTTCGCCGCTAATCCAGAACGATGGCTTCCCCGCGGCGTTCAGAATTTCCGCTCGTTTACGGCCCTGGCGAATGAGATCGACGCCGCCGGCGGTCGAGACGTGCAGAATGTGAACCTTTCCGCCGGTCAGTTCCGCGAGAACAATGTCGCGGTAGATCATGATGTCTTCGGCCACGCCCGGCATTCCGCGAAGGCCAAGTTGCATACTCACAAAGCCCTCGTTCATCACGCCACCCTGCGTGAGTTCGAGGATTTCAGCGTGGACGAGCACCGCCTTGCCGAACATTTTGCCGTATTCAAGCGCACGCCGCATGATTTCCGCAGAATACACCGGTGCGCCATCATCGGTGAAAGCTACTGCCCCGCCTTCTACCAAACCGCCAAGTTCGGCCAGCTCTTTTCCTTCGCGGTTCTTCGTCACTGCGCCAATGGGAAAGACATTGCAGTACCCCGCACGGACTGCTTGATGTACCACGAACTCGGCGGCCATGCGCGAATCAAGTGCCGGCTCCGTGTTCGGCATACACGCTACTGATGTCACGCCACCCGCGACCGCCGCCGCGGTGCCGCTGGCGATGGTTTCATCCTCCTCGCGACCGGGCTCGCGCAAGTGAACGTGCATATCGATGATGCCCGGCGAAACGATCAAGCCGGTGCAATCGAGCGTCTGCACCGTGCCCGTGACATTGGCTGGTCGTGAGCCGATGCCGGCAATCTTGCCACCGGCGAGCCACAAATCCGTGACTTGATCGAATCCGGTTGAAGGGTCGATGACGCGGCCGTTGCGGAGCTGAAGCACATTCATGACGGTGATACAGAAAGAGGAGTCAGAACTCAGGAATGAACCGCAGAGACATGGAGAACACAGAGGGAAAGCCAACATAGAGAAAGGCAAAAGAGTTTAGACAGGATAAGAGGATCAACACGATGATTTTTAATCCCGTTTCATCTTGTTATCCTGTCCAACTCTCTGTCTTTTGTCTTTCTCTGTGTTCTCTGTGCCTCTGTGGTTCATCCTGCTTCTTCAAACTTAGGCGCGAAGAAACGCCGGGAGCCACAATCCTGCGGCTCCCGGCGTTGCTGCGTATCAATCTTAGCGATTGCGGAGCCGACCCAGCAGCCCGCGGCGCGACACTTGCGTTTGCGTTTGCATCGTCATCGGGCTGTACCCGGTCGCCGGGACGACGGCGCCGTTGGTCATGGGCATGGCGGTGGGGCCGCCAATTTGGATCACCGTGCCGTCGGTGGCGGTGTAGATGCCGGGGGGGAGGTTGCCCGACGAGACAACCATATTGGCGGGCACGACCATGCTGCTCGTTGGCCGGGTGCCGGGCATCGGCATCGGAGCCAGCGGCGGGGTGATGGTGCCCATCGGGGGGGTACCCAGCACCGGCGCGGTCATCACGGGGGCGCTCGGGTACGCCATCATGCTGGAGTTGCGGTTACGCAACCGCCCGAACAGCCCGCGACGAGCCACTGTGGGCGAGCCGTACTGCATCACAGGCCCGGTGGTGACGACTGGAGTGCTCGGTACAACTGGCGTGACTGGAGTGGCCGGTTGGTCCTGGGCTTCCCCAGCCGCGGCGTACAGAGCAACCACGGCGACCGCAAACACGAACTTCTTCATGATGCTTCCTCCTGAAACACACTGAATCCCAGACCGCCTGTCGGGTGGGATCAGGTGGGAACAGTGTAGCGATTGTGCGGGTGAGTGGAAACAGCGTACTTGGGAACTGGCACGCGGGTTGCGTGGTGATGTCCAGTTGCGCGGGGCTCTCTCATTCCCGTTGCCCTTCGTCTCGCGCGCCGCCGGAGGAATGCCATGAACCCCCCTGTCCCCGCGACCTCACCCCCCTATCCCCCCGGCTACGCTCCCATGCCGCCGGGTTACAGCTACGCACCACCCGCTCCGGCCGCGCCAGCCGCACCGCCACCCGGCACCGCACCGACTCCGGTCGTCGTTGAGCCGACTGTGCCGGATACGGAAATCCGAGTGTATGGGCACACAAACCTCTTCTATTGGTGGCCTGTTTGGGTAATCGGCTTTCTAATGGCCGGCTTAACATACCTTGATGGGCATGTCATGGCGGTGGTTCCGGAGGGGACGAAAGTTGAGCAAACAACAATCGCTCCAAATGGGAAACCCCAAGATGTGCTTGTGGCACCGCCGGGACAAACGCTCCCGCCCGCGGGTCCCAATAACAACAACCCCGCACCGCACTTGCGCGTTGCGAGCAACAATAATTATGGCGTGATCTTCATCGCCGCGTTCCTGCTGATTGTGATGATTACCAACTTCACACTCCGCGGAATGGCGTCGGTCATTGCGCTGGCCGGTATTGTGATTCTCGTGTTACTCTTCAGCCATTTCGGCTTGTGGGATTCGATTTTCCACTGGTTGGGCGACCTAGACGTACGCATGAACGCGGGAGGTTATCTCGCCATCTCCATTCCGTTGTTCGTCATCTGGCTGTTCTCGACCTTCATCTATGACCACTACACCTACATGATTGTGACTCGCGGGCAGGTAAGAATCCGTGAGTCGATCGGTGATGGTGAGGTCGTGGTCGATTCATCTGGCCTTTCTCTGGAGAAGAAACGGAACGACCTGTTCCGGCACTGGCTGGTCGGGATGGGCAGTGGCGACCTCCACGTCAAAACTGGTGGGCCGGCCAATCTCGATTTCCAACTGAACAACGTGCTCTTTGTGGGGTCGAAACTCGCGCGGATCCAGGACATGATCCGCGAGAAGGAAGTCGCGAATCAGGCCCCCGGAGGTTGATGGGACACGCTTGCCCGCCGTTCGCCCTTCCGTCACGCCGCTTTGCTCAGTTCACTCAGCACGGCCATGCGCACCGCCAGGCCATTGTTTACCTGATCGAGAATCGCGGAGTTGGGACCATCGGCCACATCCGGTGAAATCTCCACTCCGCGATTGATCGGCCCCGGCGCAAGAAGAAGAACATTCGGGCGGGCTTTCTTCATGCGGTCGGCATCCACGCCAAAGAGCAAACGGTATTCGCGGATGGAGGGGAACAGCCCGCTCCGCTGCCGCTCGAACTGAACGCGCAGAAGATTGAGCACATCGCAGCGAGGAAGCACCTCATCCAGATTGTGCGCCACCTCGATATGCGGTCCCAGATGTGTTACTTCGGAAGGAACGAGCGTCGTCGGACCACACACGATGATCTTCGCACCCAGAGCCGTCAGCCCGTGGATATTGCTCCGCGCTACGCGGCTGTGGGCAATGTCGCCAATCAACCCGACTGTCAGCCCCTCAATGCGGCCGAGTTTGTTGCGGATGGTGAAGATGTCGAGTAACGCCTGTGTGGGGTGCTCGTGTGCGCCATCGCCCGCGTTGATGACACGGACGTGCGGCTGAAGGTGCTTGGCAAGAACGTGCGGCGCACCCGGCGAAGAGTGTCGCACCACGACCATATCAATGCCCATTGCCTCGATATTTTTCGCCGTGTCGATAAACGTTTCGCCCTTCGCCGTGCTGGATCCGCCCGGCGAGAAATCGAGCACATCTGCACCCAACCGCCGTGCGGCCAGGCCGAAGCTCGTTCGCGTGCGCGTCGAAGGCTCGTAGAACAGGTTAACAACCAGTTTGCCTTTCAGGTCATCGCGCTTGGGTACGCTGCCCACGCCGACACCGGCAAACTTCGCCGCCGTGTCCAGCAGGCGCGTGAGCGCCGACGCCGACATGCCTTCCAGTCCGAGCAAGTGTTTCATGTGTCCTCCGTGGCGAACGGCGCGGCGTAAGCCCGCCAAGTTGTGCGGCCTCGGCGGGCCTACGCCGCGCCGTTCGCCTAACTCCCTCGCTTCAGCCCTCTACCGGGCCGGGCGCTGGTGCGGGTGCCCTTCAGCAGCACTGGCGTGCCGTTCACGAACACGTGTTCCATACCCACCGCCAGTGCTTTACCGTCGTCGTAGGTCGAGCGGTCGGCAATCGTAGCCGGATCGAACACCACGACATCCGCGGCCATTCCTTCTCGCACCAAACCGCGGTCCTTCAATCCGAATCGCCGGGCGATGTGATATGAGCATTTCATCACGGCTTCTTCCAGCGTCCAGTCGCCGTTGCGAACGTGGTGGCCGAGGTAACGTGCGTAGCAACCGGTTCCGCGGGGGTGCGGCTTTCCGCCAACGTAAATCCCGTCGCTGCCGGCCATCATCAGCGGGTGCTTCATCAGCTTAACGATGTCCGATTCCTGCCGCTCCGCGAAGTGCCGGATCACGCACCCCGCCGCGAGATCGGTGGCAACGAGCAAATCGCAGGTGAAATCGAGAATCGACTGATTGCACAGGTCGGCCGCTTCGGGCAGTGTCTTTCCTTCGAGATGGCGATACTTGTCGTGTGGCAAACTCGCGAGCCGCATCGTTTCGATCGGGAAACGGGGCGCCGCGAAGGCGGGTTCGAGTTTCTTTCGCGTCGTGGGGGATTTGAGCCGTTCGACGGTCGCCTCGATACCACCCTCGAGCGTTTCTGGCGGAAGCGTAATCATGGCGATGATCGTGCTGCCGTAGAGGTAGCAGTACAGATCGAAGGTCACATCCACACCCTCAGCGCGAGCGGCGTCGAGGAGTGGGATCGTCTGGTCCGCAAGGCAATTGAAGTGCGACACATGTACACCGCAACCGGCTTTCTTGCCGATATTAAAGACTTCGCGCAACGCCGCAGGTGCTTTCTCGCGATTGTACCCGCGCATGTGCGTGACGTAGATCCCGTCGTGCGGGGCAATTTCTTCGCACAGGGAAGCCAACTCCTCTTCATCGGCGTAGAGGCTCGGCACGTAATCGAGTCCGCTGGAAAGCCCGACCGCGCCTTGCTCCATTCCTTCGCGTACGAGGGCTTTCATCTTGGCGAGTTCAGCCGGGTTCGGCTTGCGCGGATCCAGGCCCAGCACTTCCATCCGGACGTTGCCGTTGGGAATGAGCACACACGCATTGATGGAGCATTGCCCGTCGAACTGCGAGAGGAACTTGGTGATCGTTCGCCACTCGCGGCCGGGTGTGGGGAAATTTCCATTGAAGCCGGCCGTATAGCGCCGCATATATGCCATCGTTTCCGGCGATGCCGGCGCGAACGCCACACCATCCTGCCCAATGACGTGTGTGGTGACACCTTGCCGCACACCCTGTTCGTGCAGCGGATCGGCCAACAGCGGCAAGTCGCCGTGAACGTGAGCATCCACGAAGCCAGGGCAGACGACTTTCCCGGCCGCGTCGAGCGTCTGCCTCGCTGAGGCTTTGCCGAGTTGCCCCACAGCGGCGATACGGTCGCCAGTGATGCCCACATCCGCCTTGAACCACGGCAGACCGGAGCCATCCACAACGCGGCCATTCCGGATGATGAAATCGAACATGAGGTACGGGTGGGGTATTTAAGGAAGTTGTGAAGCACCTTACCAACACGCGAAGGTGCGGACCAGAGAATTCGCGCCGACCTGGGCGCCGCCAGACGCTACACTGTTCTGGATTCCAAAGTGCATAAACGAAAACCAAGAAGGAAGAGCCGCGGATGGCACGGATAAAACGGATCAGACAGAATGGAATTCTTTGTTGTCTCTGATCTGTGTTTATCTGCCTCATCCGCGGCTCTTCTGTCATTTGCCCTCTGTCCTCTGACTCTTCTTGAGGCGTGTTGCATGTCTGCGGCACACACGGTTCCACACACGCGTATTCTGCTTGGCCTTGTGGGCGGGGCCGCCCTCGGCTGCACGGCAAATGCGCTCGTGCAAGAGGCGATTCTGAATGCGAACTTCGTCGCGGGTGCCATCAAGTACGTTACCAAACCCGTCGGCGATATTTTCCTCAACCTGCTGTTCATGGCGATCATTCCGCTCGTGTTCGCCTCGGTGACAGTGGGCATCACTCGCCTGGGCGGCGGGCAGAATGTGGGGCGGGTTGGGGCAAAGACACTCGCTTATTTCATCGTCACCACTGCGTGTGCGGCGACGATCGGGCTCTCGCTGGTAAACGCCATTCGGCCAGGCGATCGGATTCCGCCCGAGAAGAAGAACGAATTACTCGCGCAGTACGCGAAGGAAGCCGGCGAGAAACTGGAGAAGAAGGACGACTTCGGCATCAACACGTTTGTAAACGTCATTCCACGGAACCCGCTGGAAGCGTTCGCCAAGAAGGACATGCTTGCGGTCATCTTCACCGCGATCATTGTGGGTATCGCGCTCACGCGCATTGATGGCAACCGCGCCAAGATGATGATCGAACTGCTTGAAGTGGTGAACCAGATTGCCGATTTCATCCTTCGGCTGGCAATGATGATCGCTCCCTACGCCGTCTTCTGCCTCATTTTCTCCACCACCGCCGCACTTGGTTACCAGGTACTCGTCGCCCTGGCAGCCTTCATTTTCACCGTATTGGGTGGACTATCGCTGCACCTGTGCATCGTGTTGCCGCTCCTGGTGAAGTTTTTGGGTGGGATGTCGCCGTGGGAATTCTTCAAACGCGTCCGCGGAACGATGGTGACGGCGTTCAGCACCAGTTCTTCGAGTGCTACACTGCCGACTGCGATGAAGTGCGCGGAGGAGGAACTTGGCGTGCCGCCCAGCGTGTCGCGCTTCGTGCTACCGCTGAGCGCGAGCATGAATCACAACGGCACCGCTTTATTCGAATCGGTCACAGTGCTATTTCTGGCTCAGGCGTTTGGCTTCAATTTGGATCTCGGACAACAACTCATGGTACTGGTGTTGTGCATCCTCACGGCAACCGGCATGGCAGGTGTGCCGGGCGGTTCGCTACCACTCATCGGGCTGATTCTCGTGCAGGTTAACGTGCCCGCCGGAGCGATTGCTATTGTGCTCGGAGTGGACCGCATTCTGGATATGTGTCGGACGATGGTGAACGTGACCGCCGATTTGACGACGGCGGTGTTTGTGGCGCGAACGGAACCCGAAGCCGAAACCAAACTCCAACCAGCGCTGCCGCCAGAACCGCCCCCCGACTCCGCTCCAACGAAACTCGCACCGGTCCTGCCGAGCAAGGAAGAATCGGTTGAGACGCACTAACGAGATGTCAGAGCGTGTGTGATTACCCCTCGGCTGCTTCGCGGAGCGAGCGGAACACCTTCACCAGGTCTTTCCCCTGGTAATGCGCGTTCAACCCGCTGGGGTTTGGCAACACCCAGACGCGCGTTTCGCCGATCCGATCCGATTGCAGACCGAGGCTTGCCTTCGGTTTCGCAAACGCAACGCGGTAGGCACCAATACCCAGCACAGCCAAGTACCGCGGCGCAAATGTACTCACCTTTTCGCGCAGTATTCTGCCGCCGGCAATCATTTCACGTTCGCTCAATTCGTCCGCTGCGGCGGTGGCGCGAGCCACAACATTTGTTATGCCGTAACCCAGTGGGAGAAGTTCCTGTTCCTCGCTGGGATCGAGCAGACGCGGGGTGAAGCCGGCGGCATGAAGTGTGGGCCAGAAGCGATTTCCCGGTCGGCCGAAGTGGTGGCCAATAGCTGCGGTATAGAGACCGGGGTTGATGCCGCAGAACAGCACGTTCAACCCCGGCGCGATCACGTCCGGCAGAGTTTTGTTTTTTGCGGCCTGTAATTCCGCCTTCGTCGGTCGTCGGCGTTCGGTCACTTGCGAGCCAGTTTCGTGATGGAAGGATTGCGTAGTTGCATTGCGCCTGGCGGTGCTTTGAGCGTTCCGAGGAACGCAATCAACGCGGCCTGATCGCTCGGAGAAAGAGCTTTGTATTTCTCCCGCACGATCTTGGCGTCGCCGCCATGCTTCAGGATAGCATCCCGCAAGGTCGGCGCGGAGCCATCGTGCATATAGGGAGCAGAGTCGGCCACACCCCAGAGAGCCGGCGTCTTCCATTCGCTCGGTTTGGGATCGTCGTCGGGACGCTCGGGCAGACCGAGCAGCGGCGACGGGCCGCTGCCGTAATCGCCGCTGCTGCCGGGAGGCGGAGGATCTTCGAGCGCGTAGAGCAGGAAGTCGGTGTAAATTTCCTTCACGCCGCCCATGTCGGGAATGTGGCAGACCGCACAGCCGGTTGTGCGGAACAACTGCTTCCCCTGCGTGGTTTCGGTGTTCCCGGCAACTTCGACTGGTTTCGGCAGTGTTTTCACGAACGCGACGAGCGAGCGGAATTGCTTCTTATCGAGGTCTGGCGCACAGGAGTGGTTGGCGTTGCCCAGCGGTTTCGCCTGTTCGGTGGTCGGCGTGCCGAGCCCCAGTTCATTCGCACACGCGGCGGCGACGAATTCATTGAGAGTGGCGAACTGCGCCTTCCAGCCGAACTTCCCCACGCCGCCTGATACATGCCGTACACGGCCAACCGGGATGTTATCGAACTCAAGGCTCATTTCCTTGGCCGCGTTCCGGACCCCACGCTGGCGCGCATTCTTAATGATTGCGCGATCAGAAATCAAATCGACCCACCCCGCGCCGAAAAGAGCGGTTGTCTGTACCGACTGCGTGCTCACCGGGTCGAAGTCTGGAATCACCGTTGGGCTCGTGCAACTCGAACTCGCAGGAATCGTTCGCCCCTTCACGATGGGGTACAACTGCCGGAGTTTCCGCTCGCTTTCCGCGAATGTCGAGTCGGTGCTGAAGTTGTGAATGGTGCCGGTGATGAAGCGCGGATCGTCCCGCCGTGGGAATACTTCAAAGCCGATGGCGTTGTGTTCCAGCCCGCCGCCACCGCCCAACCCGCCCTGGAAGTGGCAAGTGGCACACGACTTCGCGTTGAAGACAGGCCCGAGCCCGTCGCCGTGTGCCAGAGGGTCGTTCGTGGCCCATTCGTGTTCGAAGAGTTCCCGCCCCTCAGCAATCTCGGCGGCGCTGGCCGATGGTCCCCAAAGAATGGGGAACCCATCACAGAAGAAACTCCAGTAGACCGCGACGGCCACAACGCCGAGAAATCCCAGCCCAACAACTCGGCGCTGGCCTGTGGGTGAGAGTCGGAGCATGATCTGGCTCCTGATCGAAGGCAGAGACATTCGATGAGCGATTATCGAAACAACGCCGAAGGAGGACTCCCATTTCATGATGGGAGCGGGAAAATGGCGAAGTTCATTCGGGTAACTTACGGAGCAGCCTTTCGCGGGCGGGTGAACCAATATGCCCACGTGATGAGCAATCCCTGAAGCGGCAACCGCACCCAGAGCAACGCGGGTGGAAAATTGGGAAACTCTTCTGGATGGAGAGCCATATGGATATTGGCGGGGAACACCGCCACGAGCAATGCGATCAATCCCCACGCGGCTGCGCGTTGAAATTGCGGAAGGAGCAGACCCACACCGCCGAGAATCTCAAACACCCCGCTGATGAGCACTAGCTCGTATGGCCACGGCAGATATGGCGGCATGATGCGGACGTACCAGTCGGCTCTTACGAAGTGGGCCACACCAGCCGCAATGAACAGCACGCTCAGGAGCCACTTCGTTGTGATCTTGAACGTTCGCATGGGTCAACGCGAAACTACTTCTTGGGTGCCAGGCGATTTGAGCGTAGGAGATTTGTGCTGGGAGTTGTGTTCCTGCACCTCCAGGCGTTTCTCAAAACACAACGACCAAGCACAAATCTACCCGCCCAAATCGCCTGGCACACCCTACTTCCTGAGCGGTGGAGCGAACGCGTTCTCTTTTTCCAGCGGTAACTGGAAGGCATCGGCAATTCGCGTCATGTAGTTACACCACGACACGTAGTAGATCAGATCGACTGCGCGGTTTTCACCAAACATTTCGATGAGGGCTGATCGGTCCGCGTCCGTCAGTGTCGCGGGTGCCTTACTCAACTTGTACGCCAGTCCGAACGCCGTCTGTTGTGCCTTGGGGAACGACGACCAGTCGCCACTGGCCAGTTTCTTCGTCATCGCCTTCACTTCTTCCGGCTTGAGGCCCGCGACCGCGAGCAGCATTTCGCTGTGGCCCATTCAGTAGAAGCAGTCGTTGGTTCGCGTAACCACCCAAAACGCGGAGTTGGTGAAGACGCGATCCACCTTCGCTTCCTCGTAGAAGGCGTAGAGAACCGCGAACCATGCACGCGTCAGTTCCGGCTGGTAACCGGCACTCACGGTGTTCCAGAGAATCTTCTTGGCGGCGTCGCGTTCCCGCGGTGGTAACTTCTCGATTGTCGTGGAGTCGGGCAGCGGAATCCGCAATTTGCGATCCTTCTGTTTCTCCAGATTCGCGTTCAGTTGTTCGAACTCATTCTTTGTCCACTCGACACGAACCGCGATACCCTCCCCCTTCGCATTCTTCAAATCGTCCCACGGTGGTCGGTCGGGGGCTTTGTCTGTTTTGGCGTCGAAATCGAACCCCGCTGCCACTGGTTCGGCAACGGGCGACTCTCCTTTCACGCCCAGACCCAACAGGATGCGGTTGTGGAAATTGGCATAGGCGACCGTGTGAACGATTGCGGTGACTTCGGCCGGAGAGAAACGCTTGAGCAGGTTCGCGAACTCGTCGTCGGTAATTCGGTAACCCTCCAGCGTTAACTTCTTTGCGAACGCGAGCGCCACTTCTTCGTTATCGGTTCGCGGGTGCGTCACTCCTTCCGCCCGCTTGAGGTCGGCTGCCGCCGCATCTCGTCCGTATGGGCTGTCGAGAGCATCGGCCACCGTCCAGCGAATCCGAGCAGCCAGCACCACGCCAAGCGGATTCTTCACCCGATGCAGATAGTCGAGTTCGAGCATCTTCGCGGTGGTCTTTGGCAGCGGACCCGCGAGCACGCGGGCCCATTCGGGCAACGGCGGATTCTTCCGCGGCGGCAATTTGCTCCACGTTTTCTCTTCCGGCAGCGCGGGGAAGGGTGGTTTCGACTTTGTGGTTTTGTCGGGTTGAGCAGATGTTGCGACGGCAAGAGCGGTGGCCGCAAAACCGGCAAGAACGAAACGGAACATACTCTATTCTCTGACGAGTCCGCCTTGAGCGAGGTGATGTGAGCAGGATACCCCACCCCGCGCGCGAAGCAAGGACGAATCCACTCTACTCGCTGAGTCAAACAGCACCGGCTGTTGCGACTGCTGGTGTGGCCGCAGGCGGCGGAAAGAAGCCGGCTTCCGCCTCGAACACCGTTCCGTCTTGCTTCAGCCGATCAACAAACTTGCGATAATCCGCCGGCTTCCAGCTAATCTTCGCGAGCAACCGGCGAGCTTCTTCGCCGGTATCTGCGCCCACGCTCCCGCCCGAGTCGTGGAAATCCTGGCACACCAACACATCAGGTTTGAACGCCGCAATCCTCTTCGCGAACGCGTCCGCGTCTTCGATGGGCAACGTCGGCGTCACGCACACGCCGACGGCAAGGCCCGCGTCCTTCAATTGCTGCAAGGCGTCCCATCGTTTCTCTAACGGAGGAGCTTTCGGCTCGAACTGCTGCCGCACGCTATCGGAATCACTCGGAACTGACATGTTCACGCGCAGGCTGCGGAACTCTTTGAGCACGTCGATGTCTCGGGCAACCAGTGGCCCGCGGGTTTGGATCGTCAGGCGCGGTTGATGGGGAATCATCGCTTCGAGAATGCCGCGGGTCAGCATCAGGCTGCGTTCGACTGGCTGATATGGATCGGTCACGCTCGACATATACACCGTTTGTCCGGCGATCTTTTTCGCCTGCTTGCGGGCCAGCTCGGCAGCATTCTTCTTCGCAGTGATCCACTTCCCCCATTCCTCCGGCGGCCGGCGGTTCTGAGGAAGGAATGCCGCGTAACAATAAGTGCAACCAAATGTACATCCGACATACGGGTTACAGGTCCACGCGAATCCACCACGCTGGATGAATCCGGTGGCAGGCGAAAAGATCGACCGCGATTCGATCAGGTCCATTGGTGGAACCTCAGAGTGAAGAGGAACAGTCGAAATCTCGCACAAGAAGTGTATACCTGTTGTCTGAACAGGTGTCAATATTCCCGCCGTGCGAACCGATGGCGGGAGAGGGGAGAGGCGCGATGCCGAAGGGAGGTTCGCGCTTTTCTGGCAAATTTGGAAAACTGAGGGGAAGGGCCGCCCCATCAGCCCGCGAGGATTCGGTCAAAAACACGACGCATGATCCAGGCCCGTTCGGTCACGCTGTCTTCCTGTTGGCACTCTTGCAGTGCTTCGCATAACGCTTGTTTGGATTCCGGCGACCCCTTGGCTGTTTGTACAATCCGGTTGGCCGTGCGAGCGTAGATGTCGTAGCAGCCCTGATGATCGCCGGCGTTGTAGGTGGGGGCGCCGACCTGGATGGCGCGGATAATCTGGTTGCGAATGGTTCGGCTTGCATCGGTGATGGGAGGGCCGAACGTTCCCGCCAGGACATCGTCAAATCCGTGGCGCATGGCCCAGGCCTGGGCGTCGGGATCATTCATCTCCAGGCAGTCTCTGAGCGCGCGGTCGAGTCGGCGTTTCGCCCCCTCCGCGCCGGGGACCAGCAACATGAGGCGCGCAGTGCAGGCGTAGACCTCGTAGCACCCGCGATGATCGCCCGCGTTGTACGACGGGGCACCGATCTGGATTGCCAGGTCGAGGTTCTGCCGGATGTAATGCAGCGGTTGGTTGCGGCCGATCGTCACGTGCCGCGCCGTCGCGCTCACGTCGAGAAACGGGGACACGGCGGTACGAATGGCCTCGACTCGATCTTTGGGCGTTACCATCGCGGCGGACAACTTGAGGACTTCTGTGAATCCGTCCTTCAGCGCTTGGGCTTCTCCAATCGTTGCCAACAGTAAGCGAATGGTGCAGGCCCAGATTTCGTAACTGCCTCGGAGGTCGCCGCTCTCGGCAGCGGGGTCGGCGAGTTCTCGCGCCATCGACAAGTACCCGCGAACTTCCTGCCGCGTCGCCTGGCTCAGCGATCCGCTTCCAAACCACTTGGACTTCGCCATTGGTTTCCCTCGAACTAAATGAAGCAGTTCCCAAGCAGGTTGGTGCTGGCAACGAGCATCGGCTGCGAGACGCAGTTCTTCGACTCCAGCCTACCGCACCGAACACGATGAGAATAGTTCCTGTTTTGGGGGTGGGTCTGCTTGCGAACCCGGAGTGTCGGTGACGGCTGGGGCTGACAACTCCGGAATTAAGTTGGTGAACTCTGCCCTGATTGGCCGCGCCGCCTCCTGTTAATATCCCTAATAGTGACGATTCACACCATCCTGTGGTCACGTTCCGACTGAAGGACGCTATACCCAGGACTCTGGACGAACACCATGATTCTCGTGATCCGGCCCGACGCCACACTCGAACAGATTGAACACGTCATCGAACGAGTACGCGACCTGGGCTTTACCCCGCACGTGAGCCGCGGCGAGAGCCGTACCATCATCGGCGTGATCGGCGATGAAACGAAGCCGGGGACGGAGAATTTCTCCGCCATTCCCGGCGTCGAGCAAGTGCTCGCGATCCTGAAGCCATTCAAACTTGCCAGCCGTGAGTTTCACAAGGCCGATAGCGTGGTGTATGTCGGAAAGGTGCGAGTTGGCGGCGGTAGCCTCGCCATGATCGCAGGGCCATGCGCCGTCGAGAGTTACGAGGTTCTGGACGCCATCGCTCGCTACGTGAAAGCCGGCGGCGCGAATATTCTTCGCGGCGGCGCGTTCAAACCGCGCACCAGCCCGTACAGCTTCCAGGGCATGGGCGAAGAGGGGCTGAAGATTCTCCGCGATGTTGGCCAAAAATACGACATGCCCGTGGTCACGGAAGTGATGGACCCGCGCCAAGTGGACCTGGTGTGCCGCTATGCCGATATGCTCCAGATCGGGGCACGCAACATGCAGAACTTTGACCTCTTGAAGGAGTGCGGCCGGGCCAAGAAGCCGGTGCTTCTCAAGCGCGGAATGAGCGCCACGGTCAAGGATTTGCTCATGTCCGCCGAATACGTTCTGGCCGAGGGCAACAAGGACGTGGTGCTGGTGGAACGTGGTGTCCGGAGCTTCGAGGACAGTACGCGGAACATGCTCGACATGAGCGCAGTGCCGAACGTGAAGGGACAAAGTCACCTGCCGATTATCGTCGATCCCAGCCACGCCACCGGCCGACCGGATCTCATTCCGGCGATGAGCCGGGCCAGCGTTGCCGCCGGCGCCGATGGCGTTCACGTTGAAGTCCACAATTGCCCCGAGAAAGCACTCTCCGACGGACCGCAAGCCTTGCTGCCGCATCAGTTCCTCGACCTCATGGGCGACCTGCGCCGACTCGCCGCGGCAATGGGTCGCGAATTCTGGGCGCCGGTGGAGAAGTAGCCATGACCAATCCACACGACGCGATCAACGAACCCGACTGGTATCCGCCTCCGGCAGCGAGTGAAGAGTGGAAGCGGTGGGATCGGCGCGTTGCGCAGGTACTGATCCTGAACGCGGTCATTCTTGCCCTCGCGGTGGGTCTCCACCTCGTCGATTTGATCTCGCGGAAAACAACGAACTGGCTTCTGGCAGCCGAAGCGCCGGCCTTGTTGTGCGCCTGGCTCGGGCTGATTGCCTACTTCTTCACACGATCCGCGGAGCGATCCGGTACGAGATCGGATCGCGGACGGATGCTCGTCGTCGCTCTCGATGTGTTCACGGCGATCTTCACGGTGATGGGACTTTGCTTCTGGCTCGCAATCCTGACCAACTGAACTCGCAAAATTGCAGGAATGAACCACAGAGACACGGAGAAAAGCAAGAAGAGAAGAGTTTTCGACAGGATAACAGGATGAACGAGATGGATTCTGATCTGGTTTGATCCTGTTATCCTGTCCAACTCTCTTTTGTCTTTTCTCTGTGTCTCTGTCTCTGGTTAGTTCCTTTTCTGTGTTTCGCTCCCCACGGACTACTCATGCCGATTCGCAAGAAATTCGTTGCTGGCAACTGGAAGATGAACACTACCCTCGACGGAGCGCAAGCTCTGGCGCGCGGGATCGTGGCCGGTGTGAACGATACCACGCCCGCAATGGTCGCGGTGTGTCCGCCGTTTCCGTGGCTGACTGCTGTTGAAGAGATCATTCGCGGCACGCCGGTTGGCCTGGGTGCGCAGGATTGCCACTACGAAAAGGAAGGCGCCTTTACCGGCTCGGTTTCCCCGCTGATGCTTGTGGACGCCGGTTGCCACTACGCCATTATCGGCCACAGCGAACGCCGCCACGGATTGGGCGAAACAGACGCGCTTTTGAACAAGAAAGCCAACGCTGCGTTACTGGCGGGGCTGCGTGTCATCTTCTGCATCGGCGAACTTTTGGCCGAGCGCGAAGCGGGGCAAACGGAAGCCGTTCTGGAGCGGCAATTGACCGCGGGGCTGACGGGCATTCAACCAGGTCAGATGTCCAATGTGGTGATCGCGTATGAGCCGGTTTGGGCGATTGGCGGGCCCAAGCCAGCAACGCCGGAGCAGGCACAGTCGGCTCACGCCTTTGTCCGTGGGAAAATTCACGCGCTTTATGGCGAGAATGTGGCGGATTCCCTTCTTATTCTCTACGGCGGCGCCGTTAAGCCGGACAACGCGGCGGGGCTATTGAATCTGCCGGACGTGGATGGCGCGCTCGTTGGCGGTGCCAGCCTGAAGGCGGATTCTTTCCTCGCCATCGTGAATGCCGCGAAGGGGTAAGGTTTGTCTTGGCGAACGGCATGGCGTAAGCCTGCCGAGGTGGATGCTCGGCAGGCTTACGCCATGCCGTTCGCCATACGCAGCCCACTCTTCCCACTTGCTCGGTCTTTTCCTACGCTAACAGTTCAATCGACAAGGACCGGCGGTTTATGACTGCCAGGGGATCGGAGGCTGGGTCGTGACTCTTATTGCCGCATGGTGGCTGTCGCACGTCCTGAATCTGCTCGTCCTTCTTCTGGGCGGGTTGCTCATGTTGATTGTGCTGATTCAACGCGGTAAAGGCGGCGGATTGGCCGGGGCGTTTGGCGGCGCGGGTGGGTCCAGCCCGTTCGGCTCACGTGCCGCCGACCAGTTCGTCCGCATCACGCTCTGGCTCGCTGGCGTCTGGGTACTCGTCATCATGATTCACGTGAAGGTCGTGAAGTACGATGTCGGCGAGCAGGCAAAGACTTCGATCACAACCACACAGTGAGTCAGACAGAGACCAGAAGACAGAGAACGCACACAGAGGATGGAAACGCGAGAACATTTGGTTGGTCAGTCCTCTGATCTCTGGCTTCTGTTCTCTGTCCTCTGACTTCTGGCCCCAGCGAACCTCCTCGACGCCGGAAGGGTCTATTTTGCCCCCGGCGTCGTAGTGTATTCTTAGACCCATCCAAGTAAGAGGCGGCCAGCGTGTTGCTGAGCATGACCGGGTTTGGCGAAGCTCGCACGCAGAGCGATACCGTCGGTGTCGCTGTCGAAGTGCGAGCACTCAACAACCGGCATCTCAAACTCACGGTCCGAGGAACGGAACCCTATCCGCTTTACGAATCTGAACTGGAGAAAGTGGTTCGGCGGCATGTGCGTCGTGGGACGTTGCACGTTCACATTCGCGTGGAGCGGCAGGGGCACACGACTGCGCCGGCGCTGAATGTCGCGACACTTGCGGATTACCTGCGGCAGATTCGCCTGGCGTGTGACGAAGCGGGGACGCCGGAATTCGCATCGCCGCTTGTGTCGGGTGTGTTGTCGCTGCCCGGCGTGGCCCCAGAATCGCGTTCCAATGGCGCTCTGCCCGAGGATGAATGGCCGATCGTCGAGAAGACGCTCGACGTGGCTTTGGTGAAACTCAACCGAATGCGCCAGGACGAAGGAAAGGCGATGGCGGCGGAGTTGCTCGCTCATCACCGCACCATCGCGGCGCAACTCGATGCCGTTCGCGTCCTCTTGCCTTCGGTCGTCACCGATTACCGGCAGCGGCTGCTGGATCGTGTGCGGCAGGCGGTTGCCGATGCGGGCGTTGTGCTCAGCGCGGAGAGTATTATTCGCGAAGTGGCGCTGTTCGCCGACCGCACCGATGTTTCGGAAGAAGTAACGCGGTTGAGCAGTCACCTCGACCAGTTCGCGGAATTGATTCGCAAGGGCGAAGAAGCGGGGCGGAAACTGGAGTTCGTGATTCAGGAAATGGGCCGCGAAACGAACACCATCGGCTCCAAGGCCGGCGATGTTGCCATCAGTCGCCACGTTTTCGAGGTCAAGGCCACGCTCGAAAAACTGCGAGAGTTGGTGCTGAACGTGGAATAATCCCGACACGGAACACGGAGCGCGGAATGCGGAGTGAACCACCGAAATCCGAAAGCTCGATCCAACCTGAAGGCACGCATTGCCCAGACTCCCAGCTTCACGTTCCGTGTTCCACACTCCACGCTCCGCTCATTGTCGTCTCCGGGCCTGCCGGGGTCGGCAAGACGACTCTCGTGGAAGCGGTGGTGGCTCGGATGCCGGGTAAACTCCGGCGTGCGGTCACTGCGACGACGCGGCCAGCACGGCCCGGTGAAGTAGCAGAAGTGTCGTATCACTTCTGGACGCGCGAGCGATTTGAAGATGCAATCGCGCGGAAGGAAATGCTGGAATACGCGCAAGTTCACGGGAAGGATTTCTACGGCACGCCGCGGAGCGAAGTGGACCCGTACCGGAATCGCGGCATTGGCGTTGTTCTGGTGATTGACGTTCAGGGAGCGGGGCACGTGCGCGAGGCATACCCGGACGATAATCTTTCGATCTTTATCGCCCCGCCAACCTTCGACGACCTGCGATTGCGGCTCGAAGGGCGAAACGAACCGCAGGAGTCGATCCAGCGCCGCCTCCGCACGGCTGAGCAGGAGCTGGCTCGGAAGTGTGAGTACGACCAGGTGATCGAGAACGGCGATCTCGCTTCCACCACCGACGCACTCGAATCGCTCATTCGCGATGAATTCAAACGAAGAGGGTATTGACCATGCTCGACGAGTTGAAAGAAGAGGGGATTGTGAACAAGGTGGGCGGGCGGTTCAAACTGTCCACGCTCATCCAGAAGCGGATGGTGGCCCTCAACACCGGGGCCAAGCCGCTTGTAGAAACGCGCGGATTGCCCGATCGGATGGCGATCGTCATTCAGGAAATTCTACAGGACAAGATCTTCCTTGATGCGTCGGGCGAAGTTCAGACGAACAACCAAACGGCGATGGCAAACCTCCCCGGCGCTTACCCCGGTATGCCCGGCACAACGCCTCCAGAACCTGGTTCCACCGCGCGCCAAGCTTCAGATGATTGACCGTGATGGAAGTCGTAGCAGGTCTACGTGTGCTGTTGCTTCGGCTCTGCACGAAGTACCGGCACGCGGAGACCTGCTACGACTTTGAACGAACCCCTCTGCTGGTAGTCCCGTAGTATCGATATCGTCTTATTCTCCACTCTTTTCTGGTCCGGGGTTTCGCAGTCATGGCCGAACCGACGCCGTCGCCAGCACTTCCGTCCACTGCCGATGCGACTCCCTACGTCCCGGTTTCGTGGGCGGCCGTGGCGGCCCTTACGGTCGCGGTGATATTCGCTCTCACTTTGCTCGGTTTCGGTTACTTCGCGTTCGTTAATAAGAAGCCGCTTCTGATTGAAGAAGTATTTGTCCTGCCGGTGTTGGCACTGGTACTCAGTTTCACCGCGCGACGCACGATTCGCGACTCCGAAGGAACACGCACCGGCGAGAGATTGGCCGTCATCGCTTGGTGGCTGGCGCTGATTCTCGGTCTGTGCTACGGGGCTTACTTGATCGCGATCAGCTATGCGATTCGCAGTGATGCCAAACGCGAAGTCGAGAAGTGGATCGGCTACATCAACAAGGGCGACGACGAAGGCATCAACCGCGCGTTTTACCTCACTCTGCCGCCAGGCGCGCGCCAGGGGATCTCTCCAGATGACACCACGGGGATGCGGGGACGCTTCCGGGACGAATTGCTCACGTTCCACAACTGCGACTTGGCGAAGCTTGCGCAGCGGAACAAGGGCGAGTTGAAGTACACCACCAAAAGCGTGACATGGGTGTACAAGACTGGTGCAATCGAGTGCGTTGTGACGGGAGCGGTGGACTGCGCGGAGGGGTCATTCCCGATCGTGGTCCAAGTCAAGGGGATTGAGGGGGTTACCAGTGCCGAGGGTGGTGGTGGCCGGCAGTGGATGATCGATCGCGGGGGTGGGGGTGGGTTTGTCGAGCAGCGCTATGCCACCCGCACACCATACGGCTGGTTGGTGGCCATTCTCGAGAACAGCGGCGACCGGTTCGGCAAGGAGTTTGTCACCTCCGTGCAGCCGACGCAGAGTGGTCAACCCTACGCCTATCTTGCGTACATCACCGAAGGCAAGGAACGCGATGAGTGGGCCGAAGTGGCCCGCACTCCACTCTTGCAACTGGCCTTCGCCGTTCCGGCGGGCATTACCGAACGTGATCGCTTCAGAGATTACCTGACCAACCAGTTTTACAAGCTTCCCGGCGGCGCAGAGCCAACGACTGACCAGAAAAATCGGTTCGTCGCCTCGTGGGTCACGCAGGGCATTCGCCTGGCTGGCGACAAGCTGAAAGGCCCAGATGGCGGCCCGATCGACAAGGAATCGTTGATCACCATCACCGACAATGCGGTTGAGGTGCGTATGCCGATCGAGATTCCCCTTCCCGGGCTGAGCGGCAAGCACGAAGTCGCTCGTGGCCGTGTGCTTGTCACCTGTACTGACCCCGCACTTCTGGCTGAACTGAAGCAACTCAAGTCCGAGGCTGATCCCAATCGAGGGTCGGCCAATCCGCCCGAGGACATGCTCCGCCGGCCCTCCGTGTGGCGCGTGGTTCGGATCGAGTCGGACATGGTGCCGATTAACATCACACCGCCACGAGGCCCCGGCTCAGGCCCTCCACCGGGTGGCCCTGGTGGTTGAGTGCTTCGCGAGGTGATCGATTCACGGCTCAACGCGGTACAATAGCGGGGAGAGCACCCGTATTGGAGTTGCCAATGCCCCGCACCGCTGAAGGCTTCTGCACCATCGACTCCGCGATCGATGAGCTTCGCGCTGGTCACATGATCGTGCTGGTGGACGACGAACACCGCGAAAACGAGGGCGACCTCGTGATGGCGGCGGAACACGTCACTCCCGCAGCCATCAACTTCATGATCCGCCACGCGTGCGGTCGACTGTGCGTCTCGTTCTCGCGCCTCAATGCCGAACGGCTTGGCCTGGAACTTCTTCCTGGCGTCAACCTCGACCCTACCGCGACACCCTTCACGCACAACTTCGACGCCCGCTTCGGCGTCACCACCGGTATCTCGGCTTTCGACCGTTGCCGTACGGTGCAGGTGTGCGCGGACCCCTCGTCCGGCCCGCAAGACCTTGTCCGCGACAAGGGACACATGGATGGCTTGATCGCTCGACCCGGCGGCGTGCTGGTGCGTGCAGGTCACACGGAGGGGAGCGTCGATCTCTGTCGCTTGGCGGGTTTGCGCGAAATCGCCGTGATCTGCGAAGTGCTGAACGAAGACGGCAGCATGGCTCGCCTGCCGGATCTCCGCGACTTCTGCACGCGACACGAACTGAAGATGTGCACCATCGCGGACTTGATCGAATACCGGCGTCGACGCGAGAAGCTCGTTCGGCGTGAAATCGCTCTCAAGTTGCCCACCGACTTCGGCGTCTTCGATCTGTTCGCGTATTCTTCGATGGTTGATCAGGAACCGCACCTCGCCTTGACGCTCGGCGGCATCGGAGTACCGGTCAATCCTGGCCGCGACCCTGGCGGCGAAGTCACGGTCCAGGATCAGCCGGTACTGGTGCGCATGCACAGCGAATGCCTGACCGGCGACGTGCTGCACTCCGCGAAATGCGATTGCGGTCCGCAATTGCAATACGCGATGAAGCAGGTGGCGGAGGCTGGCCGCGGGGTGATCGTCTATATGCGGCAGGAGGGGCGCGGGATTGGCCTACTCAACAAACTGAAAGCGTACAAGCTTCAGCAGGAAGAAGGACTGGACACGGTGGAGGCGAACAAGCGGTTGGGCTTCGCTCCGGACTTGCGTCACTTTGGTATCGGCGCGCAAATCCTGCACGATCTTGGTGTCCGCGACATCCGCTTACTCACGAACAATCCGCGAAAAGTGATTGGGCTGGAAGGCTACGGCCTGCGCATTGTGGAACGTGTGCCAATTCAAATGCCACCGGGAGCCCACAACCGCGACTACCTCCAAACGAAGAAGGAAAAGCTCGGCCACCTGCTCGACGACGTTGAAGAGTAGGTGCCGCTTGCCGAGCGGCAGTTGTCTTTTCGGGTGGCCGATATTCTCCGAATGTCGGTGTCTGCCTCGGGTGGCCGACACACTCCGTGTGTCGGTGGTCAGTGCCGCTGAAGCTGACCGCGACTTTCGGAGAATGTCGCTCACCCGAAAGGCACCGATATTCGGCACGCGAGCAAGCCCGCCGATTCTGAGGCGGGCTTGAATCGGGTGAGCGACATTCTCCGAAAGTCGCGGTCGCTCGAAGAGCGACCACCGCCATTCGCAGAATGTCGGTGCGGCAATATGAGAACAGTTCACTGAGCAATGGCTTCACCCAGTTACCCTTTCCGGTTGGCCGACACACTCCGTGGGTCGGTGGTCAGTTTCTGCGAAACTGACCGCGACTTTCGGAGAAAGTCGCCCACCCGAAAAACCAACGCGCTCGGCAGCGGCCAGCAACGAATGAGGGCATCCGATGACCGAAGCGGAATGGCTGGTGAAGTGAGCCAGTTGGCGAACGGCGTGGCGTAAGCCCGCCGAGTGTTGCTCGGCGGGTTTTTTCGGGTGGGCGACTTTCTCCGAAAGTCGCGGTCGCTCGAAGAGCGACCACCGCCATTCGCAGAATGGCGGTGCGGCAATATGAGAACAGTTCACTGAGCAACGGCTTCACCCAGTTACCCTTTCCGGTTGGCCGACACACTCCGTGGGTCGGTGGTCAGTTTCTGCGAAACTGACCGCGACTTTCGGAGAAAGTCGCCCACCCGAAATAAGCTCATCTCGGCAAGGCGGGGCGGACTTCGACTTTCGGTATCGCGAGAAGTAAATCGGAGGCGTTGATGACGCACGCGGATTCTGTCGAACGATATCCCGGCACGCTTGCGGAACTGGCCGAGGAACTTGGCAATCTCCGTTACGACGCTCTTGCGTCGTTTCTGGCGGCGCTGGCCACGAAACTCGAAGGCGATTCACTCGCGGACGCCGCCCGCGGTCGAAAGCAACTCGCGGTGGTCTTGAAGATCGCTTCAAGCGAGATCGCCGAAGCCGCGGGGTCGATTGAAAAGGCGTGGACGATTTGCAAGCCGCATATGTAACCACTCACGGTAGCAACTCACTGACGGGAATTGTTCCCGCCACTTGCCCGTCGAGTGTGATGGGCAGGGTATCGCCGGGCTTGTAATCGGTGCGAGTGCGGTACGCGTGCGGATTCGCAGACGAGTCGGGGTCGCTGTACACTTCGATCTGCTCATCGACGACGTTGATGACCCAATACACTGAAATCATCGCACGATCATAGATGCGGCCCTTGTCGCGGCGATCAAACGCCAGCGTTGAATCCGAGACCTCGATAACGAGGCCGATGTCGGCTGCTGTTGGTAATCGCCTATCGCACGAAGTCTCATCACCGCGGAGGAATACACCGTCCGGTTCCGGTTCGCTTTCTCCGAGGGCGATTGCGCCCCGCACTTGAAGAAACCAACCCGACACACATCGCGGAAGACGAGCCGTCATCCGGCGCAATGATCCTTCGTGCGGAGGGTTGCGTATTCCTTTCTCCACCAAGTAGCCTTCGAGGAGTTCGACTGGCTCACCTTCTTGAATAATGCCGCCGTGAATCAGCGCGTGATATTGCGCAGGTGTGAATTTCTTGAAGCCCGCGACAGACAAGAGCGGAGGCGGTGAAGCAGTGCGGGTGGTTGCATTCATAGGTCACCTCGTGCCATTACTACCACACGCCGTGCATGGGCGAAAATCAGGCTCTTGTCGGCTTTCGACAGGAAGTTTTCACCTGTTCACGCCGCACGCCACCGCGCTTCCTTGAGTTCAACAGGCGGAGTTGCGGGTGCGCTGCGGCTATCCAATCCCAATCGACGCATGACTCGCTTACCCAGCCCAATGCCCGGTGCTTCGATCAAATAGTAAGTGCATAGCGTGATCGGCGCAATGGCGGCGAGCCAGACTGCGAGCACGAGAATTCCCACCAGAGCCGGCGCTGACACTCGCCACGCCACTGGGACAACCGCCGCTGCAATTCCAATCGCCAGCGGGATGGTCGTCATGTGCAACACGTAATAGCTGCCGGAGGATAGTCCCAGCCAACGCAGCGGTTTAGCGTCCAGCCACTTGAGAACAAACAGATCGTGACGGTACGCTGCCAGACTCACGACCGCGAACGCTCCATATGCTTCGATGAGCCCGCTAAACCGTGAATAGCGACCAAAGCACAAGTTGGGGAGAAAGAGCGCGAGTGTGGCCACGAGCAACACGCCAACCACGAACCGGGATCGTCCGGCGACGAAACGCCTGCCGAGGGTTGGGACCAACATTCCCAAGACGAATGCGAATACGTTCGTTGAGAGCGGCGGCCACCACGCCCAACTTGGCTTGAATGCCAACGCCGATGTGGCAATCGCAATCACAACAAGCACGTGAAGACTGTAGCGGCGTTCGAGGAAGTACAAGACCACGATCACGGGAGCCATGAGCAATTCAACCTGAAGTGCCCAGAACCATTCATTGAGAGAGACATCGAGCAGTAGCATGTTGGTAACGACCTGCCCGAGAGGCACTGGCCTGGCGATCACGGCAGAAACCGCAACCGCGAAGATGACGATGGGGTAAAGGCGAAAGATTCGGCTGAGAAAGAACCTTGCCGCGGCGGCGGTTGGTTGCTGCGGGCCATGTTCGAGAGACACGCGCAGAACAAATCCGCTAATCACGAAGAAGGTCATGAGCGCGGCGTGCCCCGCCAGCATCGTGACACCAAACTGACGGATTCCATTCTGGATCGCATTTGCGTCGGGCCACGGAACGTCCGGAAGGAGCGGGCCGGTGAAGAACATCATCCCTGCGAAGTGATACCCGGCGATCGCCAGCGTGCCTAATCCACGAAGCGATTCGACGCGGCCAAAGAACGGACGTGGGGCTGAAGTCATGTCGATATTGCGATCGTGGGAACAGCGAAGGATGCGTAGCAAGAATGAAGATCGACTGTTGCCACCACAGAGGTTTTGCGGAATTTGTTCCTTCTATGATGTTTGTGCGGATCGTGCGGTGGAGGCGGATTTGAGGTAGGGGGAAGACTGGCAGGTTGCGTAAAGTAGCAGGCACACTCAGTGTGCCTGCTACTTTACGCTCAATGACCGACGTCACACGAGCACATCCTTGTTCTCGAACTCTCCCTTCATCAACTTGCGGTAGACGTGCGCGTTGCCGTCCACGATGCCCTCGGTCTGTTTCACTTTCACAAAGGTATCAGCCAGGTCTGGCGATTCCTCCCACTTCACAGGGGCATCCCCGGTTACCTGGCAGAACAGTGAATGATCGAAATGCGCTTTCGCGGACACTTTGCCGTCGTGGATGTGAACGGTGGGGAAGAACAACACCTTCTTGTCGGCACGCGGAAACTCGAACGCCATCGGGTGAACTTTGCTCTGCCCCTTCTCCGGCTTCTTCAGTTTGAATACCGCAAAGCCGAACTCCTTGTATTGCGGTAACTTCTCCACACCCCCTCCGGCAGCCGGAACCGTTCGTCCAGTCGCGTGAAGTCCTTCAGAGACGGGACGAACGAGGCGATGAAATCGCCCACTTCCACGACAATCAGCGTGTTCGCAGGCGCCTTCCCACCGGCGTGGGGGCCACGAGGGGCTTTGGGTTGCGGGAAACCCTTCCGCAAATCGTCGAAGAAGTTCTCATACTGCTTGAGAGAAATGAACTTCACTGCATCTTCGGGCGATGCCTTCGGCGTGGGGATCGGAAGGATCATGGCGAGGTCTTCGCCAGACTGGAACTTCATGCTGTAAACGAGGAACTGTCCGCCGTCTTTCGATTCACGCGCGAAGATGTTCGTGTCCGCGACCACGTCAACGGGTTTCGAGAAGCAACACATGATTCGGGCCTCCGAAAAGGAAACGAAGGCATTATGGCCGCGGAAGTGGGGCGCCGTCAAAGAGCCGTTACGGAATGAGGTCGGCGACTGGGATCATTGCCACTTGGTGTCCATCGAGAACAAGCGGAACCGCGGCGTCAATCGCGTAATCGGTCCGGGTTGCGTAGGCGGGCGGATTCGCGGTTGCGTCGGGGTTTGTGTAAACCTCGATCTGTCGGTCATCGACGTTGATGATCCAGTACACCGGGATACCGGACCGGGCGTACAAGCGCCCCTTGGTGTTCCGGTCCAGTTCAAGCGTTGAATCGGATACCTCGATCACGATGCCGAAGTCAGCAGCAATGACGTCGCGGGCGTCGTAGTCGCTGATGACGCCCCGAATGACAGCACCATCCGGCTCGGGGTCAGAGATGTCGAGTGAAATCGGGCACTGTGTCATCAGCAACCAATCACCCGGCAGGTTCGATGGCAACTGCGACGCGAGCCGGAGCAGCGACCCGCGGTGGGCTTTTGACATTGGCATTTTCAATACCAAGTAACCATCGAGGAGTTCCAGCTTCTCATCCCCTGCGAGAACCCCCAAGTCGATCATTTTGTGATACTCGGCCGACGACCATCGCCGTAGTAACCGCCATTCTGGAAAGACTGTATCGGTCGGCAGATCGACGAAGTCCGCCTTATAGATGATGTGGCCATCGAGCATTTCGACGTGATCTGCCGGGCCGAGGATGCCAGCATCGATCAGACGGTGATACTCGGCCGACGTGAACCGTCGCGTACCGGCGAGTTCCGGGAAAAGTCGGAGTGGTTGTGTGGTTGTTGGTGTCATCGCGTTTCCCCATCACTACCAGATCATACCCTCTCAAACGCAACAAGCCCAGGTCGCACGCGACCTGGGCTTGTTGTGTGTACCTCGCTGGCTGTCCAAATAAGAACGCGGCCTGCCGCGTTCTCATTTTTACCGAAGTTCGCCAGCACCACCGCCCTTGTGGGCAGAGTTCGCCTCACTTGTCGCGGGCGGTGTCGCCCAGGGCGGCCTGTGCCGCGGCCAGCCGAGCGATCGGCACCCGGAACGGCGAGCAGCTCACGTAGTCCATCCCGACCTTGTGGCAGAACACCACGCTGTCCGGATCGCCGCCGTGTTCGCCGCAGATGCCCACCTTCAGATGCTGGTTGTGCTTGGCCTTGCGGCTTTCGCGGCCCAGCTTGATGCCCATATCGATCAACTTGCCCACGCCGTTGACGTCGATGGACTGGAATGGATCGATGGGGAGAATCTTCTCCTTCAGATAAGTGGGCATGAAGCCCTTGATGTCGTCGCGGCTGAAGCCAAAGGTCATTTGCGTCAGGTCATTGGTGCCGAAGCTGAAGAACTCGGCTTCCTCGGCGATCTTGTCGGCGGTGAGAGCGGCGCGGGGCAGTTCGATCATCGTGCCAATCTGATACTCGACCTTCACGCCGGCTTTCTTCATGCACTCCTCGGCCACGTGAATCGCCCGCTTCTTGAGGATCAGCAGTTCCTCAACGGTGCCGATGAGTGGAATCATGATCTCCGGCAACACGGTCTTGCCCTTCTTTTTCACTTCGATCGCAGCCTCGATGACGGCCTGAACCTGCATGTCGCCGATTTCGGGGAACACGAGCGGCAAGCGGCAACCGCGGAAGCCCATCATCGGGTTGAACTCGTGAAGTTCCTCCACGCGCTCGCGAATGAGGTGGACAGGCAACCCCAGACTTTCCGCAACGTCTTCCTGGCCTTTCGCATCATGCGGGAGGAACTCGTGCAACGGCGGATCGAGCAGCCGGATGGTGACGGGATAGCCATCCATCGCTTCGAAGATGCCGACGAAGTCCGCTTTCTGGTACGGTTCGATCTTGGCAAGCGCGGCTTTCCGCCCGGCTTCATCGCGAGCCAGAATCATTTGCCGCATCGCGACAATCCGGTCGTCGCCGAAGAACATATGCTCGGTGCGGCAGAGGCCAATGCCCTCGGCGCCAAACTCGCGCGCCTTGACAGCGTCGGCGGGGGTGTCGGCGTTGGTGCGCACTTTCAGCTTCCGGCTTTTGTCCGCCCATGACATCAGCGTGGCGAAGTCGCCCGTGATGCTGGGAGCGACGGTTGGCACCTTGCCAATCATCACATCGCCGGTCGTGCCGTTGATGGTGATGAAGTCGCCGGCCTTCACGACATGCCCAGCAATAGTGATTTGCTGGTTCCCTTCGTCGATCTTGACGGCTTCGCAACCGACGACACAGGGCTTGCCCCAGCCGCGAGCAACCACGGCCGCGTGGCTGGCCTTGCCGCCAGTACTGGTCAGAATCCCCTTCGCCAAGTGCATACCCGCCACATCTTCCGGGCTGGTCTCTTTCCGAACGAGCATGATCGGATCGTTCGGGTGCTTTTCGTGGTGCATCACGACCGCCTCGGCCGAGAGCAGCACCTTACCCGATGCAGCACCGGGGCTAGCGGCGATTCCCTGCGCGACCGGTTTGGCTTTCGCCTTCGGGTCGAGTTGCGGCAGAAGCAGGTGGTTGAGCGAGTCCGGGTTCACGCGCTTCACGGCGGTGGTTTCGTCGATCAGTTTCTCCTTCACCATCTCCACCGCAATACTCACGGCCGCGGTACCGGTGCGCTTGCCGGTCCGCGTTTGCAGCATGTACAGAACGCCTTCCTGCACCGTGAACTCGATGTCCTGCATCTCCTTGTAGTGCTTTTCCAGATCTTCGCGGATCTTCGCGAGTTGTTGATAGATGGCGGGCATCTCTTTCTGAAGCTGCGAGATCGGCTCGGGCGTGCGGATCCCCGCGACTACGTCTTCACCCTGGGCGTTGATGAGGTAGTCGCCGTAGAAGATGTTCTCGCCGGTGTTCGGATCGCGGGTGAACGCGACGCCAGTGCCGGAGGTCTGCCCCATGTTGCCGAATACCATCGCCTGCACATTGACCGCGGTGCCTTTGAGGCCCGTGATACGCTCGATGCGGCGGTACTCCACGGCCTTGTGGCCCATCCACGAGTTGAACACCGCGTTGATGGCGAGATAGAGTTGCTTCTTCGGATCTTGCGGGAAGTCCTCGCCCACATCCTTCTTGTAAACGGCCTTGTATCGCTTCACGAGTTCCTTGAGGTCATCCGCGGTCAGGTCGGTATCGAGCTTCACTCCCTTGGCTTCTTTCATGGAGTGAAGTTCGTGCTCGAAGTGTTCGTGTTCGAGGCCCATCGCGGTGGACCCGAACATGTCGATGAGCCGGCGGTAGCTGTCGTAAGCAAATCGCGGATTGCCGGTCTTCTTCGCCAGCCCTTCCACGCTGGCGTCGGTGAGGCCGAGGTTGAGGATGGTATTCATCATCCCCGGCATGGAGAGAGCGGCTCCCGAGCGGACCGAGACGAGCAGCGGATCAGTCGGGTCGCCGAGCTTCTTGCCGACGAGTCCCTCCACCTTCTTGAGCGCTTCATCGATTTGCGGAATGGCCGCTTCGGGAATCTTCTTCCCCTGTGAATAGTAGTCCGCGCACACTTCCGTGGTGATGGTGAAGCCGGGCGGGACGGGGATGCCGATCTTGCACATCTCGGCGAGATTGGCTCCCTTACCGCCGAGCAGTTCCTTCATCTTACCGTCGCCGTCGGCAGTCTTACCGCCGAAAGAATAGACGTACTTCGCGCTCATGTTCGCCCGTCGGGTGAAGAGGTTGCCGCGAACCGCGGCAGCTTGAGGTTCACGATTGGTTTACGGATGCGAATCCGCTACGGCAAAGCGAACCGAGATGGTATAATCGCATGAGGATAATCTGGAGGAGTAACTGTGGTAAGCACAACGATTTCGACCCAAGAATTGGGGACCGGAAACCGAGTTTCCGTACCCGACGACGTATTGAACAGAGTGAAGCGAGCATCGCAACTTCTCGAAACGGAACTCGAAGGTGTTGGAAAGTCGTTCCCCGTTGAAGCCCGATGGCAACTCCTCCAGAAACCGGATCGCTCGTTGGGGCTTCAACTCGATCTGACGTCTCAAGGTGCGGGTATTAAGGAATATTCTCTGCCCTTAGAAACGTTTCGAGATGACGAATCGATCCTCCGTACTCTGCGCACACCGATCTGGTATTTCAGCCGCACTCTTTCTGATGTTGTGAAGTGGGATCTCGACCGGATCAGGCGCGGCCTTGACGATCTTTCGGCGAATTCAGGGGAATGACAATGGCTGACAGAACGCCCGCACAAAAAATCGCCGAACTCACCGATCGTGTCCGAGATTTGGAAGCTGCTCTCGACCGGTACCAGAGTGTAACCGACTTGGCTCTGAAGACGATGCAGGCTGAGCTAACCGACCGCAAAAAGTCAGAGGAAGAGTTCAGAAAACAGATCGTGGAACTCCAAAAGCTGAACGCTACCCTCGAAGAACGCGCGCGACATCAAGAAAAACAATCCGACCGCGGGTTCAACTTTGTGCAGGCCGTCATCATCTCAGTGATCTCAATGATCGGCGGCGCGTTGCTCTCGCAGCTTTTCAAGAAGTAGTCCTTCTCATTCACCCCGCGGTCGCAAAACGGCCTACTACCTTTACCCTACGGGAATGCCGAGTTCCACCTGACCAAGTTCTTCCGGTCCACCCGCCTGGGCTTTGCGGTCCATCTCGTACATCGCCTGGAGCGTTCGCAAGCGCGTGCGATAGTACACGGACATTGGTAATTTCTCGGCTTTGCCGCCCGGTTCACACCAATCGCGCAGCGCAGATTGCTCGATCAGAATCACTCGCAGCTTGATTGTGCGCATCTCGGCATAGCGTTCACAGGTCACGGCAAAAAGAAACGTGCCAGTTTTCACTTTCTCACCCAGTGCCGCGGCGATGAAGGCCGTGGGGCAGAGTTGCGATAGGGCGTTCTTGATAGCCCGGTGCAGGTAGTCTCGGTCTGCGGCGACCGCAAGGCGGATGAACGGGTCGCCATCACTTGTCCGGGCTGCGGCGGCGTGGAGGAGCCGCACTCCATGCGCATTGGGCCACACGGCCGTCGTTTCCACTTCTAGCAGCGTTCGCATCGCCAGCGTCTCGCCGAAGAGATTAAGCGAGAAGTTGACTTGAGTCAGGAATTCCTTGCGTTGCCACTGCTTCCGCCGTTGCCACCATGCCAGACCCAAACCCACCCAGGTCAATAGCAGGGCAATCGTGGCGAAGTGTGGCTTGACGAACTCGTACACGGCGTTGAGCGTTTCCATAAAGCACCCGTGGCCTAGGTCGGCTGGTTTGGCGACACCGACCTTGAAGAGTTATCGACGGCCAGGCGCAAGTTGTACCTCTCCCGCGCATCCTGTTATCCTGTCGATAACTCTTCGGTGTGATCGCTCTGTTGAAACCTCGGATCGGTTGTCGTTGAACTTGGTTATTATGGAGTGTTTTCCGCAGAGATCGCGACAACCTCGACCGACGTTTCAGCAGAGCATACGCGTGAACTCCATGCGATTTCTTCTTACCACGATCCTTTTGCCTCTCTTCCTCACCCACGCATGCGCCGATGAGCCGAAACCGGAAGCGGTGGATGCAATCGTTGCCGATGCACTCAAAACATTCCAGGTACCCGGCGCAGCGGTCGTTGTCGTTCGCCGCGATGAAACCCTCGTCCTGAAGGGCTACGGTCGACGCAGCCTCGATGGCAAGGAGCCGATCACGCCGGACACCATCTTCCCGCTGGCATCCTGTACCAAGCAGTTCACCACCGCACTTCTGGCAATGCTGGTCGATGACGGCGTCCTCGGCTGGGACGATTCGGTGAAGAAAATCTTCCCCGACTTCAAGCTCTCAGACCCGAACGCAAACGCATTACTCACGGTTCGCGACCTCATTTCGCACCGCACGGGCCTCGGCAGTAACGATCTGCTCTGGTACCACGCGCCGTGGAGCATCGATGAGACAATCAAGCGGGCGTCGCTGGTGCCGCTGGAGTATCCTTTTCGCGGTGGTTACCGCTATTGCAGTATTCCGTTCATGGCAGCGGGGCGAATTGCGGAAAAGGTGGGTAAATCGAAGTGGGAGAAACTTGTTCGCGAGCGCATTTGCGATCCGCTGGAGATGAAGAGCGTCTATTTCACCACGACCGAGATTCCCAAAGATACCGACCGTGCACTCGGCCACCAGTTGAACAAGGCCGGCGAGGTGGAACGGATGCCGACGTACGAGCTGAAGGAGCCGAACCCCTCCGGTTCAATGAACATGACCGCACGCGACCTGGCGGCGTGGTTGCAGTTTCAGGTCTGCGATGGCGTGGCACCGAGTGGCAAGCGGATCGTCTCGGCAGAGCCACTTCTCGAAACCCGCACCGGGCAGAACATCATCCGCCTGGAAGGGGCATCGAAGGAGCTGTTTCCGGACACAGTGCAGATGACCTACGCGATGGGCTGGGTGGTGAACGACTATCGTGGACTCAAGGTGATTGCTCACGGCGGATTGATCGACGGTTTTCGTATTCAGATCACGCTGGTGCCGGAAAAAGAGCTGGGCTTTGCGGTGCTGACGAATCTGCACGATACGCGAATGCCGATGGCCGCAACAAATACCCTCATCGACCTCTATTGCGGACTGAAGCCGAAGGACTGGAACGCGTATTACCGGAAGCTCGTCGACGACGAAACGGCAGAGAAGAAGGCCGCTCTTGCAGCTCGCGACAAGGCCCGCGACCCCAACGCCAAACCTTCCTTGCCACTCGCAGACTTCGTCGGGAAGTACGAGCACCCCGCCTACGGCACCGCCATCGTGACATGCACAAACGGCAAGCTCTCCGCGAGCTACAGCACTTTCCGCTATCCACTGCAACACTACGAACACGACAGTTTCCGCATCACGGACGGATTCTTCGAGGATCAACTCGCGGTGTTCACCGTGAAGGACGGCAAGGCAGTGGGGCTGAAGCTGTCGGGGATTGAGTTCAAGCGGTAGGGGGACAAGACCGCAACGCGGTCTTGTCCCACCCAACACGATTTGCGGTGTTCTGTCGGGTGGGGCAATCGCCCCAACGCGGTGGCATCGCTTGTGGTGGGACTTCGACCGCGTTGCGGTCTTGTCCCACCCTACTCCGAACTACTCCGAACGCGACAGTTTCCGCATCACGGAGGGCTTCGTCGAGGTTCACCTCGCGGCGTGTTGTAGGGTGGAACCTCGACCGCGTCGCGGTCTTGTCCCACCACAATCGCTCAGCTCACCAGCGAGAAGAACAGCTCTTCCATATCGTCCTGCTTGTACATTTCGCGTAGCTCGCTGAGTGTGCCGCAGACGACGATCTTTCCTTTCGCCATTACCGCGACGCGGTCGCAGAGTTTCTCCACTTCGCGCATGATGTGCGTGGAGAACACGATCGTCTTTCCTCGACCGCGAAGTCGCTTGATGTTGTCCAGCACCGCACGCTGCACGAGGACATCGAGTCCTGCAGTCGGTTCGTCGAAGATTAACACAGGTGGGTCGTTGATGAGTGCGCGCGCGATCGAAACTTTCTGCTTCATGCCGGTGCTGAGCTGCCCGCCTCGAACATGACGGAAATCACTCATCTGAAGAGTGTTGAAAAGCTCTTCCATGCGAGGGAAAAGAATGTCGGGTGGAATCTGGTTAAGCCGGCCGTAATATTCGACCATTTCCCACGCGGTCATGCGGTCGTACACGCCGGTGTTCGCGGAGAGAAAGCCGACGTGTCGCCGCACTTCGCCCGGCTGCTCCACCACATCGTAGCCCGCGACCGTCGCAGTGCCGGCTGACGGTGTGAGCACGGTACAGAGCATCCGCAGAGTGGTCGTCTTGCCCGCGCCGTTGGGACCAAGCAGGCCGAACACTTCGCCGGGATGAACCGTGAAACGCACGGAATCAACCGCAGTGACACGCTCGCCGCTTTCGCCGTGGAACCACTTCGACAGATCACGTACTTCGATCATTGTGTCTTTCGGGGTAGTAGCCGGTCTCCATGCGCCATCAAAGGCAACGGCACACGGAGTGTGCCTACTCCGTTCACGCTACTCCTCGTGGCCTTCTTCGTAATCGATCTGCCCCTCGCGCTTTCGGCCGAGTATATCGACCTGCCAGTAGTGGCCGGAGATCGCGTCCAGGCACATCAACCAGCCGCCGCCGTGTGCGTACGTATCGATGCACACTGCGCCGGGCACCACCTTCGGTACGCCGGACTTCTGCGATGTGTGCCCGCAAATCACCGTTTTTTTGGAATAGTGCCGCATCGCGTCCGGCAGGAACTCCCAGAACAGCATGTTATCGGGTTGCTCGTTCAACGGCGTGTCGGCGTAAACACCTGCATGAACAAAGATGAATAGCTCGCTCTCGTGGTAATCAACCAGTTCGTTTTGCAGAAAATGCCAGTGCTCCGGCGGTACCTCTTCCAGAGTGCCGCTTTTGCCGAGCGCACTGCCGTATGAGCCGAGCGTCTGCACGCCGCCCACGCTCAGCCACATCTTCTTTTCTGATCGTCCACCCCGCCACGCATCGACCATCATGATTTCGTGATTACCGCGTAGACAGATCATCTGCCGCGATTTCTTCAGCTCAATCAGCCGATTGAGCACACCGCGCGTGTCTGGCCCGCGATCGACATAATCGCCGAGCGTGATCAAAACGTCATCAGCCGTCGGCTTCACCCACGCGAGCAGGTCGTCGAGCGGTCCCAGGCAGCCATGAATGTCGCCAATGGCGAGTACGCGCATGGAACACCATCCGTTCGCAGCGTCTTCTCAATGTATTCATCATGTCACCGAAGCGTCGGTTGGTAAACGCGAACAGCGTGTCGCACCCGCCAACTCACTACAATCTCATAGCTCTCACCCCAAAAATCGAGGATCGATCATGTTCCTCCGCTGCCTCCTTCCCCTCCTGATTGGTTTGGGGCTCGTTGCCGGTACAGTTGCAGTTGCGGACGAGTCGAAGAAGACGCCAACCGTGGATGAACGGATTCGCGCCGAGGCGAAGAACGCGCCCCTGGAAATGCGCTTCAAGGGAACAACGGCCGACGAATGCCGCGCGTGGCAGAAGGAATTCACCGCAAAACTTCGTGAAGCCCTCGGGCCATACGATCCGCCAAAACAATGGAAAGTGACGAGCGTGCGGAAGGTCGAGCACGACGATTACACTTTTGAAGATGTCATTCTGGAAGCGAAAGGCCACCCATCGCTGCCGCTGTGTGTGCTCACGCCGAAAAATGCCGCTAAAGGGAAGCACGCGGGGATTCTGGCTCTGCATGGGCACGGCCCACGGGGCCACCTCGCCATCGGCGAGGGCGAAAGCGGCCGCACGCTCGTCCGCGCGGGGTATGTTGTGGTGACGCCATGCTTCACGCCGTTTGGCGTGCGGCTCGGCAAGGCGGAAGATTACGGCAAGCAAGACCCCTGCGGGATCACGTTCATTCGTCTCCAACTGCTCGGCAAGTTGCTGATTGCGGAAAACCTGCGAGACAGTTTGTGGGCAATGGAGTTTCTCGCCGCACGGCCTGAAGTAAATCCCGAGCGTCTCGGTTGCGTCGGCCTGTCGTATGGCGGGCGGATGTGCATGCTTACCGCCGCTCTGGAACCGCGCATCAAGATTGCGGTGGTGGCGGGTGCGCTCAACGTGATGCAAGAGCGGATCGAGGTGAAGTACAGTTGCGGCGCACAGGTGATTCCGGGACTCCTGAAGTATGGCGATGTGCCGGAAATCGGTTCCTTGATCGCCCCGCGACCGGCGATCTGGCAATGGGGGACGAACGACACGCTCATCAAGCCGGAATGGGCGGAAGAGGCGAGCAAGCGAATGCGTGTTGCATACAAAGCACTCGGCGCGTCGGACAACTTCATGATTGACCGCTTCGAAGGTGGGCACGCCTGGCACTGGGACGGGGCGTTGCCGGAACTGCAGAAGGTGCTTCAGAAGTAGGCGCAGCTCCCGGGCCGCGGGCCTCTGGCCCGCAGTGGGCGGGACGCCTACGGTCCCGGTGCGCCTGTATAATATCGTCATGCCAATCATTCTCTTCGACATCGACGGCACGCTCGTTCGCACGGGCGGCGCGGGTAAAGCGGCCATGGAAGCGGGACTCGTTGCGGCGTTCGGCGTGACGGAACTACGCGACGAGGTTGTCTACAGCGGCCGCACGGACGTGGCCATCAGCCGCGATCTGCTTCGCGTGCATGGTATTGACCCCACGCCGACAAATCAGCGACTCCTCCGCGAAGCATATCTCGCGCATCTGCCAAGCAGTCTGAAGGATCGAGGCGGAACGGTGTGCCCCGGCATTCCGGAATTGCTCGGGGCACTCGTGGGGAAACCTGGTGTGGTGCTGGGATTACTCACGGGCAATGTGCGGTTGGGGGCACAGACGAAACTCGGGCATTTTGCTTTATGGGACTTCTTTACCTGCGGTGGGTTTGGCGATGACCATTTCGACCGCGATGACGTGGCTCGTTCGGCGCTCGCCTGCGTGCGCGAACATGTTGGCCGGCATGTTGATCCGGCGGACGTATGGGTGATCGGCGACACACCGCTGGATGTGAGTTGCGCGCGTGCCATCGGCGCGAAGGCGGTCGCCGTGGCCACCGGCTGGCATCCGCTGGAAGAACTGGCCAGGCACAAGCCCGACCTACTTTTCGATGACCTCTCCGACCACGCGCACCTTCTCACGGTGTGGAAGTGAACCGCAAAGCCGATCGCCAGGTCAAAGTAGTGGTAGGCCGCAGGCCGGGTCTCCGTGTGCCGTTGGCTTTCACGGCACACGGAGACCTGCTGCTACTTTTTTAAGACCGCGGGGTTCGTCATGTTCGTTTGGCAAGCGCACGAAGACGCGGTCACCTCGTTGGCGTTTACACCCGACAGCCGATTTCTCGTTTCTGCGGGTGTCGATGAGTGCGTGAAAGTCTGGGAGCCGTTTACCGGTGTCGAGCAAGGCGCGATTTCGCTTCAGCCGCGTGATCCGCTTTCTCTGCTTGGCGTCGTGCGTAGAAACCCGCGTTGGCTCACGATCTCCCGTGATGGAACGCATGCTGCCGTTGGGCAGGTGGGTTGGGGGGTCTCGCTCCTCAATTTCGCGGAGGCGAGGGTTCTCTTCACACACTCGCAGGCCGACGTGCGCTCTCTCAAATCGAGTACCGATGGGCAATCCGTGCTGGCTCTCGTCCAGACGAGTTCCGGGCGTTCCGCGCTCGTGCTCCAGTATCCGTTCCTCTATAGCTATTCGCTCAATTCGCTGCCGGTCTCGTCGTGGCCGGCTCCCCAGGCACTGGGTATTTCCCCGGATGGATCTCGGATCGCCGTGGGTTCCTCCATTTATCCATGGCCTCCGGGAAATCCGCTGCATCGCGGCGTCAGTGGGCGGTTGAGTATGGGGAACTACACGGCCGACGATCTCGCATTCGCGGCCGACATGCAGCATCTGTTCGCCCTCGTCGGTGGAAAGATCGCCGTGTATTTGCTCCCCGCCGGTCTCTTCAAAACAAAACTGAGAGGTCACAACGGACGGATCACCGCGATGGCACTCACCCCCGATGGCCGGCAACTCTGGACTGCCAGCCACGACGCCACCGTGAAGTGCTGGGATACCTCCACCCTCACTCTCGACCGCACCTACACGTTCCAGACCGGTGGTTTGGATTGCCTCGCAGTCTCTCCGGATGGCAATGTGGCAGCTGTCGGCAGCGGGCAGAAGGGTACCATCACGGTGTGGGATTTGGCATAGTCGTTGAATAGCGGAGTCCGTCATGTTTGTCTGGCAAGCGCACGAAGGGGCAGTTACCTCGCTGGCGTTTGCGCCGGACGCCGGGCTACTCTCCACCGGCGTTGACGGCAACGTGCGGTTCTGGAATCCCGTCATGGGCGATCTCCAACACGGCTGGAAACTCGCTGAAGCTGCGAAAGATCACGCCACGTCAAATGTCCTTCGCGTTCTGGCTGATGCGCACGGCCGATATGCCACAGTTGGCCTTCGGTACGAGGGTATTCAGTTTCTCGACTTGACCAATGGCACGGTGGTGGCGGATTTCCCACTTTCAAATGTGCTTGGCCTGGCTTCGGCACCCGACCTCGCCAGTGTGTTTGTCGTCGGTCGTGAACGCACCCCCGGACGAGCAACGCGGCGGCACGCCCGCATCTATCAGCACGCTTATCCGCCGGGCGGGATATTGGCGTTGAGCCAAAACGCGGTCAGTTCCAGTGCTCGATCGATCAGTTCCGGCGAACTGGCGGTCAGTCCCGACGGTACGCAGGTGCGCGCCGGCGGAGTTCGGTTCAGTTGGCCCAGCGGGGCGCTGCTCGACCCAATCATCATTTCCCCGGGAGGCAACCAGCCTGCAGTTTCCTGGGACGGGGACAAGCTGTTCGGTATCAACGGGCCGCGCCTGTTGGTGACGGGTTTTCATTACGGGGCAGTACGCCAGCGATTGAAGGGGCACGTAGCCCCCATCACGGGCCTCACGGCTACGCCTGATGGCCGAAAGGTCTGGACCTGCTCAGCCGACGCCACTGTCCGCCAGTGGGACGTGGAGACATATCGCTGCGAGAAGTGCTACGGCCTCAAGATTGGACCTCTCGGGTGTGTGGCGGTATCGCCCGATGGCCTGACGGCCGCGGCGGGGAGTTCTCTGCGTGGTTCCATCGCCATGTGGGATCTGGAGTGATTTTTCGCGTGTTGTGGAGCGTACAATTCTGGTATCACCGCCTCCGTTCCGTTTCATTCCTGAGGAGCCGGCTATGCCGTTCGACGCCGCCAAACTCGCCGAAGATACCGAAGCGTTCTGCCAGGAGATTCGGCCGGAAGAAGAAATCTGCTACGCCGAACGGCGTCCCAATACGCAAGTTGTCCCGCTCGCGGAAAAGTACAACCTGCTCGGGATGAATATCGCCACCGAGTATGGCGGTCGCGGTGCGGACAATGTGAGCTACTTCAAGGCACTGGCGCGCATTGGCCGTGAAGGCACTCCTGTCCGCACGTTCTTTTCGGGTCATCTCAGCATCGGCGCCTACCCCATTCAGACCTGGGGCGGTGAAGCGGTCAAAAAGAAGTATCTCCCTGCGGCCGCCCGCGGTGAAAAGATTCTGGCGTTCGGGCTTACCGAACCGGAAGCCGGCAGCAATCCGCGTGAGATGACGACGACCTATGAGAAGAAAGGCGACCACTACATTCTGAATGGAGTGAAGTACCTCATCTCTAACGGCGGCATCGCGCATGCGATCGTAGTCTTCGGCTACCCCGCCGGTACGCTCGACGACCCGAAGAAGCGGATGTCGGCGTTTGTGCTCGATACGAACCAGAAGGGGTTCGAGAAGGACTCATTCGCTCCGAACGCGAAGATGGGAATGCCCACTTCCAACACCGCGATGTTCGAGATGCACGAGTGCGTCGTACCCGCGGAGAACCTGCTGGCGACCGAGGGGGACGGCTTCCGCGTCGCGATGGGGACGCTGGTGAGTGGACGGCTGAGCGTCGCAGCAGGATGTCTGGGAGTGATCGAAGACTGTCTGGCGGAAGCCATCGAATACGCGAAGATGCGGAAACAACACGGCAAGGAAATCGCGCGGCATCAACTCGTGCAGGAACACATCGCAATGATCGAGATGGCTCGCGTGGCGAGCGACGCGCTGGTGATGCGGGCAGCCGAGATGAAGGACCGTTGGGCAGCCAACCCGACCGACAAAGAATTGGCCCGGCAAACGGATTTGCTCGCTGCACAGGCGAAGTTCTTCGCGGCGAATGCCGCATGGGACGCGGCCGACCGGGCGGTGCAGGTCTGGGGCGGGAAGGGGTGGAGTCCGCTATATCGCCCGGCGCGGCACCTGATGGATTCGCGCGTCTGCCGTATCTACGAAGGCACCGACGAAATCCTCAAGCTGAAAATCGCCTCCGCCGTGTTGGGCAAGGAATGGGAAGCGTTCAAATAGCGGCGAACGCGAATGGCCAGCGGCAGCTTAACTGCCGCTGGCCATTCGCGTTCGCCAACCCTGCCTGGAGCGACTCTGTCTCTACTCCCACTCAATCGTCGCCGGTGGCTTGCTGCTGATATCGTACACCACCCTGTTGATTCCCTTCACGCGGTTGATGATGGACGTGGCGACGCGGGCAAGCAAATCTTCCGGCAAGCGAGACCAGTCCGCGGTCATGAAGTCATCCGTTTGCACAGAACGCAGACAGATCGTGTTTTCGTACGTGCGGCCATCGCCCATCACACCAACACTCTGCACCGGCAACAGAACGGCGAATGCTTGCGCCGTCTTGCGATACCAGCCGGACTTGCGCAGTTCCTCAAGGAAGATCGTGTCGGCTTTGCGGAGCGTCGCGAGTTTCTCCTCCGTGACTTCCCCCAGGCAGCGCACGGCGAGGCCCGGACCCGGGAACGGATGCCGCCACACCACATCTTCCGGCAAGCCAAGTTCCAGTCCCAATCGTCGGACTTCGTCCTTGAACAGATCGCGGAGGGGTTCTATGAGTTGGAAGCCAAGTTCCGCGGGTAATCCGCCGACGTTGTGGTGCAATTTGATCGTCGCGGCGGGGCCGTCAATCGCGCCGCCGCTCTCGATCACGTCGGGGTAAAGGGTCCCCTGCGCCAGAAAGTGTGCATCGGGGATGCTCTTCGCTTCGTGCTTGAACACGTCGATGAAGACTTTGCCGATGATCTTGCGTTTCTCCTGCGGATCGGTGACACCCTTGAGTGCGGAGAGAAACTGTTCGCGGGCATCCACGGCGTGGAGATCGGCCTTGAACCAATCGCGGAACGTGTGCTTCACCAGTTCGGTTTCGCCCTCGCGCATCAGGCCGTTATCGACGTAAATACACGCCACTTGCGGACCGATGGCCTTCACCAGGAGAGCCGCACACACGCTCGAATCCACCCCGCCCGATAGGCCGCAGATGACGCGCTTGTTCCCCACTTTGGCGCGGATATTGTTCACGGTGCTGTCGATGAACGTCTGCATCTTCCACTGACCGGTGCAACCGCAGGCATCGCGGAGGAAGTTCGCGAGAATCTGTCCTCCGTGTGGCGTGTGGGCGACTTCCGGGTGGAACTGAAGTCCGAAAATCGGTCGCGTCTTGTGCTTCACCGCCGCGAGCGGGCAGGTATCTGTTGATGCGAGCGGCTCAAACTCTGCACTTGCGACCTGCACCTGATCGCCGTGGCTCATCCAGACGGTCGATTCCGTCGGATAACCCTGGAAGATGGTGTTTCGTTCGGTCACGGTGAGCGTCGCCCGGCCGTATTCGCGTGTGTGTGCGGTCCCGCCGACTTTACCGCCGAGAAAGTAGCACGCGAGCTGCATTCCGTAGCAGATGCCCAGCACGGGAATGCCGAGATCGAAGAGTTTGGGATCGCAGTGTGGCGCGCCGGGTTCATATACGCTTGCGGGTCCGCCCGAAAGGATGATTCCTTTCGGGTTCAGTTCTTTCACTCGCGCTGCCGAGAGGTCGTGGCGAACAACCTGGCAGAAGACGTTCTGTTCGCGCACTCGCCGGGCAATGAGTTGCCCGAACTGCGAGCCGAAGTCGAAGATGAGGACGAGTTCGTTCGTCATGGGTCGGTTGTCACACGTAGTTGTTGATGAGTTCGGTCAGAAGCGATTCATCAGCCGAGATGTGTCCGTCGCTGCGAAATCGCTCGACTTCGATCGTGCCATCGGCGAAGAACTCGATTTCGCATCGCTCACCTGGAACCGCCAATTCGACCGCCACCGTCTCTTCGCGAAAGTGCGACAAGCGGTAGGTCAATTTGATCGCATCCAATTTGTTGAGGAAGTCGAGTAACTTTTGGAAAGCCGATGGGCCTGTTTGTGCAGTCGGCTGTTGTCGAATTCCGGTTGTGGCACTCATTAGCAATTTCTTGAAGGTTCGAAACCCCGGTTCATCCGCTGCGGCCTTCGCGACGACTTCTTCCCAAGTCAGGTCGAGAATATCATCCCAACTCGGAGCATTTGGTTCGAGGGGCGCTTGACGAATTGCGCCGCGCTTCCCTTTAGTATCTCACGAACTGTCCTTCTGGTGTTCTTTGCCATGGGCGATTCAATCTTTCTTTCCCAATTCTGCTGCCCGCTTGGTAGCGGCTTCGACGGCGTCCATCGCGGCGGCGCGGAAGGCCGCTTGCTCCAGTGCGTGCAGGCCCGCGATGGTCGTTCCGCCGGGGCTGGCGACCGCGTCCTTCAGTGAACCGGGGTGCTGACCGGTTTCCAGCACCATGCGTGCCGCGCCGAGAACAGTTTGAGCGGCCAGGGATTGTGCGACAGCCCGCGGAAGGCCGCATTTCACGCCGCCATCGGCCAGCGCTTCGATGAAGAGATACACGAAGGCCGGTCCGCTTCCACTCAAGCCTGTGACGGCGTCGAGTAACTTTTCCGGTACCGAATAGGCGACGCCAACCGCACGGAAAAGCCGATCCACGGCGGCAATGTCATCGGTCGTTGCAGTGGAAGCTGGCGAGAACCCTGTTGCGCTGGCTCCGACGAGGCAGGGCGTGTTTGGCATCACGCGAACGAGTCGCGTCGAGGCACCAAGCCCCGCGGCGAGGGATTGCAAAGTGATGCCCGCCGCAATGGAGACGACGAGTTGCACAGTCCGCACCGCGGGCTTCACCTCTGCGAGCACCGCGTCCATCACCTGCGGCTTGACCGCAAGAACGAGCACATCGCACGTCTCAATCACAGCGAGATTCGATTCGCCTGCCGCGATGCCCGTTGCGGCTTGGAACTTGGCGCGGGCTTCGGGCACTGGGTCCGCAGCACGGCTTCGTCTCACGTCGAGCAGGCCGGCTCTGACCCAACCCAACGCCAGCGCGGTCGCCATCTGCCCCGCGCCGAGGAAGCCAATTGCCAGCGGAAAAGTCCTTTCGTCCGGCATGTAGCCTGACCTCCAATCACGACGACCCTCCGAACGGGAAAGGATTTATCATATCACTTTGATTGAAGTTGCGGAAATGCTGGCATCGGAACTGGTTGGCGAGTAATGTTTCTGGACGTTGCAGTCCCACCGCCGCGCCATTCCTCCTGCTCATGGATTCGCTGTCATGTCTGTCGCACCTGACGCCAAAACTGAGACGAAAGTCGCCTTTACCGAGCACACGCCACGCCGGGGCTGGGCCAGTCTGCGTGACCTCAACCGCTACCAGTGGTTCGTCTTCTTCGTCGCAGCAATTGCGTGGATGGCGGACTGCATGGATCAGCAGCTCTTCAACTTGGCTCGCGTGATGTCGCTCACCGACTTGCTTGGCGGGGCAGACGCGGATCCGAAGCAAGTGACTACCTGGGCAGGTCGATCCACTTCCGTGTTTCTCATTGGTTGGGCGACAGGCGGACTGGTGTTTGGCATCTTCGGTGACCGGCTGGGACGGGTGAAGACGCTGACGACCACAATTCTCTTGTATTCAATCTTCACCGGTCTCAGCGCTCTCTCGCAGGGACCGTACGACTACTGCGCGTATCGGTTCTTGACAGGACTGGGCGTCGGTGGTGTCTTCGCGGCTGCAGTTGCACTTCTGGCCGAGACGATGCCCTCGAACGCTCGGCCGTTCACGCTCGGTTTGATGCAGGCACTTTCGGCGCTGGGGAACTGCACGGCTGCGACGCTGTTCATCGTCATTGGTCTGCTGGGTTTGTACGGCCACCTCGATGGTCTCAAATCGATTGGTTTGAATGCGTGGCGGATACTCTTCCTGATTGGGATTGCGCCGGCGGTGCTTGTGATTTTCATCCAGCGCCGGCTCGCGGAGCCCGCGTCGTGGGTGCAAGCTCGCGATGCAGCGGCTGCGGGGGTTGGGAAGAAACTCGGCTCATACGGCGAACTTTTTGGAGAATCCACCACTCGAAAGCATGCCATCCTCGGAATGCTCCTGGCATTCGTTGGCGTGGTGGGGCTATGGGGGATCGGGTTTTTCGCGGTGGATCTCCAACAGAAGATTTTCACGAAGATCTACGCGGCGGAGGCCGATGCACAGTCACTCACCGGCAAGGATCGGGCGGACTACATCAACGGCCAGAAGATCATCTGGGCGGGCGTCACGTCGCTCGCGATTAACGTCGGCGCGTTCTTTGGCATGACGGGCTTTTCATGGATGGCCAGTCGCATTGGTCGCAAACCCGCGTTCGTGATCACGATCATCGCGGCCGCAGCGAGTGTGGCGCTGGTGTTTATGGGGATGCAAACTCGCACGGATATCATCTGGATGAACGTGCTCATGGGGGTCGCGATGTTGGCGTTATTCGGCGGATACGCCGTGTATTTGCCGGAGCTATTCCCCACGCGGCTCCGGGCGACCGGAACGAGCTTCTGTTACAATGTGGGCCGCTTCATTGCGGCCAGCGGACCTCTTATGCTCGGTTACCTCACGACCAGTGTGTTCGCGTACGCGAGCGCCGGTGGTGCGTATCCGGATCTGCCATTCCGTTATGCCGGGTTGGCAATGTGCAGCATCTTTGTGTTGGGGCTCGTGGTGTTGCCGTTCCTGCCGGAGACCAAGGACCAACCGCTCCCCGAATGACGCGGAAATCGCAAACGTTCAGCACAAATCCCAAACGCCGATAAGATGTCTGCTCCGCGGAATTGAGATGAGGATTGACATGAGCATTGCACTGACGGTGCCCGATTGGTTGCAAACACGGAGCGGGTCGCTCAAACCGGGTGTGCGTCCGGAAACGGTATTTGTGATGCTGGAAGGACATCCGCTCTACAAACTCGAAGTACGCCCCGCGGAGGGGAAGTTTACGTGTGCCGTGAGCCAGACCAACAACGGCAAGCGGCTTGACGACCCGAAGGCAACTTATCTCGACGCCGGTGCCGCGCTTTCTGGCGGTCTGGACCAGTTACGGAACGCGCTGGGGTGGTGAAGGAGAGCCGGTTGTTGGACCGTGCCGGGCGGTTTACCGGGTTGTTCGTAGTGACCGGCTTTAGCCGGTCGGGACGCGGAGCGTCCTCGGGTTCGCCGTACTGAGCGAATCAGGACACAGAGCATCCTGATCGCCGTTGTTCGTAGTAACCGGCTGAAGCCGGTCACTTACGAACAAACGGACTCTTCGCATTCGCGGACGATCCAGAGCGCATCGCGTTCGGGAGAAGCATTTCGTTTCCCAGGTCGCGCCCAACTCCACCCATCCCGTTATCTGTCGGTTATTCCGTGAGGTTTCAGTTGGCGCGGATCGGAATACTCAAATTAAGTGGCGTCCGCCTATGGCGTGAGATAGCCTGACGATTGGATCACGTTGATTGCGGCTGTGGGCTCCCGGCCGGGTGATCGCCGGGCCGCCGTGGAGTGACCCATCCGCGGTTCACCGATAGTACGCACTCAGTTCCCACTTTCTCTTTATGCCGTGGCAGTCCGCCTGCGGGTGGGCAGGAGCGACCGTGAGCGGTTCGCAGCACGATACCAACACCAGGGTGGTCGGTGCCAAGGATTCGCCCATTTCGTTGACCTTCTTGGCCCCCGCAATCGGTCCCGATGAACTCGGCTGGCTGGCCCACTACCGCGTCCTCAAGATCCTTGGCGCCGGGGGAATGGGTATCGTGCTCCACGCCGAGGATACCCAGCTCCAGCGACCTATTGCCCTGAAGGTCATCCGACCGGAACTCGGCCAGAGCCTCTCGAACCGACAGCGGTTCCTGCGTGAGGCGCGGGCGATGGCGCAGATCAGGAGCGAACACGTCGTCACCATCTACCAGGTTGGACAGGCCGACGACGTCTGTTACCTGGCGATGGAATTGCTCGAAGGGGAGTCGCTGGAACGCTGGCTGGAGCGCGTGCCCATTGCGCCGATCGGCGAAGCGCTGCGCATCGGCCGCGAGGTCGCAGTGGCGCTGGCCGCGGCGCATGCTCGGGGATTGGTCCACCGGGATGTGAAACCGGCCAACATCTGGCTCGAATCGCCCACCCGGCGCGTCAAACTGCTCGACTTCGGCCTCGCCCGCCCGCAAACCGAGAACACCGCCCTCACAAATCCCGGGATGGTCGTCGGCACGCCGACGTACATGGCTCCCGAGCAGGTGCGGGCCGAGCCCGCCGACGGTCGGGCCGATCTGTTCAGCCTTGGCTGTGTGCTCTACCAGATGCTCACCGGCCGACTGCCGTTCACCGGTCCAACGGCGATGGCCGTGCTGACAGCCGTCGTTATGGATACTCCTCCGCCAGCCAGCCAGATCAACCCGGCGATCCCGATCCCGCTCAGTACTCTGATCGTGCGCCTGCTTGAAAAGTCGCCGGAAGCGAGGTTCGCTTCGGCAGAGGAGGTCCGCGATGCGTTGCAAGCCATCGAGCGTGGAGAATCGCTCTCGTCGGCCCAGGTAGCGCTCGGAGCCACCGTAGCGACCCCCGTGGGGGCCATCGGTTCTCCCGCAGACCTGAGTTGGTCTGCGGTCTTGCCGCCCCCAACACCCCCGCCGACCGAGACCCCGCGCCCCGCGACCTCGGGCCCGCTCCAAGTTCGAATATCCGAAGCACTCTCGGATGCGATCCCGGCCCGGCGCCGCGAGGCCGAGCGCCGACAGGTGACCGTCCTGATGTGCGGGTGCGAACTATTCGAGTCCGAGGCGTACCTGGGACTTGAAACAGAAGACCAGGCCGAGATCCTCGGAGCCTTCCGGCGGACGTGTGAACAGGTAGTTCGGCAGTTCGACGGCGCGGTCGTTCAGTGCAACGAGCAGGGACTTTTGGCGTGTTTCGGCTACCCGGTAGCCCAGGAGGACGCCGCCCGTCGCGCCGCTCGGACGGGACTTCGGCTCCTCGAGGATCTGAACACGCCCGGCGGGCCAGTGCCTCAAACGCACAACCTGGAACTGAATCCGTGGGTCGTCCTCCACACGGGCCCGGCGATCGTTGAGGTGAAGGAGGACACAATCTCACTGGTGGGCGACGTCCGAAACATCGCCGTTCGGCTCCAGGAAGTGGCCGCGAGCGGGCAGGTCATCTGCACCGAGGCCACCCACCGGCTGTTCCAGGGCCGGTTCCAGTGTGTCAAAATCGGCGAGCATAAGGTCCGGGGAGTGCCCCAACCCGTCACACTCTTCCGGGTGGAGCGGGTCGCAGTCTTCGGGAGTCTGCTCGAGGCGCACGCACCGGCGGAACTGTCACCGCTGGTCGGCCGCGACAACGAGATCAGCCTACTCAAGGATCGCTGGGAACTGGCCCGGGACGGAACGGGTCAGATCGTTCTCCTGGTCGGCGAACCGGGTCTGGGGAAGTCGCGGCTCGTACTCGCGCTCAAAGAGCACGTCCTGGGGCAGAAGACCGAGGACGCGGCAGACGCGCCGATCATCGAATGGCGGTGCTCGCCGCACTACGAGAACACGGGGCTGCACCCGGTTATCGACTTCTTCGATCGCTCGCTGGGCTTTGGTCCCGAGGAACCCGCTCGGGACCGGTTCGACCGTTTGCTCAGCCGCGTGGCGAAATACGGGCTGGACCGGCCCGAGATCGTGCCACTGTGGGCGGCGCTACTCTCCCTTCCGGCCCCAGATTGGTTCCCGCCGCTCGCTCTCTCCGCGGCGCGGCAGCGGGAAGAGACGTTCCGGCTCATACTGGAGTGGTTGCAGGTCCGCGCCGCACGTGTGCCGATCCTTTTCGTCGTCGAGGATCTTCACTGGGTGGACGCGTCCACTCTGGAGTTTTTGTGCCAGTTCGTAACTGAGATCTCGCACGACCGGATCCTGACCGTACTCACCTTCCGCCCCGAGTTCTCGCCGCCCTGGACCCCCGTGGAGCAGCAAACTCGACTGTCCATCACGCGCCTGACCCGGCGCCAGGTCGGCGATCTGATCCAGAAAAAATCGCGTGGGAAGCTTTCGGAAGAGGTGATCGAGCAGGTCTACGACCGCGCCGGCGGCGTACCGCTGTTCGTCGAGGAATTCACGAAGATGGCGGAGGAATCGGCCAGCGGCTCGCGCGGGCCAGTTGCGATCGGCCATGAGATCCCCAGCACGCTTCAAGATCTGGTGATGGCACGCCTGGATCGAATGGAGGGCGGGCGGGAGTTGGCTCAACTCGCGGCGGTCCTGGGTCGGGAGTTTAGCCACGAGGTACTCGCCGCCGTTGCGGGGGACGGGCCGTCCGTTCAGGCCGAGTTGACCAAATTGGCTCGGGCCGAGATCCTCTACTCGAAGGGGCGCCCGCCCCGATGTACGTACGTCTTCAAACATGCTCTCCTCGAAGACGCGCTCTACAACTCGCTGGTCAAGGCCAAGCGGCAACAGTTACACCAGCGGATCGGTGAGGTGCTTGAAACGCAGTTCCCGCAGACAGCCGAAACTCAGCCGGAATTACTGGGCCATCATTTCACCGAGGCGGGCCTGACCGAGAAGGCCATTGGCTACTGGCTCAAGGCGGGTCAGCGGTCGCGGGACCGTTCGGCGTTCTGCGAAGCGATCGGCCATTTGACGCGCGGTCTCGCGCTACTGGAATCGCTCGAAGACTCACCGGCGCGAGACGACCTGGAACTGCAGTTGCTCACCAAACTGGCCCCGTCCTACATCACGGCTCGCGGGTACGCCGCGCCCGAAGCCGGTCCGCTCCTGGTCCGGGCCCGCGAACTGTGCAAGCGGATCGGCGACGAGAAGCAACAATTCGGAATCATGCTCGGTATGTGGGAGTGGCACATTGTCCGCGGCGATCTCCGGACGTGTGTGGACCAGGCCGCCGACGGGATGGCGCTGGCCGAACGCCTGAACGACCCCGGCGTGATGATGGAAGCGCTGTTCATGCCGGGCGTTACGATGTTCTACCGGGGCCAGTTTGCCCCTGCCCGAGCGCATTTCGAGAACGCCCTCGCAGTCTACGATGACCGCGCTCGCACGCGTTACTGGACCACCTACACAGGTCACGATGGCGGCGTGACCCACCGGTGCTATCTCGCGCTTGCCCTGTGGCACCTCGGCTACCCGGATCGCGCGCTCGAACTGGCCCGCGAGACATGTGAGCTGGCCCGAACGATCGGACACGCGTTCAGCCTCGCCCACGCCGTGGACTTTCGAGCGTATCTCTACCATTACTGTCGCCTCGGACCGGAGACCCAGGCAACCGCCGAGGAAGAGATGGGCATCGGAGCCGATCAGGGGTTCCCGTTCTGGCACGCGGTCGGCACGATGAATCGGGGGGTGGGGATGCTCCAACAAGGTCGGCCAGAGGAAGCGCTTTCGTTGCTCCTCAAGGGATATAACGCCTTCCGGGCGACGGGGGCGGCGATCCGCGTTCCGTCTTACCTCGGGATCCTGGGCATGGCCTACACGCAATCCGCACGCTTCGCCGAGGCGCACAAGGTGCTCGCAGAGGCACTGACGATTGCCGAGAAGAACGACGACTGGTGTTACGAGGCCGAGCTGCACCGCCTGAGAGGTGAACTGCTGTTGACCGAGCTACCCGGCAACACTTCAGCCGCCGAGGAGTGTTTCCGCCGGGCGATCGAGACGGCCCAGCGCCAGGACAGCCGAGGATGGGAACTGCGGGCCACGACGAGCCTTGCCCGTCTCTGGCAGCGGCAGGGACGCTGCGCAGAGGCCCGCAATGTGCTCGCGGCAGTTTATGACACCTATGTGGAAGGGTTCACGACGCCGGACCTCGTCGATGCCCGCACACTGATCGAAAACTTGAGCGGCTGAGACCCCCTTCAGGAGATTCAACCGTGGTCACGCCCGAATTAATGGACAAGCTGCGTGCTGCTTACGATCACTGGCACCAGACACGCGGTGCGGGTTTCTCGGCGTGGATCGATCTGATGGCCGATGATTTCGTTCTGCGCTCCATCGGCGACGGTGCGCCGGCCATGGAGTTCTCTGCGTTGCGGAGAGGAAAAGAAGCGGTGCACGGCTATTTTTCCTCCCTGGCCGCCGATTGGGAAATGATCCACTTTACTCACGAAGACTTCGTCGTGGATGGCGATCAGGTCGTGGCGTTCGGGAACTGTGCTTATCGCCACCGCAAGACCGGCAAGGTGGCCGAGTCGCCGACGATCCATCGCTGGCGATTCCGCGACGGGTTAGCGGTGGAACTTTTCGAGTATTATGACACCGCCAAAGCATTCGCCGCGGCAATTCCCGATCCGAAATAGCTGTGTTGAAATCCTCGGGTCGGTTGTCGATCAGAGAAGAATCTGCCTCAAAGCATAGAATCGCGCGACAACCTCAACCCTCAACCGAGGATTTCAACACAGCAACCCGAAGTGAGACGCCCGTGAACACCGAGTTGTACGACGACGAGGACGAAATCCGCGACTCGGCGGCGAACCTCCAGCGTGGAATCGAAACGGTTGGCGGTTGGTTGTACCTCACGACGCAACGGCTCATCTTCGAGGCGCACGCCCTCAATATTCAATCCGGCAGGACGGTTATTCCGCTGAGTCACATCAAGGACATGTGGAAGAGTTGGACGCGCTTCCTGGGCATTCTGCCGGTCTTTCCCAACACACTTGCAGTAGCGACGAAGAAGGGCAAAACGTACCGTTTTGTGATCGGCGACCGCGACCGGTGGATCAAGGCAATCCGCAGAGCGCAGCGTGAGTTGGAAGAGGAAGAAGAGGATTGAGACCGCGACTCAGGGAGTTCTCTCGTGGAAGTCCGGTACACGCTCTCACTGAACGACTACGTCAACTATCTGTTCGACAGCGCCAAGAAGAATCGGTTGGTTCGGCGGCGGTTTCTTTTCGATTGGCTGGGGGCAGTGGTCGTCTTTGCGATTATCGCTCTGGTATTGGTTCTCATCGGCGAGTGGTACGGCTATCTGTCGGGTGCGTATGTGGGGGTGATCGGCGTCATCTACACGATTCGCTATCCATTCAAGTACCGGCAGCGACTGGAAGAAACTCTTCGCGCAACCACTTTGCAGAGCGGAACCCGTGGGATCCTCGGAGTGAACACACTGATTCTCTCCGAGGAATCGTGTCTGTTCATCACTGAGACAGTGCGATCCGAAGTCAAGTGGAAGGAGTTGAAGGAGGTCACGGATGTGACCGACTGCACATACATCACCTTCCATGGGCTGTCGATCATACTTCCGCGGCTCGGCTTCGACAGCGATGAAGTGTATTTCGCCGTTCGGGATTTCGCTCTCCGAAAAAGTGCCGAACAGACCCGTCAAGACGCTCCAACTCACACATAAACCGCACACCCTCGCTTCGTGAAGTCGTGCATCGCGACGAGTCGGCATATGGCGTCCGCGATCTTCGCACCGCCAACGACCGACGGCTCTATGGGGGAAAGCGGCGAGAAATCCTCTTCGTGGTTGCAGATCACGCGCAAGTCGATGAGCGGAATACCCGCGCTCACGGCAGCGCGTGAAATCACGTCATTGAAGCCAGCCAGCCCGGTGCGTTCGGCGTCGCCGAGAATGGGAATCGCGTCGTAGATCGTGCAAATCGCCGTTGGCTTGCCCAGCGCCTGCACGCTCGCGAGCATCGCATGGTAAGCAGTCCGGAACTCGCCGATTCCTTTTGCAAGAGTGGCAAGCGCCGCCCCAACCGTACTCGCGCGCTCGTGCAGCAGTCCGCTGGCCATGAGCGCGTCGTTACCGCCGATGCTCATGATCAGATGAGTGGCGGACTCCGGCACGCGCGGCAATTGCTGTGCGATATCTTCAATAGTGTGGCCGTCCACCGCCACGAGCGTGGCTTGCCAGCCGGCCGGTAGTCCTCGACGCACCTGTTCAATGACGGGTGGCCGGTCGGGTACATACCGGGCGTTATCGAAGATCGAATCGCCGAGCAGGACGACGTGACTCATGAGCGTACCCTCGGAGGAGAGAATCGCGCAGCCAGACGCGATTCTCTACCGACACGGACATCAACTCCCGGGTTCATCGTTTCAGTGATCTGCGGAGATGCTCAGTCCGTAGTGTACCGGCCATCCGTTGCTTGCGGCAGGAAACCGGGCTGCAGGGTCTTATAGGTCGCCTTGGCCGTGTTCCAAGTCGACTGGGGGAACGGCGCCACCGAGGGTTCCGGCGCCATCGGCCCGCGTAGTTCGACGTGGCCATCGACGAAGGAAACCATCGTCTGGCCATTCCACCAGAACGGGGAGAAGGCAACGCCGAAACTGGTGGTGGCTTGCGTCGCGCTCGGGTCAAAGCTGTTTCCGTTGGGAATCAGCGGCGAGCCGAATATGCAGGAACCCTGCTCGGTCAGGCTCCCGCTCGTTGTGAGCTGAAGGATCTCCGCAAACATGTAGGTTTGGGAGGTCGCGGCGATGGTGGTGATGGCACGTCCTTTCACCGGCATCTTGACCGTGAAGGATTGCGGGCTGCTCGGGTTCGAGATCAGATTCCGGTTGTAGGCATAACCCCCCGACGCGCCCAGGAAGACGAGGGTGATAGATGATTGATACGCTTCGAACTTCGGGGAGACGTTAATCTTGTTGTTACCTTCGTAGTAGGGGCTCAGAATCCCCTGAGTCGGGTCCACAGACACGATCGCGAAGGTAGAGGGGTCCGAAATTGCGTAGCCGAACGGGTACTTGGACTGGAGGAAGTCCGAAGTCTCGAGCTCGTAAACGTAGGGAAGAACTCCGTTCGCGGATTCGAAGTTCATTGCTGCGAGCGTGAGTTGCCGCATGTTGTTCTGACCCTTCGTCCGGGCCGCTGCTTCGCGCACCTTCTGAACGGCGGGTAGCAGCAGGCCGATCAGAATCGCGATGATCGCGATGACAACCAGGAGTTCGATCAGGGTAAACGCGGGACGGGTGGAGGGCTTCCGCCCTCCTAAACGCAAATGCTGCACGGTTCGCTCCTTCTCGCCGGATCGGGCGAGAGTGAGTTCGGGGCGGACCGGAAGAGCAGGAAACGGGACGGGTGCCGCACGCGCGGCGGGTGTGAGAAGACCGGCCCGTTCGACAGCCCAGGTCCGGGGGCCACGAACAGATGCGCCCAACGGGCAGGTCTTCTGGCTTACGGCTCATCGCGATCTCCGGGTGGCCTTCCCGCAACATGCGCAGTGGCAATTACCCGAAGCTCTGGCCGAATACAGCAGCGGCCCTGCGCCGGATTCTCACCGGCTTCCCTTTTTCGTCCGTCCCTCGCGGAAGCGAGGAACAGAACCCATCAGGCGAGAACTAACATACCGGCTTGAACGCGAGCGGCAACGGGCTGGCTCGCGAGTTGCACGTTCTTCATGCCGGAAGTGGTTCGGCGAGCGAGAGAAAAATCGCCGAGTCGCGTTCCATAAAACCGTTTCCTCCGCATTGTCTTCGTTCCGACTCCGGGAGATGCTGTTAGGAACCGAGTGGAGGAAAGGCCGTGACCGAACACGAGTGGTTGAACTGCACCGAACCGACAGAGATGCTGGAGTTCCTACGTGAGAAGGTTAGTGTTCGCCGGTTAACTCTGTTTGCCGTCGCTGCCTGTCGGCAGGACCAGTGGTTGATGGAAGACAAAAGGAGTCGGCAGGCAGTAGAGTGGGCAGAGAAAATAGTCGAGGGTGTTGCGAATTGGGGCGTCGAAGAAGGTCCTTCCGATGGTGACTGTTACTTGATGGCGGGGGCTGCCAACCGGTGCATGGGAGTAGCGGGATGTCTTGCCGATAGGGACACTGCGAGAGCAATCGAAAATGCTCTCACGGTCGTCGAGCTTTTACTTGAGGGGGAAGAGGAGTCAAGTCAACTGGCGGTTCTGATCCATGATGTCTTTGGAAACCCTTTCCGCCGTGTCACCGAAAATCCGGCGTGGCTCACTACGACCGTGGTTGCCCTTGCCAAAGGTATCTACGCCGACCGCGCCTTCGACCGGCTCCCAATCCTCGCTGATGCCCTTCAGGACGCCGGATGCGACAACGCCGACATCCTGAACCACTGCCGCAGTGAGGCACCGCATGTGCGAGGATGCTGGGTAGTCGATTTGCTCTTGGGAAAGGAGTGACAGTATGCCCACTCCGAAGCAGCTCAAGAAGGTGCCTTTCGACATCGAGAAGGCAATTCCACTTATCCGCGATGCTGTAGCTGATTACCCAAAGGCGGCACTGTTCGAACTCTACGCCGAAGGGTACACGTCGGTTTTTGAGATACTCATCGCCTGCATCATCTCCATTCGCACACGCGACGAAACCACGCTACCCGTGTCGCGACAACTCTTCGCACAAGCACGCACGCCGGCCGAGGTGGCTGCTCTCACGACCAAGCAGATCGATAAACTCATTCACCCCTGCACATTTCACGACGTGAAGGCCAAGACGATTCGCGACATTGCGATCGGGGCCGTTGAGAAATATGGCGGAACGCTTCCGTGCGATCCGGAGTCGCTCATGTCGTTTAAGGGAGTCGGGCCGAAGTGCGCGCATCTGGCGCTCGGGATCGCGTGCGACATGCTTCTGGCCGGCGTGGACATTCACGTTCACCGCGTCACGAACCGCTGGGGTTACGTGCGGGCCAAGACGCCGGAAAAGACGATGGAGCAGTTGCACGAGAAGTTACCGAAACACTATCGCGTGGAGATCAACGCGCTGCTCGTGCCGTTCGGCAAGCACATCTGCACGGGCGAACGGCCCAAATGCTCCACGTGCCCGCTGCTGTCGATGTGTCAGCAGGTAGGGGTCACTTCACACGAGTGACTGAATCGGGTGGGCGCCTTTCTCCGAAAGGCCACTCGAAAGACTCCAGCGAAAACGCAAAGGCCCGCCCTGTTGGGCGGGCCTTTCTGGTGAGCAAGTTTCCTCGCCACCGATTGTCGAATGGCGATTACTTATTCGGCATGGGCTGCGGAATCGTGACGCCGCCGGGGTTGACGGTGACGCCGCCGGGCAGCGTGACGCCAGGCATGGCCTGCAGTTGCGTTCCGCCCGTTTGGATCACGCCGGGGTAGCCGGGATAGTAAGTACCCGGATACCCAGCCTGATAGACGCCGGGATTCGTGTAGTAGGTGCCCGGATAAGCGGAGTAGGAAGGGGTATAGCCGCTTGTGGTGGTGACGCCATTTGGAGCCGCGTAGTACGAGCCATCGGCGCCGCGCACGTAGTACTTGCCATCCGTGGTCTGGATAACATTACCCATCCCGTTCGTCGTCATGGTGGTCCCGCTTGTTATCATGGCTCCGGACGGCAGCCAAGAGCTCCCGGCTGTGGACCAAGTGCCGGGGTATGCCGAAGACCAAGTCGTCGGGTACCCCGAGTAGTACCACTGGCTTGGGTACGTGGCGACCGAACCGCCACAGCACGGGCTATTCGGGTACATGCCGTATGTTGGTGGATACGTGTAGGTGCCACCGTACGTGGTCCGGCCATACATGGCGTAACCGGGTCCGTATCCCGAATACCCGTAACCGTAGCTGGGATACATGCCAGACGTGCCATATCCGCCGTACCCTCCGTACCCTCCGTACGCGGCGCCGTAACTTCCCCCGCAGCAGTTACCTCCGCCCTTTCGGCCGAAGATCCCTGCGGAAGCGGTGTCGGTGACAACGACCAGACCAGCGAGAGCGAGTGTCAAGTAAACGAAGATGCGCATCGCGATCCCTCACTGTGCAAGTGGAGCGGCCATGAAGCCCCGCGTTGCGGGCGACAGGCCGCGATCATATGTGAATGCGGCCACAAGTCCGGCTCTGCGACGTCTGCCGGTCTATCGACCCCATTGATGGGGTGAACCACACCGACAGGCGGACAGTCCGGTTGGTCGCCATCCACGATTGTCGGGGTGGGCAGCCAACGTAGCTGCCGGAGGAAGACCCCAGGGCCTGCAAAGCGTGCAACCGCTGCGCCTTCCATTCTCGAAAAACCTTACATTGCTCATTTCCCCTACGTTGAGGTAATAAATTCAGCTCCTCTCATTTCGTTTCACGGGCCGCGGGCTGGTCGAGATGGTCTGAAACTGAAACTTTGCGCGGTCCGGTTCACACCGAAAGTGCTGCTACTTCTCCCATTGCCGAAATGAGGTTATCTGCTCTGTTTCGAATTGCTTGGCGTGTTTGAACGAGAGGGCCGGGGAGCGGTTAAAGTTACCCGCTCCCTTGCGGTCGCGGTTCGTTGAAAACCCTTACAACCACCGTGGCCTCGCGCTTAGCCCTTGAAACGGCTGCAAAGTGATATCGCAGCAGGTGGCTTGCTCGCCGGTCACATCCATCGCATACTGGAGCCGTCGTGCAATCGTGAACCTCTGCGCTCGACTGCGGAGGTTTCTCGTCGCGACGATCCACCGAATTTGACTTTGGGATGAACGCGACGCTCGAACTTCGCTCGTGGCTCCGTCGGCGTCTCTGGGTCGAGACGCCCGAAGGACTGTTCATCGTCGAATATAGTGGCCGTGGGTTGGGCTATGAGTCGGTGTGGATCAATGACATGCGAGCCCCGGGCCCTTGCACCGGCGCCTGGTTCGTCCCTCGGTTCGATTTCGATCTTGGCTCCGCCTGTGCCGCTGTGGAAGTGCGAGTGTGGCCCTGGTTGACGATCCGGTCGTTCCACCTCGTTGTGGCCGGCGAGGTGCTCTACTCGGAGGGTTCACGCTGCCTGCGCCGGGCCGAGGAGTCAGCCGCACGCCTGCGCCGGGCCACTCGGCGGCTGTTTCTCTCGCTTGACGTCGCCTGGGAGCTACGCCTGAGCCAACCCAAACAGCCTCGTCGCATCCTGTTCGAGTCGCTTGATTGGGAGTACAGCGTGCCGACTCGAGAGGTGATCGACCTGGCCGAGCCGAGCCAGGTCGTATTCCTGCTCACGATGTTCGCCACCGGGAACTACGCCGAAGCTCGGGTGGTCGGGGAGACCGCTGAAGCGATTGAGACCTTCCGTGCGTTCGTGCAGCGCGGCGGGTATGAGCCTGCCAGCACCCCGCCGACACAGAGCCAGTTGTACCGGCGGGGGGATGAGGTGTATCCACAGCCGGAGGCGTTCGTGTTCGTCTGCCCAACTCCTGATCCCCAAGTCGCTAACCGAATCCGGGGCTACCTGTCCGAAGCCCGGTAGTCATCAACTCACACCAGAAACATTTGACCACGCCAGATTGATAGAATTAGAGTGTGAGGCGTGTCGGTCATTCTTATTTGTCCACCCAAATTCGGTTGCGAGGACGACCAATGAGGAGTTATGCCTTCTGGCCGTTTGAGTCGCATTTTGAAGAAGACATGGCTAATGCACGAATCGGGGCCGGGAAGGCTCTCCGGTACATGCGCCGGTCTGACCCGTCGACCCACCTGAAGGTGGTGCGATATGGGTCGAGGAAGCACCGGGACGGCCTGTCCGGGTGTCAGGACGCGGCCAAGTCGTTGTACGTGCTGGGCCACGGTGCACGGGGCGACCAGTCCATCTCCAACATGTACGACGCGACCAATCTGGAGGCGGAGATACTTCACGCTATCATCGTGGTCGGGCGCCTTATCGAGTACGGCCTCCAGAAGACCAGCAAGTGCAAGGTGAAACTGTTTACCTGCTACAGCGGTGAGGATGGACTCAACGGGGAGGCGTGCTTTGCCAGGGCCATCCACATGACCCTCCGCTACCTCCAGTACAACGACGTCGAAGTGTACGGCTACAGAGGAGCCGTCATACCGCCGGGCGCGAACGACGGTCAACATACCGCATTCCTGGGCACGCACCCGTTATATGGCTACGGGCTCTGGAACAAGGCATCCGCAGTACGTATCCGCATCGTGTAGCCTCGCGTCCGTGCAACCGGCCGCCGGTCCAGATTCAGCACCCGCGAAGGTGTGGCCTGTCGACCGTAGGGTGGGACAAACCGCGTAGCGGTGAAGGCCCACCGGAACCCAATGCAAAGCCAGACGCTGTCCCACTGATCCCGTAGTGCATTGCGGACGCCGGTGGGCCATCGACCGCGTTGCGGTCTCATCCCACCCTACTTGCGCAGCACCAAATCCACGACCCAACGACCACGAACAGGCGAGCCGCTCTGTAAATGGCCCAAAATTTCGGCGTTCTCACAACCGGCGTCCTGAAGGGCGTCGGCAAGGATGGGCAGCCGGTCGAACGCCTGCTCAGCTGCGATTCCCCGGGCGAGTTGTACGACGGTCGCGGTCAGCCAGGATGGGTCAAGCGCGGTGGGGCGGCAAGGAGTTGACCATCCGGGCTGAAGGTGATGGCTTCAAAACGGTCTTTGTCCGAGTCGTACTGATAGGGTGAATCGTCTTCCAACCGCGTCACAATTTCCCATGTATCCACTGTGTAAACAAGCACTCCAGTATGCTCGGTTTGGGCAAGGTAGCGACCGCAAGGCGAGAACGCCAATCCCCAGTATGCGCTCGTGCCGCTATCGAGGGCCTTCACCATCTTGCCTGTCGCGACCTCGAAGATCATTGTGCCCCAGCCATTGATCGCGAGGAGTCGGTTATCGGGGCTGAATGCTGCTCCTCCAACTCCGCGGTTGGTGCCCCACGGAGTCTCGGGCCCGGACACCCACCGCCACATCTCCCGCCCGCTGGGTAGCTCCCAGAGTGTTGCTTCGTCGTCGTCATAGCCGACGCCAACCAGATAGCGACCGTCTGGTGAGAACGCGAGACAGCAAATACCGTCGTTTGCGCTTCGGTAGACGATATGGTTCAGTCGGTTCGTGCCGAGCCGGACCCGCGCTCCGGCGGGGAGAATGTCTGCTGGGTGAGTTGGAATGGGCGGAGGCTGCTCGCTGTTTCTCATATCTCCCTCGTGTCTGGCTGCCGTCGAGCCGGCCAGCTTCACTTCACTCCTTTGGGTGTGTTTCTCCCCGCTCGTCTTGCTTCTGAGGAAGCAACCGCGACAGCGGAATCCCCACCAACACAGTTGCGAGGCTCAGGATTCTCGGCACGCGGTTCTTCTCCTCCGAGAGGGTGTAACCGATGGTCAGGAGGATCAGAGCCAGAAAAGCCAGCGGTGGAAGTGGATACAGCGGCAACCGGTATGGGTGTGGAAGATCCGTTCGGCGGCGAAGGGGAAACACACTCGCCACTGTCAGTCCCGTCAGCGCCGCCAACCCAACCGAAGTGTAATCGAACAGGTCCTCAAAAGAACCTGCCCAGACCAACCCCGCCGAGATCGCGGTCATCATGAGAGTGGCGGTGACGGGCGTCCCACGCGTGGGGTGAAGACGAGCGGCAAAACCCGGGAATACGCCGTCACGGGCCATCGCGAATGCAACGCGTGGACCCGTCAGGATAAACGCACTGACTGTCGCCACGAGACAGAGCCCGAGAGACGCCCCCACCAATCGCGCCGCCGGCGGACCGAACAGCGCGTGAGCAGCCAGTTCCGCCACCGGGCGGACCTCCGCCTCCGACTTCTGCGTCATCGCAACCGGATCGAGGGCATACGCGTAAGCGAGGTTCACCATGAGGTACAGGACAATGACTGTGGCGGTTCCACCAATCAGACAGCGGGGAAGCGTCTGGGCGGGGTTCCGAATCTCACCCGCTAGGTACGCCGCGGCGTTCCACCCAGCGTATGAGTAGCTAATGTACACCAACATGGCCGCCAGGGCGGGCCACTGGGACGAGGACGGCCATCCGCTGGTCGACAGATGGCTCCAATCGCCACGCCCGAACATGAGACCACCCAGCGCGATCGCAACGAGTAAGCAACCTGTGGTTATTGTCGCTCCGGTTTGGAGCCTTGTGCTGTGTTGGTGGCCGAGGATGTGAGTAATACCGACCGACACGATGAGGAAACTCGCGCCAAGAGGAACGAGGTGCGCGACGACCCACGGCGGGAGGTACTCCGCGAGTGCGGAGGTATAGGGCGCAGTGAGATACGTGAGGGCGAGGTGGGCGACGACGGCTGTGGGCGCCGTGAAGCCGAGGACAACCGTCGCCCAGCCGGAGACAAAGCCGGCTCCGCGCCCAAATGCTTCGCGGACAAAGACATAATCACCCCCCGAATGGGGGAGTGTCGTGGCCAGTTCCGCGACGGTGACTGCGCCACAGAGAGCAAGAACGCCGCCGACTATCCACAGCCCCATCAGCGCGGCGGGGTTGCCAGTGTCCCGCAGAACTGAACCCGAAGTCGTGAGGATGCCGGCGCCGATCATGCTGCCGACAACGACGAAATGACCAGCCCAATAGCCAAACCGCCGCCCCTCGGGCGGGTGAGTGGCGTCAGCGGGTTGCTGTGCGTCTGTCACGGTCCCTCTTGTCCGGGCGCATTCACAAGCCACTGTCTTCCGCGCAGCGACCGTTGCCGCATGGTGAGCATATGGGGTTTCCGCTGCTGCGAGTCTTCCTCATTATCGTGTATCGGGAGCCGTTTCCCCACTCGGATCACGCCGGACACGATGGACGAGGCGTTTTTCGCGGGCTTGGGCTAGCGAGTTGTTCGTACCCAGCCCGAATGCGATTGCTGCGTTGCTCGAGCTTCATTATCCTGAATACGCGCTCCGGTGATTGTTGTCTGGTGGCTTGATAGTGGGACAGGCCAGCGGCTTGTCGGCAGGCGAAGCCTGCCTGGGAGTTGTGTGGGGAACGAGCAAACCCACAAATGCAGGCCGCCGGCCTGTCCCACAAAAACAACCACACAACAACCACCGGGTCGTGCATGAGATGCGCAGCGTTTGGAATCCTGCTCCATCCACTCCGCAGCCCGCCCGAAACGCTTTCCCTGCGAATCGCGATACTTCTCCGCGTCAGGAGTGCTGCCATGCTCCTTCATTCCCGCTCATTCGTCTTGGCTCTTTTCGTTGGGATGGGGTTAACCACGGCTGCGCTCGGCGACGAGAAAGCACCGAGTGCCGCTTCGCCCTGCGTCCGTCCGGTGGACGATTACTTCAAAGATGAGGTCTGGACGAAGGTTGGTGTGCGGAAGTGTCTGACGTGCCACAGAAAGGGCGGCGACGCCGAGGAGAGCAAGTTCATCCTGGTTGATCCACGAAAGAGCGAAGGAGCGGCTCAAGAAGAGGCGATGCGGCAAAACCGCGCTGCCTTTGCCCGCATGGCAACTCTCAAAGAGAAGGACCAGTCTCGCTTACTCCTGAAAGTTGTCGGTGGACTCGACCACGGCGGCTCCGATGTTCTCAAACCCGACTCGGCCGAATACCGCACTCTCGCTGGTTTCGTGCGGCGAGTGACTGCTCCACAGCCCGGCGCGACCGACACTGCGCTGGATCCAAAAGCTCCGCCATTTTTCGATGGTGTCGTGATGATGGACGATCGCCAGTTACTTCGCCGCGTTACGCTCTCGCTGGCAGGCCGGCTCCCGACTGATTCCGAGTTCGCGGCCGTCGCGAAAAGCGGCCTGAAAGCGATGCCCGCGATCCTCGACGCCATCATGACGGAAGATGCGTTCTACGACCGCCTCAGCGAGGGGTTCAACGATATCTTTCTCACGATGGGTGTCGATGGGAACGCGGATCAAACGGTCCTGTCCTACGATCACTTTCCTGCACGACACTGGTATCAGAATTTCGATCTGAGCAGCGTTGGCGATCAGAAAGCCCAGACGCAAGCCCGTTACAAACTCGCCAACGACTACCGCAAAGGTCTCCTCATCGAACCGCTCAAACTCATCGAATACATCGTGCGGACCGACCGACCGTTCACCGAGATCGTGACGGCAGATTACATGATGGTTTCACCATACACGGCCCGGGGGTACGGAATTTACGACCAGGTGAAGGACAGGTTCAAGAAGCCGGATGATCCATTCGAGTTCATTCCCTGGAAACTCAAGGCGCTGGTGGGGAGGAACAAAGCCGAGAATCAAGACTCCGCGACCGGGTTCTACCCGCACGCCGGAGTGTTGAGTTCGTTCCAGTACCTCACGCGCTACCCGACGACTGAAACTAATCGCAACCGCCTCCGCGCCAGGATGTACTACCAGCACTTCCTGGGTGTGGATGTCCTCGAACTGGCCGCTCGCGTCACCGACGCCGCTGCAGTCACGGCGAAGTATCCGATTCCGACAATGCAAGCGGCGGAATGTGTGGTCTGCCACCGGACGCTCGATCCTGTCGCCGGGCTGTTTCAGGATTACTGGCGATTCGCGGACATGGGGGTGTACGGCAAGCGGAAGGGTGGGTGGTTCACGGATATGTTCGCCCCCGGCTTCGAGGGCGAGAAGCTGCCCGCGAAGGAGCGGTGGCGTTCGCTGCAGTGGCTCGGCGAACGAACGGCGAAGGATCCTCGGTTCGCCGTCGCAATGGTCGAGCACGTTTACTACATCCTCACCGGACGGAAGGTCCTGTTGCCGCCCAAGGATGTCGATGATCCGCTTTTCCCCGCCCGACTGCGGGCGTACAAGGAGCAGCGCCGCGAAGTGGAGGAGATCGCGACGCGATTCTCGAAATCCGGGTTCAATCTCAAGGTCGCCTTCAAGGACTGGATTGTCTCCGACTTCTACCGGGCCGATGGCTTGGCGACCGCGATCAAGGATCCGAAACGACGGGCGGAACTGGACGACATCGGGCTCGTGCGGATGTTGTCCCCCGAGCAAGTCGAGCGAAAAGTGGCTGCGATTTTCGGCGAACGATGGGGCAAGTTGACCGATCAGCTCGCGATGCTCTACGGCGGTATCGACTCGAAGGAGGTGACCGAGCGAGCGGTGGACCCCAGCGGCGCGATGGGCGCGATCCAGCGGTTGCTCGCGAACGATGTGGCGTGCAAGCATGTCCTCCGCGACTTCGCTCGCCCCGCAAAGGAACGACGACTTTTTCCCGACGTCGAGCCGAAAGTGCTTCCCGGCGCCTCGCCCGAAGGCGACAAAGCCATCCGCAAGACCATCTCGCACTTGCACGCTCTGATCCTCGGCCGGGTTGATGACCCAGACTCCGCCGAGGTCGAGCGGACATTCAAGCTATTCGCTGCTATCGTCAAGGACGCGAAGGAACAGAAGGGGATCGAGAAGCGTGAGGCGTATCAGTGTCGCCGCGACGTGCCGATGGCGCCCGACGACCCACAGTACACGATCCGGGCCTGGCGAGCTGTCGTCACGTACCTGCTCCGGCGGCAAGAGTTCCTTTACGAGTAACTCCGGCTGGCGAGCCCACGGAGCGAAATTCAATCATGAATGAGGAAGCGGCGTTCATAGCGGCGCTGGCGGCGGACCCATCCGACCGGACGGCCGCGCTGGTATTTGCCGACTGGCTCGACGAGCGCGGCGACCTGCGCGGAGCGATGCTGCGGATTGCTGAGGTCCGCGACTGGATGGCACCCACGTATGCGAATCCACTTCCCAGCTTGCGCGCGGCGGTCGAAACCGGGAAGGGCATCCTGGAGGCTAGCAGAATACTGGCCCTGATTGGCGAAGCGGCAGTCCCGGAACTGGTCCCGCTCCTGACACACGAGAAGCCGCTCGTCCGCTTGCGAGCCGTGAAAGCTCTTGGCCTGATGGGAACCAAGGCGAAGGCCGCGATACCCGCACTCATGGAAATGGTGAAAGGCACAAATCAGGAAGACACTCGCGCGCGCAAGGAGGCCGTCAAACTGCTCGGCGTGATGCGGGCGAAGCAGAGTGTCAAGGACGAACTCGCAAAGGGGTTGGACAGTTCGGACGCCGCCGAACGCCTTGCGGCAGTCGAGGCGATGGCGAAACTGCGCACGACAACGGCCGCCAGTTCACTCTGCAAAGTCCTGGCTGACGAATCGGACGCGGTGCGTCGGGCCGCTGCGCAACAACTCCGCTATATCACCGGCCCGACGACGACTTTCGCGGTCGAACCACTGCGTAAGGCGCTCGCGGACCCGGACGCGATTGTGCGCTCCATGTCAGTCGTCGCTCTCGGTAAGATCGGCCCGAAGGCCGCAGCCGCAGTGCCCGATCTACTTCGCCTTCTGAATGAAACTGCTGTGGCAGAGCGCCGGCCGCTGCTCGTGGCGCTCGCTCAGATCGGAATCGGAATCCCCGAGGTGTTGGAGGTGATTCTCGCGGCTCTACGCGATCCCGACACACGCGAGATGGCGTGTAACATGCTCGCCCAGTGGCCTTCACTCCCTGTCTCGGCGGCCCCCGCGATTCTGGAAATCGTCCGCAATCCCAACAGCGGTTCGGTGTACTGGGACACCCTGCTCGTTCGTTCGGGCCTACTCGCCCTGACCCGGATCGTTCCCCCTCCTCCCGAGGTTCTGGAGGAGTTCCGGACGCAGCTCGCCAAAAGTGAGGTTTCAGTGGCGGCACAGGCGTTGGGAGAGATCGGTCCGCCGGCTGCTGCCCTCTTACCGGAATTACTCGCGGCACTTGACCGGCGGAGGGATCCGTACACGATCGCAAAAGCGATCGGAAAAATCGGCGGCGAAGGAATCACGGCCCTGGTGCAGGTCCTCGAACGCGAGCCCAACGAACACGAACACCTGCTCGGCGCTGCAGTAGCGGGGTTGAAGGAGGCCGGTCCGGCGGCAGTTTCTGCCCTCCCCATGCTCTTGGCGTGCCTCCGCCGGAAGAACAATCCCTCCGGCCAAGTGATTGTGGTGAATGCTATTGTGGTGGATGCCATCGCAGCAATGGGCCCGGATGCCGCCGTCGCCGTTCCCGACCTGGTCGCTCGGCTACTCGAAGGCGACTGCAAAGATCGCGAGATCGAGTCACTCACCGCCGCGCTGCGAGGGTTCGGGTCGGCAGTGTTGCCCTTCGTGCCCCAACTGACCGAGACACTCCGACAACCCGCCCGCGCAGGGAACCACGTGCGCATCATTGAGCTTCTCACCGGGCTAATCCCGCACGGCTTCGATGCGTTTCCTGTTTTCCGGGCTGTCTTGCGTCAGGCAACCGCGAACGATTTCTATGAGGGCGATGGCTATCTGAACTACTACCGTCGGGTGGAGGTGGCGAGTGCTGCGATTGCGGGATTGGCTGCCCTTGGTACGGCTGCGGAAGATGCGATCCCAGACTTGGTGCTCGCGGACCAAACCTTCGCCAGCTCAAATCTGCGACTGAAAGTGCTCGCTGCATATGGTGCAATTGGCGGAGCGGCCGTTCCGCACATTCGCGCGGCTTTGGCCGATCGCAATCGTGACGTTCGCCTCGCGGCGATCGAAGCCCTGACCACAAGCGGCGATGCATCGGCGGAAAGCCAAGACGCACTCCGGAAGGCCGAAACAGACACAGTCCGGATCGTTCGCGCCCGAGCAATCGCCGCTTTGCGCAAAATGGGCACCCGAAAAGGAAAACGTGGTTGACGAGCAACCGTCCGAGATGCTTCTACCAAGTAAGAGCAAGATCGAACATGACGAGTAATCCCATGCGACGCGATTTCCTCAAGCTCTGTGGGCTGGCCGGTCTGGGCCTTGCCGTTCCCTTTCGGCCGGCATCGGCCCGCGAAAAGGCGAAGGATGAGCCATACGCCGGGCCATACTACGTCGTGTTCAACGCTTCCGGCGGGTGGGACACCACCTACCTCATGGATCCCAAGGGGATCAACGGGATCAACCGCCTCTATAAGGAGGGGGATATCCTGACGAAGGGGGCGCACAAGTACGCGCCGAACAAGAAGCACGCCAAGGGTGGAATGTGCAATGAAGACTTCTACGCCGAGTTTGGCGACGAATTGCTGACCTTCAACGGCCTCGACTACTCGGTGAACAACCATTCGCCAGGTGCCCGTTACATGGCCACCGGCAAACTCGACAGCCTGGCTTACCCGACGTTCGCAGCACTGGTCGCGGCGTGCCGAGGGCCAGAATGCCCGCTGGCGTTCCTGACCTTCGGGAACTACTCGGCTACTGGCAACCTCGTCGCCATGTCCCGCGTTTCGTACATCCAGTCGCTCAAGAAGATTGCCCTCGCTGACGCGGTCGAGGGTAACGAACGCGCCCCCTATCACGACAAGTTCGCGCTCGACCGCATCGAAGAATCGCTGGGCGCGCAGCACGATGCCGGAGCCAAAGCCTCACGACTCCCGCGAGCGGAGCATGGGGAGAATATGCTGTACGCCGCTCAGGTCAGCTCGAAAGCTCTCCAACGCGTGACTCAGTACATTCCCGCCGTGATCCCGAAGGAACGCCTCGCGCAGCAAGCCGAAATCGCGCTGGCCTCGTTCAAGGCGGGGGTCTGTGTCTCCGCTAACCTTTCGATCGGGCAGTTCGATAGCCACGCGAACAATGACCCCGACCAGATGAAACTCATTCCCGAGTTCCTCGCCGGCATTGCCTATTTGGTCCGGCGAGCTGGGGAACTCAAGATCCGGGAGCAATTGGTGGTCGTTGTCGAGAGCGAGATGGGCCGAACCCCCAGCTACAACTCAGGCAATGGGAAGGACCACTGGTCGATCGGCTCGGTGATGTTCCTCGGCCGTGGAATTAAAGGAAACCGAGTAATCGGCGCAACCGACGACAAACAGTTTGCGATCCCGGTTGCTCCTCAGACTCTGAAGCTCGATAAGGAGAAGGGCATCCGCGTGCGCCCAGAGCACATCCATACCGAACTCCGTGAATTCGCGGGTATTGGGGACCACCCTCTGAGCAAGAAGTTCCCACTTGGTGTACCCGAGAAGGAACGGCTCCGCGGGCTCTGGGGCTGAGACTGCTTTGTTTGTTTGCTCTCTCTGCCTGCCGATTTCTGTCCTCTGTTTGGCTTGGCAGGTGTCGCTGTCGCGCAAGCGCGTCCGGTAGAATGCAGCCATGAACGACGAAGCCGCGCTACGTGCCGCGATCGTTGCCCACCCGGACGAGGACACGCCGCGCCTGATCTACGCGGACTGGCTCGACGAGAACGACCAGCCGGAGCGTGCCGAGTTCATTCGGCTCCAGTGCGCCGTTGACACGGACGAGGCGGCCGACGCGCGTGCAGCCGAACTGGAAGAGCGGAATCGAGGGAAATGGCTCGTCGGGTTGCCGCAGTTTTCTGGTGCGAAGTGGGAGTTCAGCCGTGGGTTTCCGGAGATCTTGACCATCGCGGGTCAGTTATTCATGGAACGGTACGAGGCCTTCGTCCGCGTGCCCTGGGTGAGGGTACTCTGCTTGTACGAAATTCGGCACTGGGTAACCGTGGGGCTCGCCGACGGTCGCCCGTGGAATCCGAACTGGGTGGAATTGGAACTCCAAGAGCCCCAGGACGGGATATTCTCTCGCACGCTGACAATCGAGGCCCTCGCCCGATGTTCACATGCTCGCCAATTGCGAGTCCTGCGGTTGACGTACTTCGATCTGCCCCCCGACACGGTACAGGCGTTGATCGATTCCCCACACCTTCAACAGTTGCGGCACCTCGTGGTGGATCAAAGCAACGGGCCGGGCCGCCTTGGCCCACTTCGAAAACGATTCGGTGATCGACTCGTCGTAGAGTGAATCTGTTGCCTTAACACCTCGGCTTGCAACCCCGGGACATTTCTCCGGCGGCGCGCCTCTGTAGGCACGTCAATTGCACAACAAAGTCTGTCGACGGCGCCCAGTATTCTCAGGGCGAATCGGCTCCGGTGCCCACGTCCGAGACGTCCACAAAACATCTCGGGAGGCACGTTATGTTGCTGCGATTAATCAAGTTTATCGCCCCCGCCCTTCTGTTCTTTGCGCCCGACCTTGCATTTGCGCAACACCACGGCGGAGGACACGGTGGCGGGCATATCGGAGGTTTCCACGGCGGTGTAGGCCACATGGGAGGCTTCCACCATGGTGGGTATTACGGTGGCCACCACGGCGGTTACGGCGGCTACCGCGGTTATTATGGCGGCTACCGCGGGTATGGCGGCTACGGGTACGGAGGGTATGGATTCGGTTATCCATACTATGGTGGTTATGGGCTCGGGTATGGTCTGGGCGGGTATGGCCTGGGATATGGTCTTCTCGGGTATGGCCTTGGCCTCGGCGTTGGCTTAAGCGGGCTGGGCTACGGCGGATACGGTTACGGTCTCGGGGGGTATGGCAACTACGGTAACTATGGCTCTTACCCCTATTACGGTGGATATTCCTATCCCTACTACGGCGGCTATTCCTACCCCTATTACGGTGGATATTCCTACCCCCACTACGGTGGGTACTCTTCCATCACTCCAATCGTGAGTGGGAACAGTATTGTTCAGGTGAGTGGAGTGGGTTCTGTCATCCCTTCAACCTCAATGTCCTCGACTGTGGCCGCGCCGGCCACAGTAACAGTGGTCGTCCCCGCCAATGCGAAGGTATGGTTTAACGGAAAGGAAACCACGACTACTGGGAATGACCGTGTGTTCACGTCATCGACTCTTCAACCGACTGAGTCGAGCACTCTCACGGTGAAGGCGCTTTGGGATGGGAATACTCACACAATGCAACTTCCAATCCATGCGGGTGACAAAATGAAAGTCGATCTCCGCTAATGTCGATCAACCCCAGTAACAACCAAACCCCGCCATTCTGGCGGGGTTTGGTTGTTACTGGGCTCATGTGGCTTGGCCGTAGATGCTACTTCCCACCGACCGGGATGAAGATCTCGGTAGTCCGTGGGGTGGTGCTCAATTCATCGAAGACATCCTGAATCAGCTTGGTGTGTTGTTTGCCCAGATGTGCCTTGAGTGCAGCCGGTCCGCTCCATCGCTCGATGAGTGTGTAGTGTCCCTTTTTCTCTGCATCCCGGTGAAATTCGTAGGTGAGGCACCCTTGATCGGCAGACGAAGCTTTGGCGGCCTTGGCCGCATCAGTCTCGAACTCGGCCTCGGTTCCGGGTCGGATGTAAATATGCGTGATCAAAGTGAACGGCTTTTCCTCGCCTTTGAGATCGCGCTCGACGCGTTCAAGCAAGGTTGGCGGCCCTTTCTTGATCGGCGGCTCAGCGGCGAGAACTACTGGAGCAAGCAGCAAGAGGAACAGAACTGCAACGCGCATTGCGAGAACTCCTTGCACAGTCGGGTTGTGTGCGACGTACCGACAGGTTCGACCCCGACACCAAGTTGTGCAATCGGCATACCGACGAATGCGGGGCTCCACAAATGTACCCCGCTCGCAGCTCTCAGCCTGCGGTGAATGACGTACCACAAAATACCCAGTTTTGATGGGTATTTTGTGGTACTGGTGGTTCCTGAGGATGTGTGGGTGAGACTATGATCGATTGAGATATAAATTATTGGAAGTTCTGGGAAAAGTCCGCGGCGGCGTCCGAAAAGTCCCCATTGGTCTGGTTCGGATCGGGGGAACTGTTTGTGCCGTCGCCGCCGGTGGAGAGACCCAGAGGTTGCCCCACCGCGTTGTACTCCGCCAGGCTCGCCGCTCCGCCGCCCTGCAGTGTGACCTGGATGTCCAGGATACCATCCTGGTTTGCGTCCGCGAGCTGGACATTGACACCGTTGGTTACTGAGGGGACGAAAGGCAGGAAGGCACTGGCCTGGGCGAAGTTTGTGCCGCTGAACACTTCCACCTCACCGCCCTGCGAGCCTGGCCCCGCGCCCACAACGATGTCCGGCACACCGTCGCCGGTCACGTCTCCGGCCGCTATGCTGATCGGCCCGCCAAACCCCGGGAACGCGAAGAACCCACCATTGAACATGGAGCCATCGGCGTTGAACACCGCCACGCGCCCGCCCACTCCCGGTGCCCCCGCGCCAACCACGATCTGGTCATGCCCGCTGTTGTTGAAGTCCGCTCCGGTCACGGTGGTCGTGCCGAAGAATCCGGGAAATGCGAAGAAGCTCGCCAACAGCGAACTATCCTGACCGCTGAACGCCTTCACGTGGCCGTTGAGATCGCTGGCAGTGACGAGAACGTCGGCGAATCCGTCGCCGTTCACGTCGGCGGCGCCAACATTCACCATGCCATTGAAGCCTGGGAACGCGTAAAAGCTCTGGAGCAGGTCACCGGTGGATCCGTCGAACACCTTGACGTGTCCGTTAGTTGTCTGGGCGCCAACAATGAGGTCTTTGATGCCATCGCCGTTGACGTCCCCCACCGCCACCGAGAGCGGACCATGGAAACCCGGGAACGGGTCGATTGCGGGGATACGCGAGGACTCATCAGTGGCGCTGAGCAACTGAACGGTGGAGTCCGAGCCATTGGTGTAGGAGGGGATGGCAATGGTTGGATCCGCAATCGCGGCGGGCACGTCGCGACCTTCCATCGTTTCCAGATTCATCCGGACTCTGCGGGTCGGATTATGGGCGGAAGGTTGGGGGGCCGCATTCCACAAGCGTCGAAGCCAAGCGATCATAACAATCCTCGTGTCGTAAAGGTAATGAGTTGCCCCGCGAGCCATCTTCTCCTGTGGGAGAGCCCACGGTGTGCTGTGGGTACTCGCGGCGAGCGTACCCCCAGCACGCGGACCGGGGGGAAATGTGACTGTTCGAGAGGGGATTTGAGAGGGAAGCAATCCGGCGGCGAATGTGCCAGCCGGTTTGCGGATCAACAGTTGGAGGATGCGTAAGGGCCGTTGGGGTTGTAAACAATACCCCCGCTCAGGTCGAACCCGATGGGTCCGGCAAACCCGGAACCTTCGGGGAATGCCAGAATGTCGGTCTGGCCATTGCCGGCGTCCCCCGTGCTCACCAGAACGCCCTCTGTGTCGGTGGGGTCGAGCGACCCGAGCGCCAGGAAACTGCTGAGCAAGGAGAAATCCGCGCCGCTGTACACGTTTACCTGCCCGCCCGCGCCACCGGGGCCCACACCGACGACGATGTCGGGTACGCCATCGCCATTGATGTCGCCTGCAGCCACGTTGATCGGCCCACCAAAGCCTGGGAAGGCAAAGAATCCACCATTGGAGAGCGAACCATCGGGATTGAAGATGGCAATGCGTCCGCCCACCCCCGGTGCGCCGGCACCAACGACGATCTGATCATGACCGCTGTTGTTGAAGTCGGCACCAGCCACCGAGACTTGCCCCTGATAGCCGGGGAAGGCGAGGAAGCTGGAGAGAAGCGAGCCGTCCTGCCCGCTGAACGCCTTGATGGCGCCGTTGGTCCCATTCGCGCCGATGAGAATGTCAGCGAACCCATCACCATTGACGTCAGCCGACCCCAGACTGACTGTGCCGTTGAAGCCGGGAAAGGCATAAAAGCTTTGCAACAGGTTGCCGTTGCTTCCGTCGAAGACCTTGACGTGGATACCGGGAACCTCCGCAGCGACGACGATGTCGGGCACGCCGTCGCCATTGACGTCGCCGGTCGAAGTGGTGATTGTGCCAGTGAACCCGGCAAACGGCTGGTAATCGGCATGTAATTCTGGACCAGGATCGGCGCCGAATTCTGGACCACCTGCCGTGTTGAGGGTTGAGGTTATCAGCTTCCCTTCTTGGGGTCTTTCTGCTTCTTGGTTTTCATGGATTCGC